>Ga0256830_1000798_pt1 | contig 23359 bp, 23 predicted proteins | sample 128326metaG_FD_190537 | JGI IMG/M metagenome (GOLD analysis project Ga0256830, IMG submission 190537) | Hydrothermal vent microbial communities from Lau Basin, Pacific Ocean - 128-326 | ecosystem: Environmental > Aquatic > Marine > Hydrothermal vents | place: Pacific Ocean: Lau Basin | collected... | reverse complement strand
CTTGAGGTCAAACTTTATGGTTCCACCGGTCTGCCCGGAAAGCTCTATCATCTCACCCAGTAGCGCCCTGTTCATGGTGCCATTGGTCTCATAGCAAATCCGGAGGATCCTTTCCCTGTGTCTCTTCACCGCCTGTCTTGAAGCATTCAGGGCAAAGGGTAGCTGGGGGGTGGGATCACCACCAAAATAGCAGATACATGATGTCCTGGCATCAACAGCAGACAGCAGTTCCTCCACCTTTACTGTATCTGGCTTCAGTGTCTCTTCCCTGAAGTGCCAGTTCTGACAGTAGAGACAGTTCAGCGTACAGGCATGGAAGAAGACAGCCAGGTTTTTATAACCGTACTCCGGTCCCTTTGTATAGGAGTACTGGGGATACCCGGCGTCAGAGCCGCCGGGGCAGACCCAGTCAGCCACACAATTGGTGGGAAGGGGATCGTGGTACCATGAGAGCTTGCCAACCTGTGAGCTTACCCCAACCAGTCTTCCCTTCTCATTCCTCTTGAGCCCACAGTATCCATAACTACCTTCAGGTATAGAACACTCGTTCACACATACAGGACACTTTATCCCATCCTGTGCATGAGGAGGTTCAGGTGGAAGACCGAATCTCCTGCGGCTTTTCCGGTGTGTTTCATAAGCTATCTCCAGGGCCTCGTCAGGCCTCTTCCTGATACACTGAAGACAGACACCGGGTCCCCCGGATATTGTTGTTGAGCTCCTGTTACAGAGGTTGCATCGTCCCATGATACTTCGTTGTGCCTTCACCCAGACAGTCTTTTGCAAAGCTGAGCCACCCTGGCACCAAGCTTGAAACCGTCCTCCTTTGTCTTGCTGTCAGGTGCTCCCACACATGCCACTCCGTAATGGCCTGAGGCGCTCATGGGATCACCCACGATTATCATCCCGTAAATCAGCATGCACTGGAGGATTGAAAATATGGTGGTCTCCTTACCACCCGTAGGATGCCCACCCGTTGCAAAGGCAGCCCCTACCTTGTTCTCCATCTTTCTTCTTATGCCTACAAACTCATCAAATATCCTTTTCAGATCATAGGCCATAACACCAAAATATACAGGAGAGCCTGCTATTATGCCGGAAGCCCTCAGGAAATCATCCTTTGTTACCTCAGAGGTATCTTTCATTACCGCCTTTACCCCCTCTGATTCCACACCCTCTGCAATAGCCTCGGCCAGCTTCTTTGTATTACCTCCCTTTGAATAATAGAGTATCAAGACCTCCATCCTGCACCTCCTTTTTCATTTTGCACTATTGAGACAATATGACAGATTATTCTCACATATTGAAAAAACAAGCTAACCGTCTTTTCTTTTATGATAAGATAAAAAATGGAAAAAAACAATCCCGGGCTGTTCAGAGGAGAAAATCAGGTTCACCCTCCCACAATCAGGTTGCGCAAGGCATGGTGAACCTCTTTTGATTTTCTCATGCCCTTCAAAGGCAATCCTGCCTGCTTTTGTGCATCACCTTTCCCATCGCAGATTCTTGAGACGGTGCGTGATATTGAGAGAATATTACTGTATTTGCTATAATTAAAAGTCTTTGTTGTATTGAATGGCTTGTTATGATACACACAATGGAGGGGTCTTAATACTGTATAATGCTTTTAATGCCGGTGTAGCTCAGTTGGTAAGAGCATGCGGCTCATATCCGCAGAGTCGGGGGTTCGAATCCCTCCACCGGCACCAAAAGTTACCCTGCCAGAGAGCTTTAAATAGAATAAACCATGAAGAGATTATCTGAAATAATCAGGCATTATCTACGTTCTCACAACCCCTGGATTCTATTTGTATTAATCATACTGGGCTCAGAGATTATTACTGCGGTTATGAACACGATCCTGGGTTTTGTATGGTGGGGGAGCTTTTCAAGGGACCTTGTGCTGATTGGTACAATTGATGCCTTTGTTGTACCCATAGCCCTTATGCCCCTTGTCTTTGAATTTGCCAAGACACTTAAAAGCAGCTTTGACCTGCAGAAGGTGAACAGGATACTTGAAGAGGAGCTATATCACCGAAGGGTGGTGGAGAGGGAGTTGAGAGAGTCCCGTGAACAGCTCCTCAGGTTATCCGCGCACCTGCAGACACTGAGGGAGGAAGAGAGGGCAAGGATTGCAAGGGAGGTGCATGATGAGCTGGGCCAGTCACTCACAGCAATCAAGCTGAACCTGGGATGGTTGAAAAACCACCTTTCAGGTATTGATACGAATCTCCTTGAAAGGGTGAAAGACACGCTACAGCTTTTAGATGATACAATAAGGATAGTAAAGAGGATATCCATTGAACTAAGACCCCCTCTGCTTGACTACCTTGGCCTGGGTGCAGCGGTGAGGTGGCAGGTAGAGGAGTTTGAAAAGCACACAGGGATAGAATGTACACTGGAAATAACCCCTGAGGAGATTGTCCTGGGTCAGCACCTCTCCATTGATATCTTCAGGATACTACAGGAAGGACTGACGAATGTTGCCAAGCATTCCGGGGCATCCAGGGTAAGGATTGATCTGAAGGAAGACCAGGGTGGCATTGTCCTTGCCATTGAAGACAATGGCAGGGGACTCCAGGACAACCCATTCAACCCCACATCTCTTGGTATCATAGGTATCAAGGAAAGGGTAGAGTTCTGGGGTGGCAGCTTTGAGATAAAAAACAGGCAAGGCGGTGGCACATGCCTCAGGATCAGGATCCCCTTAAACAGGGCGGGGAGTGGAAATGAAGGATAAGGAAAGGCTCTCCATCTTGATTGCTGATGATCATTCCGTTGTCAGGGCAGGTTTAAGGCAGATACTCAATGACCTTCCCAAGGTTGTAAGCATTGATGAGGCAAGCGATGGTAAGGAGACGGTGGAGAAGGCCTGCTCAAGGGACTATGACATCATCATCCTTGATATAGCCATGCCAGGGCTCAATGGACTTGATGCACTAAAGGAGATCAAAAAGTGTCGGCCTGATAGTGTTGTGATTGTGCTGAGCATGTATCCCGAGGACCAGTATGCCGTGAGGGTACTGAAGGCCGGTGCTGCCGGATACCTCACAAAGGAAAGCGCCCCTGATGAGCTGATTGATGCAATAGAGCAGGTGATTGAGGGCAAGAAGTACCTCACAGAGACAATGGCATCCAGCGTTTCCCTTGAGTCCTCCAGGTACTCCAGGAAAAAACCCTACAGTCACCTCTCTGACAGGGAGTTCCAGGTCCTATGCCTCCTTGCCTCGGGCAAGACCATCTCCGATATAGCAGAGGAGCTTTCATTGAGTGTTAAGACGGTCAGCACCTATAAGACACGTATCTTTGAGAAGATGGGATTCAAAAACAGCACCGAGCTTATAAAGTATGCCCTGGAAAATAACCTGATATAGGACAGGGATATCAACCCTGCAGCTTCATATTAAGTCTTAAAAGACCACCCCCTCCATACCTCCCCCTTGAAGGGGGAGGAAGAAGGTGGGGGTGTATCAATGCCATGATGAACCACCTCTTTATACTCCGAAAAATCTGCGATTTTTCGGAGACCTCTGCTTACTGCTCACTGTTCACTGCTTACTACTAACCCATCAACCCATTTACTCATCAACCCATCTACCCATCAACTGCTCACTGCTTACTGCTCACTGTGAATAAGGTGTGGTGCTTATTTTTCTTCGGCACCCTGCCTTGTTATAGATATATGTGTTAAAATAAATGTCAAAATCCACGGACATCTGTAACAAATGGAGGTTTCTCAATGGTAGAGATAAAATACGACTCCCAGGGGCTAGTTCCTGCCATCATCCAGGACTATAACACCGGGGAGGTACTGATGATGGCCTACATGAACGAGACATCGCTGCAGAAGACGATTGAGACAGGCTATACACACTTCTGGTCCCGCTCAAGAAAGAAGTACTGGAAAAAGGGAGAGACATCAGGGCATGTCCAGGAGGTCAGGGAGATACTGATTGACTGTGATGCTGACACCCTCCTGATCAGGGTGGTGCAGCATGGCCCTGGTGCCTGTCATACCGGGCACAGAAGCTGTTTCTACAGGGATATACAGGGAAGAGAGGTCTCAGGGAAGGTCTTCTCCGAAGAGGAGGTTTATGGAAAGCAGGGTGATTGAAGAGCTTTACCAGATAATTAAGGACCGGAAGACAAAGCCTGTGGAAGGCTCCTATACATGCCACCTTTTCAATAAAGGCAGGGATCTGATACTGAAGAAGGTTTCCGAGGAGGCAACAGAGGTGATACTTGCCTCCAAATCAATGGACAGGGAAGAGACCATAAGGGAACTGGCAGACCTTTGCTACCATATCCTGGTCATGATGTGCCATGACGGCATAACACCCTCTGACGTCTGCAGGGAGCTTCAGGGGAGGATGAAAAACAATCATAAAGGAGGTTAAGATGGAGTGCATCTTTTGCAAGATAGCCCGGAAAGAGATACCATCAAAGATAGTTTACGAGGATGAGCTTGCCCTTGCCTTTGAGGATATCAACCCGCAGGCCCCTGTACACATACTCATTATCCCCAGGAAGCATATCCATAACAACCTCTCATTAACAGAGGAGGATAAACCATTAATGGGTCATCTCTTCCTTGTGGCAAACAGGATAGCCTCTGAGAAGGGTATTGCTGAAAGAGGTTTCAGGACGGTTGTGAACTGTAATGCCGAGGCAGGGCAGACCGTCTTTCATCTCCATCTTCATCTTCTTGGTGGAAGACCGATGAAATGGCCACCAGGATAGATTTAAACCATGAAATTGAAACACTGCCATGTCAAAACCGATTATACTAAATAAAAAAATCCTCTGGGAGGGCAGGTTTCTTCGGAGCCTCCTCATTGAGTACAGGAGTTCTGGTGGAAGGATCATTCCCTGGGAGGCTTTCCAGCGTATCGGTGTCAGGGGCATTGTTGCTGTTGTGCCCTTCACAGAGGACAATAGGGTTGTGCTTGTCAAACAGTTCAGACCACCTGTTGAACGGTATGTCATAGAATTTCCAGCAGGGCTTAATGACATGGATGAACCTCTTCCCCAGGTTGCCAGCCGCGAACTCCTTGAGGAAACAGGTTACTCTTCAGAGAACCTCCGCCAGATTGCCCAGGGGCCTCTTTCATCAGGTGCATCCACAGAGGTGCTCACTGTATTCCTGGCAGAAAACTGCAGGAAGACCCATCCACAGAGGCTGGATGAGATTGAAGAGATAGAGGTGATTACACTGCCTTTTGATAACTTCTATGAGAGGTTGTTTTCTCTCCAGGCTCAGGATACCTATATAGACCTGAAGATACCAGGGCTCTTTGAGATTGCCAGGAGATTTTCAGGATGAAACTCTTAAATAAATTCAGGCTCATAAACTGTGTTGTCCTGCTCTGCTTTCTTGCTATTATGCTGATATTCTACAGGACCAACATGAGTGTCCTGAAAAAGTCGGATGAGCTTGCAAATACCACCAAAAAGCTGGACTTTCTCATATCCCTGAAGACAGAACTTGAAAACCTCCAGTCCCTTCTCTATGGCTACATAAGGGAGCCGAACCGGTCAGCGAAGGACGGGATTGAAGACAGCATAGGGGAGTTTGAGAGCCTCCTATCCCGCAGCAGGGATTTCCAGCTTGATGATGACGAGATGATGATGGTCTCCTATCTGAGGAAGAATATCAAGCGGTTCAATGATTATATAAAGAGGGTCATATCAGAGGGAGAGAAGACTCCCTACTTCAATGCACTCAGGAAGGAGCTCTTTGAGAGGGTCTCCACTGAGATCAATGAACACTGGATGGCAGATATGAAAAAGGTCTCCAGGGTGTATGCAGAGGTGAAAAGTGCCTCTGCGAGGATCGTTCCCGTTTATCTCTCTGCTCTCATTATCCTGGTATTTACGGTCTTTGTAATTAACAGGGTCATCTCTCGGAGAATCGTGAAACCCCTGCAGCTTGTGGCCGAGGAGAGCAGCCATCTGGCAGGTGGGGAACTGGACAGGAGGATAAGCATAAGAACAGGTGATGAGATTGAGACGCTCGCCACTAATCTGAACAGAATGGCAGAGGGATTGAAGGACAAGATAGAGGCCCTTGAGGAGGCTGTAAGGAAGGAGCAACGGGTGGTAAGAGAGCTTGCCATCCTGAATGAGTTCATGGGTTTCATATCCTCAGAGGTTGAGATTGAGACCATTCTTACGCGATTTGCCGAACGGGCAAAGGATCTTCTGAAGGCGGAGTATGGTGCGCTTTACATGATAGAGGAGGGCAGTGATGTCAGGTTCTACAGCACCGAGCCCGTGCTGAAGAGGGAGCTTGTGGACCCCATTGTATTTAAAGAGGACAGTTCCATAGAGGAGGTTTTTGAGAGGTTCCAGATAAGAAGGGAATCAGGGCTTGATATCTCCCTGGAGGGTGGTCTCAGGATCAGTAATATGATAGTTGTCCCCGTTGGTTCCACAGGAGGTTTGAAATGCATCTTACTCCTTTTCAACAAGGAAGGGGACTTTAACGAAGAGGACGAGGACAGCATATTCAGCTTTACCTTCCAGGCCTTTCAGACCATCTCTTTGCAGTACGAGCTTGCAAGACTTGCCACAACAGATGGTCTTACCGGGCTTTACAATCACAGGATGTTCCAGGAGCGGCTTGAAGAGGAGCTACTCAGGGCAAGACGGTATGACAGAAAGCTCTTCCTCATGATGATTGATATTGACCACTTCAAGCAGTTCAACGATACCTATGGCCATCAGACAGGGGATGAGGTACTGAAAACAGTGGCAAGGCTTATCAAGGGCAATGTGAGAAACCTTGATTTTCCCGCCCGTTATGGAGGTGAGGAGTTTGTGGTCATACTGCCAGAGACGGACTGCAAGAATGCACTCATGGTGGGTGAAAGGCTCAGGGCTCTTGTGGAAGGATATCCCTTCTTCGTGAGTGACGGCGAAAGGGCAAGGATAACCATAAGCATCGGGATCTCATGCTATCCCAATGATTCAGATGACAAGACCGAGCTTATAAGGATGGCAGATGAGGCGCTTTATCATGCCAAGAAGATGGGCAGAAACAGGGTATATCTTTACAGTGATATCGGGAAGGCTTAAGAGGAGATGAAACCAGCAGAACCATTGAGGATAATAAGGATCTCTGATGGCAATGTCAGGGAGGTGGATGACATTGTAGCCACGGAGAAGCGTCTGAGGATAAAGGTCAATGGTGAGGAGATAATCAAGCTCTTCTGCTCTCCTGTGATGATAAGGGAGCTTGTTGTGGGTTTCTTTATGACAGAGGGTATCATAAAGGGTGGGTTCTGTGCCGAACGTATCTCTATAGAGTATGGTGAGGAGATTGTTGTGGATGTCCCTGCAGAGGGTGAGGTCTCCCTTGAGGGAAGCACCATAACCTCCGGATGCGTGGGTGGGATTACCTTTGACAAGGGCAACCCAGAGGAAGAGGTGAAACCCGGTCCTTACCTATCCAGTGAACAGCTCAGGGAACTGTTCAGGAAATTTCAGACTGCCTCAGGGCTCTACAGCCAGACAGGATGCATCCACAGTGCTGCTGTATCCAACGGAAGGGATATCATAGTGCTTGCAGAGGATATCGGCAGGCACAATGCCGTAGACAAGGCCATAGGTTATTGCCTGCTGGAGAACATAGGACTTGACGACAAGATAATGCTTGTAAGCGGAAGGCTCTCCTCTGAGATGGCATCCAAATGCTCAAGGTGGGCAATCCCCATTGTGATCAGCAGAACAGCCCCCACAGAGAGGGCTGTCAGGCTTGCAAAGAGAAGGGGGATAACCATGATAGGCTTCATGAGAGGGGCAAGATTCAACATCTACAGCAGGCCCGAGAGAATCCTCTCCTAACCGTTACCATCTTCGTCATCAATTGAGTACTTTGAAAGCCTGTGCCTGAAAGACCGGAAGCTGATATTAAGCAGCCTTGCCGCCTCTGTTTTCACGCCAGAGGTCAGTTCAAGGGCCTTTTTGAGATAGTCCTTCTCAAGGGATTCAAGTATCCTGTCAAGATCAACCCCCTCATGGGTCAGCTCGGGTAGAGCAGGGATGAAGGGCTGGTATCGCCTTATCTCCGGTGGCAGGTCTTCAGGTAGTATGATCTCCCGTTCAAGTAGAAGAACGATCCTTTCTATCACATTCTCAAGCTCCCTCACATTGCCTTTCCACTCATAGTTTATCATCATCTTCATTGCCTCGGGAGAAAACCTCACTCTTTCTGCATTATTCTTCCTCAGGAAATGCTCAATCAACAGGGGGATATCCTCTTTCCTCTCCCTCAGCGGCGGGATATGCACGGGAATCACATTCAACCGGTAGAAGAGATCTTCCCTGAAATTGCCCTTTTCAATCTCTGCCTTGAGGTCCCTGTTGGTAGCGGCAATGATCCTCACATCCACTGTTATGTCAGAGGTACCACCCAGGCGTCTGAATGTGCCTGTCTCTATGACCCTGAGGAGCTTTGCCTGCAGTGCAATAGGCATCTCCCCGATCTCGTCAAGGAGGATGCTGCCCTCATTGGCAACCTCAAAGAGGCCCTCCTTGCTGGATGATGCCCCTGTAAAGGCACCCTTCATGTAGCCGAAGAGTTCGCTTTCAAGCAGCCCCTCTGGCAGGGTTGCACAGTTTATTGCAACGAATCTCTTTCCTGCCCTGGGGCTGAGGTTATGGATTGCCTTTGCAACAAGCTCCTTACCAGAGCCGCTTTCACCGGTGATGAGTACGTTTGAGTTGTTCTGTGCGATCTTGGGGATGGAGTGCAGAAGCGCCTGCATGTTGGGGCTTTTGCCGATGATGTTTTCAAGCCTGTAGGAGGTCTTTATCTGTTCCCTGAGAAGCTCTATCTCTTTCCTGAGCCTCTTCTTCTCAAGGGCCCTGTTTATAACGATCCTGATTTCGTCATTCTTGAAGGGTTTGTTTATGTAGTCATAGGCACCCTGCTTCATTGCCTCTATGGCATCCTCGTTTGTTCCAAAGGCGGTTATCATGATGACGATTGTGTCAGGGTCCACCTCCTTGGCGGTCCTGAGAACATCAAACCCGTCTGCCCCTGGCATCTTGATGTCTGTGATAACAAGGTCAAAGTGGTTGCCCTTCAGGAGGCTGATGGCCTGGGTGCCTGAGTAGGCAGAGGTCACGTCAAACCCCTCTGATTCCAGAAGGATCTTCAGCACCTCGTTCATGCTTTTTTCGTCATCAACTACAAGGATCCTTTCCATCTCAGACAGCCTCCTCCGGGGCAGAGGGGATGGTTATTACAAACTCGGCCCCTGAGCCTTCCTCGGAGTTGACATCTATCCTTCCGCCATGCTCTTCCACGATCCTGTAGGCTATCGCAAGGCCCAGCCCTGTTCCCTTCTCCTTTGTGCTGTAGAAGGGATAGAATATCTTGTCCATATCCTCCTTCTTGATTCCCCTGCCATTGTCCCTTACCCTTATCTCCACACCGGCATTGGTCTTTTTAAGGCTAACATAAATCCGGCCCTCCTTTCCAGAGACAGCATCTATGGCATTAAGCAGCAGATTCCACATGAGCTGTCTGATCTTCTGCTGGTCAGCAACTATTTTAATATCCTCCTCTATCTCCTTTTGGAACTGGATGCCCTCATTTATTGTCATCTGCATCTCAAAGAGCTCATCCACGAGCCTGCTTATGTTGAACCGTCCATGCTCTGGTGGTTTCGGGTTTGAATATGTAAGGAAATCCGTAACTATCTTATTGAGCCGATCCATCTCATTGATGGCGATCTCCATGAGCCTCTGTCTTGTCTCTGAGGGGAGGTGTCCCTCCCTGAGCATCTCAAAGGAGCTCTTGATAGAGGCAAGGGGGTTCCTCAGCTCATGGGCAATGCTTGACGAGAGCTGTCCGATGGCTGCAAGCTTTTCTTTTCTCTTTATCTCCTCCTCCATCCTGATTATGGCAGTAACATCCTGGAATGTGCCTATGTAACCCACAACCCGCCCTTCAGAGTTCCTGTAGGTGGAGATGTTCATGCCAATGTATTTTTCGTTCTCCGGGGTGTTTATCCTGCCCTCATGTCTTCCTGTCAGCAGAGGGAGAGGGAGAAAGGGGAACACAGTGTTGATCCCTTTCAGAGCAACCTCCTCCCTGCTCAACCCGGTGATCTTCTCTGCAGCACTGTTGAAGAGATAGATTCTGCCATCTGCATCAGTGGTAAACAGTCCGCTGGGGATATTTTCAATAACCTCGGAATGGAACCTTGACAGCTCTCTCAGGTCAACATCCTTCTTCTGGAGTGTCTCCGAGGTCTTTTCAAGTCTTGATACAAGATAGCCCATGAGATAGGCTGTGAGTAAGAGGCCGGTGATATTGACGAAGATGTTATAGAGAAAATCCGTTACCCTGTATGAGGCATTATAGCTGACCGGTATGAGTCCATAGAACTGAAGGTCAATAATTATGCCGTAGAGTATCGCCGTGGCAGTGGCAATGATTATGCCACCCCTTCTTCCAAGCACCATTGCCGCAGCTATCACAAGCAGTATGTTCAGGAAGCTGAACCAGCTTTCAATCCCCCCTGTCAGGATAATCAGCGAGTCAATCAGGATGATATCCACAAAGAACTGCAGATAGAGCAATCCGCCAAGGAACCTTTTTTTGATCAACCTTACTCTTGCCAGTGCAAGATAGAGGATGCTCACAATGAACACAGTGAGTATCCATAGATAGATCAGCACCTGGAACTTTGAGGAGGTGATCCCTATATTAAAGAATATCTGAAGCCCGGCGATAAGGGTGGAGAAGATGATCCTGATGAGGGTGAGGATATAAATGCTCCTTGTCTTCTGTGCTGTTATATCCCGGGGGTAGAGATTTGTTGCATTATCCTTCATTCATCACTACGCAGCCTATTTGATAAGCTCACCCATCTTGAATATGGGCAGATACATTGCCACGATTATGAACCCCACGGTACCACCGAGGAACACCATAAGGAATGGTTCAATAAGCGAGGTAAGGGTGGATACCGCTGCATCCACCTCGTCATCATAAAAATCGGCAATCTTTCCGAGCATGGCATCAAGGGCACCCGTGGCCTCACCCACTGCGATCATATGGTTAACCATTGGCGGGAAGACCTTTGCCTTCATGAGCGGATCGGAGATGGTTTTTCCCTCTGCCACAGCGGTTCTTACCTCATAGATCGCCTTTTCCAGCACCTTGTTGCCCGCTGTTTTTGCTGTGATCTCCAGACCATCAAGGATGGGAACACCACTGCTTGTGAGGGTGCCCAGTGTCCGTGTAAACTTTGCAATGGCTGCCTTCAGGATTATGTTTCCGAACACAGGGGCCTTCAGCAGTATCTTGTCAGTGAAATACCTTCCCTTGTCTGTTCTTCTCAGTTGTATGATGAAGACTATGAAGGCAATGATTGAGCCAAGAACAATCAGGCCACCGATTCCGCTGAGAAAGTTACTTATGTCTATCACGATCCTTGTTGGTAGGGGTAGCACCATGCCTGCACCAGCATACATCTTTGAGAATGTGGGGACAACAAATACCATGATTATCCCTATCACTATTACTGCAACAGCCGAGACAACAGAGGGATAAACCATTGCGCTTTTGACCTTCTTTTTCAGCTTCATTGCCTTTTCAATGTAGGTTGAGAGCCTTGCAAGGATTGTATCCAGTATACCACCTGCCTCACCTGCTGCAACCATGTTCACGTAGAGTTCATTGAATACCTTTGGGTGTTTCCTCAGGGCATCGGCAAAGGTTGAACCTCCCTCAACATCATCCTTTACCTGGCTGATGACATGCCCGAAGGTCTTGTTTTCAACCTGCGTGGAGAGGATCTCAAGTGCCTGTACAAGGGGAAGCCCTGCGTCAATCATGGTTGCAAACTGACGGGTGAAAACAACGATATCCTTTTCCTTCACCTTCCCGCCAAAGAGCGTGATGGAGCGGGATCGTTTCTTCTCCGTTATGGCTGTGGGTACGATGTTCCTTCTTCTGAGGTGCTCCATCACCTCTTCTTTTGAAGAGGCAACCATCTCACCTGACTCAATCATGCCCCTGACATTCTTGCCTGACCATTGAAAGGTTGTTGCCATCTATCCCCCTATCTTCTCATCCCAAAGGGTTGCTGCCGTCCCTGTTGAACACCACCTGGATGAGTAGCGCCTCCTTTCTGGATCATGGCAATCAGCTCGTCAGGTACTGATGAGCGTCCGATTGCGTCCTCATAACTGATTACACCCCTTGTATAGAGTTCATACAATGACTGGTTCATTGTCTGCATCCCGTATCGTGACTGGCCTGTCTGCATCATTGAGTATATCTGATGAACCTTGTCTTCCCTGATGAGGTTCCTGATTGCAGGGTTTGGCACGAGTATCTCCACGGCAAGTACCCTGCCTCTTCCGTCCTTGCGGGGTATGAGCTGCTGGGCAATGATCCCCTCAAGCACAAAGGAGAGCTGTACCCTTACCTGGTCCTGCTGGTGTGGAGGGAAGACATCAATGATACGGTTGATGGTCTGGATTGCCGAGTTTGTATGTAGTGTCGCAAGTGTAAGGTGACCTGTCTCCGAGACCCTGAGGGCGGACTCAATGGTTTCAAGATCCCTCATCTCACCTATCAGCACCACATCGGGGTCCTGCCTCAGGATGTATCTCAGGGCAGCATGGAAGGATTCCGTGTCAGCAGTGACCTCCCTCTGATTCACAAGACATTTCTTGTGGGGATGAAGATATTCAATGGGATCCTCTATGGTTATTATATGCTCATACCGCTCGGAGTTTATCCTGTCAATCATGGCTGCCAGTGTGGTTGTCTTACCTGAACCCGTGGGACCTGTGACGAGTATGAGCCCGCGGGGTTTCTTTACAAGCTCGTTTATTATCTCCGGAAGCCCCAGTTCCTTGAATGTCCTGATGCTGAAGGGAATGGTCCTGAATGCACCGGCAACAGCACCCCTCTGCATGAATATATTCGCCCTGAACCTGCTCAGTCCCTTTACGCCGAAGGATAGGTCAAGCTCGTTGTTCTCCTCAAAGCGGTGCTTCTGTGCGTCAGTGAGTATGCTGTAGCAGAGGGTCTTTGTGTCCGCAGGGCTCAGAGGTGGGTGGTCAATCTCCATGAGCTTGCCGTCAATCCTGAGGCGTGGCGGACTTCCTGTTGTTATGTGCAGGTCTGATGCCCCCTTTTCAATCATCATTTTCAGAAAGTCATATAGTGTTGCCATATCACATCCCCTTTATATCAAGCGCTTTGAACCGATTTTACCATCAGTCTCCAAAGGAGACCCTCAATACCTCCTCAATGCTTGTTACACCCTCCTTGACCTTGTTCAGACCGCTCCTTCTCAGGGTCTTCATCCCGAGCCTTACAGCAGCCCTCTTGATCTCCTGGGAGGATGCACCCTCAAGTATGAGGTCCTTTATCTCCTCCTTTATGGGCATAACCTCGTACAGTGCAATACGGCCCTTGTAGCCGGAGTTGTTGCATACAGGACATCCCTTTCCCTTGAAACACTTTACCTCCTTGACCTCCTCCTCCGTGAATCCCACATTTAGCAGGGCCTGCTCGGTATGGGGGTCCTCTGTCTTACAATTACCACAGATACGCCGGGCAAGCCTCTGTGCAAGCACAAGTATCACCGAGGATGATACCAGGAAGGGCTCAATGCCCATGTTTAAAAGCCTTGTGACCGTGCTCGGGGCATCATTCGTGTGCAGCGTGCTCAGGACGAGATGGCCTGTAAGGGCTGCCTTTACCGCAATCTCTGCTGTCTCAAAGTCACGGATCTCACCAACCATTATAATGTCAGGGTCCTGCCTGAGGAACGACCTCAGTGCTGAGGCAAAGGTCAGGCCGATCTCCTCCTTTGTCTGCACCTGGTTGATCCCATGGAAGTTGTACTCCACAGGATCCTCAGCGGTCATGATGTTTATACCCGGTTTGTTGAGATGGTTCAGGGCCGAATAAAGGGTGGTTGTCTTACCAGAACCCGTGGGACCTGTGACAAGCACCATCCCGTAGGGTTTTTCAATGGCATCCATAAAGTCCTGCAGCTGGTCTTCCTCAAAGCCCAACTTTGTAAGGTCCACCTGGAGGTTGGATTTGTCAAGTATCCTGAGCACCGTCTTTTCCCCGAAGAGACAGGGTAGTGTTGACACACGGAAGTCTATCTCTCTCCTCTTTCCAAGCTTTAGTTTTATCCTGCCATCCTGGGGTAGACGCCTTTCAGCTATATCAAGCTTTGACATTATCTTCACCCTTGAGGTGATGGCATTCTTGATCTTGATGGGCAGATTCATCCTGTCATAGAGCACACCATCAATCCTGTATCTCACCCTGAGAACCTTTTCATAGGGTTCTATATGGATATCACTGGCACCCTCCTTAATGGCGTTTATCAGGATACCGTTTACCAGCTTTACTATGGGAGCCTCTACCTCCCTTATTATCTCTTCATCTTCAGAGTCTTCAACAGTCTCTATCGTGTCAAGCGCTGTGCCCACAAGTTTGTCAAACTCGTTGACATCCACTGTGGGTTCAGGTGTGTCAAAATCCTCTTCCTCTTCATCCTCAAGGTCGGAAAGGGTGAAATCCTTTGGCTGGATCACTGTTGCGGCCTGTTGCTGTTGTCCCTTCTGTACGAGGGCTCCCTTGCCACTGTAGTATTTAGTGATCGCATCTATTATGGATGACTCGCTTGCAACCACGACCTCAACATTATAGCCTGTCATGAACTTGATATCATCAATTGCAAAGATATTGGAAGGATCTGCCATTGCCACGGTAAGGGTAGCTCCAACCCTTGCCACGGGGATGATAAGGTATTTCTTTGCCATCTCTGCTGGAATCAGTTTCAAAACAGCAGGGTCTATCTCGTAGTCAGAGAGGTTTATGGCAGGTACACCGTACTGTTTGCTCAGGAAGGAGACAAGCTTTTCCTCTGTAAGATACCCCAATTTTACAAGCTTTGAACCAAGCCTTCCTCCCTCCTTTTTCTGGAGGTTCAGGGCCTCTTTCAGCTGTGTCTCTGTAACCAGATTAGCAGAAAGAAGTAGTTGTCCCAGTTTTGCGGCCATTAATAATAAGATAACATATTTTTAAATAAAATGGAAGTCTTTTTTTCAAAAAAATTTATAATAAAGAGATACTTATCTGAAATAATTAATAAATTACTGGAACTTTTTTCTCACATATGCCAGAAGCCCTCCTGAGAGAATCAGCTCCCTTTCGCGGTCAGACAGGTCTGATCTGCAGTCAATATATGTATCCTTCGTGATATTATAGAGCCTGTATTGCTGGTTTGAGTTCAGAGATTCAGGAACAGAGGTTATCCTTATCATGTCACCCTGTTCAATCTTTGAATAGTCATCACCATTGACAAAGGTCATCGGAATTATGCCGAAGTTGATCAGATTCTTCCTGTGGATCCTGGCAAAGGACCTGGCCACCACCACCTTTATGCCCAGATACATAGGTGCGATGGCAGCATGCTCCCTTGAAGAGCCCTGTCCGTAGTTGTCACCTCCAACGATGATGCCGCCTCCTCTCTTTTTTGCTCCAAGTGCCCTTTTTGAAAAGTCCCTGTCCAGATTGTAGAAGACATACTCTGAGATTGCCGGGATGTTGGACCTCAAGGGAAGTATATCAGAGCCGGCAGGCATTATATCATCAGTGGTGATATTGTCACCCACCTTCAGAACCACCTCTGCGTTAATCTCCTCTTCAAGGGGTTCCTTCAGAGGCACCTCTTTTATATTTGGACCCTTGATTATCTCAACCTCCGAACCCTCCTCTGCTGGCGGAATAAGCATATTGTCATTTATGATAAACTCTTCTGGCTCTGATAAGGCCGGCATATCAATATCAGTATCACGTGGGTCTGTGATCTCTCCTGTGATTGCCATCACTGCACAGGCAAGGGGGTTTGTCAGATAGACATGGGCATCTTTGTTGCCACACCTGCCCCTGAAGTTCCTGTTGTATGAGCGTATGGAGATATGTCCCGTTCCCGGGGAGCCTCCCATGCCTATGCATGGTCCGCAGGAGGACTCAAGCATCCTGGCACCTGCGGCAATCATGTCGGCAAGGCTGCCATCACGGGCAAGCATCTCATAGACCTGCTTTGAGCCAGGGTTTATGTGGAGGCTTACGTTGTCTGCTACCCTTCTCCCCTTGAGGATCAGGGCCACTGCCTTCATGGCCTGGTATGATGAGTTTGTGCAGCTGCCGATGCAGACCTGGTTTATCTTCTTGCCCGCAACATCCCTGATGGGCACCACATTATCCGGGCTGTGGGGTTGCGCGATCAATGGTTCAAGACTGCCAAGATCTATTTCAATCCTTTCATCATAGGATGCGTCAGGGTCAGGCACAAGCTCAATCCAGTGCTCCTGTCTTCCCTGGGCAGCAAGGAAATGCCTTGTCTTTTCATCACTGGGGAATATGGAGGTTGTGGCACCAAGTTCAGCACCCATGTTTGTGATTGTTGCACGCTCTGTCACGTTCAGGTCCTCCACGCCTGGGCCTGTGTACTCAAAGACCCTGCCTACGCCGCCCTTCACCGTAAGCCTTCTCAGTAGTTCCAGGATCACATCCATTGCGGTTACCCATGGTCTTTCAAGCCTGCCCGTAAGATATACATTTACCACCTCTGGCATCTGGAGTTCATAGGGAAGGCCTGCCATCACTGTGGCAGCATCAAGTCCTCCCACACCGATGGCAAGCATCCCTATCCCGCCGTTTGTGGGGGTATGGCTGTCTGTACCCAGGGCCACCCAGCCCGGACGGGCAAACCTTTCAAGGTTGACCTGATGGCAGATGCCATTGCCTGGCCTGGAGAAATAGGCCCCGAACCTTCTGGCAGCGGTCTGCAGGAAGAGGTGATCGTCAGGGTTCCTGAAGTTTGACTGGATCATGTTATGATCCACATAACTCACTGCAAGGGGCACCTTGACCTTTTCCACACCAGTGGCCTCAAACTGCAACCAGGCCATGGTGCCTGTGGCATCCTGGGTGTATACCTCGTCTACCCTTATCTGGATCGGACTGCCAGGTTTCAATTCACCGCTTACAAGATGTGACTCAAGGATCTTCCGCACGATATTTTTACCCAATTTATCCTCCTCCTCTGAATTGAATGAAATTCTCCAGGATTATTATTTTAACAATTATGGTGTTCATTGGGAAAGTAATATACCCTGAGGGGCTCTCCTGGCAGGAGAGAGTTACTCTGTACACAAATCATCTGGTCTTGACAAGGAGGGAGGAATTTTTTTAATTATTATAACAGTGTGTCCAAAATAATTTCAGTTTTATAAAACAAGGCAGGGTGCCGAAGAAAAATAAGCACCACACCTTATTCACAGTGAGCAGTAAGCAGTGAGCAGTAAGAAAGGCCCAGAGGTGGTTCATCATGGCATTGATGCAATGGGATTTAAATAATAAAAGACAGAGTCTTTTAAGACTTAAGTGTATAGACAAGGGTCTTGATGTAAGATACCTGAGGTATTGCTACATGGCATTCTTCACCACCTCTGGGCCTATAGGGTTTGTTTCTTTACTTGATTTAGTGTATAACGATAAAAAAGAGGTTACTTTATTGTTTAATCCTGTGGTTGGATTATTTTTATGAGGTGCCCTGCCTTGATAGGGATTTCTTTTGGAGAGATATGAGTATGTCAGTGCTGGAGATTAAAAGATATCCTGACCCTGTTTTAAAAAAGAAGGCTCTTCCTGTGGAGGAGCTCAACGGAGAGCTGCAGGGCCTGATTGACAGCATGATTGAGACCATGTACGCAGCTCCAGGGATAGGGCTTGCAGCCCCACAGGTGGGTGAGTCCAAGAGGCTTATAGTGGTTGATGTGAGCACACGGGAAGAGAAGCACCCTCTCATTGTGCTTATCAATCCAGTGATAGTAAGTGTGGAGGGAAAGATTGACTCGGAAGAAGGCTGTCTGAGCGTGCCTGGCTATACATCCACCATAAGACGCTCAGAGAGGGTTCTTGTCAAAGGTGTGGACAGGGAGGGTAGACCTGTGGAGATTGAGGCCACCGGTCTGCTTTCAAGGGTGCTTCAGCACGAGATAGACCATCTTGATGGTATACTTTTTATTGACAGGCTGAGCCCTATCAAGAAGGAATTTTTCAGGAAACGTTATCTCAGAAAAAACCGGTAATATGTCAATAGTCTTTTTTGGCACACCCCGATTCTCAGTCCCGGCGCTGAAGAAGCTTCTGGAGGCAGATGAGCGGATAAGCCTTGTGGTTACACAGGTTGACAGGATCGGTGGCAGGGGGCACAGACCCATACCGCCGCCTGTAAAGCTCTATGCATCGGAGCAGGGGATTAAAGTCCTCCAGCCCGAGAGTCTCAGAACAGAGGAGTTTATCAGTGCCCTAAGGGATGTTCATCCTGAGTTCATAATCGTCATTGCCTATGGGAAGATTCTGCCCGCTGAGCTGCTCAGCCTGCCAGAGAGGGGATGTATTAATCTGCATGCATCACTGCTACCGAAGTACAGGGGGGCTGCCCCGATACAATGGGCAATAATAAATGGAGAGTCTGTGACAGGTGTGACGACCATGCTGATGGACGAGGGTCTTGATACAGGGGATATACTTCTGCAGAGAGAGGTGCCCATCAGGGATGATGATAACTACCTCTCCCTATCGGAAAGGCTTGCAGATGCAGGAGCAGGGCTCTTGGTTGAGACAATCAGAGGAATGCGGCAGGGCATTATAAAGCCCACCCCCCAGGAAGGTGAACCATCCTACGCACCCATTATTAAAAGGGAGGATGGAAGGATAAACTGGCATCTCTCCGCTGTTGAGATACATAATCGTGTGAGGGGGCTTTATCCCTGGCCATGTGCATTCACCTACCTGAGGGGCAGGTTGCTGAAGATCCTGAGGACCGAGGTTGTTGATGGTTCAGCCGAGGCCGGCACTGTGGCAAAGAAAGGCAAGCGGGAACTCCTTGTTGGTACAGGCAGGGGTCTGCTCAGCATAAGAGAGCTACAACTTGAAGGCAGGAAACCTGTTAAAATAGAGGAGTTTCTGAACGGGGTGGGCAGGACACTGAAAGAAGGAGAGAGGTTTGATGACGGCGCGTTTAATGAGGGCGGTGGTTCTTAAGCTAATCTATCCCTTGTTCATGTTGATTACAGCCTTCAAGAAGGACTCAAGGGAGGCTCTTCAGCGTAAGATTATCCAGATGAATAACCGGCTTGTACTGAAAGAGGGTGTCAAGACACAGAGGATACTACTACTGCTGCCCCATTGCCTGCAGATTGACAAGTGTGACATAAGGCTTACCCATAATATCTACAACTGCAAGAGATGTGGACGCTGTGAAATTAAGGATCTGATAGGGATTGCTGATGCATACAATCTTGAGCTCTTTGTTGCAACAGGTGGAAATCTTGCAAGAAAGATCGTAAGGGATGTAAATCCCGAGGCAATAGTTGCAGTGGCCTGCGAAAGAGACCTCTCAAGTGGTATTGCCGATACCTACCCATTGCCTGTGATAGGGATTCCAAATGAGAGGCCCTTTGGCCCCTGTTTCAATACAAGGGTGAGTCTTGAGCTGGTACAGGAGGCAATCAGGTCATTATGCAGTTGAATATGCTATTATTAAAATCCAAAAATCTTCAAAGGGGGTTTTATGGAGGCAATCGTAAAGCTTGTAGACGGGATGAGGTTTGTTGCAGATGGCACCACAGGCCATAGCATCGTAATGGATGGAGACCCCGAGTTCGGCGGGGCTGACACAGCTCCGAGACCTACTGAACTTGTTTTAATGGGGCTCGGGGGATGCACTGCGATGGATGTAATCTCAATACTCAGGAAGAAGAGACAGGATGTGAAGGGGCTTGAGGTGGTTGTACGTGCAAAGAGGGCGGAATCGCATCCAAAAAAATTCACAGAGATACATCTGGAATACATCGTGAGGGGAAGGTCTATCTCAGAGGAGGCTGTCAAAAGGGCTGTCCAGCTCTCCATGGACAGGTACTGCTCTGTGAAGGCAAGCCTGGAGGGCGTTGCAGGCTTCACTTATAACTACAGGATTGAAGAGGAATAAATGCACCCTTACAAGAGATCTAAAAGGGTGGGTGACCTCCTGAGGGAGGAGATCGCTGATATCATCATGCGGAGGGTAAAGGACCCGAGGGTCGGTTTTGTTACCGTCACATCTGTGAAGGTAACAGATGATCTTCGCATGGCACGCGTCTATATAACCGTGCTTCACAAGGAGGAGACAACAGAGACGCTCAGTGCACTCGCTTCAGCAAGCGGTTTTATCAGGGCAGAGCTTGCCAAGAGACTGAGAATAAAGATACTGCCCAAGCTGGAGTTCCACGAGGATGAGAGCATTGAGTATGGTGAGAGGATTGATCAGTTAATAAAGAAGGTAAAGGAAGAGAGCGGTGAGGATACCTGAGAGCATCCTGGAGATTCTGAGAAGGGAGGAGAGGTTTGTCATACTCTCCCATATAAACCCGGAGGGTGACGCCCTTGGTTCATCCATTGCACTTGCCTTGGCACTGAGACGGATGGGCAAGGCTGCTGATGTCTACAACAGAGACGGGCTTCCCTCAATATATGGATTTCTTCCGGGATCAGATCTTGTGAGAAGGCTTGAGGAGATGAAAGTCACCCCTGAATCGGTGGTGGTAATCCTTGACTGCAATGACCTTGAAAGGGTGGGTATCAGTGAGAGGATGGATTGCAAGCTCAGTATGGTGATAGATCATCACGAGACAGAATCAGACTATGGAGATATAAGGTGGATTGAACCGGAGTGCCCGGCCACGGGGATGATGATCTACTACCTGCTGAAGAGCCTGGATGCGGGGATTGACAGTGTAATGGCCACAAACCTCTACACGGCGATATCAATAGACACGGGTACATTCCGTTACAGCAACACCACAGCGGAAACACTCCTTGCAGGTGCTGATCTCATCAGGTATGGTGCTGATCCTTCATTTGTTGCTGAGAGGCTGTATGAGTCATGGAGCAGGAACCGTTTCATGCTATTGATTGAGACCCTGAACACCCTTGAGATAAACAGAGTGGGTAGTATTACAGTTGCTACCACCGTTATTACCTCCGAGATGTTCAGACGAACCGGCACTACCTCCTCTGATACGGAGAACTTCTCAAACTTTCCCCGAAAGATTGAAGAGGTTCATATATCAGCCCTCTTCAGGGAGACCGAGGACGGCAGGTGGAAGGCATCGCTCAGGAGCAAGGGCGATGTTAACGTGGCAAGGATTGCCTCACACTTTGGAGGAGGGGGGCATAAGAATGCCGCAGGTTTTCTCTTGGAGGGTGACATTGAGGAGATCAAAAGGGCCTTTTTGAAGGCGGTATCAGAGAATCTGCTCGTTAAAACCTGAAGATGGATGGTGTCATAAACCTCTATAAACCAGCAGATATAACCTCTCACAGGGCGGTTCAGAAGATAAGGACAATCCTTAATGTCAAAAAGGCCGGACATGCAGGAACGCTTGATCCCTTTGCAGAGGGTGTATTGCTTGTATGTCTTGACAGGGCTACGCGTATTTCAGAGTATCTCACAGCACTTCCGAAGGAGTACATAGTTGAGATGCTCCTGGGTGTCAGGACTGACACATATGACATTACAGGTACCGTTGTTGAGAGAAGGGATTATTCCTCTGTGAAGGAGGAGGAACTGCACAGTCTGCTGAAACAGTTTGTTGGCCTTTACAGGCAGGTGCCTCCCATATATTCAGCAAAGAAGAAAAGGGGTATCCCCCTGTACAGGTATGCAAGAAAGGGGATTGCTGTTGAGGCAGAACCCCAGGATGTATTCATTCATGAGATAGAGCTCCTTGATTTCAGCCCTCCTCTGGTGAGATTCAAGGTCAGATGCTCAAGGGGCACCTATATAAGAAGCCTTGTTGATGACCTGGGTGAAAGGGCAGGTACAGTTGCCACAGTAAGAAGGCTTAAAAGAACGGCTGTGGGAGAATTCACTGAAGAGGACTCCATGACGATGGAGATGATCTCGGAAGGAAGATACAGGCTCTATACCATTGATGAGGCCCTTTATTTCCTGCCCGAGTACAGACTAAGCGAGAGGGAACTGTACCTTGCGGTTCACGGGACAGGGTTCAGGATTGAAGGTGATATACCCAGGAATATACCCGTGAGGCTGAAGACAGACGGCAGGGTAGTTGCAATTGGAACAGTGGGTGAGGGAAATGTCATGAAAATCAACAAGGTTTTATTATCTGAAGACTGAGGGTCTATTTCCGAAACCCTTAAAGTAATTTATTAAAAAAATCACAAAAAGCGAAAAAATACTTGACATTTTTTTCTTTTTTTGCTATAGATAATATATGCTATTTGGTGCAAAGACACCTATAGGTCTTGATATTGGTACTGGATTGCTCAAGGTAGCACAGATCAAGGACAAGAGGGGCGCATACGAACTTGAACTGTTTGACACCCTTCCTCTGCCGCCTGAATTGATCGTTGATGGTTCAATCATAGATTCCATCCGTCTTGTGGATTCCATAAAGGAACTGCTCAGAAAGGCAAAGATAAAGGCCAAGGATGCTGCAATTTCTGTTTCCGGGCATTCAACAGTAATAGTGAAGATCATAACACTGCCTGAGATGACAGAGGAAGAGCTGGAGGAATCCATCAGGTTTGAGGCCGAGCAGTACATCCCCTTTGACATAAATGATGTGAACATTGATTTCCAGATAATAGGCCCCCGCCAGGAACCGGGCCAGATGGATGTAATCCTTGTGGCTGTAAAAAAAGAGGTGATCAACGAGTACATGGCTGTTGTGAAAGAGGCAGGCCTTAATCCTGTTGTTGTGGATGTTGATATCTTTGCCATGGAGAATGCCTATGAGGTGAATTATGAGATTGAGCCTGACAAGAGCGTAGCCCTGATAGATGTGGGCATGGGATCAATAAAGATGAATATACTGCGTGCCGGGGTGCCGGCCTTTACAAGAGAGACACCCATGGGGATAGGTGTTTTGACAGAGTCTGTTCAGAGGGAATTCAGCCTCTCCTATGAGGTGGCAGAGAGGGTTATAAAGGGCGAGGCTGTGGAGGGAGTGACAGAGGAGGATGCCCTCTCGGTACTGCTTACAGCCTCCGAGGATCTCTTCAACGAGATCAACCGTTCCCTTGACTACTACAGGACATCCATGGCCGGAGAGGATGTCACAGAGGTGATGCTCTGTGGCGGGGCTGCCATGATAAAGGGGTTTGCCGACAATCTTGCTGAAAGGATCAAGACCGAGGTCAGGCCTATTGATCCCTTTCGTAATATAAGTATAAAAAAGGGTCTTGACGAGGAATACATAAGGGACCTGGGGCCCATGGCAGCGG
>Ga0256830_1000797_pt1 | contig 23394 bp, 15 predicted proteins | sample 128326metaG_FD_190537 | JGI IMG/M metagenome (GOLD analysis project Ga0256830, IMG submission 190537) | Hydrothermal vent microbial communities from Lau Basin, Pacific Ocean - 128-326 | ecosystem: Environmental > Aquatic > Marine > Hydrothermal vents | place: Pacific Ocean: Lau Basin | collected... | reverse complement strand
AGAAATTACAAGAGAGCAGTCAGCGCCCAGAAATGCCTGAGAGCAGGCGGAAAGCATAATGACCTGGAGAATGTGGGTAGAACGGCAAGGCACCACACTTTTTTCGAGATGCTGGGCAACTTTTCCTTTGGAGACTATTTTAAGGAAGGGGCCATATCGATGGCATGGGAGTTTTTGACGGGAACACTTCATCTGCCGGAAAATCGTTTATGGATAACCGTGTTTAAAGATGACGATGAAGCCTTTGATATCTGGAACCGAAAGATCAACGTCAATCAGGATAAGATTGTCAGGTGCGGTGAAAAAGACAACTTCTGGTCCATGGGTAATACGGGCCCGTGCGGGCCGTGTTCGGAAATCCATTATGACCAGGGTGAGGGCGTGGGCTGCAGAAGGGATGAATGCTCGGTCGAGTGTGAATGCGACCGGTATCTTGAAATATGGAACCTTGTATTTATGCAGTTTGACAGAGATGAGGAGGGAAATGTAACTCCTCTCCCGAAACCGAGTATCGATACCGGTATGGGCCTTGAGCGGTTAGCTGCCGTGGTGCAGGGTAAGAACAGCAATTTTGATACCGATCTGTTTTCAGGAATTTTTAAACATATTGAAGAAACGTGCGAAAGAAAGTACGGCGATGATGAAAATGACGACATCTCCATGAGAGTGATTGCCGATCACATCAGGGCCGTAACATTCCTGATTTCCGACGGGGTTCTGCCTTCCAACGAAGGGAGAGGATATGTCCTCAGGAGAATAATAAGAAGGGCTTCCCGCCACGGAAAGCTGTTGTCCATGGATAAGCCTTTTCTCTACTTGACGGCCGGCGCCGTTGCAGATGAAATGGGTAAAATATATCCTGAGCTGATTGAATCGAGAGAACATTGTTCCAGGGTTATCTTTCATGAAGAGGAGAGGTTTCTTGACACTCTTGATCAGGGTTTGAAACTTCTGGAAGATGAGATAAAAAAGACAAAACAGTCTTCATCAAATCAGCTGTCCGGAGATGTTGCATTCAGATTGTACGATACCTTCGGGTTTCCTCTTGATCTCACTGAGGATATTTTAAGAGAGGAAGGAATTACCGTCGAGATGACAGGTTTCGAGGAAGCTATGCGAAAGCAGAAGGAGACCTCAAGGCTTGCCTGGTCCGGTTCCGGGGAGAATACCGTAGCCGGGGTGTTTAAACGGTTGTCGTCGGAACTTGATGAAACAGAGTTCACAGGTTATGACACACTGGAATCGGAGGGGAAAATTCTGGCCATTGTCTGTAATGAAAATCTTGTTGATAGCGCAGCTGAGGGGGATGAGGTAGATATCATAGTCGACAAAACCCCTTTTTACGGTGAATCGGGCGGACAGAAGGGAGATGGCGGCATAATTTTCAGGTGTGATGAAAATCTTGTTTCCATTGCAGATTGCGTGAAACCGGCAAACGGCCTTATTGTGCATAAAGGTACTGTTAAAAAAGGGGTTTTTAAGGCCGGTGACATGGTAACACTCAAAGTTGATGAGAACAGGCGAACGGCAATTAGAAAAAATCATACCGCCACTCACCTGCTGCAAGCATCCTTGAAAAAAGTTCTGGGTGACCATGTCAAGCAGGCGGGATCGCTGGTTTCCGAAGAAAAGCTTCGATTCGATTTCTCCCATTTTGCGCCTTTGACCGAGAGAGAGCTGAGGCGCGTTGAGTATGAGGTCTTTAAACAGATCCTCAAAAATTCCGAAGTGTCGACGGAAATTCTCCCTGTTGACGAGGCGAGGAAGAGAGGCGCGGTCGCGTTGTTCGGGGAAAAGTATGGAGAAAAGGTGCGGGTGGTTTCCGTCTCTGATTTTTCCATGGAATTTTGCGGCGGAACACATGTAAGCAGGTCGGGAGATATCGGGCCTTTCAAAGTTTTATCTGAAGGGGGTGTGGCGGCAGGTGTAAGAAGGATAGAGGCTGTAACCGGCGAGGCTGCATACAAACGCATATCGGATGAAGAGAGCGAGTTGAAAGAGGTGGCCAGGCTTGTAAAGGGAAATGTAGGTGAAATTGCAAAAAAGGTCGAGGCAGTTATCGAAAAGTGTAAAAAGCTTGAAAGTGAGATGAAAAAGGTTAAACAAAAACAGGCATCTTCCTCTTCAGAAGATTTAATGGAAAAAACTGTCGACATTAAAGGGGTAAAGCTTCTGGCCGCCGAGGTAGATGGAGCAAACGCCGATACTCTTAGAAGCCTTATAGATAATCTGAAGGTAAAGATTAAATCAGGTATAATCGTGTTGTTTACCGTAGAGGACAACAAGGTTCTGCTCATAGCCGGAGTAACAAACGACCTTGCCGGCAGGTTTCATGCCGGGAAGCTTATAGGCCGGATTGCTCCGGTTGTAGGGGGCAAGGGGGGAGGCAGGCCTGACATGGCCCAGGCGGGCGGAAAGGAGCCGTCAAAAATTAATGAGGCCGTGGCTCTTGTCAAAAACATTGTGGAAGAGGCAGTCCAGCCTTCAGGCTGAAATATTTTGAAATATATAATCCATTAAAAAAAGGAGGTACATATGTTTGGTATAGGAATGCCGGAGTTAATAGTTGTAATGCTTATAGTATTAATCATTTTCGGCGCTGGAAAACTGCCTGAGATCGGATCATCGCTCGGAAAGGCGATTAACGGTTTTAAAAAAGGCGCCAAAGACATCTCTTTGTGACGGACGATAAATAAAGGCGGTCAAACCTATGGCATTAAACAGACAACTTAGCGCAGGGGTATTGACCCTCTCCGACAGCAGGGGCGTTGCGGAGGATGAAAGCGGCGCAGCCCTGAAAAACCTTCTTGAAAAAAATGGTTTCACCATCAACAATTACAGCGTTATTCCTGATGATGAAAACAGGATTAAGAAAACCCTGAAAGAATGGTCTGATGAAGGGTTGGACCTTATTTTGACTACAGGGGGCACCGGCCCCGGTCCAAGGGATATAACGCCTGAGGCGACAGCCGCGGTAATAGAAAAAAATATGCCCGGCTTTGCAGAGCTTATTCGTTTTGAAGGTTCAAAAAAAACAAACCGGGCATATCTCTCGCGTGGTATTTGCGGCATCAGGGGAAAGACCATTATTATCAATCTTCCCGGCAGCAAAAAGGGCGCTATCGAATCTCTGGAAGCGGTTGCAGATCTTATTCCGCACGCTGTGTCGATGATGGAAGGGGGTGGCCACTGAGTTGGGTGACGATAAAGCTGAGGAAAAAGATCTGCACGAAGAAGCCGCCGTTCCTCTGACGGAACATCTTAGAGAATTCAGGAAAAGACTATTAAGGTGCTGCATAGCGGTAGGTATCGGTTTTGCCGTATCCTACGGTTTTTCGGAAGATATCTTTAAAGTTCTAACCTCGCCTCTTTTAAAGGTAATGCCGGAAAACAGCACCATGATATTTACCGGTCTGGCGGAAGGTTTTTTTACATACTTCAAGGTTTCTTTTTTGTCGGGAACGCTGCTGGCGATGCCGGTAATATTTTATCAGCTCTGGGCATTTATATCTCCCGGTCTTTATTCTCACGAAAAGAAATATATCTTTCCCTTTACCATCTTTTCTGCATTTTTCTTCATAGGGGGAGCGGTTTTCGGTTACTTTTTTGTTTTCCCCTTTGCTTTTGAATATTTTATGAGTTTTAACTCGGCAGAGATTGTTGCTCTCCCCTCGATAAGTGAGTACCTGAGTTTTATTTCGCGATTATTCATAGCTTTCGGCGCCGCCTTTGAGCTCCCTATAGTGATTATTTTTCTGAGCAGGCTCGGTATTCTCACAGTTGCCAAACTGACGGGGGCCAGAAAATATGTTTTGATCGTAGCATTTATATTTGCCGCAATTTTGACTCCACCTGATGTGGTAACCCAGATCCTCATGGCTTTGCCGCTGATGATCCTATATGAACTGGGAATACTTGGAGCAAGGGTTTTCGGCAAAAAGAAGTAATCTTAACAAATCAAAAATAAAGATATGTGAGGAGCAATCATGGATAAGTATTCTCGATGGTTTATAATTGTCAGCGTTGTATACTTGGTTATAGGCGCATTTTTAGGGGTTATGATGGCAACCGGCCTGCTTGATCCTGCCTTAAGGTTTGTCCATATACACCTCAACCTGTTCGGGTTTATGACGATGATGGTTTTTGGTGTGGCCTACCATATCCTTCCCAGGTTCATGGGAAAAACGGTAAAGAGCAAACGGTTGATACCTCTTCACTTTTATTTTGTAAATATCGGTCTGGTTGGGATGATGCTGTCCTATCTGGGCGGCGGGTATCTGGAGCAATCGAGCCTGATTGCCACGCATGTTTTCGGCATATCAGCCGTTATATCATTTATCGGCATTATTTTCTTCGCTCTGAATATCATTCCCGTAATGATGCTGACCAGGGAAAAACCTGCCGGGCAGATTCCGGCGGCAAAAACGGAAACAGCCAAGCCTGCGGCGACGGGTGAAAGTGAGTTAACCATTACAGGGGAAATGAAAATAGGAGAGATCCTTGAAAAAAGGCCTGAAACTCTGAACCTGTTTCTCAAGGCCGGTTTCAAGGGATTTGACAATCCTGAAAAGAGAAAAGCCTTTGGAGACAAGCTTGTGCTGAAAACGGCGTGCCAGATAAGAAGCATAGATTTAAACGACCTGCTGGCAAAATTAAACGGCCCTATAAGCGATGGCACCGGCAAAGCGGCTGGGATTGAGGCGCCAGACAAGCCTGCAAAGAAACTTTCCATTAAAAGAGGAGATCTTGTAACTCTCGCCACGCCGGTCGGCGATATGATACAGGTATATCCCGAGACTAAAGTAGTTCTGGAAAACAACTACGGAGGAGAGTGCTTTTCATGCCCCGGAATGGCAGTGGAGACAATAAAAGAGACTGCCAACATGCATAACAAAAAACCGGAAGACATACTTGATCAGATAAACAGTATTGTCAAAAAGGTGATTGATAAAGCTTGATCTCCAGCCGCACCCGGGGATCAAGCTTTCCGTTTGCAAGGCGTTCATTCTTACTGTTTTATGAGGCTGGTTTGATTTCATTAGCGAGGCCGGGCGATTGATTAGCCTGTTTTTTCTCCATGCAGTTTCCGCTATCGCAACCAAAGCGCAAACAAATTTTTTCTGTTCATTGAAGCTTTGTCTTTGGTTTCTTCCATTATATGGAGCCCTTATTGTCTCTACTTTACTGAATATAATCTATAAACAAGGCATTTATAACTATAAATGATAAGACAGGTTTCTCCAGGAGGCGGCATTGAAGGGAAGTTTATATTTTGCCGTGACATTTCGGATCGACTAAATTTGAAGATTTGGTGGTTGTGTTATAATAAAACAGAATATATGTCCAAAAGAGCACGGCGCTGCTTAAAATATCTTTCAGCATAAAAAAGCCTTTAAATTAACCGGATGTTAAAACCAAGCATTAAAACGATAACAGTAAAAACCCTTCTGACGGTTATTCTGACTGCTGCGTTTATTATGACGGTTATCATAGGTTTCAGTTTCAGGAACCTTTCCCATAGAATTGTAAAAAATCAGGCATTGGCCGTGTCGGAACTGGTTAAGGCGGGACTGACGTCCCATATGAAGGCCGGCATTATGGATAAACGGAAATATTTTCTTGAAGAGATAAAATCGATCCATAAAATAAAAACGATCGAGATCATAAGATCTAAAGAGGTTAATAACCAGTTTGGAAAGGGGGTCGAACTGGAGAAAAATATAGACGATGTTGCCAATGATGCTTTTCAAACAAAACAACCGTTTTTTATTGTAGATGAATTTAAGCGAGTGCCTTATATTCGAGCCTTGATTCCTTATATCGCTTCTAAAGAGGGCAGCTTGAATTGTCTGTCCTGTCATAATGTACGGGAAGGAACGGTTCTTGGCGTGGTGCGGATTGAAATGGATGTTTCCCAGTATCGCAATATTGCTGCCGCCATCCTTTTGATTATAACAATTACTTCAGTTATTCTGGTCATAATGATTGTTGTAAATACCTTCAGAACGGTCGGAAGGTATGTCAAGCAACCGCTTGAACACCTTATCGGCGAGGCAAGTGAAGCATATAAAAAGCATACTCCTCTTGATGATGAAAAATTTGAGAGTCTGGAGTTTCAAAACGTTGCAAAAGAGATAAATCTCTTTAACAGTGACATTATAAGGACTCATAAAATGTTGGAAGACAAAAACCGTGAATTAATAATGCTCAACGATGAGATTGAAGATACTCTGAGAGAAACTGTTTTTACTATGGGTGTTATTGAGGAAAAACGTTCGAAAGAGACGAAGAACCACACAAAACGCGTTACCGAATATTGCAAATTAATTGCTTCAAAGCTCGGACTGTCTGAGAAAGAGGTTGATCTTATAGGGAACGCAGCTCCGCTTCATGATATAGGAAAGATTGGCATATCGGATTATATCCTGCTCAAAAGTGAAAAGCTCTCAGCCAAAGAGTTTGAGGTTATGAAGAGCCACGCGAAAATAGGAAGGGATATGCTTGCCCATTCTACTCGCGACATTCTAAAAACTGCGGCAATAATAGCTTATCAACATCATGAAAGGTGGAATGGGACGGGGTATCCTGAAGGTGTTAAAGGTAAAAAAATTCATCTTTATGGAAGGATTGTTGCCGTTGCCGATGTCTTTGATGCCCTTTCCACGGAACGTTCCTATAAAAAAGCATGGAGACTGGAAGATATTGTAAGCGAAATTAAAAAAGAAAGGGGCAAACATTTCGACCCTGTACTGGTAGACATAGTTTTAAACAACATAAATGATTTTATAGATATTCAAAGAAAATACGGAACTGTTTAGTTTGCATCCGGAAAGGGTGTTTTTTATTCGGGCCGGCTGCCCTTCTGGCTTGCCTGTGCGAAGTACGGCGGCACGCCTCCGTACGACTCCTTTTATTCCCCTGATCCGGCTGATAATTGCCTCGTCTTGTTACGATCATCCAAGTTTGACCGGCTCCCAGGTCTGTTTGATGTCAATAAGAAAGAAGAAAGATTCCAAAAAAACTTGACTTTTTTCTCGTAAATCTGTAAACAGAAGCTTTCTTTTCAAAGTAATGTGAGAAATGTAACTATTATCAATTTCTACTCAAAAAAGTATCTTTCAGGAGGCATGAATGCAGTTAACCGGCTTGCAGTGGGGGGGGAAGCTCCTTCAAAAAGTAGAATTCCCGACGGCTGAGGTACTGGGCCCGGAGGCGAGTGTGGATGAGATAAAGGATCTCATCAAGAGAAAAGGGCAAGTTTTCATAAAACCGATTTTTAAGGGTGGTGTTGGTAAAAAGGGTAAATCTGGGCTTATCGGGAGAGCAACCGATATAACACACGCCTTAAAAGAAAAAGAGAGGTTGTATTTTGCCGAGCATGTTCATGGCACAACGAGCGCAAAAGCAGACGGAGTGACATTTGAAGGGGGCGTTGCAGCCGACCATGAAGTATACTTTTCAATATCCGACAGCACCGAATTCAGAGCTCCTGCCATGACGATCACCCATCACGGCGGTGTCGATATTGAAGAGCTTCCTGCCGATAAGATAGCTCAGATTCCTTTCGATCCTCTTACAGGGCTCAAATCTTTTCATGTCTCAAACGCTTTGGAAGATCTCGGCGCGCCCAGTGAAATAATAAGTCCTCTCGTTCAGAACCTGCCGAAACTCTGGACACTGTATAATAACTACGGCATGAATATGCTTGAGCTGAATCCGATCAGGATGAGCCCGAATGCAAAAGGCAGACTTGTGCCGGTGGCCTGCGATTTTAAAGGTTCTTTCGATCAGGACGATCCCGCATGGAAGCGCCTCGATCTGCCGTCCCATCTTTTTGCTTCCGACTATTCCGAGTTCGAGCAGGAGATCAATCAATTGAGGACATATCAGGGGCAGTCAGATGTCTTTGTGATGAATGAAAAAGGGACGATCACAGCGCCCACATTTGGAGGAGGCGCAAACGCCCTTGTAACCGAACTTCTCGGTGACCGTGCCACGATCTCTTCCGACTTCGGCGGTAATCCTCCGTATGAGAAAATGTTCCGGATATCTCAAATTTGTTTCAAATACTGGCTTAAACAGTCAAACGTTCTTTTCATTATCGGTGGTAAAGCAAACAACACCGATATTTTTGAAACCTTCCGCGCTATGGGAGATGCTCTGAAAGATTATTTTCAGAAATACGGTCCTACACCGCTCTTTGTTGTTGTCGGCAGGGGCGGTCCGAATTTGATAAGGGGAATGGCCGGTTTGAGGGATACTCTGGAATCTCTGTGTCTCCCATATAAAATTTTCGGTCATGACAGCGCCATGAGTGAAGTTGTCAACTATGCTCTGGCTATGGACAAATGGATGGAAAACGGGGGAGGAAAAATCGTAGCGGCTAAGGTAGGCGCCTGATCGGTTCATAGCGGGTTTAGGCATCAAACTTTAAAATATCCGCTCCATATAATTAAATATTTTATTGTTCTGCTGCAGGCAGTTACTTACAAAGAGAGGTAATTAGGAATGGAAAAACATAGAGGAGTAGAGGGTTTCCCGTACTTTTTGGGAATAAATTCTTTAGCCGAGCTGGCGACAAAAGAAGACAGGGTTTGTGTTCTTAACATTGTAGGTGGAGAAAGCCGTACCGTAACCCCTATCAGCCATGAATATTCCGGCGGTAATATTGTTTTCGGCACAAGTCCAGGCCGCTCGGGACAGGTTTTAAAAACAAAAATCGGCAACATCCCTGTTTATAATTCGGTAAGAGCAGGTCTAGATGCAGGTCACTCTTTTAATACGGCTGTTATTTATCTCCCGCCTTCAGGTGTTAAAGATGGCGTTGCGGAGGTGGTAAGAAAAAATCCGGGGCTCAAGAAAGTTGTCGTTCTGACTGAGAAAGTATCTGTCAAAGACTCAAGAATTATACGCGCCATCTGCCAGGCAAACGGTGTTGACCTGTTTGGCGGCAACTGTCTTGGTCTTGCCGATGCATGGAACCATGTAAGGATCGGCGGAGCCCTCGGAGGAAGCAGTCCGGAAGAATCTCTCATCAAAGGTTCCGTGGCGATTTTTTCGAACTCGGGAAACTTTACGACCACCATAGCCGTTTATCTTGCCACAAGCGGATGGGGGACTACCGTTTCCGTATCGAGCGGCAAGGATGTTTACATCAATTACGGACCTGTCGAGTTTGTCCACGGCCTTAAAAATGATGACAGAAGCAAAGCCGCCGTCATGTATATTGAGCCGGGTGGATATTACGAACATGGTCTTGAGCTTACCAAGCCGACTGTAGCCTGCATTGTGGGCCGCTGGAAGGCGAAATTGACAAAGGCGTGCGGTCATGCGGGATCTCTTGCCGGCTCTGGAGATAATGCAATGGCCAAGGAAGGCTGGTTTATGGATTATTTTGGAGTAGATGATATCTATACTCCCGAAAATCCTGTTGTAAGCGCAAAGGGAGCTGTTGTTACAAATATTGCCCACATCCCTGAAGCCATGACGAAAGTGATGGAGATGAACAATATCAAACCTGACTTTGAGTCTACGGGAAATCTCTCTCTCAAGTGCTGGATGGGAAACAACCAGGGAATTGATTTGCCGGAAAACCTTGATCCGCAAATTGTGGAAGCCGTATCTCCTTACAACGAGCAGATTGAGGCAATCAACAAGCAGATCGGTGCTCAATTTCCAAGACAGGTGATGAAAGACGCATCGGGAGCGTCGATGATGGATCCCAAGACACAGGTAACAAAGGTGCATAAAGTTTCTATTCTTGACGCCTCTAAAAAATCACTGGAAGAGAATCTCGTATTTTCTCTCATGAAAGAGTACCCCGGTGAAAGAGAGACCGGTCTTGCAAATCTTGCTTTCAACTCTTTTGTAAACATGAAAGGAGATGTAGCTCTTAGTGCGGCGGACGGAGCTAGAGATGCTGAGAACTCACCCAATACGGCGCTTGCATCGGCAATTTCTATTATTGGAAAAGGTAGAGCAAAACGGGCAATGCTTGTCGGCGATTTGCTTACCGAACTGTTTCAGTTTGATAAAATCGAAGATCCCTTTTCTGCCGTCGATGTAAGCGGCAATGTAGCTTCTCTTTCGGCTGATCAAAAGGCATCTTTGACTGATGGTGATGATGGATCGATTATGCTCGAAAGAGCAAAGAAAATCGGCGGTGATTCGATGTTTATCAGATTCATAGATGAGGCAACAGGCGGAAGGCCGTCGAAAGACGCGGTTCTGGCGGCTATCTGGGTTACTGTCGGATGGAACGGTCTTATGAGAAAGAAAATATCCAAAATAACCATGGGAAGACTTCCATGGTATTCACTCATATTCAGCGCTTTTGTCGGATCAAGTGTCGGCGCCGACAGACATGGTACTGATTCTTTTTGCGGAGTGGCCGCAGATGAGATCATCGATGGCTGGAGCTTTACTGAAACCGCATTCCTGGCGCTAATCGGCAAAAAACCTTCCAAGGCTGAACTTTTTGAGTTCAGCGTTCTTCTGGGTCTTATCATTTCAAACGGTCCCGGCACAATCTCCGCTCAGGGGGCCAAAGGCGCGGTAAGCGCTGACGGACCTCAGGATCCGGAAAGGGTACAGATTAACAAGTGTTTTGCAGGCTTCCTCACACATACCGGTTTTGCCCATGGCGGTAACGGTTATGAAGCAGTAGCGTTTCTCATTGATCAATTTAAAGAGACAGGTCTTAAAAGCCCTGATGACAAGAATCACGGGATTGACCTCAAGGCTATTGCAACCGATTATGCAAAAGATTATGCAGGCTACAAAAAGCGTGAAAAGGCGGCGGGAAATATCGATTATGCCAAAGTCCCATGTGTAAACCATCCTGTATTCAAGGGACAGCCTGTAAATTACGACCCACGGGAACAGTTTGTGAGCAAGCTGTTTGAGGAAAAGGGGATTTACAATGTTTTCCTCGATTTCTACCACAATCTGGTTCAGTCTCTTTATGAGACAAAGGTCACGAAAAATGTTTACTGCGTTAATGTAGATGCCGTTATAGCGGTTATTTTACTTAAAATGGTCTGGGAGCCATATAAAAACGGAGAAATTTCAGACAGTGATGTAGAAAGCGCCGGTTTTACCACCTTCCTGTTCGGGAGGATGATCGGCACCGCCGTTGAAATAGACGATCACCAGAACCGCGGAAGGAATATGGATACCAGAACGGCGGCAAGCAAGTGTTCATATGTGGGGTAGAAATCATACTGTAGATTAATATTTCAGGGGCCCCTATTTGTATCAGGGGCCTTTTTTTGTGTAATTAAAAAAAACAATTTTGTATATCTCCTGTAAATATGATATTAAATAGGATCATTTAAAATGTGAAATGGATTTCCGTATGCCTTCGAACTCAAACATAAACGACGGTTGAAAATGTAAGCCTATGAATGCAAAAGATTTTGAAAAGGAAATTAAACTTCACATTGAGGCTAGGTATCCTATCCTGTGGCTCGTATCTTTTGAAGAAAGAAGGGTTGAAAAAATCATTGATAATATGTGCGAGTCAATGGATACTCACTTGTGGACATGGTCTGTCTCAAAGGGGCTTGTGGGAGGAGACAAGAAGAAGAAGGAGAATATCGGCAGAGAAAAGATACTTGTATCCATTGAAGAAAGAATATTAAAAAGTGATGATGTCAATAACCTTTTTCTCTTGAAAGATATAGCCGGGTATTTTCATTCTCACGAGTTTTTAAGAAGATTCAGGGATATCCCCGCAACGATAGAAGAAAGCCGCGCTTTAAACACGGTCTGCATACTTTCCCCGACCTTAGGCGATATTCCTCCAGAACTTGAAGAAGACATAGTGGTGTTTGAACTCTCTCTTCCTGATTATGAAGAAATTGAAGAACTCGTTGTTTCAACTTATGGTCACTTGATACCGCAAAACTGGCATGCGTCAACACGGTCCGTTCTTTACAAATCGCTCCAGGGTCTTTCATTGGATAACATAAGAAGGGTCGTCAGAAAAGCGATAAGCCTTAACGACGGAGTTCTGAATGAAGACTGTATACAGGCCATTCAGGATGAAAAGCAGCAGATAATCAAGAAGAAAAAGATCCTCGATTATTATCCACACAAGGAAATTATGGAAAATATCGGCGGCCTTGACGAGATCAAAAAGTGGTTTATTGAGAGGGAACATGTTTTCAGGCTGAGCAGGGAAAAGATAGACTCTTTTGGCCTTGAAGTTCCTAAGGGACTTCTGCTGATTGGTGTGCCCGGTTCCGGTAAATCTCTTTGCTGCAAGGCCTTGGCGGGGATATGGAACCTTCCGCTTTTAAGAATGGATGTCGGCAGACTTTTCGGGTCTACTGTGGGAGAATCCGAGAAAAATATTAGAGGTTGTATCCAGCTTGCGGAAGCTGTGAGCCCTTGCATATTGTGGATTGATGAAATAGACAAGGCCTTTGGCGGCGTAACCGGATATCAGGGAGATTCGGGCACTCAATTGAGAGTTTTCGGTACATTCATTACATGGCTTCAGGAAAAAGAGAAACCTGTCTTTGTCATAGCAACAGCGAACGATCCGAAAAATCTGCCTCCGGAACTCTGGAGAAAAGGCAGGTACGACGAAGTGTTTTTTGTCGACCTGCCCAGCAACGAAGAGCGTGAAGAAATTACAAGAATTCATCTCGAGAGAAGAGGTCAGTCGGTTGCAAACCTGAATCTTCAGGAGCTTGTTCAAAATACGCAGGGGTATACGGGAGCTGAAATAGAGCAGGGTATTAAAGACGCTATTGTTACCACATTTAACAATATCCACTCAGGGAAAAACACTGATGAGGAAGCGGAGATTATAAGCGAGCTTACATCGCTTGACCTGACTCAGGAAACAGTTTTAAATACCCTGAGAGCAATTACTCCTCTTTCGGTATTAAAAAAGGAGGAGATCGAGGAGCTCAGGGAGTGGAGTCTTCAACGGGCGAGACCGGCTTCCAAATCGCTTTTCATGCAGCGGGCGGAGATGCTCAGCGATGAAGAGAAAAAGACCCTTGCCGTTCATGAGGCCGGCCACACGTTGATGATGTGGGTTCATTTTGGGAAATTGCCTGTTTTTATAAGCATTGACAACTATAAGGATACAAGCGCGTTCATCAGCGATGACGAGGTGATGATTAACACAAAGACTAAAAGAGACCTCGAAAAAGAGATCGGAGTGTTTCTGGGTGGAATGGTTGCTGAAGATGAGGCCTGCGGCAATGAGGCAAAAACGGTGGGAGCGTCACATGATCTGCTGGAGGCTACCGCCATGGCAAGGAAAATGGTTGTTGAATACGGTTTCGGTGAGATAATGCGTGACACGAGTCTTGTTGAACTCCAGGACTACACGCTGACGTCAGGGAAAGATATCCTTGATGATATTCAGAAAATTCTTAACAATGCTAAAGAAGAGGCGGAGGAAGTTATATCGGGCAACAAGGAGTTGCTGATGAAACTTGTAGATGAACTGACTTCAAAAATCATTATGAACAGTGATGACCTGACGAAGTTTTTCCGCAATAACCCTGTAAAATGAGGAGGAAACAATGTCCTTCTATACGGAAATAAAAACTGAATTAACCAGCAAACCGCTTGTTATATGCGCGCTGGAAGAGCTGAAACGAAGAGGGGAAATATCATCATTTCAACTGGTTGAAAAAAAAGGCAAGATTAAAATTGACCGTGACGGTGATATAATTAATATAAGCATGACAGCCGAAGGAACAATGCAGGTGGAAGGAGATTCTAGAGTTGTAAACGCATTCGCCAACAGGCTTAAACAGATATATGCATATGAATCCATCAAACAATCTCTTCCTCTTGACTTTGAAATTGCCGAAGAATCGGAGCTGGCTGGAAATATTTCCATAGTATTAAAAGGCTAAAATTTTTTCATTGCGGAGCAACTCATGAATAAAGAGATAAAGATCAAGATTACCCCTGACGGGAAGGTTGAGATAGATTCAACAGTATTTACAGATTGTAAAGATGTGGCCGCTCATTTTACAAAAATCCTGGGTAACCCTGATGTTTATAATGAAAAAGATGATATTGATATTGCAGAAGAGATAAAAATCAGGCAAGATGATTAATTTAAAGTGCTCCGGTGTGGTTATCAATATTCATTCGGTTATTCCCTTTTCCCGTGTAAACGGTTCAGGCGCGAGGCTGGTTATTTTTTTTCAGGGATGCAATCAATCATGTCCGGATTGCTTTAATCCGGAAACTCATTCTTTCAAGGAGATGAACCTGTTGACGGCCGGCGAGATTTTTGCCGGATATCTTGTTGACGGTATTGAGGGTATTACGGTCAGTGGCGGAGAGCCGTTTGAACAGCCTTCGGGACTTTTTGAGATACTAAAGACCGCAAAAAAAGGTTATGGCCTTTCAACAGTTGTTTACACAGGTTTTACCTATAAATATCTGGCTGGAAAAAATGACTGTAAAGATCTTTTTGAATATATCGATGTATTGATAGACGGCCGATATGACAGGTCTAAACAAGAGGAGTCCCTTTTGGCAAGAGGGTCATCAAACCAGAATTTCTATTTTCTAAATGACCGTTACACAATTGAGGATTTCTTGATTCCAGGCAAGGTTGAATATACTTTTTCAAAAGACGGTTCCATTGCCCGGACAGGTTTCGGTGAGATTTCAAGGACGGCAGGCGCCGAAGGCGGCGGGCCGGCGCTAAATTAAAAAATAAGGGCAGCTGTTCAGCTCACCCCTTATTTGCCCTGTTATGGCGTCAAAAATGCTCCTTTACATGAGTAAACTGCGCGTTTTTTCCTTGTAGTCGAGCGCAATCTGAACAGTTACATGCTTATCTATTAACTGTGCTGAATAGTTACAAATAAAGTTCTCCTTAAATTAATGATTCTGTCACCCCGCCGGGTTATTATTTGAAAGTTAAGATTTATGGATCTTGCTTCACACCAAAAAAAACTCATTGATTTAATTAATGCCGCTTCCGAGCAAGGCAAGAAAAAAAAATATATTTCCAATTATCTGAATAACCTTTCTCTTCAAGATGACTCTCCTGAAGAGTTTCAGTTTCTCTACCGTCTGATTTCCAGCCTGGATTCATCTGACGCTAAAAAAGATCTTCTGTTTGTTTTTATCTCTATTGTCCCCAGACATGGTAAGTTCGGGCCTCTTTATATAGAGTCCGTTGATGCTGCGATAGAAGAATTCAACAGGCTCAAAGAGCCGAGGCACAGAAAGTCTTCGCTCTTGCGCATTGCCGATGAAATACCGCAGAGGCTTGATGGTTACCGCCTGTACAGCAAAGTGATGAAGTATGCAATAGTGGCTGCTGATCAGATTGATGATAAAGTTGTAAGCCTTTCTTCCTTAATTGATATAATCCACAGGCTTGAAGAGAATGATGATCTTTCCGATCTGTGTCTCCATGCCTACAAGGTTGCGCTCGAGCTTGAAGAGGAACCGGGTTTCAGGAAGTATTCGTTAAAAGAAATTGCCGAAAAGCTTCCAAAGAGTTCAGATTACGAATTTTACCGGAAAAGGACTTTTTTGGGCATTGCCTGCATGCTTCCGCAAAAAGGTGAATTTGCAAAGCTATACACCAAAGCCATCAAGATTGCAATTGAAGCGGCAACCATTATTGAGCAACCTTATTATTCGTATTACGCCCTTGATTATATAGCAAAGAAACTCCCTGAAACAGAAAAGTTTTTGCCCCTTTATAAAGATGCTTTGAACAAGGCGTTTGAGGCGGTAACTGCCATCGGCGATCAATTCTCCAGACAGCATTGTCTGTTTGAGCTGCTCCGGACAATTCCGAAGACGATGGATCATTCTCCTCTTTTAATCAGAATAATAGAACACAGCCTTCCCCTGTTTTCAATGAAGAGCCGACTTGATGACGTGGAAATGGTCGACGTCATTGATTATGTTCTTGTGGCGGAAGAAAGGAAAATGAATGACTCTAAAAAGAGGAAATATACGAGGTTAAAATATGCCCATCTGTTTTCGGTTGAGATGGAAAAACTTATTGACGGCCCATGTGATGTAAGGTTGATTGAGGTATTAAAGCCTTATTCCCATATTTGGGTCAGACCAAAAAAATTGAGGGATTCGATAAAAAAACTTTCCGACCATTTGAACAGGTTTAAGGATGAATTTCATGGAAGGGAAATTGCAAGACCTGTCTTTGTCAAAGAGAAACATGCCGATTTTGGGAGAAAACTTCCGGCATCTGCCGTACTGCCGACGGTTACCAAAACAATTTCTATAGATATCGGCGCAACCAACACTGTGGTTATGCAAAAAATATCCGGAGAGCCCCCTGAATTTGCAGCTCTTGATGAGATTTCAACACGATACGGTGATACATATGTAATCCCCACATTGATCAGTCCGGAAACGGAATCTATAGGGACTGTAGCACAAAATGAGGTGCCCGCCAGAAACATCAAGAAGCTGTTTCTTGAAGGCAGCGCCAAAGACGCTGCTCTAATGGAACGGTTTCTTCGTGTTTTATACCGTCACATCAGAGGTGAGAAGCCTCAAACAGGGTGGCTCGCAATTCTGGGGAAAAAGCAGAAAGAAAGAATCTGCATGACTGCTCCGATAGGATTTCAAAGTTATAGGGAGTTACTGGAAAAAACCATCAGGAGCATTGCCAAAGATATGGATATTCAGATTATAGAAGAGCCGCTGGCAGCTGCAATAGGTTATGAAGTGGCGGAAAAAAATGACAGGCTTGTCCTGGTTTTTGATTTTGGAGGCTGTACTCTAGATATAATGCTGTTAAGATTAAATATCAAAGAAGTACATGTTGTTGCAAAACCGGACAGGTCTATAATGCTGGGCGGCAATGATATCGACAAATGGGTTACCCATTACCTTGCGTCAATATGCGGCATTAATGATTCCGATATCCCTCAATCTATGCTTAAGTGTGCGGAAACGATAAAGATAGGGCTTTCGGAATATAATTCGGTGCCGTTTGAATGGGATGGACAACATATTTGCGGTATTACCAGGGATGATTTCGAGACTATTCTTGCGAAACACCATTTTTACGATAACGTAGAACGCGCCATGTCTCATGTGCTTAGAAATGCAAAGAAACTGGGTATTAAGAAGAACATGATTGAGGCGATAATTCTGACCGGGGGTTCTTCTCAAATACCTTCCTTTAAAGAACAAATTTCCTATCATTTCCCTTTGCTCAGCCAAAAAAATACAATTTACGATCATAGCCCGTTGACTGCCGTGGCGCGCGGCGCCGCAATGTATGGAACTGCGGAAATTATTGACCGGCATCTTGGCGCGGCATACGCCGTCAAACATCTGAAGAAAGAGAGTGGAGGGGATAATTTTTCATATGAGATAGTTCTTGAAAAAGGAGAGCCCCTTCCATTTGAAAAAACTTTTATGGTTAAACCGGCCAATACCTTAGGCCCTCAGAATGAAATATATATTGAGCTTTTCGAAGTGCCGGAGGCGTATATTACCAGAAGATGGGTAAGTGAGTCGGGAGTTGAGTTTATTAAACAGATTATTAAGGATGTGGAAAAGAAGATTGAGCTTAAACCGTTGAAAGTTACGACTCTTACCTTTGAACAATCTGAGGACGAAGGTGTTTCCGTGACTTTCTGCGTAGATGATACGGGAGGGCTGAAGATAAAATATGGTAAAGAATCTACTGAAATAGACACAGGGTTGAGATTGCAATGAAAAATTGCACACGCTTTTCCTCCCCCGATCCGTAATTGAAAATATTTTCGGCCGGTTTTTTGTAGAAACTGCTTTTTAAATTCTATATACTGCGATTAATATTTTTTATATTTCCCGTATGCTTATTGCGAACAATCAGCATAATAATTTAAAAGGAGACAACAATGAATAATAGGAAGGCAGTGACTGTTTTGTTATTTTCTGTTTTTATAATATCTGCCGTATTACTTATCGGCGCCCCCGTCTATAGCGCTGAAAAGGGGACTGAAGGGATGAGTGACCTGGAGCTTGAGCGGTATTATAAAAAGATGTATGAAAAATTGCGGAACAAGAGGCTTGCGGCGGAGATGGTAAAGAAAGCGGCGGCCGACAAGGCGTCTGCCTCCGGGAAAGTAAAGAAAAAGAAGAAGCCGCAAAAGATGAGTCCCATGATGATGAAGGCTATGGAAAGGGCGCGTCTTAAAAAGGCAAAGGCAAAAGAAGCCAGGGAAAAGTGGCTGAATGAATACCGTACCCATGGGGCAAAGAATAAAAATGTAGTTTCTCCTCCCGATTTATCTCCCCCCTCAAATACACCTGACGGGATGGTGTATGTCCCTGCCGGGAAATTCGTGATGGGTCAGGACTGGGGGAGATGGACGGACAACCAGCCGTCAAGAAAGGTATATTTAAGCGCATATTTCATCGACAAGTATGAGGTTTCGGTAGGGGCATACAAGGCGTATCTGAAGGAGAAGAAAAAGCCTGTGCCATTTCCCCTTAGAGACCATGATCTTGGAGGAGACAAGCAGCCTGTTTTCAAGGTTACCTGGAAGGATGCTTCCGACTACTGTGATTATTACGGCAAGCGTCTTCCGACAGAGGCGGAGTGGGAAAAGTCGGCCAGAGGGTGGGATAGAAGGTATTTCCCCTGGGGGAATGAACTGCCTTTTGAAAACGGCGAATACCGAGCCAATTACGATCCCACGATGAAGGACGGTTATCTCTACACCGCCGATGTGGATTCTTTTAAAAACGGTGTGTCGCCTTATGGTGCGTATAACATGGCCGGCAATATATCGGAATGGACGGCTGACTGGTACGATCCCGAGTATTACAAGGCAGGCGACAATAAGGATCCCCGAGGCCCTGCAGAAGGGGAGAAGAAGGTTGTTCGCGGCGGTGGATATCATGTGTCATATAAAAACCTGCTTTTGACCACACGAGTGGGGGCCAATCCGGATACAAAAAATAATTTTTTTGGATTCAGGTGCGCTAAATCTGCAGAATAAATATCCGTGCAGGTGAAAAGGGATTTTAAATTCTTTTAATCCATGCTTTTTCAGTGTAAAGGCAAAGCAGAAAAGTGTGACAGGTCGGGACAATTCTAGGTTTTATTTTCGGCGTAGGCGGCATATTTTTTATCTTCAATCAGTATATGATCAAGCAACCAGTTCTTGATTAGTTTTATGATGTAAGTGCTCAGGACAATTTTGCCTTCCTGAATGTCTTTATTATAAGCGAATATCCGATTGTCAAAATCTTTATGGAGCCTATGGTGCTCTATTGCATGAGGATAACCTATTATGCGCATATACTCTTCTTCGAAGCTGAAATGCTTCAGGGTATATTCATGCATCGCTTTCAAGATTTCCGAGGTCTGTCGCGTCGTATTGTTTCCCGTTATCAGACTTTCGTGCATTTCATTAAATATTTCGATCCATCTTTTATGCTGATCATCAATTTCGATATTGTTGACACTGAAAGAATCATCCCATTCAATTTTCGACATTTGAATACCTCTTGTTCCTTTCGCTTAAAGATAACGCCGGATTAACAGGGGAGGTGTTTTTTGCTCCGATCAGACAGGTGAAGATCCGGTTGTTCCCCTTGTCCGTTTCTTCGATAAAACACCGATCATCTCAGTTGAAGTTTAGCAGGTAATGACTGAAAGTCAAGGGCAGCGGCGGGTAAAGACAATATTTCGGTAAAAATCTTCAAGGCCTCGAATAAAGGTCGCATCATTATAAAGTTTATTCCTTTTATTCTTCATAAGTTCCCTGATTTCAAGGAACCACTCCCTGTCATTGGCCAGTTTTGATGCGACGGCGATATAATCGTTTTCATCTTCGGCTATAGTTTCATCGACTCCTATCATTTTAAGCATGGCATAAGCATGCCGGCCTCTCATAAACTTGCCGGGGCATGTGACGACAGGGAGTCCGCAGCTTATCCCTTCAAGAGTTGTTTTTCCGCCGGACCATGAAAAAGTGTCGAGTATAACATCACTTGCAAGGTTAAGGCTCAAAAAATCTTTAAATTGCAATCTCGGCTGGAACAGGCAGAAACGTTCCATATCAAGCCCGTATTCACCGAATGATGAGGCAAGTCTTGCTTTCATCTTGCCGGTAACTATGTCGCTTGAGTTTGATAGAAAAACGAACTGGGCGTTTGGGACATTTTTCGCAATTTCGGGATATATAAAGTCATACTGCGGCAGATACTTAAAAAGAGACTGGCTGCTGAGATAGACAAAAGCATTTTCTCTTATTCCAAAATCGGTACGCTTTTTCGGGGCGGCCGGAATGTCAGGTTTCTCGTATACAAGTGCAATATTAGGCAGCCTTACAAGTTTTTCAGAATAATAATTATCTGAGTCGTCGGTTTCCATAAGGTCGCTGGAGAGATAATAATCGATAGTCGGGAGCCCGGTGGTAACCGGGTGCCCCCATCCTTTGCACTGTACGGGGGCCAGCCTTAATCCCGCCAGTTGCGTCGCCGGAGCGTACATGCCGATGTCGGTGAAAACAAGGATGTGCAGGTTGTCAGAAATAATGCGGTTTGCCATTTTTTCAATATTGCCGGGTATCCGGCAGTAATGGTCGCTTACCTCTCTAAACTTTTGCGTCAAATTATCGGACTCACCGCTTATGTGATAGCAATAGATCTCGAAATTATTTCCGGCGGCATATTTGAGCCACCCCATCAAAAAAACTCCTACCGTATGGTTTTTCATATACGATGAAACATAGCCTAATCTGATTTTTTCATTCTGGCCAAGAGAAGGCATTTTTAGCGGTTGAGACCATTCCGGGTAATTTGCCGCCATAACCCGGCAGACAAAATCACCGTATTTTTTTTGCAGGGCCAGATCATCCAATCCCTGATATTGAAGATAAAAATTCGTTGCCGTACCGATTCCCGTCAAGGCTGATCTTTTCTGTTCCGGAGTATCGAGTCTTGTGGTTTCTATCAGCTTTTCAAGACCTTCTGAAAATTTTTTTCGATAGTAAAGAATTTCCTCACTGTTTTTGTATAATATCGGCAGAGAGAGATATAGAAGCCATTTTGCGCGGGCATAATCAGGGTCGAGTTCAAGCGCTTTTTGATAGAGTCTTGCCCCTTCATCATATCTGCCGGCCATCTGAAGCGCGGCTCCCAGATTGAAATAGGCATCTACAAAATCAGGATCAAACTTGATTGCCTTCCGGTAACTCGCTATCGCGTCGTCGAGCATTGCCCGGTCTTGAAAAACAGATCCCATATTATTATATGCCGCGGCAAAATCCGGTTTTATTTCAAGCGACTTTCCATAATATGCTATCGCTTTGTTATAATCCCCCAGATTCTTGCAGGCCAGTCCCATTTTTGCGTAGACCTCAGGCCGGTTAGGATTTAATTTCAGAATTTTTTCAAAACATGAAAGCGCATCACTGGAGAGACCGATATCCAGAAGTGTATTGCCCGTATTATTCAGAATTTCTTCAGAATCCGGTTCAAGTTCAAGCGCCTTCCTGAAAGAAGAGATCGCCTCATCAAACCGTCCCTGATATCGTAGGATATTACCTATATAGTTATACGCGCCGGCGTGCGACGGATCTATTTTTATGACCCTATCAAAGCATGCCGATGCCTCATCCAGCATGCCGATGTCCATGAATGAAGCGCCCAGATTGATTTCAGCCTCGATATAATCAGGATTGGCTGTAATCGCCCGTTTGTAGCAGAAAATAGCTTCGTCCATCTTACCCTCTTCCCTGAAAATATTTCCCATATTGTTATACGCTTCAGGAAGGGCGGGGTTGGTTTCAAGCGCTTTTTTGTAACAAGAGAGGGCTTCACCAGGCTCACCCAGTTCCTGATAAGCCAGGCCGAGGTTGTTGAGGGCCTCTGTGAGATCCGGTTTTAACGCCAGGGCTCTTTTGAAGCAGGAGAGCGCTTCCGTAGTGTTCCCCTGTTCTTTTAGAGTAAGACCGAGGTTGTTATGGTAGGTCGGGCTTTGAGGGTATATTTCAATTGCCTGTCGAATGAGTTTTGACGCCGATTCATATTCACCCCTTTGATAATGGATAAAGCCGATCAGGTGTAGCGCGTCCGCATTTTCGGGATCATATTCAATGACCCTTTTGTATATTCTCCAAGCCTCGTCCAGCCGGCCTGACCGGTGAAGCTGAACTCCCATTTGCAGCAAACTTTTTAAGTCCAGGTTGTTTTCCAAACCATCTCCAACAGGGGGATTGTTTTAATTCGGCAACGACCGCTCAGCCTATTTGCCTGATCGGTTGATTAATAACGAAGAAAGTTCATTCATAACATCAATTATAACATCATTCCAGACCTTTCCTTCTCTTTGTCTAAATAGTCGCATTGTCGGATACCAATGACTATCTTCTCCATCAGTTAACCACCTCCAGTCTGTGAGAACAGATGGAAGCAATACCCATACCGGTTTACCCATAGCTCCCGCCAGATGGGCGACGGATGTGTCTACGGAAATGATCATATCCAGATTTTGAATTGCCGCAGCGGTGTCGGAAAAGTCTGCAAATTCATCTCCGATATTTTCAATGTTCATCTCATTTTTAAGGCGGTTTGCCTGATCTGCCGCTTCCCCTATTTGTAAGCCGTAGAGTTTAATCTTAAAATTATTTCCAAGTGGCGCAAAATATTTAAGCGGGCATGACCGGTTGTCATCATTTTTATGTTCCTTTCTTCCGGCCCAGACGAGTCCTATTTTAAACTTATCTCCTGAAAAACGTTTTTTCCATTTTCCGGCTTTATACGGATCAGCAAAAATGTATGGTACCCGTGCAGGGATATTATCGAGAGTAACGCCGAATATCCCGGGTAGACTCATCAGGTATATCCTGAGGTCGTGGTTGGTAACCGGACCTTCATCTTCCGAGAGTTCATACAGTTCATCGACGCCTGGAAAATTATTCAAAAGAGGGAGCAGAGGTTTCCCGGTTTTTAACATTACTGTTCCGCCCCTTGATTTTACCATCGGTATAAACCTTATAAACTGGATGGCGTCGCCCGATCCCTGTTCGCAATAAACGAGAAGCCTCTTCCCTTCGAATGAAGAGCCGTCCCAAAACGGTTTAGAAGATGTTTGATAATTCCTGTTCCTCCAGTTCGGATCTTTCAGGCGCCATTCGTATTCCAGCCACCCTTCGGTCAGGTTTCCGTTTAATAGAAGGGCGATGGCTCTGTTCCAATGGGCGTCAACATAGTTCTCCCTTATCTTTATAGCCTTGCTGTACATTTCGATTGATCTGCCGATCATCCCCTGTAATCTGAGCAGAGAACCGAGATTGTAATAACCCTCGGCAAATGACGGATTAATATCGACGGACCGCTTGTAATATTCTGCCGCTTCATCGGTCATCCCTTTATTTATCAGTTGATCGGCGATATTGCTGTATGCCT
>Ga0256830_1000796_pt1 | contig 23457 bp, 21 predicted proteins | sample 128326metaG_FD_190537 | JGI IMG/M metagenome (GOLD analysis project Ga0256830, IMG submission 190537) | Hydrothermal vent microbial communities from Lau Basin, Pacific Ocean - 128-326 | ecosystem: Environmental > Aquatic > Marine > Hydrothermal vents | place: Pacific Ocean: Lau Basin | collected... | reverse complement strand
ACAATACTGTACAGGTGAATATAGCCAGGCATGTTATCGGTAAAGGTTTAAGCGTGCGTGAAACTGAAGCAATGCTCAGAAGAACGAATAAAGATCCCAACAAAAAACCCGTGGTTCTAAAAAAGAATCCACAAGTCGCAGCACTCGAGAATAAACTTACGCAGAAACTCGGCACTAAGGTTAAGCTTGAGGACCGCGGCAAAAAAGGCGGTAAAATATCGATTGAGTACTACTCATTAGATGAGTTGGACCGTCTTCTTGACATACTTCTCGTTTAAAACACCTGTCAATGGATTTTTTAATGTAGACTTCGCTTTAAAATCCCATCAAAATTGACAAATACAAACTAAATCGGGTATTTTTTATAGTAGTTTGCGGGAATAGCTCAGCTGGTAGAGCACAACCTTGCCAAGGTTGGGGTCGCGGGTTCGAATCCCGTTTCCCGCTCCATTTTCAGGCGAGGCCTAAGGCGCAGTTTTGTACCAGACTAAACCGGTTAATTCTCACGGCGACGTACCCAAGTGGTAAGGGGGAGGTCTGCAAAACCTTTATTCAGCGGTTCGAATCCGCTCGTCGCCTCCACTTTCTTCAGCCGTATCAATAATTCTGTACTCGTGCGTTATCTCTGCAGACCTGGCCAGTGTTGCTCCCACTGAACAGTATTTATCGAGCGAAAGCGAGATAGCCCTTTCCACCGCCTCTTTTGATACGTTTCTGCCGGTTACTGTATAGATCAGGTGAATTGCGGTATAACGGCCGGGATGCCCCTCTTGCCTTTGTCCATCGACTTTTATTTCAAAATTCGTAATCTCCTGGCGTTTCTTTCTTAAAATAGAGATCACATCCATGCCGGTACAGCCTCCAAACCCGATAAGCAGCAGTTCAATAGGCCGGGCGCCGGTATTGCTTCCACCGAACTTTTCATCTGCGTCCATGACTATCGCATGCCCGGTACCTGAATCGCCTACAAATTGCATATCTTTTACAAGTGTAACCAGTGCATTCGGCATTTTACTAACCCCCCTTGGTATATTAATTTCAACTGCCCAGGAATAAATCCGCCTTTTTAGAAAGCGGCTAAACGGTTTCGGTTTTTCCGGCCCAGAGGGTCGATCATGTAGATATTCGATTTCTTCTCTTCCGAAAAACATTCCAGCATTTTCTTGAGCGACTTTCGCTGGTAATAACGAATTTCCTCTTCCGGCACCTTGTAAAGAAGGTGTTTATCGATAAAACTGGCTACCGGCTTGCCATAGGGCAGCCTGGAAAGACGAAGCATACCCTTAAAAAGCCTCTTATTTGTGTTAAAGCTGAGCTTGGAGCGTTCAAGTGCGCGCTCAAGAAGAATATCGTTTCTAAGCTGAATGACCGAATCCGGCTTCATAAATACGCGCTTATCGACCAAGCTGTCGGCCTTCATCTCCAACATGGTGTGTGTGAGGTTCGGCATGATGATAAAACGCGGAATATATTCATTGTGGGCCACCGTATCAGCAGCAAGATGCGCTTTATAGCCACAGGCAAAGGCCTTCTGAGCTTTACTGCCTGCCAGGCGGAAAAGCTCACTTGAGAATTTCCAGCTATGAGAGTCTCCTTCCGGCTCTTGGAGCTTTTTCCCAACAACAATATCCGCAATAATAGAGCCATAAAGAAAGTCTTTGGGAAATGCCTTTATGACCGCATAGAGAGCCGGAGGTATAACCCCGGTTCCCACGGCCAGCAACTCCTGCCCCAGGTAGAGATGGGTTGCCGGTCCCCATGCAAACGCAATGGATGGAACCACAAGAAATAAAAACAGAGCGACAAGAAAAATTATTATCACAATCAGTACTTATTAGTCTAAATCATATTGAACAGAAATTCCATAAACACTGCCCCGGGTTTGAAAAGCCGAATTCCATATACGGTTTACTGGTTTTCTTGACAAATTCAGGCCTATTGGATAATGTAATTACTTGCTTAAAGACCTAAACGGAGACTCTTACATGAGCTTGGATTCACCATCTATCCCAGGATATATCGACTATCAGCGCAGGGAATTCTGCAAGGATATAAAATGTGAAATACAGACCAAACTGGAAGAATCTGCAGAGGGTTCCACGACCTACGAAAAGGTCAGGGATATCTGTAAAACCGACTGCCGGTATACCACGTACCAGTTTCATCACTGGTTGATAAAAAAGGGATATTTAATTGTTCGCAGCAAAAATTAAGGAGGTTTACTTACAATGGATTGGGGAATGAAAAACAGAATGGCTCAAATCATTAAGCCGGATACAGGGCGTGCATTGATGCTGGCCATAGATCATGGCTACTTCCTGGGCCCTACATCAGGCCTTGAGGCTCCCGGCAAAACAATTTCTCCGCTTATACCATATTGTGACTCACTTATGTTGACACGTGGAATTCTTCGCACATCAATAGATGCTTCAATACCAACACCTATCGTGTTAAGAGTTTCAGGTGGTACCAGTATTCTTGGAGATCTCTCAAACGAAGGAATTACGACCACGATAAAAGAAGCGGTTCGCATGAATGTGGCTGCCGTGGCGCTTTCTATATTTGTTGGTTCAGAACATGAAAAAGAGACTCTGCTCGGCCTGTCCGATCTTATTAATGAAGGGCAGGAATACGGTATACCGGTTCTTGCAGTGACCGCAGTAGGTAAAGAAATGGGAAGAGATGCCCGTTATCTCGGCCTTGCCTCCAGGATTGCCGCAGAACTTGGCGCAAGCATTGTCAAAACCTACTACTGCAAGGATTTCAATAAAGTGGTTAATAACTGCCCTGTACCCATTGTGATAGCCGGAGGCAAAAAGCTTCCTGAGAAAGAGGCTCTTGAGATGGCCTATGCAGCTGTATCCGACGGTGCTGTAGGTGTAGACATGGGCCGCAACATCTTCCAGTCAGAAGCTCCTGTTGCAATGATAAATGCTGTTCGGTCCGTGATACATGAAAACGCAAAGCCGGACAAAGCGTACAAGTTGTTTCTTGATTTAAAGAAGAAAAATAAAAGCAAAAAGGTTAAGAAAAAGTAAGTCTAAGTGGTCAGAAATTAGGGGGTGATAAGTAACCCCATATTTAGCTTTTTGTACTTAGCTTTTTACCTGAAACTATGCGCGTAGCAATGTATTACAGCAACAGCGATGTCCGCATCGAGAACATGCCGGTTCCGGAAATCGGTGCGGATGAACTGCTGGTTAAGATCAAAGCCAGCGGTGTTTGCGGCACTGACGTTCTTGAGTGGTATCGCCTAAAGCAGGCTCCACGTGTGTTGGGACATGAGATCACAGGCGAAGTTGTAGAGATCGGCAAGGATGTCAAGAGCTTCAAGCCCGGAGATCGTGTTTTTGTTTCACATCATGTTCCGTGCAATACTTGTTATTACTGTCTTAGTGAAAAACATACCGTATGCCATACCCTGCATACCACCAATTTCGATCCGGGCGGTTTTTCCGAATACCTCCGTGTTCCTGCCATTAACGTAGACCGTGGCACCTTTGTGCTTCCGGAAGAAACAAGTTATGACAACGGAGTTTTTATCGAGCCGCTGGCCTGTGTTGTCCGTGGACAGAGACTCGCCGGCCTACGGCACGGCCAGACCGTGCTGATACTGGGATCGGGTTTTTCAGGACTGCTTCACCTGGCCATGGCACGCCTTTCGGGTATTACCCGCATTATCACTACGGATGTCAGCGACTTCAGGCTGGATCTGGCCAGGCGCCTGGGAGCCACTGCATCGTTTTCGGCTGACCAGGATATTGCTTCACTTGTGCGCAAAAACAATAATGGCCGCCTGGCCGACCTGGTTATTGTATGTACCGGCGCTTTTTCCGCCTTCAATCAAGCGCTTTCATCTGTGGACCGCGGAGGAACAGTTCTATGCTTTGCCACCACCGAGCCTGGAGTTAACCTGCCGGTACCGATAAATGAATTCTGGAGAAACGGTATAACACTTCTGCCCAGCTACGCATGCAGCCCGTACGATATAACTGTTGCAATCGATCTGATAAACTCAGGAAGACTGCCGCTTGATGAGTTAATAACCCATCGTCTGCCACTTGATGAGTGTCAAAGGGCTTTTCAGCTTGTCGCAGAAGCTGGAGATTCAATGAAGGTGGTCATAAAGCCGTTCGGCGATTAGGGTTCTAAAACTAAAGGCCTGGCCTTTTTCAGGCTTTTCACGCTAAAAATTTCTTCCCTCGTTTAAGACTCCTGCTATAATGTTTAAATCATGAAAGTTTTTATTACAGGCGGCACCGGGTTTGTGGGAAGGGCAATATTACGGCATATCCATTTAGGCTTAAGAAATATCCATATAAGACTTCTTGCCAGGTCAGAGCAGTCACTGCAAAAACTGGGAGAATCGGCAGAAGGTGTGGAACCGGTATATGGAGATATTTTTTCCGGGGATATCCTGGAAAAAGAGATGAAAAGCTGCGATATGGTTATTCACCTGGTAGGGATTATAAAGGAGAAAGACGGGGCGACATTCGAGAAGGTTCATATTGAGGGCACAAAGTGCGTGGTTGATTCCGCCCGAAAGTCTGGTATACGACACTTTGTACATATGTCTGCGGAAAACGCCCGGGCTGATGCGCCGTCCAGGTATCATACAACCAAGTATCAGGCCGAAGAATATTTGAAAAAATCCGGCCTTACCTATACCATTATGCGGCCTTCCATGATGTTCGGGCCGGAAGATCAGAATTTCAACGAGCTTGCTAAAATAATATGTTCAACTCCGGTTATGCCGGTTATAGGCGATGGCTCATATATATGGCAGCCTGTATCGGTAGATAATGTGGCCGAACTTTTCGTCGCCGTTTTGATGGAGCCCAGGGCTATGGGTAAAACATATGAAATTCGCGGCCCTGAAAAGTTCACCTTCGAGGAGATTCTAAACATATTAATGGAGGTTACCGGAAAGACAAGGCCGAGAATTCATATCCCGGTGGCTATTATGAAGCCGCTTGCGTCACTTATGGACATTGTCAGCTCCATAGCGCCAATAACGCTGGAACAGATGAAAATGCTTCTTGACGAAAAACAGCCTCCGTCGGAAAACTTCAGCGCCGACTTTCCCATAAAACTGACACACCTTGAAGAGGGGCTAAGAAAATTCCTGGCCCCATGCAGGCCATAGCCAAGATAAAAAACTATATCAATATCAGAGGTAACAGAAGTGGCGGAAAAAGACCTTTATCAGGTTTTGGGTGTAAAAAGAGGATCAAACAAGGATGAGATAAAAAAAGCCTACCGTAAACTAGCGCGTAAATATCACCCTGATTTAAACCCGGGTGATGAAAAGGCTGAAAAGCGTTTTAAGGAAATAAACGAGGCATACGAGATCCTAAGTGATGACAAAAAACGCGGCCAATACGATCGTTTCGGTATGGGTGCATTTAACCAGACCGGCAGTCCGGGCGGTCATGAAGGTTTCGAGGGTTTTACATTCGATTTTGGCCAGTTCGGTCGATCCGGCCGGCCCGGAGCAGGAGTTCAAGATATTTTCTCAGACCTCTTTGGCGGCATGGAAGCAGGGCCACGCATTCAGCGTGGTCCTGATATGGTTATGGAAATGTCAATCTCGCTGGAGGAGGCTGTAAACGGAGTAACACGTCCCATAAGCTACCGCAAAGATGTCTCTTGCAAAACCTGCGCCGGAACAGGTGCAAAGGATGGCAAGCTGATCACCTGCTCCAGGTGCGGAGGCAGCGGCAAACTTCAGACCGGCCAGGCGTTTTTCAAGCAGATACAGACATGCCCGAGTTGTTCCGGTCAAGGCAGAGTTGCCTCGGAAACCTGCCATGCATGCAAAGGCCGTGGTGTAAGTATCGGTACCGAAAATATTAAGGTGAAAATCCCTGCCGGTGTTGACAACGGATCAAAGGTTCGGCTACGCGGCCGTGGAGGTGCCGGTATTAAGGGCGGCCCTGCCGGAGATCTTCTGATAGAGATAACAGTTAACCCACACCCGATTTTCCGTAGAAAAGGCAACAACCTTTACGTGGATGTTCCGGTCACTATAGCCGAAGCAACTCTTGGAGCCAAAATACAGGTTCCCACTATCGACGGGATGGCCTACCTGACTCTACCGCCTGGAACCAACTCGGGAAAAAAACTAAGGTTGCGTGGTAAAGGAGTTTCGTCGGCCAGGGGGGGAAAGGGTGACCAGTATGTCGAAATAAAGGTTGTTGTACCACAGAAACTGTCAGATTCTCAGAAAAAGTCATTATACGAGGTTGAAAAGGCATATGCTGAAAATCCCAGAGAGGCTCTTTACAGAATAAAAAAGGGGTACTAGTGAGGCATGAAAGAGCAAAAAGACGGAACTGAAGAAAAAAAGATAATACAGCAACGGCTGAATGAACTTAAAATCAAAACGTTTTATGAACTCTTGGATCTTGCAGGGAGAGTTTTCCTGATAATCCGTTACTCAGAAAATGTGCATATAGGAACACGTGGATTTCTCCCGGAAGAGAAGAAAAACGGTTTGGTGCTGGTTTTAAATAAAAAAATGAATTTCAGCTGGAGAGACGGGCTGTTCGAATGCCGGTTGGTTTTTGGTACTAAACCTCACACCTGCATTATTCCTGAGGAGCATATTATCGGTATTCACTCTCCGGAACTAAATACCCAGTTAATAACCGCGCCATATATGCCTGATGAGAAAGAGGCAGAGCATAAAGAAAAAACAGAGAAAAAACGGGCAGTATCAACAGATGCGGAAACAGGCAAAAACGTGGTGAAAGTGAACTTCGCAAAAAAACGCCGATAACGTAAATAAAGCCTTTCTCATCATACTTCACTGTATATTTTACTGTTTTTCAACTGTCCACAGGCCGCTGATATATCGGCCCCTTTGCTTTTCCTGATTGGCGCCTCAACTCCACCCTCTACAAGCAGGGACTGAAAGCCCAGTATGTTTTTATCCGTAGATCTTGTGAACCGGCTGCCGGCATACGGATTCAGGGGTATGAGATTTACCTTGGAAGGAATACCGTTCAATAGCCGAAGCAGTCGTTTAGCATCCTTTTGGGTATCGTTTATATCTTTAAGCATCACATACTCAAATGTTATTTTCCTGTGAGGATTAAGCGGAAACTCCCGGCAGGCGGCCATAAGCTCACTTATCGGAAATCTTTTGTTTATGGGCATAATTTTGTCACGGACCTTGTCGGTTGTGGCGTTAAGCGAAACAGCCAGGTTTACATCCGGCCCCAGGCGGCCCATCTCTCTGATTCCAGCGGCATTACCACAGGTGGATACGGTTATTCTTCTTTTTGATATGCCCAGGTAAGCGGGTGATGTGAATTTCATTAGAGCTTCACGTACGTTTTCAAAGTTCTCAAAGGGTTCACCCATACCCATTAATACAATATTCGTCAGGTCGGATCCGGGCAAAAGTCTGCCACGTGTAAATAGAGCCTGTTCCACTATTTCATGAGCCGCAAGATTCCGTTTGAAGCCCGTTGATCCGGTAAGACAGAATTTACAACCCATAGCACAACCGGCTTGTGTCGAGACGCAAAGAGTTCTTCTGCTTCCTTCGAACATCAGAACACTCTCGATGAACTCTCCGTCTTTGAGACTGAAAAGATTTTTTTCGGTGCCATCGGTGGATTTCATGCGGGCGGCTAACCTAAGCGACCGTATAACGGTTGTTTTAGCCAGGGTGCAGCGAAGAGCCTTGGGAATATTTAACATTTCGTTGAAATCCCCGCACCCTGCCGTGTATATCCAGTGAAGCAACTGTTTTGCCCGGTAAACCGGAAGGCCTTTGTCTGCTATGAACTTCCTAAGTTCCTCAGAGGATAGAGATGTAAGCGTCAATAATTTTTCCCGCTGTTTTTAAAAAGTTTTTAAAAAGTTTCTTAAAATAAATTTGAAATAAATTAGTAATTTAAGGATAATATAAAACTTGTTTTTTCTCCAAGCTGAAATTTTAACATAGCTGCAACAAAGCAATAATGAATTCTGAACTAAATGAAAGCCTCTCACTTTTCGACCCTAAGCGTGCGCCCGCTCATGTGGGGATCATCATGGACGGTAACGGCCGATGGGCTGAAATAAATGGTTTCTCCCGCGCAGAGGGGCACAAAGAAGGTGTTGAACGGGTACGGGAGCTAATTCCGTTTTCCGCTCTGGAGCTTGAACTTAAAACTCTGACTCTCTACATATTTTCGATAGAAAACTGGCAGAGGCCCCGTGAGGAGATTGAAGCTCTTATGGTTATTCTCGAATACTTCCTTACAGAAGAGATATCCAAGCTTATACGGGATAATATAAAGTTTGTCACCTGTGGTGATATCAGCCGCCTTCCAACCCATATTCAAGACCTGATACAGGACGGCAAACGACGTACCGAGCACTGCACCGGTATGATTCTTAATGCCGCTTTGAGTTATGGCGGCCGGGACGAGATAGTACGCGCAGTACGCAAAATCATATCTTCCAATCTGCCGGCCGGCGAGGTAACTGAAACCACCCTTGCAAACTCGCTGGATACAGCCGGGCTTCCCGATCCGGATTTAATCATTCGCACAAGTGGAGAGTTCAGAACCAGCAACTTTCTGCTTTGGCAATCTGCCTACTCTGAATTCTACTTCACAAAACTCCTCTGGCCGGAGTTCAACAAGCTGGAACTCGTACGGGCACTTCTCGACTACCAACGCCGGGACCGGCGCTACGGCGCTATCTCCGACAGGAAGCCCTGAGCCGGAATTATGAAGCGGATCATTACGGCAGCCATACTGTTACCGCTCCTTCTTCTATACCTGACAAAACTGCCGCCGGTATATTTTATGTGCCTGCTGCTTCTTGTATGCCTTATGGGTTTGATCGAGTTCTACCAGATGGCAGGGCTTAGATCACGTATGCAGATAGTTGCTATCCCCATAGGACTGGCGCTGCTCATGGCAGCCTATTTTAAAAAGGGCATATCTAAGGATCTTTTGCTTGCAGGAGGGGCAGCATTTTTTGTCGCCCGTCTTTTTATCTCGAGGCAGCCGAAAAATGCTCTTAAGGAGTCTGGAATCGCACTTATCGGGCTTATATATATTCCCGGCCTGCTGATTTACCAAGTAGCCCTCCGAGGAGCAGGCCTTGAGTACCTGTTTTTGCTCTATGGAGCGGTTTGGGCCTCGGACAGCCTGGCCCTTTACACGGGAAAATGGCTGGGCAGACATAAACTGTATCCTGAAATCAGCCCGAACAAGACAGTTGAAGGATCATTGGGCAGTTTTGCCGGAGGAGTTCTTGCAACTTTGATACTTAATTATTTCTACGGTTTTGTTTCCCTGATTGACGCCATAGTGTTAGGCTTAACTCTTTCTGCAGCCGGACAGACAGGTGACCTGATAGAATCTATGTTTAAGCGCGATGCAGATGTTAAAGATTCCGGCAGCTTAATACCTGGGCATGGCGGAATATTGGACAAAATAGATGCCTCTTTGCTGGCAGGACCTGCCTTGTTTTATTTGCTTAAGGTTCTTTAAGGGGCAGAGGGCTTAGACCCTTATTTTCGCATTCTGAAGAGCGGCATCCTTTGATCGGCCATTTAATTCAATGAAAAAAATATCCATACTAGGCTCTACAGGCTCTATCGGCAGGCAAACGGTAGAAATCGTAACCGGACATCCAGAGAGATTCAAAGTTGTTAGCCTGGCTGCCGGCAGCAGCCTGGAAATACTGGAGGAGCAAATACGCGCTCTGAATCCCCGGCTTGTTTCTGTAAGGCTGGAGAAATCCGCACAGAAACTCAAGCAGCGATGCTCAGATATAAAAGGGCTGGAAATCTTGCACGGCCCTGAAGGGACTGAAGAGGTTGCCAAGTGTGATGATGCCGATGTCGTTATCTCGGCAATCGTAGGCGCAGACGGCCTTTTGCCTACTCTGTCAGCCATAAAAGCCGGCAAGACCGTCGGTCTTGCCAATAAGGAATCTCTTGTAGCCTCAGGCAAGGTCATGATGGATGCAGCCCGCAAACACAAAGCAAGGCTACTACCGGTAGATAGTGAGCATTCGGCCATATTTCAGTGCCTGGAGGGGCACAGGCATGAAGATATCGAAAAGGTTATCCTTACAGCATCAGGGGGCTCCCTGCGCAGCATGAACCCTGCTGAGCTTGAAAGAGTAACACCGGATGATGCGCTTAACCACCCGAACTGGTCTATGGGTAAAAAAATCACCATAGATTCCGCAACGCTTATGAACAAGGGCTTGGAGGTTATAGAGGCCGGGTGGTTGTTTGATCTTGATCCGGAACGTATTGATGTGGTGATACATCCACAGAGCATCATACACTCTATGGTAGAATTTATAGACGGCACTATGCTGGCTCAGATGTCTCTGCCTGATATGAAGGGACCTATAAGCTATGCACTTTCATATCCGGGCAGGATGAGATCAGTTGTGAAACCTCTGAACCTGGCTTCACTTGGAACTCTCACCTTTGAGCGGCCCGACCTTAAGCGGTTTCCGTGTCTTGGCCTGGCCTGCGATGCGCTTCGTGAGGGGGGAACAATGCCTGCTGTGCTGAACGCTGCAAATGAAGTTGCTGTTGAGGCCTTTTTGAACAATGATATTTCGTTTCTAGGCATACACAGGCTTGTGCGGGATGTTATGGATTTACACAAACCCGTTCCCGGAGATACAATCGAGCAGGTTATTGCCGCTCTGGACTGGGGCAAGGAAAAAGCCCGGCAACGCATTAAAAAGCAGAACTGAACTATTTTATTTACAACTAACTTAAACTGAAACCAGTTAAACTAATTAAACTTACCAAACCAACAACAAGGACAGGTTTTTCATGCAAATAATTTCAGCAGTAGTACTTTTGGGTGTACTCATATTTGTGCACGAACTTGGACATTTTCTTTTTGCAAAGTACCTTGGCGTTTCCGTGCTCAAGTTTTCGCTTGGATTCGGTCCTCGCATTATCGGAAAAAAGTGGGGTGAGACCGAGTATCAGCTTGCTGCTTTTCCACTAGGTGGATTTGTAAAAATGCTCGGTGAGGAGCCGGGTGAGGAACTGCAAGACTGCGATAAAGACCGGGCCTTCAATTATCAGCCTGTCTGGAAGCGAATGGCTATAGTTATAGCCGGTCCGTTTTTCAATATTGTTTTTGCCGCTGTACTGTTTTCATTCTTGATGATGACGGGCCTGCCCGGACTTATCCCTCAGATTGGCGAAGTACTCGAGGACTCTCCAGCCCAGAGGGCAGGAATACAGAAGGATGACCGAATTATAGAGGTAGATGGAATTTCTGTGGACCGCTGGGAGGAAATGAGGGATATCATTCACGCCAGAGCGGGCAAAGAACTATCTATCTCCGTCAAGCGTGATGATCAGATTCTAACTTTCAACATTACTCCTGAAACAAAAATCGATAAGAATATTTTTGGAGAAGATACGCAAGTAGGTCTGATAGGCGTTGTTCCTTCCGGAGAGGTGGAGAAAACATCTCTACCTTTTTTCCAGGCTGTGGACTGGGGTCTGAAAAAGACATGGTGGTGGTGCAAAATGACGGTTATTTCGATAGTGAAACTTATACAAAAAGTTATTCCGGCTGATACTCTGGGCGGTCCGCTTCTGATAATGCAGATGGCAGGGCAGCAGGCAGAACAAGGTGCTGAGAGCTTTTTGATGTTCATGGCGATTATCAGTATCAACCTGGGAATTTTAAATCTTTTTCCGATCCCTATCCTGGACGGCGGACATGTAGTTTTTATGAGCATTGAAGCAATACGCAAAAAGCCGTTAAAGGCAAAAACAGTAGAGATAGCTCAGAAAGCCGGACTTTTCATGATTCTAGGCATAATGGTTTTCGCCTTGTATAACGATATACTCAGGTTTGTCTCAGACAGGGCTGCACAGTGATCAGGTGATCAGGTTAAGGGCTGGAAGGGCAAAGAGATGTTTCTTTTTTTCTTTACGCTTCATGCCTAAACCACCGGGCAGGGCGTGGACGTGAAAGAGTTTCATACAATCGAGATAAGAATCTACTACGAAGATACAGACTGTGGCGGGGTGGTTTATTACGCCAATTATCTCAAGTACTTCGAAAGAGCTAGAACAAGCCATTTAGAGTCGCTTGGATTAAACCTGAAGGAGCTTCAATTTGCAGAAGAAAAACGGTTTTTTGTGGTTACAAGCGCTCAACTTGATTATCACGCTCCGGCTCACTACGGAGACATACTGCTTATTGAAAGCAGGATAGAAGAGGTTCGGGGCGCCTCGCTGAGTTTTCTGCACACGGTTATTAACAAAGATACTGCCCGGAATCTGGTGACCGGCCGTGTAAAGCTTGCTTCTGTAGACACAAGCGGCAGAGTTTTACGGTTTACACCCCGTATGGCAGAACAACTCAGAGACAAAGAACGTGATAACTTAGGTGGAAGATAGGCTGAAGCCTAAATAACAATACCTGCTAATTTCGTGATGTATTAAATAAAATAAATTAAATTACTTTATCGGTCCACAGGCATGTATTGCATGAGTTGGAAATGCAGCCGCCGTTGCGTTCAAAACCAGCAATTTCAACCAGTTGTTTAAGCGGCTCTGGCAGTTCGCCTGATATTGTAAGGTTCTTTTTCAATCCTACTGAAGTTCGATGTGCCGAGCAAAGCACTTGAAATAACGAGATATCGACAGATGTCACTTTTTCGAGATTCAGTACCAGATGATCAACGCTCGTTAGGGATTGCATCAGCATGGACTTTAACTCCGCCACATTTGCAACCGTCATTTCGCCTTCGATATCGAGCACTCCCACACTGCCGGTATTGTCCTGTTTAAAACTCAACACCTGATTTGTTCCCTTAATCGTGATCTCATCTTTCTTTTCCGTAACAACCATACCAGCCTACCTCCTGTGATAAACTTATTACCTGTGATGGTTTTATAATTTTAAGTCTAAGCACTGCCTGTTTTTGACTCATTTATTATCCGCTGCAGCACTTCATGCAGCGTTTCTCTTTTGTAAGGTTTGCTTACCGCAGCTTGAAAACCGTGTTTTCTGTAATCGTACAAAGCCGAATCACTCGGATATGCGCTTGAAAGAATCAGCTTGGCATTAGGGTCAATATCAAGTATTTTCCGCGCCGCTTCAGCTCCTTCTACTGCGCCTGGAGCTACGAGATCCATAACCACCGCATCAAAGGGCTTGGTAGACTCCGTGCTTTTCTTGTATAGCCGTACGGCCTCTTCACCATCTGCGGCAAACTCCACTTGGTATCCGGCGGAATTCAACATTTCACCTACCACCCCCCTAACGATGCTTTCAACATCCATCACAAGAATTCTGCAGGTATCCGACAATTTTTTTCTCCCTAGGGTGTCTTAATAAATAAATCTCCAAATAATAATTTTTTCTGTTTTTCCCCACTCATAACAGGGTAAACATTATGGATATAGCAACATATATGCCATGCCGGATATACTGATAATATCTAAACCAGGTAGTAACTATGGAATTCAACAGAGTATGGAATGAATTCCATAAATTATGGAGTTCATTCCATAGTTGCAGGCAGGTTATCAGGTGGTGACAGAGGGGGCAAAGGATGAAATCCCGTATAACTTAATCTTTGCCAGAAGGGTTTTGTAGTCCACTTGAAGAAGAGACGCTGCTTTGGATTTGTTCCCGTTGGTATGGATAAGCGCCTCTTTTATAACTTTCATCTCAACATCGCGCACTGCTATAGCGGAAATATCCTTCAGAGGCGGAAGAGGCCAGTTGATCTCGACCACTGGCTTGAGTATCTTATTATCAAATCCAACCGCGTTTACAAGCTGTTTTGTATGTATTGAAGAGTCAAGATGCCGGACAGTGAGAAGTCCGTCGGTAGAAAGCAGTACCGCTCTTCTAATCACATTTTTCAGTTCCCTTACATTTCCGGGCCAGTGATACTGTTTGAGAAGTTCCTGAGCGCTCTCATGAATTCCACGTACAGGCTTTTGAAACTCTGACCCGGCCTCTGCAAGGAATTTTTCAGCAAGAACCAGCACATCTTCACCACGCTCGCGAAGTGGCGGAATTACTATCAGGAACTCTCCAAGACGAAAAAACAGGTCTGCCCTGAACTTCTTCTGCCTCATGGATTGTTTAAGGCTCACATTGGTTGCCGCGATGATTCTGACGTTGACATTTACCCCTTTGGTACTTCCAAGAGGATAAACCTTTTTCTGCTCCACGGTTCTCAAAAGCTTGCTCTGAACAAAATTAGTCATATTCTGAACTTCATCGATAAACAGGGTTCCTTCCTTAGCCTGCATAAAGTGTCCGATTCTTTTTCTCTCCGCACCTGTAAAAGCGCCTTTTTCATGCCCGAAAAGCTCGCTTTCCACCAGGGTTTCAGGTATCACTCCCATATCTACAGTAATAAAAGGCTTTTTATTGCGGGAGCTTTCATTGTGTATGGCCCTGGCCACTAAAGACTTTCCTGTACCGGTTTCACCCTGAATGATTACAGACATATCACTCCAAGCAACCTGCCGTATCTGTTCGATCACCTTCTTCATGGCCCGGCTTCTGCCAAGCAGCCACTCGAGGGAAGACTCTACGGCTGTATCCAGCTGTTTTATCTTTTTCTCCAGGTCAAACTTTTGAACCGCCCTTTTTACAGCAGTTATAAGCTTGTCTATTTCAGGCGGCTTTGCAAAAAAATCGTAGGCTCCGAGTTTCATGGCCTCCACCACTCTATCCAGCTCTCCATAGGCGGTTATCATTATTACAGGCACTTCCGGATCCAGCTTTATAAACTCGCGTAGCGTCTCCATGCCGTCCATGCCCGGCATTCTAAGGTCCAGAAGCACAGCCGCTGGGTTTGTCCTTGAAAAGATCTTCAGGGCGTCTTTACCGCTTGCAGCCTCGATCGGAGCAAAGCCATGGGCCTTAAGAATGTCCCGCAGGCCGACCCGCACCAGTTCTTCGTCATCAACTATAAGTATCTTGTTCATGTATGACAGTTTAGCAGTTCATAGTAATTAAGCTCTGCATTACTTTACCACCGGAAGGTAAATCCTGAATGTCGTTCCCTCGCCAGGCAGGCTGTCGGCCCATATATGTCCGTTATGCTGTTCAACAATGCCGTACGCCACTGAAAGCCCCAGGCCAGTTCCTTTACCCACCTCTTTTGTTGTAAAAAAAGGATCGAATATTCTTTCGACTATCTCTTCGGGCATCCCCACACCAATATCGCTAACCGAAATAACAGCGTACAGGCCCGGCGCTCCTGAGATATCTCTGTTTAGAAATCTTGCATCCAACTCGGCCAGTTCGACTTTTATCCGAAGGACCCCGCCACCGGGCATTGCGTCACGCGCGTTAGTGGCAAGATTTATAAGAGCATGCTCTATTGATCCGACATCGACGTTTGCGATAATCGGATAATCATGGGTTTCTGTGATCACCTCGATACTACTGCCAAGAACCGGGGTAAGGAGATTCCCCATACCCTGAACGATTTTATTCAGGTCGGTAGGCAGAGGATTCACCTTCTGTTTCCGGCTGAACGCCATAAGGCTTTCCACTGATTCTGTTCCTCTGTCTACCGCACCGGATATTGCGGCAACGTATCGTGAAAGCTCTTCGTCTCCGTTTGCGCGCATATGAATGAGTTTTTCGTTATAGCGGATAATTGTCAGAATAGTATTAAAATTATGGGCTATGCCGCTTGTAAGCACACCAACGGCCTCCATTTTCTGCGCGTGCCTGAGCTGCTCTTCAAGCCGTTTTTTTTCAGCATCCCTCTTTGACAGGGATCTTGCCATGTTGTTGAATGCCGTTGCCAGTTTTCCTATCTCATCGCTGGTTTCAACCGGAACCCTCTCTATAGGATTTCCCATTCCAAAAGATGTAACCGCAGCCGTCAGGTTCTTAAGCGGCTGCATAACTCTTTTGACCAACATGGATGAGATTAAGACTGCAAGCAGCATAAACAGAAAGGCTATAAATAAATGACTCCGCAAAAGAGAAGCGACGCTGCTGCTTATAGCCGCTTTGGACATCGTAAGGCAGATAAAACCGATAGTCCTGGCAGGAGGAGGCGGGTTTGTTTTGTCTCCTAAAGAATATTCAAAGTATGACGGCCTGGAGAGCACCGGCGCCCAGAACTCTATGCTTTCAGGGAGGTCCTGTACAACCGGAGACGCGTTTTGAGTGGAAACACGCTTTACACGTTCGATAAATTCTCCAGGTGGACTTCCTCCTCTTGCCTGCTGCAACGCAGGAGCAGCAGGCCGGGCCACTCCATTTTTATGTTTGAGCATTGTGCCGTCAGACCTGAAAATTGAAAGAGAAACAACATCCTTTTGAACAAGAGCACCCTGCATAGCCTCATTAAGCAGCCGTTCATTTTCAGAAAATACCGCAAGCCGCAAGCTATAGGCGAGCAGTCTTACCATAACCTCGCCCCTTGAACGCAAATCCTCTACAAAAGTCATACGCTGAGACCGGTAATCGAAAACCGTAAATAAAACGGAAATAGTGATTATCAGGCTGGTTACGGCAAGAAAGACCTTTAAACTGAAACGTTCTCCAAGCCATGCAGGAAGGTGGATTTTATTCATTCTCCTTTTACCCGGTCAGTTCCCGGCTTATATTTTTGCAGATCAGATGCGATATAAATATTAAGGTTATGCGCCACAAGTTCATTGATTATAAGAGTACCGTCTTCGGCGTAAACAGCCCCGGCAAGGGCGATGTCAGTGCCATGGCGTAAAACTTTTTCAGCCATTTTGCCTGCCTGCCTGCCAATACCAGCCGCGTTGATGCTCACGCTCATTGACATGAGCGCACCTATTTCCAGGTGTTTTTCCGAAAATGTTAGCACCGGCACCATGTTTTCCATCGAAAAAAGAAGAATCGCCTCCAGAGAATCGGACGTAACAACAGAAGCATCCGGAATCATCCAGAATGCATCTATCTTTCCAGCCATCTCATTGACAAGATTGGGGATATCTTCCGGCTTTTCCGCCTTCTTTATAACAAGATTAATACCTGCTTTTGCAGCCGCAGCCATTGCTCCTGCCACGAATTCTTCCGACCTGGCCGGATTATAGACAACACCAACTTTTCGAATAATAGGAATCGCCCTTAAAAACGAAGTAAGCTGCTTGTCCGGCGAGGTGGTCATCCGGACACCGGTTATGTTTTTACGCACTGAGATCAAAGGCTCCGGGTCCAGAACCATCATGTAGACTATCGGAAGATCCCTTATGTTCTTTGCCTTGGTTTTTAACCTGGCAAGGGCCTCTGGACCGACAGCAAGCAGCAGGTCGGGACGCGTAGCTTCGATCTCATTTGACACGTCAAAATACGGATCTATTTCGGAAAGAACAATTTTCCTGACAGCACAATCACAGGTCATTCGGAATCCGTTTAACGCTTTCTCGTAAGGACTGACATTGGCGCTAAGAAAAGCAAGGACTTGCGGTTTACCGGAGAATGCGGATACAGGCCCAACCTGTATCAGAATTAATATCGTACTTATTAGTAAGGCTAGATTTTTCAACATAAAACCTGGTTCCTCCTAAAATTATACGTAATAAAAAATATTTAGAGAAGAATTACACCATTTTGAATATTATATTCTGTTTGGTAAAACAAGCAAGTAATTGCATCTCTAGTTTTTAATACAAGCAAATTTTATGCCTTATTTTGCCTGCAAAAAGGTTAATACAGAGGAAAAATATATCGTGTATTTTATTAACCGGGGCTTTCCTTTAAATGCTGACGGTATTACAGGAGTTTAAGAGAAGATAAGTTGTCGCGGTGAGTTGCAGAGCCGGTATTGACGGGCGATCAGCCGTGTTTTTGCTGTAACTGTAAGATCCCACTGTCATCCACGTTGAATCCCGAATGCTTTGAGCCTTAGCTCAATTCTTCGTAAATACGTCATTGCAACTACACATGAAAATAGATGGCACCTTATCTTACTATCAGTCCAGTGTCTTATAGGACGCATTGCCACAAGGTCGTCATCCTTGCTGAGCCTGAAACTATTCTCCACCTGGCAACCTCTTTGCTGAAATTCATAGACACCCCGTCTGCCATATGCGAAAATTACAGGGTGTACAGCTCACTGGGCAGGTGAAGACGCTCTCAAAGCCGGAGATATAGCCACGAGCAATTTCTCTAACGTAGAGGAGGTTGTCTTTACACGTCAAGCTTAGAAGTACTGAATATCGCTATATTCCTGATGTGTTACGGGCTTTTTGTGCTGATACCTAGGGGGATTTTACGGCCCTTAAGACAAAAAACACAACGTTTCTGCGGGGTTACAGACATAAGGAGACCTTGCCCCTTAAACTCCGGTCAGAGATTACGCTCTGATTTCAGATAAACAGTCTACGATGTCGTGGCACTTATCAAATAGTTAATCCCTGCGGAAAATATCTCCTTTAACCCATATCCAGAACAAACTTTTTGCACCTTTAAGCGCAGCAACCAGGTCATCCGTGGTTCTCATCCGCAGTATCCGTCCCAGAATGTACTTTGGCCTTGAATAGAACTTTTTAAACGCCAACTGCCTGAGTTTCCATATTTCTTCCCTTGTCATTGAGAACGGAACAAACGCCGCACCCTGGTAAGTGAAGTCCGAAGTGTCGTCTGAGATAGTGCCATACTTTTCAAGGTTATCATAGAGTTCCGAACCGGGAAATGGTGTGAGCGCGTGAAAGTTAGCCACATCGGGATCTATTTCGCATGCAAACTCAATGGACTTAAGCCCATCCTCGTAGGTTTGCCCAGGAATACCGAAAAGAAACGGCGTTAAGACCTTTATCCCAAGCTTCTTTGCAGTCTTGACAGCCTTACGTGTCTGGTCAAGAGTTATTCCCTTCTTGATAGTGTTCAGGTCCTTCTGAACCCCGCTTTCAGCCCCGAACAATATAGCCCAGCAACCCGCCTCTTTAAAAGCCCTGAGAAGTGGTTCGTCCACCTGGCTGACACATGCGGAGGCAAACCATGTAAAGTCGAGTTTCCTGGCCTTTATCTCCTGGGTTATACGCATTGCCCTGTCATAATCGGCAGCCAGAGTGTCATCCAGAAATTTTATCTCTTTATATCCCTGTTTTAAGCAGAGTTCTATCTCCTCCATCACATTATCCACACTCCGAAAGCGAACTCCGGTCTTCCTCTTCTTGTCTATCTGAAAGCAAAACAGACACCTGCGGTTACATCCCCTGGAGGTTATCATCACCGCCACAGGCTTCCTTTTATATGTGGCAGGCGGTGGTATATAACTGACGGCATCCTCTAAAAGTTCTCTTGCAGGAAACGGCAGGATGTCTAGATCCTCAATAAGGGGCCTAGGCGGGTTCTTCTTTATCTCGCCGTTGTCACGATAGACAACACCTTCAACGCCCTCCAGGGTTTTCCCCTCAGAAAACCTCTCCAGCATCTCGTTCAACGTAAGCTCACCCTCGCCTGTAACAACAACATCCATCCACTCGCAGTCTTCAAGACACTTTTCTTGAACAGCGATAGGATATGGTCCACCGACACACGTAACAATATTTTTATCTATCTTCTTTATATTCTTTGCAGCTTCCTTGGCCTTCTTCCAGCCGAACGTCGTGGAGTACAGTCCTACGGCATCAGGCCTGCCGGCATCTATCTCTTTCATTATCTCTTCATTCGTCATAAAGGCGCCATTTAAAAACTTCACATCATGCCCGGCCTTCATTAAAGACGAGGCCAGGTACAGCATTCCAAGAGGCTGCCAGTAATTTATTTGGTTGCCCGCTGTTTTTGCGGAAAATATATCCTGGGGAACCCACGCCGGTACTACTAGATAAAATTTCATTAATTATTACCTTCCTTCTCCCAGTATCGCTTCAGCCGCCTCGATTCCTGTCTCCATGGCGGCATCCATATTATGGTACTGAAACAGTCCGCCTCTTCCGATTATATGTAGGTTTTTAAACTTCTTTAAATAGTTCAGAACTTTTTCATAGTGTTCCCTGAAGCCAACCTCCATTAAAGGATACGCCTTATCCGCCCTTATAACACTACTGTCAATAACCTCGCTTTTCTTGATGAAACCCAGTTCATCCAGATGCTTCACAGTAATATTTGTAAGCTCTTCATCAGTCGACTTCCATATCTTATCGTCTTTAAAACAGAAAAATTCAGTCACGATACTTGTCTTGCCCTCAGGCGACATTTTTTCGCTCCAGTTTTTCGGTTCATGTATTCTGCCAAGCGGCATACTTTTTTCAGGCAGATAAAGCCATGTAAGATCCGTAACCCGCTCACGATCCAGCATAATAGTCACAATTACGATATCCCTGTAATTTAAGCTGGAAGCTGCTTTGATGATATCATCAGGCGCAGCAGGGTGAAGCATCTTGGCCGTATGGGTCAGTGGAATACTGGTAATAAATTTACTCGCCTCCACATCATAGGTTTTATCGCCTTCTTTTACAGTTACGCTTTTTATTCGAAAGTCTTCATGATTTATACGTATGATGCCGGTTCCTGTTTGCACATCATTGCCTTTTGCCTCTATGGCCTCTTTCATATTATCGGAAAGCACACCGATTCCAAGAGGAGGATACAGAAACTCATCGGCCAGGGTTTTTATTCCCTTTCCGCTTACCGTGTTAAAAGCGCTCTTTACAGCCTTCCATAGAGAAAGGCCCTCTATCCTTTTTGCAACCCATTCCTGACTAATCCGGCTACAGTCAATTCCCCAAACTTTTTCGCTGTACTGCTTGAAATACAGGTTAAACATTTTCCGGCCGAACTGGCTGACCACCCAGTCTTCAAGTGATATAATTTCAGGCTCCCGTATTTTATTTTTAATCTTTTCCTTGATGTAATCGACCATTATAAGAAAGGTTGTAAACATACCCAAACCAAACATTGCATTTGCCGCTTTTAGCGGGTAATCAAAATATTTATCAAACATATAAATCTGGCTGGTCCTGGGCACCGTGATAACATCATTTTTCAGAACCTCAAGGGCAAAATCTTCCAACTTCTTCTTATGGGTAAGAAATCGATGTCCACCCAAGTCAAACCTGAATCCATTTTGCACATATGTTTTTGAAAGACCGCCAACAGTGGAATCCTTCTCAAAAACAGTCACCTTCTTTCCTGCTTTGGACAAAACATAACCCGCTGAAAGACCAGCAAGGCCTCCTCCAAGGATTACCATATTATTTTTATTATTAGAAACTTCCTTATCACTCATAAATCAGCTACACTCCTTAACAAAAGTATCGTAACTAGGGTACAGGTATTTATTTAGGCCGAGGACTAAAAACTGAAGGGTATTAACCATATTATTTATCAGGACGTAGTGAAACCAAGACTGATCTCAATCCACTTGAGCAAGTCTCTTTACAATCTTTTCGGTTTTTAAGAACTTTTACTTTAAACAAATGTTTTTTTATAGTATTCTTAGCAATGTCTCGGCATAATACTCCTTAATCCCATCCACCCAAACCGCTCTTGCCTATTTAAACTTTCAATAAACCGATAAATTTTATAATTCATTAAATTATAAAGTAATTACTTGACTATTTGCAAACAAGCCAACCTAAAAAAGTGAAGTTATCCACAAAAAAAGGGGGACAGGCATAGAGTCTGTCCCCCGTAAAACTTCCCTGGAGTTATGTCTTTAGTTCCACTACAGGGTTGTAATAAAACAACTTAAACTCAGCGCATCCTTCGGCGACGATGCCTTCGCCTTGGTTGAGTCTCCTCAACTTCCTGACAACCTCTATCATCCAGGTCTATGCGCCCATCACAATCATTATCCAGTCCGTCACTACATGTAGGATCCTCAAACGGACCCTCCGTAGCAGCTAGGTTAACGGCAGGATTATCGTCATCGCAGTCACCACCACAAGTTGTATAACCGTCTCCGTCAGCATCAAAACCTTCATCAACATCACCGTCACAGTCGTTGTCTAAACCGTCACATACTTCATCAGTGCCCGGATTAACCGCGGCATTACCATCATTACAATCCACCGGGCCGCAATCTCCACCTTCAATCGCATAACCATCATTGTCAACATCTGTACAGGTAAGACCACAATCGGTATCAGCGGTATCCGTTGCTCCGTCACAATCGTTGTCGATTGCATCGCTACATGTCGGATCTCCGACCGGTCCCTCTACTGCAGGTGTACCAGGCGTACAAGTATCAATCTCAACCCCGTCAACACAGGAACTCTCACCCGTTGACTCACAGGCTCCTAAACCACATGTGGTAGCAGCAGGAACGTAGTTATTATCAGCTACACCATCACAGTCATCGTCAATGCCGTTACAGTCGGAGTCATCACCCGTAGGAGCTCCTTCAACACAGCTATTGACCTCAGAACCGTTTATACATTCGATCAAGCCGGTCGATGCACAAACACCTATGCCGCAAGTTGTATCTGTCGGCACATAGTTATTGTCGGCTACACCGTCACAATCATCGTCAATGCCGTCACAGTTGGAATCATCACCCGTAGGAATACATAATTCTACACAGTCAGAGTCATCTGCATCAGTCGCACCATCACAGTCGTTATCAACAGAGTCAGCACATGTCGGATCTCCAAAAGGCCCTTCAACGCCAGGAGCGCCTGCAACACAACTATTGACTTCAGAGCCGTTTACACATTCAAGAAGACCGGTTGACTCACAAGAGCCTACGCCACAAGTGGTGGAGGTTGGAGTATAACCTTCATCAACTGCTCCGTCACAGTTATTGTCTACTCCGTCGCACTGGGAATCATCCGCGCCGGGATAGACGGATGAATCACTGTCGTTACAATCATTACCAGCAGTCGTCAAACATTCTGCAGGCTGGCAGCCAACTCCAAGGCAGGTACCGGTAACTGAAGAGGAAACAGCTCCATCACCATCACTATCGCAGTAGTAGTCTACCGCACCGCAGTCAGAGTCAGCAGCATCCGAAAATCCGTCACAGTCATTGTCCAGACCATCGTCACAGATTTCAGTAACAGGGGCGCCGGGAGTACAGGTATCATTGGTGGCTCCGTCAACACACTCAATCAGACCGGTTGAGGCACACTCGCCTACACCGCAGGTGGTCTCAACAGGCACGTAGTTATTGTCGGCAACTCCGTCACAGTCCTCGTCAAGACCGTTACAGTCGGCATCGTCGCCGGTCGGGGCACCAGGAGTACAAGTATCACTCTCACTGCCATCAACACACGACGTCGTACCGGTTGAGGCACATTCGCCTACACCGCAGGTGGTCTCAACAGGCACGTAGTTATTGTCGGCAACTCCGTCACAGTCCTCATCAAGACCGTTACAGTCGGCATCGTCGCCGGTCGGGGCGCCAGGAGTACAGGTATCATTGGTGGCTCCGTCAACACACTCAATCAGACCGGTTGATACACACTCGCCTACACCGCAGGTGGTCTCAACAGGCACGTAGTTATTGTCGGCAACTCCGTCGCAATCCTCGTCAAGA
>Ga0256830_1000795_pt1 | contig 23551 bp, 19 predicted proteins | sample 128326metaG_FD_190537 | JGI IMG/M metagenome (GOLD analysis project Ga0256830, IMG submission 190537) | Hydrothermal vent microbial communities from Lau Basin, Pacific Ocean - 128-326 | ecosystem: Environmental > Aquatic > Marine > Hydrothermal vents | place: Pacific Ocean: Lau Basin | collected... | reverse complement strand
CTTTTGCCGGCGATGGTTCGCCAGCTGGGGATAAACAAACTCTGGCAGCGATTAAAAAGGCAGCCCAGAAATTAGGCGGACCAATTGATCTGCTCTTTGTCGCTTACGGAATGAAAAAACAGGAGGCATGGATTCAGCGCAATTTGCCTAAGCTACCAGTAAAACTAGCTATAGGTGTGGGAGGCGCTTTTGATTATTTGGCCGGGGTAGTTCCTCGAGCTCCATGCCGCTGGCGCCAAATGGGTTTAGAGTGGCTCTATCGTTTAATTCGCCAACCCTGGCGCTGGCGGCGTCAGCTAAATCTAATCCATTTTATCCGACTAGTATTATCCTATAACGAGGCAAAAATCCCGGCCGATCGGCAGTAAATTTTGAATTCAAAAATTGGTGCCGATCGGCACCAATTTTGGTCGGAGGTTAAGTTTTATTCGGATCAATCCCAAGAAGGCGTAAGACCACCTCGCGGCGATAGCGCCGGTCACCGCGCTTGTTAATTCGAATAGCTGGTAGTTTGCCCTGTTTGCCCCAACGCTTGATGGTGATAATTGAAACCCGAAGGAGTTCAGCTACTTCTCGAGGCGTCAACAGATCAGGGAGATCATCCAGCCGCAGCCGCCGCTTGTTCTTGACCATTACTTTAATAAGCATACCAAATTTCTCTTTTTAGATCAATTGCTGGTGTGATTATTGAAAAAACAAGATGACTTGACTATAATCAGAGCAATAACTATTAGTGGTTTTTTAGCAATGTTGCCAGTAGAACAAGCAGCTCGCTATCTTCCTCGAGATATTGTTCAAGCAATTCAGAAATCAATTCAGAAATTTGAAGAGTCAGGGGGCAGAAGTTTTGTTGAAAGTCTTGAGCCGGCATTTTTCTTAATAGGACTTTCCTGGACAGCGATGATGGCGGGAGAAGCAACCTATAAACTGAGAAAGGGTAGGGATGCAGGAGGAGAGGTGGTTTTAGGAGTGCTAGGGGCCATAGTAGCGTTAGTAACAGCGCCAGCAATGACAGAAGCGATGCGCACTATAGTTGGGCCAGGGTGGCAGCCCAACCACACTTTAATTGGGTCTGCTTCAATAGTAGTTGGTTCGATGTTATTGGCCAATCTGGAGGCGTTTCGACCTTCTGATCGGTAATGATTGAAGAAACTGGCGGATGTTGGCCTCAGTTGTCTTAATGATGCGACCAATGGCTTCTTGGGTATTAAAAGCGTTATGAGGAGTAATGAGGACATTGGGTTTTTCCCGAAGAAGATGGGCGGCAACCAATTCTTTTAAATCATCGGTTGATAAATAAGGATCAAACAATTTCTCCGGTCGATCAAGATTTTCTTCCTCTTCTAGCACATCTAGCCCAGTACCTGCTAAGATGCCTTCTTCCAGGGCCCAAAGAATTGCTTCGGTCTCAACTACTGGCCCGCGGCTGGTATTAATTAAAATGCTGCCTCTTTTCATCAGCTTGATATTCTGGCGATTGATTAAATGAAAGGTACTTTTAGTAAGGGGGACATGGAGACTGACAATATCGGCTTGACGAAGGCATGCTTCAAGAGTAACATAACGGAATTTTAGGCGCCGGGCTAATTGCTGATCAGGGTGGCGAGCCACTCCTAGCACTTTCATGCCAAAGCCGTTAGCAATTTTGACCATATATCTGCCAATATGACCCACGCCCACGACGCCCAGAGTCTTGCCTTTTAGGTCAAAACCGGTGAGGCCGGCTGGCGAAAAGCCGCCTTGTCGAACCCGAGCCACGGCCTCGGTAATTCTGCGGGAAATGGCTAGGATCAAAGCAAAGGCGTGTTCAGCAACAGTGTTTTCACCGTATGAAGGCACATTAGCAACGGTAATTTGATGTTGCTGACAATAATTGAGATCAATGTGGTCCATGCCCGTTGAGCGGGTGGCGATCAGCTTTAGCTGCGGTAATTTGCGGAGATTTTTGGAGCTCAAATCAGAGTAGATAAAGCAAGAGATGATTTCATAATTCCGGGCTTGGTTAAGGGCGGCCTCGACCTCTTGGGGGAAAATATCCGCCTTCAACCTTTTGGCGACGGTTTCAATTAGGGTTTTTTCCCAGGGTTGAACCTCAAAGAAGGCAATTTTAGCCATCAATTTAAATTTAGCTCAGTTAATTGTTCTTGTCAATCCAAGGTTCAGAAAGTGCAAGTCAGGCATGATAATCAAGTAATTAATAACAAGGATGTATTAAATGTTATAGAAGTAATAGAAGTAATTTACTAAGTAGATAGTAATCAAGTTGCCCAAGTTAATCAGGTTATTCTTGACATAGACGGAGCCAATCGGCTAAGCTAATTTACTAGATGGGGCCAACTTTAACTAAGGTTTTGGTTGAGGCAAAAATCAGACGCCTGAGTCTGAATCAATTAAAAGCCCTCTTGCTTTTATGTCAGCAGGAAAGGGGGTTGGTCTCATCAACTAAATTAGGACAAAAATTGGGAATTCAAGGCAAATCATTGGGAGGAGTTTTTTCCTCTCTTAGTCGTCAGCGTCTGGCCGGTCGACCCCTGATCATTCCTTTTGGTCGCGAGCCAGGCGCTCGTGGTCTTTGTTGGCGTGTTAATCCTGAGGTAATTTCGGCCCAAGAGTTGGCCCAACTAGTTGAGTCAATTTTAAAATTTTGGTCTAAATGAGGAGGCGATTTGGTCAAGGACTGGTTTGGTTAATTCTTCTTCGGCTGATTTTCCCCTGGGAATGGCTTTTTTTATTGGGAGGAGCAAGATTGATTCGGGCCAGGAGTCAAACCTTAACTGCTCGAGCCGATTGGCAGCAGGGCTATTTTGATCAGACCGAGGCCGAGAGCAAGGAGGGAGATTTGAGGCTCAAGCCCGCTGGGGAGTGGGTGGCTCATGCGGGCCCCCGGCCACCAATGGCTCTCAGTGCGGGTACGGCCATTGCCAGCGATGGTAATTATATCTATGTCCTCGTTCGATCCAATTACGGCAGTGATCGTCTTTTTCTTCGTTATCGACCCAAGGAAAAGCGCTGGGAGCAGTTAGCCGAATCGCCTGTGGGTACTGGTTATGGAGCTGATTTAGCCGTTTTGGGCAATTATATCTATGCCATTTTTGGCGGTTATCAAAAAGAGTTTTATCGTTATTCCATTATTAATAATTCTTGGGAGCAATTGGCTAGTGCCCCAGATCTAATTTATGCCGGAGGCTCTCTGGCCACTGATGGCACTTATCTTTATGTCCTGCGCGGGGCCAATACCACTGACTTCTGGCGCTACGATCCTAGCAGTGATTCTTGGTCAGTCCTGGCCAATCCGCCAGCCACTATCTATCACGGCGCCACTTTAGTTTACAAAAACGGCTATCTTTACACTCCTCGGGGTAACAATCAATACACTTTTTATCGTTACGATATTAGTAATAATTCTTGGTCTACCATGACCAGTTCGCCGGTACCCTTTTACGATGTCCATAATGCCGATGTGGTTGGCGACTATATTTACATCCTCCGCGACCGCAACACCAATACTTTTTATCGCTATAGCATCACTAACGACAGCTGGCAGAGTCTGACCAATACGCCGTTGGCCACTCGTTATGTTGGGGTGGTTTATTCTGCAGCCGACGGCTATCTCTATGTTTTTCGGGGCAATGGGAGCTATGATTTCTGGCGCTATGATCTTAATAACGATCAGTTTTTGGGCCCGGACGATCTTCCGGTGACGCCGGGCAGTGGGGCCGATCTGATTTATTACAATGGTTATCTTTATTTAACTCGCGGCCGCAATTACAGCACCTTTTATCGTTATAATCTCAGCACTGATTCTTGGCAACAGTTGGCCAACGCTCCGGCCAGCTTTAATGATGATACTAAAGGAGTTGAGGCTGGTGGTTATCTTTATTTTTTCCGTGGTTCGGGCTATTCCAGTTTTTATCGCTATGATCCGGCCACTAATACTTGGACAACTTTAGCTGATGCTCCGGCGGCAGTGCGCTATGGTGCTAGTTTGGTTTATCCCGGGAGTGGTGATTACATTTATGCCACTCGGGGATCTTACACTCGTTATTTCTGGCGTTATTCGATTAGTAATAACTCTTGGGATGATTCTGGGGCGGCTGATCTGCCCGACAACGCTGAAGCTGGTCACGGCGCCCGATTGGTCACTGACGGAACCGATATTTATTATCTCTCGGGTGCTCGCACCGCCGAGATTTTGAAGTACGATATCAGTCAGGACAGCTGGACCAAGCTTAATGATTTGCCCTACGCTCCTTTTTGGGGGACTGATGCCGCTTATTACAACGGCAAGATTTATGTTCAAGCTGGTTGGTATAAAGCCGATGTTTGGGAGTATGATATTGCCAATAATTCTTGGCGTTGGTTGGGAGAGATGCCCACCGACTATGCCTATGATTTGGGTCCTTATAACGGCGGCTCTCTGGAATATGTGCCTGATGGGGGCAATCACTATCTTTATTCGATGATGGGGCGAGACATCACTTATCTTCAAACTTATCAAATTAATGGCAATAATAATTATCCGGCGAGTGGTACTTGGACTAGTGAGCCGATCGATTTAACTTATGTTGCTTCTTGGAGTAGCCTGAGCCTTGATGCAGATACGCCTGGCGATAGTAGCGTTACTCTCGAAACCCGCAGCAGTACTGATCGGGAAAACTGGTCCTCCTGGCAAACTGTTTCCGGGGGAACAATCAGTTCGCCGGCGCGGCGTTATCTCCAAATCCGGTTAACTCTCAATGCCACCAGCGATCAGAGTCAAACCCCCGTGGTTCATTCCTTAACAATTAATTATCTGGGCGATGAAAATCCGCCCAGCAATCCGACCAGTTTTAGTGGTTCTTCTCAGCAGGTGGGTGGGAGTAGTTTAACCAGTGGAGAGACCTATAATTATCAACATCCCTATTTCACTTGGTCGGGTGCCAGTGACGGAGAAACAGGCGTGGCCGGCTACTATGTCTATTTTGGCTCCAATCAAAATGCTGATCCAGAAACAGATGGTGTTTATCAAACTTCAACTTCTTATCTAGTGACCACCGCCCTAACCAATGGCACTTATTACCTGCGACTTAAAACTAAAGATTTGGCCGGTAATGTTTCCGCGGCGACCACGGGTTTTGTTTATAACTATCAAGGAGTAGGGGCTCAAAGTTTGACGGTGGCCAACGACGGTGAATTTACGGGGACGGCTACCAACATTGCTACCAGCGGCGGTCAGATTAAATTAGCCAGTAAGGCTGGTTTTTGGCTTGAGGAGAGGTTGACTAATTCGCCAGCTCGGGTTCATGGAGGCGGCAGTTTGGCTTATGTAGCGGCCACCAATAAGCTTTATCTTTTGCCCGGTGGCAACACGACTAATTTCTATGAATATGATCTTGAGAGTGATACCTGGACTCAGTTAGCCAATACTCCGGCGGGAGTTTATTACGGCGGTGAAATTGTGGAAGGACCTTCGGGCTATCTCTATGCTTTGCGAGGCTATAACACCACTAGTTTTTGGCGCTACGATATTGCTAATGATACTTGGTCTGACGGTGATGCCGCCGACTTGCCTCAAACAGCTTATTATGGGGCCTCTTTGGTTTATGATGGTAGTCGTTATATTTATGCCCTTCGAGGCAATAATGACGATTCTTTCTTTCGTTATGATCCTCAGACTGATACTTGGGAAGGATTGGCTTCAGCTGATTTTGGCGCCACTACCTACCAAACTAATAATTATGTCCATCTTGGTGGTGATTTAGCTTACAATGGAAGCGATACCATTTATGCCATTCAGGGTGGTGGGCGCACTGGCTTTGCGGCTTATGATATCATGTCTGATTCTTGGACTCGGCTTCCTAACCTGCCGGCCCGACCTTATTACGGTGCCCAGATCGAGTACGACAGCGACACCAATAGCATTTATTACTTGGCTGGCTGGTACACTCCCTTTTTGTTTAAGTTTGATCTCGGCGCTCAGGAGTGGAGTCAGTTAGAGTCGGCGCCGACTAATGGAATCGGTTATGGCGGGGCGATGAGAAATGCTGGCGGCAGTCTTTATATTTTGCGGGGTTGGAACTCTTATAGCTTTTATAAATATAATCTCAGCAAGAGTTCGTGGCTGATTCCTACCCGAGGTTTGTTTGGTGGCCTCTTTCGGGGGACTGATTACCGTAATTTTAGTTATGGTGCTGATATTGTCAAAGGTTCGGGTAATTACTTTTATCTGGTTCGGGGCAATTACGATAACCTTTTTGTTCGCTGGGATGCGGCTACTGGCGAGACAGTGCGCCTGGCCGATGCACCGGCCGGCTTTTATATTGGTGGTGCCTTGGGCTATGATTTGGTTAACCAAAAGATTTATGCAGTGACGAACTATAATAACCGCAAGCTCTATGTTTATGATTTAGCCACTGATACTTGGAGCGAAGAAACTAACGACCCGCCACCCTATGATTCCAGTGCCGGCAGTTCATTTGCTTTTGATGGGAGTCGGTATCTCTATTGGATTCGGGGTGGAGGTGGTAGTCAATTTTATCGCTATGATCCTCAGGCAGCTGCTGGCAGTCGCTGGCAGCAGCTAGCCAACGCGCCGGCGGGTTTCTATTACGGGGCCCAGTTAGTTTATAAAAATGGTTATGTTTATGCTCTTCGGGGTTATAATGCCAATCCTAATCCTCTTTATCGTTATGATCCTGATACTGATAGCTGGACCACTCTCTCATCAGTGCCTGATGCGATTTATAATGATGGGTTTTTAGTTGATGGTGGGGGTGATTATCTCTATGCTTGTCGCGGAGCCAATACTTCTTCCTGTTATCGTTATTCAATCAGTCAAGACTCTTGGGAGGCAATTGCTGATATTCCAGCTCAAATTTATTACGGTGGAGCAGCAGCCAGCGACGGCAACAGCAAAATTTATGTTATTGCTGGTAGCGGTTCTAATACCTATCAAGATGGAATTTATACCTATATTATGGCCACCAATAATTCTTCTTTTGAGGAGTCGGGCACCTATATCTCTCCGGTTCACGACCTGACCGCGGTTTATCAGTTTGCCAATTTAAGTTTGACTTATACTTCAGCCAGTAATACCACCCTTAGAGTTTATACCCGCTCTTCAGCTGATAACCAGAACTGGTCTTCTTGGGCGGAAGCGACTTCGGCCAGAGCGATTGGTAATAATTATACTTACAAAATCAATTCGCCCGCTAATCGTTATCTTCAGGTTAAATTTGTTCTTACTAGTGGCGATGGAGTTTACTCGGGAGTGATTGATGATTACACCATTAATTATTATCAAGATACTCAAGCACCGACTAATCCAACTAGTTTAACGGCCTACAATACTGCCACCAAGAGCGCCACTTTGACTTCAGGCAATTGGTATAACTTTGAAGCTCCTCTCTTTGACTGGCCGGCGGCAGAGGCAACCGGTGGGGCAACGGACACTGCCAGCGGTTCTGGAGTCTTGGGTTATTATGTTTATTTTGGTACTGATCAGGAAGCTGATCCCCAGTCAGAGGGGACTTGGACCACTGAAACGGAGTACACCGCCTCCAGTCTAACTTCGGGGGAGACTTATTATTTGCGAATCAAAACCAAGGACCAAGCCGGTAATGTTAGCGCTAACTCCTGGACTGCTTTTGTCTACAAGTTTGACAATGAAGCACCCACTAACCCCCAAACAGTAACTGCTGATCCGCCGGGTTACTCGGCCACTAATAGCTTTGACTTTTCTTGGTCAGGAGCCACCGATAGTGCTTCAGGGATTGTTCAATATTGTTATAAAACTGGGGCCACTAATGCCCAAGAAACTTGTACCAGTAGCACTTCAGTTGAGGGAATTAGTGCTTATCAGACCGGAGTCAATACCTTTTATGTTCGGGCCAAAGATGCCGCGGGTAATTTTTCCGGAAGTTATGCTACTGCCTCTTATTATTATAATTCCACGGCCCCTTCGCCGCCCCAGAATTTAACGGTCAGTCCAGCCAGTAATAGTATTAATGAATTTGCCTTCTCTTGGGATCCACCGGCCTCTTACTATGGTTCTCAAACAGGCTTGCGCTATTATTACTCAATCAATAATTTGCCTACGGCTGATAATGTCAATCAGGTGGGTTTAACCCAGACTTATTTACCGGCTGGCCCCTATGCCACTCACAAAGGAACCAATTATTTTTATGTCGTCGCTAAAGACGAGGCAGGCAATATTGACTATAATCTTTATTCGGTAGTGACTTTCACCGCTGATACTAGTGCGCCCGGCATTCCTCGTAACATTGAAATTGGCGATCTTTCGGTTAAAGCAACTAAGAGTTGGCGCCTGGCGATTTCCTGGGACGAGCCGAGCGCCACTGGTTCAGGAGTGACTAAGTATAAAGTTTATCGGTCGACTAGCGACGGGGCTGATTGTCGAACTGACTTTTCTGATTTCAGTCTGATTGCCACTACGACCACCACCTCTTATGTTGATGCTAATTTAGTCCAGCAAACCTATTATTATTGTGTCACGGCCTGCACTTCGACTGACGATTGTTCGGCTGTTTCTGATACTGTTTCCAAGTATCCCGACGGTCGCTGGTTGGTGCCGCCCGATCTGACGGCCAGTCCCTCAGCCACGGTTAAAACCAAATCAGCCATTATTACCTGGAGCACTTCTCGAACTTGCAATTCTTTTGTTAAATATGGCACCAGCTCAGGGGATTATGGCGAGGAGGTCGGCTCTTCTGAACAGGTCACTTCCCATGAAGTCGAGCTCACTGGGCTTAATCCAGGGACAACTTATTATTATAAAGTGCTCTGGACCGATGAGGATGGCAACACCGGCGAGTCGGATGAATACACTTTCACTACCAATCCAGCTCCTTTTGTCTCCTCAGTTAAAGTCAGTGATGTTGGTCTCTATTCTGCCTATGTTACTTTCACCATTGCCCATGCCACCAAGGCCAAGATTCAATATGGTCGCACTACTTCTTATGGTGGAATCGAAGAGATTGCTACCTCTCGTAATAAGGGTACCTATACCGTTAAACTTGACAATTTAACCGATGGCACGACCTATCACTTTCGCATTATTGGCGAAGATGAGGAGGGCAATGAGTTTGTTGGCGATGATTACACTTTTGAGACTTTGCCCGTACCCAAGATCTTAAAAGTTAGGCTTCAGCAAGTAGTGGGTTTGCCTACGGCTACAGTTAGATTGCTGTGGCAGTCTAATACCGAAATTTCTTCAATCGTTACTTATTACCCGGCTGACAATCCTGAGCGAGCCCGAGATAAAATTGATCTCCGATTAACCAAAAATCATGAGATGATAATTCAAAATTTAGCGGATGAGACCGAGTATGTTTTTATTATTAAAGGGCGCGATGTGGCTGGTAATGAGGCTCAGTTTGCTCCCCAGCGACTCGAGACGGCCACTGATATTCGGCCACCAGAAATCGAAGATTTGAGCGTGGAGGCAACTATTACTGGAGCTGGAGAGGAAGCTCGGGCCCAAATTATTGTTAGTTGGAATACTGATGAACCGGCGACAACTCAAGTGGAGTATGGTGAAGGGACAGGTTCGACTTATAATAATAAAACTCAAGAAGATGGGAATTTGACCATGAATCATGTTGTTACTATTACTGATTTAATTCCGTCTAAGGTTTATCACCTGCGGGTTTTGTCTAAAGATAAGGCGGGTAATTTGGGCCAGTCGTTTGATACCGTGGTGATTACCCCCAAGGCTACCAAAAGTGCCCTTAGTTTAGTAATTGAAAATCTTTCAAAAACCTTTGGTTTTTTGGGGGGATTAGCTGTTCCTAATCAATAAGATGGGGGCAAAAACAAAAAGAACCAAAAAACAACCACTAGTAGAAACAAGAGCGCTATCCAAGGCTTTTCCGGTTGGCGATCAGGCAGTGGAAGTGCTTAAGGGGATTGATTTGGCAATTTATCCGGGCGAATTTGTGATCATTTTTGGCCCCTCAGGTTGTGGTAAATCAACTTTACTCCATTGTCTTTTGGGCCTGGAGCCGCCTACTAAAGGGCAGGTTTTGGTTGAGGGGCAGGATTTTTATCAGAAAACTGAGGATCAGCGAGCCCAGTATCGCAAGCAGCGGGTAGGGATGGTTTATCAGCAACCACTTTGGATTCGGGCGTTGACGGTTTTTGACAATGTCGCTTTTCCTTTGCGTTTGTTGGGATGGAGAGAAGAGTTAGTCAGAAAGAAAACAGAGGCGATGTTGACTTTGGTTGGGATGCTTGATTGGCGGGATTATTTGCCGACCGAGTTATCTTCAGGCCAACAACAAAAAGTTTCTTTGGCGCGAGCCTTGGTTATTGACCCAATTTTGATTGCGGCCGACGAACCAACGGGTAATTTAGATACAGTCTCTGGTCAGGAGCTGATGGAAACTTTCTTGAATCTTAATCAAGCCGGCAAAACCATTTTGATGATTACTCATGATCTGGAATATCTTAAATATGCCAGTCGAATTTTCCATATGATTGATGGCCGAATTGTTAAAGATTATCGTCGGCCCCATCGGGATTCGACCCAAATAGTCAAATCTAAAAAAGCGGCTGACCAGCTGGGAACAGCTGATGTCCGCGATCCTGAATTTCTGGCTCGATGGGGAATTTAAGATGAAACTAGTTCGGTTAATTAAGATCGTAAGTCACCAGTTTTGGCTTTACCTAAGCTTTTTCTTGTTGCTCTTAATCTTTTTATTGGAAAAGGCAATTTCGTTTTTGGCCCACAGACCAGGATTTAATCGGTTGTTTTCTCGCCTTCGATTCTGGTGGCAACGACATTTAGAGACTAAGTTCGTTGGCCTCGTTGATCGTCTTGATGGCCATCAGGAAAATGAAGTCAGGCGCTCCTATTTGATTCAATTAGCCTACAAAAACATGAGCCTAAAGAAAGCGCGGTCTTTGATCACCGTTGGTGGGATGGCGATGGGAATTGGGGCCATTGTTTTCTTGGTTTCTCTTGGTTATGGTATTGAGCGCTTGGTTATTGCTCGAGTGGTTCGTTTGGAAGAGTTGAAAATGGCCGATGTTTCGCCCGGCGAATCAACCAGCTTGCGCTTGAATGATGAAGCTATCAAGCGCATCAGTCAGATTGAGGGGGTGGCCAAAGTTATTCCGGTAGTTTCCGTGGTTGGCCGAGTTAAATTTAATAACGCTGTGGGTGATGTGTTGACCTATGCCGTGCCGCGGGAATATTTGGATTTGAGTCAGGTCAAGTTGGTTCAAGGTCAGATCTTTGAGAGCAATCAAATTGGTTGGCAACCAGGAATGGGTCGGGTGGCGGGAGCAGAGGCTAAGTTGATTGAGGCTCACTATGGTCAAAAAGTTCAGCCTCGGCCAGTTCGGTTTAATCTTAATCCTGAGAAAGCAGTTTTAGTTTGGGCCCGACCTTCGCGGCAGGCCAAGATTTTGGGTTATACCCATCGCTTAGAGGGCGGCTTTCTTGGTTGGCAGTACTGGGGCAGTCGCTATTACTCTCTTGATCAAACTGGCTATGCCGCTTATGATCCAGAGAGGAAGGTGATCTTAGGCCGCTGGCTCAAGGCCAAGGTGCCTTTATTTGAGAAAAACGCCCAGGAGGAATTGGTTCCTCAATTGGATGATTGGGGTCGGCCGGTTTGGCAATGGGGCTGGTTGATGGAGCGAGAGGCTCAGATTTTGGCCGTTGAGCCCGAGGTTGGGGGTCGAATTCTGGGGGAGGCAACTAGTTCAGCTGAAGCTTCACCTTCGGCCGAGCTGGCCTGGGAAACAGTGGTGGTGAGCACCGATTCGGCAGGGATTGAGTGGGTGGCGCTTCGAGCCAGTGATTCGGCCCAAAAGAAGCAGGAGCTGGTTCTAAAATTTGAACAAAAGCCAGAGGCCAAGACAGTTATTTCCTCAGCTATGCTCCGCATGTTTGGTCTTAAACCCCAAGAAATTATTGGTCAGAAATTAACCATTTCTTTTATTATTGTCAAAAGTTTGATGCCTGAAATTGAGACCAAAGTTCTTTCCGAGGAAGTTGACTATCAAGTAGTGGGAGTTATCGAAGACGAAACTGCCCCTTATCTTTATGTCCCCTTGGTCGATTTAAGAAAAGTGGGGATAACTAATTTTTCTCAACTGCGAGTAGTGGTTGAGGACCAAGAGCGGTTGGCAGCGGTAAGGAAGGAAATCGAGACTCTTGGTTTTCGTACCTCCAGTACTGTTGATACTGTGGCCCAGATCGATCGCCTGTTTAAAAATGTTCGCTTGCTTTTGGGAATCTTAGGTATGGTGGCTTTAGCAGTGGCCGTTCTGGGAATGTTTAATACCCTAACTGTTTCTTTATTGGAGCGGACTCGAGAAATTGGGGGAATGAAAGCCATGGGGATGGTTTCTGCTGAAATTAGGGACTTATTTTTAGCCGAGGCAATGATTATGGGATTGTCTGGTGGTGTTGGAGGCTTAATTTTAGGCTTTTTAGGTGGTAAAATCTTATCAATGGCAGTTTCGTTGTTGGCTCTAACCAGGGGACAGGGGTTTCTTAATCTTAGTTATATTCCTCCCTTTTTTATTGTTTTTATCCTCATCGCTTCGTTTATAGTGGGTTTATTAACCGGTCTTTACCCGGCGCGGCGGGCGACTAAAATTTCGGCTCTTAACGCTTTACGCTATGAGTAAGAAAAATAGAACTCATTGGGGATTCTTTTTTCTTGGTCTCAGTTCGCTTTTTTGGCTAATCTTTCGTTCTGGGCGCAAACCGGATCGGCTTCGCTATCCTTGCCAACAGTTGGCTCTTAGTAATAGCCTGGCCTTCTTTTCCTGGTTAGCGGCCCTGGCCACAGGCCGCTGGCTTTTGCCCCGAGTGAAATTTTGGCTCCGATTGGCAATTGTCTCTTTTAGCCTTTTTCTTTTGATCGCCGGCTTGAAAACTTATCGTCTCTGGCAGCAGCGGCGTTTGGCGCGGGTGATTTGGGGTCAAGCCCAGGCTTCTCGGGTGGTTTGGATCACTGATCCGCGAGCGGCTCAGGGTTGGCGCAATCATTCTTGGGAGGAAAAGGTCGATCAGGCAGTGGCCAATCAAATGGTGGAAGAAGCTCTGCGGGCGCTTACCGGCCAGAGTTCTGCTGCCCAAGCTTGGACCTGGCTCTTTCAGCACCATAATGCCGACGGTCATGATTATCGACCAGGGGAGAAAATCGCTATTAAGATCAATTTTAATAATCGCCATAATTATGAGCAAAATTATAATCCCAGTATCCAAGTGATTCGGGCCCTGTTGCGAACTCTGATTGATCTCAAGGGAGTTCGCCAGGAGGATGTGATTGTCTATGACACTTCACGGCCATTTGTTGATTATCAAATTGACGGCATTCGGCGTTATTATCCTCAGGTGGTCTTAAATCCTGATCATCCCAATGGGCCCGATAGCTACGGTTGCACCGGTTCTTCTGAGTCAGTTCGGGGCGCTGCCTTAGGCCAGACTTTAGCTGATGCCACCTATTTAATTAATATGCCCTTGTTGCGAACCCATTCGGCGGCCGGCGTTACCCTTTCTTTTAAAAACCACTTGGGCAGTACCTGTCAGCCTCGAAATTTTCATGGCGCCTTTTTTAACACCAGCCCTGAAACTAATTCCCTAGTTGAGCTCAACAGTCATCCCTATATTCGCGATAAAACGATTTTAATTTTGGCGGACGCGATTTATGGTTTGCGAGCTGGTGGGCCCAGCGGCGATCCTGATGGGAGCAATGGAATCAAGCCTTATCCCAACTCGATTTTTGCTAGCCAAGATCCGGTCGCAATTGATTCGGTGATGGCGGATTATTTAGAGTCGTTGGATGCCCGAATGACGCCTAGCGGCAACGACCCCCGCACTTATTTGCGCGTGGCTGCTGCCGCTGGTTTAGGCAACCACAGCACTAGTTGTCAAAACGGTCAGTGTCAGTTTCAGTATCCCAATATTGACTTGATTCGTTGTCAACAGACTTGTTCTGGTTCGCCGCCGGTGACGACGACAGCCACGCCCAGTCCTACTCCCACTCTGGAGGCAACGGCCACTCCTCGGCCCACGGCTACCGCCACTCCTCCACCAACAGCGACTCAGCCACCGTTCTGTCTCAGTTGTCCGGCTGACCGTCCGGCTCACCAGCAAGGTAATGCCAATTGTGACGCCGAAATTGATTTGATTGATTTTGCCTTCTGGTCTGATGTCTATCAGCGTCGACTTGAGGGAGAAGCGGTGGCGGCCGCCGAAGCGGCTCGGGTAGATTTCAATTGTCAGCCAACTGATGAGACTCATCAAGTTGATTTGGTTGATTTTTCAATTTGGCAACAAAGTTATCAGGCCCAGCTTGACTAGGGGAGAGGATGAGGGGATGGCGTGGCCTTTGGTGGTTGACTGGTCTTGGTTTAAGTTATTGGTCAAGCCAACGACTCAATCCCATCCCGGTCTTTCTTTGGTTAGGAGTAACTCTCTGGCGTTGGGGTTGGTCGGGACCGTTAATTTTGCCTTTGGCTTTTTGGATTGATTGGCTCTTTCGCTGGCCTTGGGGCCAAACGGCTTTAATCAGCCTCGCCGGCTTTTTCTTGCTGACTCAGCTTCGCCGAGTGATTAATTTCTAGTTTTGGCCCCAAAAAAGCCCGAGCCCCTGGTTAGCTGGTTGGTAGCTCGGGCAAAAAGCTTGTTATTTAAGCTCTACTTTGGCGCCGGCTTCTTCGAGCTTTTTCTTGGCCTCTTCTGCCTGTTCTTTCTTAACCTCGGTCAAAACTTCGGCGGGTGTCTTTTCCGTCATTTCTTTCGCTTCTTTCAAGCCTAGATCAGGCTTGATTTCGCGCAGCGCCTTAATGACGGCAATCTTATTGCTTCCCGTTTCAGTTAAGACGACGGTGAAAGTGGATTTCTCTTCGCCCGTGCCTTCTTCTGCTCCTCCAGCTCCTGCTGCCGCGGCGGCTACTGGTGCGGCTGCTACTGCCTGAACGCCAAACTTGTCTTCTAGCGCCTTGACTAATTCAGAAAGTTCTAAAACTGATAGTTGAGCAATTTGATCAATAATTTTTTCTAATTTAGGATCGAGCTGAGTCTCTTTTTCTTCTTGGGTTTCTTTGGCTTGTTTTTGATCATCGGCCATGATATTCACCCCCTTTTAGAATAAACAAATAAATAAAACTTGATTCTTGCTCAAACTCGAATTAAGCAAATTAGTTTTGCTTCTCGGCGATTTGTTTTAAGACTAAGACTAATTTAGTTTGGTTAAATTTTAACCCTTGGGCTAGTCGAGCTAGAGGATTAGCCAGGCCGCCGACAATCTGAGCCAGCAAGGTTTCGCGACTAGGAAGTTTAACCAGCTGCTTGAGTTGGGTTTGAGCTAAAACCCGGCCCTGATAAAGACCAATTTTGAATTCTGGTTTTTCCAGTTGTTTGGCAGTTTCGTCGACCAATTTTAAGGGCGAAATCTCATCTTCGTAAGCAAAAACTACGGCTGTTGGGCCGGTGAGCTTTTGGTCTAAAGCAATGCCTAATTGGGCCAAAGCCCGCATAATTAGGGTATTTTTAACTACTTGAATGGCGCCGCCGGCTTCTTTGACTTGGTGGCGAAGGGTGGCCAATTGTTCGGCGGTCAAACCTTGATAATCGATCAAGGCCACCGCCTTGGCGCTTTTTAGTTTTTCCGCCAAATCTTGAACAGCAAAAATTTTTGCCTGATTAACCATATTATTCCAACTTAAACTTAGACTTCAACTTCTTTTAACCTTAATTTAAACTTAAACTTAAAAAAGCCTCGGCTCACCGAGGCGAATAAATTGCCCATTAAAGAATTGCATGGCCCAATAATTCTGCCTCGGTGGGGTGTTTAAGGCCGAAGCGTCGGCCACCCACGGTCTTTGGCGATTTCGCCCTTAAGTATACTGTCCGATTTAGCCGCTGTCAAGGAGGACAACCAAAATTCCGGCCGATCGGCAGCAAATTTTGAATTCAAAAATTCGTGCCGATCGGCACTAATTTTTGTCAACTCCTTTTCGATTAATCAAGTTTTCCAAGATCCACCAGCGGCGCTTTTTCTCTTGGGGAGGAACTTCATCGGGGTAAAGTTGAGCGGCAATTGTGCCTGGTCGAGGCGAGTATTTGCCAATAAAAGCGCGAGCAAAATTGACTTGGCGACAGAGTTTGACGGTGCGCTCAAAAGCAGCTTTATCTTCGCCCGGAAAACCAACAATAATATCAGTGGTAATTTTAACGCCCGGAATGCTTTGTTTTATTTTCTTAACCAGGGCCAAGTATTCTTCGACTGTGTAGGGCCGCCGCATGCGCCGAAGAATTTCGTTATCGCCCGACTGAACCGGAAGGTGGATGGTCCGGGAAATATTTGGGTGTTTAGCAATTACCTCAATTAACTGATCAGAGAAATCCCATGGGTTGGCGGAGACGAAGTTGATGGTTGCCTGAGGAGCGAGTTGGGCTACTAGAGCCAGTAATTGAGCAAAAGTTTTAACTTTTCCCTTGCCTTTCCATGAGTTCACTGTTTGGCCCAAAAGAAGGATTTGGCGATAACCTTGACTGAGGAAGCGATTAACTTCAGTTAAAATTTCGGCTGCCGGTCGATAGACTTCTGGGCCGCGGGCATAAGGAACGATACAGTAGGAGCAAAGTTGATTGCAGCCTTGAGAAATTGGAATTTTGGCCCAATCTGCCTGGGCATCGTCTTCTAGCTGGAGGCAGCCTAAATCAGCCAAAAACTTGGTTTCGATTAAGTCTTCGGTGAGCTTAATAGTTACTTGGGGACCAACCCGCTTTCTCAAACGCTCAAGATTGGTCTTTTTTTGACCCCGCAAGGCCCAGCCAGCCAAACAACCAGTAAGGACGATTTGGACATTTGGACATTTGGACATTTGGGCACTTAAGTTTCTTATCAACCCATAAACGCGGTTCTCGGCTGATTGGCGAACAATACAGCTATTGATGACGATTAGATCGGCTTGATCAATGCTGGCGGCTCGCTGATAACCCTGTTTTTCTAGGGTAAGAGCGATTCGCTCGGAGTCGGCCTGATTCATTTGGCAGCCAAAGGTCTTAATCCAATAGCGCTTCAGCTTCATGATTTTAATTATACCCTAACAAATTTATTGACTTGTGGGGTATAATCATAAATTATGAGACATGAAAAAAGGGATCTAAACCGCCTAGAAGTTTTTGGGCCGGCAAGTATGAAGGTGGTGGTGGATGGGAGTGGAAGAGTTAAGGTGGTATCATGCCGTGGATTCGAACTACCGGATCCCGGAGAACCATTAGGATTAGGTTCTGAACATAAGAGACGAGAAGTTAGCGGAGCGGGGACACTTCGCAGCTTAACCCTTAGGGATAGGGTGGCGATATCGGCAGCTCGAGTGATGCCAGTAATCAATTTGGCAGCATGGCTTATGATTAACCACGCCTCCGGACCTAATCCCTATGTAAATGGACCTGATGCTGACCCTTTGGCTGCCTTTTTTTATCGCTGGGGCCCGAAGAGTACTCTTGACAGCTTTTGGCTTATAGGCATTCTGGCCAATTGGGCTTCGGCAGAAATGTTTCACTCTTGGGTTAAATCTTGGGTTGAGGGTCGCCGGGCAAGTTTAAGAAGAAATAAGAAGAAATAGTTTAATTTATCTGTTGAAAACAATTACTTGAACAATGGGCGTTTCTTGGTATAATAACCTACCACGGCCTGAAGGGCCGCGGCATTCCTAGCGGAAAGGTTTGTTTTTGTTCGTTCATGGCCGAAGCATCGGCCTTTTTGCGAACGGCAAAATAGGAGACACTAAAAGTTTGTTAGTTGGGGGAATGACTTATGCCATCTAATAGAGAGGGGCTTACCTACCAGGTTCCGATTAATTTGGCGCTGGCCATGGCTGATATAGAAGTAACAGAAGGGGAAGGAGTTGAAATAATAGGAGAAGATGTGGGGGCTCTCCAGGAAAAATTTGCCTCTTTGCGTAGAGGAAAAGAAGTTAGTGGTTTGTTTGTTCGAGTGAGAATCCCTCCTGCTGATAGATTAGGAAAGGTCGATCTTAGTAGACTTAATCTTAGCGACGATGAAGAAGAAGAGATGAATGAGTTGCTTAGTGATCCAAGAGGCAAATTACTTGTTTATTGGGGAAGGGTCGATAACAACTTATCAACAAAGTACATGATATAACCAAATTTTTTGGTTAGAGTAAGTAACTCTGTTAACTAAATTTGGCTGTTTTAGAATTATTAATTCTATTGTTGTGGTTGCTTCCAGGGCGGAGTTGTGTTAATTTAGAAAAGGGTGGAAATGTCTTCAAGAGAAAGAGGAGTAATTTTCTTTCCCTATGGGGATTCGAGCGATGTTAGGGCCACTTATGATGGTGCGATAGTAAGAATTAAGGGTTGCCCCTTGGCGCCGTATTGTGGTAATCGAAACAATAGAAAGCGATGCAGGCATTTGGGCTTGCTTCAGTCTCTTCGATTGTCTCTCTCTGGTAATTATGGAGGAAGAGTTAACGCTGTTCTCTGCCAGGTTGATTATTCTTGATTTCTTGAGGAGCCTTAATTAAGATAAAAAGACATGGCCATTGATAAGAAACCTGATTTTTCCACAGTTATTATCGGTTCTGGGCCGGCGGGATTGACCGCCGCCATTTATTTAGCTCGGGCCGGGATTAAGCCCGTAGTTCTTAGTGGCAATCGTCTGGGTGGCCAGCTAGGTATGGCGGCCAAAGTAGAGAACTTTCCTGGCTTTCCAGAAGGCATCCCTGGAGGCCAACTGATGTTGCGGATGCGCCAGCAAGCCGAACGATTTGGTGTGGAGATTGTTTTGGTCCAAGCAAAGAAAATCATTGCTGCCAAGTCTTTTGAATCAGGCAAAGATCAAGACCAAGCAGGATTTGTAGTTGTCACTGACAAGGAAGAAATTAGGGCCCAGGCGATTATTATTGCTACCGGCGCTTCAGCCCGCTGGTTAGGTGTGCCCGGAGAAAAGCGCTGGCGTGGTCGCGGAGTTTCTTTTTGCGCCACCTGCGATGGCCCCTTTTTCCGTGACAAAGTGGTGGCGGTGATTGGTGGAGGAAATACGGCTTTAACCGAGGCCTTGTTTTTGGCTCGGCTGGCCCGCCAAGTTTTTTTGATCCATCGGCGCGAGCATTACCGAGCCGAGAAAATTCTTCAAGAGCGCCTTCGTCAGGAGAAAAAAATTATTCCGTTATTTAATACCCAAGTAAAAGAGTTTTTGGGTCAGGAGCGGCTGACTCATTTACGACTTGAGTCGCGCTTAGTGGTCGAAACCGGCGAATATCAAGAGGAAATTGCTCGTTACCCCGACCAGTACGGCGACCAAAAATCAGGCCGATCGGCCAGAAATTTGGTTCCTGATCAAAGTTTCCAATGGCAATTAGCGGTGGATGGCGCTTTTGTCGCCATTGGTCACCGCCCTAATACCGCCTTTCTTAAGGGTTTTTTGGAATTGGACGAGAAGGGTTACATCAAGACCAAAAATGAGGTTTTTACCTCAATTGAGGGAGTTTTTGCTGCTGGTGATTGTGTTGATTATCGTTATCAACAGGCAGTAACAGCAGCAGCTATGGGTTGCAAAGCGGCCCTAGAAACTGAGAGGTTTCTTAGTAATCTCAAATCTCAAAAGTCAAAAGTCAAAAGTGCAAGTAAAAAGTAAAAAGTTTTTAAGCATGAAAAAAGATGACCTGAAGAAGAGAAGTTTTTTGTTTTCCTTAAGGCTGGTTAAATTAGTGAGTCAACTACCAAATTCTCGTATTTATTGGGTTTTGGGTGATCAGTTATTAAGAGCAGGAACATCAATTGGAGCCAACATTATCGAAGCCCAAGCGGCTTCCAGTCGCCGTGATTTTATTCGCTTTTATGAGATCGCTTTAAAGAGTGCCAACGAAACAAAGTATTGGCTTGAATTATTAGAAAAAGGAACTGGAGTAGCGAAAGAGGAATTAAAGCTTCTTCTTAGAGAAGCGACTGAGCTGGCTAATATCTTAGCCGCCAGCCTTTTAACTCTAAAGGGAAAAAGAAAATTATAGTTTTAACTTTTAAGCTGCACTTTTGCGCTTTGAGTTTTGACTTTTAAGTTTAAAAAATGAAATTGCCCAATTCAATTCAAAATTTAATTGCTGTTTTCGAGCAGTTGCCTGGGATCGGGCCCAAAACTGCCGCTCGGCTAACTTTTTATTTATGGCAAACCCCCAATCATTTTGTCGAGAGATTTGCTCAATCCCTCCTGGATCTGAAGCAAAAGACAAAGCAATGCTCGATTTGTTTTAATCTTGACGAAACTGATCCTTGCTCGATTTGTGCTGATTCCCAGCGCGATCAGACTCTGATTTGTGTCGTTGAGCGCCCCCTGGATATTATTGCTTTCGAGCGCATGGGCGATTACCGCGGCGTTTATCATGTTTTAGGAGGGGTGATTAACCCCCTAGAACATATCGGCCCAGATGAACTCCGAATTCAAGAATTGCTTGACCGAATTACCAAGTTCGATAATTCGAGTCATCAAGCTCGGGTGAGAGAGGTGATTTTGGCCACTAATCCAACGATGGAAGGAGAAGCCACTGCCAGCTATATTGCCAAAAAAATTAAAGAACTAGAAGCAAGAATCCAAAACCCAAAACCTATTAAAATTACTCGTCTCGGTCAAGGACTACCCACCGGCGCCGACCTTGATTATGCTGATATTTGGACCTTAAAACAGGCTTGGGAGAACCGACGGCAGCTCTAGTGACCAAAATCCCTACCGACTACGACACGAAATTTGTATTCAAAATTTGCTGCCGATCGGCACGAATTTTTGCCTCTTGATCTCTATTGGGGCTCTTGTTATGATCAGACTACCAATGGCGCGAGGTCAGTGGCAACGCCGATTCTGTTTTGATCATTGGTCTTCAAAAGAAATTGATCGATGCTTGGCCTTTGCCGAGGATTACCGCCGGTTTTTAACTGAGAATAAGACTGAGCGGGAGGTAGTGGCCACCGTGCGCCGATTACTTCAGCAGCGTGGTTTTGAAGAAATTAGCTTTACTGATCGTCCGAATCAAAATTGGCGTCAATTGTTTCTGGTTAATCGTGATCGAGCCCTGATTCTGGCTCGTCGGGGCCAACAGCCAGTGAGTCGGGGTTTGCGCTTGATTGTGGCTCACATTGATTCACCTCGAATCGATCTCAAACTTTTACCCCTTTATGAAGAGGAGCATTTAGCCTTTTTCAAAACCCATTTTTATGGCGGCATTAAAACTTATCAGTGGGTCGCCTTGCCTTTGGAATTGCGCGGGGTAGTAATCAAGCCTGATGGTCGTCGAATTGAAATTAAATTGGGCCAAGAAAAAGGGGATCCGGTGTTGATGATCACTGATTTACTTCCCCATTTGGCGGAAAAACAATTTGAAAAGAAGCTAAAAGAAGCAATTGAGGGAGAGCAATTAAATGTTCTCGTGGGGAGTCGGGCCCGAAAGAAGGGAAAGAAAAAAGTCAAAGCCAAAATTCTGGATCTTTTGCGCCAAAAATATCAGATTGAAGAAGAAGATTTTGTTAGCGCTGATTTGGAGTTGGTGCCTGCTGGTCCGGCTCGCGACTTGGGCCTTGATGCCAGTTTTATTGCCGGCTATGGTCATGATGATCGGGTTTGTGCTTGGACCGCCCTTCAGGCTGCTTTAGCGGTTGATGACCCGCCGGAAACAAGTGTCATTGTTTTGGTTGATCGAGAGGAGATTGGTAGTATGGGCAATACTGGAGCCACCTCCTCTTTTGTTCGTGACTTTATTGCTAATCTGGTGGCGGCTGAAAGTGGTCGGTTTGATGAGAACCAATTGCGCGACACTTTGGCTCAGAGTCGGGCGATTTCTGCCGATGTTACCGCTGGATTAGATCCCAATTATGCCGAAGTTTCTGATCCGGTGACAGCGGTGCGGTTGGGGGCAGGGATTGCTTTGGAAAAAACCACCGCTGGTCGGGGTAAGGGCGGTGGCAACGAGGCTTCAGCTGAATTTCTAGCCGAGATTCGCCGAATCTGGAATCAGGCTGATATTATCTGGCAGCCAACGAGCAGCATTGGTAAGATTGATCTCTCTCGAGGAGGCACGGTTTCTTGGTTCTTTGCCCAGCATAATATTGAGGTAGTCGATGCCGGCGTTCCTTTATTTAATATGCACGCTCCTTTTGAAATTGCCCATAAGGGTGATATTTATGCCGCCTATTTGGCCTATCGGGCCTTCTTGGCTCACTAACATGCTAGAATCAGCCAGTGGAGCAGGCGATTCTCAAAACCTTAATCTATGCTGATTTATTTGATTATCCCTTAACTCGGGCGGAATTGTGGCGACGGTTGATTTGGGAGAAGCAGTTGGCGCCGAGCAAGAGGGATTTTGAAGCCACCTTGAAAAGATTAGAAAAGAATAGCAAAGTATTGAAAAGAATAGAGCAGGGAAGAGAGTATTATTTTTTGCCTGGCAGGGAGGCGATGGTTAAGAGAAGGCGGCGACGAGAGGGGGAGGCCAGGCGAAAGCTCGAAAAGGCTGGCCGAATAGTTAAGTTTTTACGCCTTTGCCCTTGGGTTTGGTTAATTGGAGTAAGTGGTAGTGTCGCCGCCGGTAATGCTCGGCCGGGTGATGATATTGACCTCTTTGTGGTGACCGCCCCCCGGCGTCTTTGGTTGACTCGACTTTGGTTGGTCCTAACTTTGGAATTATTAGGCCAACGCCGTCGGCCCCAAGCTCGGCAGATCAAAAATAAGTTTTGCCTCAATCTACTCATCAGTGCCGACCAGCTGGCCTATTTTAGTCAAGAGAGAAATTTGTTTTTGGCCCACGAATTGAGGCAGCTTCAAGTTTTGTTTCATCGCCACAATACTTATTACCAGTTGCTTTGGGTTAATCGTTGGGTCAAGCAGTTTTTGCCCAATTGGCCTCCTCGTTCTTGGCCAGCAAAGTATTTTTCTTCTCCACTGCCGAGGGGGTTGGTTTGGGATTGGGGGGAGCGATTAGCTTATTGGTTTCAGCGGCAGTGGATGGCTCGCCGCCGGACTCGAGAGCGAGTCGAGCCGTTTTTAGCCGCCTTTCACCCGCGAGATTTAAGCCGCTTAGTTCTGACCCGTTTTTCCCGCCGCTGCCGCCATTTTCAACTTTAGTTCTGGTTTTATGGACTGGTTTTGTCATGGTCCTTGACAAGGATTAGTCTCTTTGTTTTAATCTTTATTAATGAAGCGGAAGTTGATTTTGACCCTAGTCTTGCTAGGATGGTTCTTGGCTTTACCTCAGGCGCTTCAAGCGCAAGATTCTCCCCCAGCCGCGGTAAAAGAGTTTTTTAAGGATCTAGTTTGGCAGCAAGAGAAGCGCCTATTTTGGGATTGGGGACAACCAGTGGCTGAGACTCAGGTTTTGGGCACCAGTGATGAGGCGATTGCCCTTCAACCTCGGGGCTGGTTGCCGGGTCAACCCTTCTATTTTCTAAAGCGTTGGCGGGAGAAGTTGGGCTTAGCCTTTACTTTTGATCCGGTTGAGCGGGAGAAAAAGCGAATAGCGCTGGCTCAGGAGCGATTAGCTGAGGCAAAGAAGTTGTTGGAGCAAGGGCGGAGTG
>Ga0256830_1000794_pt1 | contig 23551 bp, 24 predicted proteins | sample 128326metaG_FD_190537 | JGI IMG/M metagenome (GOLD analysis project Ga0256830, IMG submission 190537) | Hydrothermal vent microbial communities from Lau Basin, Pacific Ocean - 128-326 | ecosystem: Environmental > Aquatic > Marine > Hydrothermal vents | place: Pacific Ocean: Lau Basin | collected... | reverse complement strand
ACCACGGAAAGTTTTAGATACCAAGACAAACGATGACAAAGCCTCATTCAGAGCGTCCCACGCGCCCTGGATCGAGGCGCGGCTCGCAGGCAATGGCCGGGGCCCTTGCCAAGCGCCGCAACGCCGCGGATGGCCGCCCGGAGACCCGCGCAATGAGGCTTTGTTATCGTTTGTCTCAATAGTAAACGGCTCTTTCCCTGATCAAGTGGACAGACCGGCCCCCCCGCGGGAGTTGTCACAGCTGCCCCCCGGCCTGTATCGTTTGGCCCATGAAAGCCATGATTCTGGCCGCGGGACGGGGGGAACGCATGCGCCCGCTGACCGACCGCACGCCCAAGCCTTTGTTGAAGGCGGGGGGCAGGGCGCTGATCGAGTACCACGTCGAGGCACTGGCGGCGGCCGGGTTCCGGGAGCTGGTAATCAACCATGCGCACCTCGGCGGGCAGATTGTGGAGTATCTGGGGGATGGCAGCCGCTACGGTGTTTCCATCCTCTATTCCCCGGAACCGGCGGGGGCGCTGGAAACGGGTGGGGGCATCCGGCATGCGCTGCCGCTGCTCGGGGACGAGCCTTTTCTTGTCGTGAATGCCGATATCTGGACTGACTATCCCTACGGCCGGCTGCGCTTCGAACCGCCAGGGCTGGCGCACCTGGTGCTGGTCGACAATCCGCCGCATCATCGGCGGGGCGACTTTGCGCTGCACGAGGGGCTGGTCACCGCCGGGAACGGACCGTGCTTCACGTTCAGCGGTATTGGCGTTTACCGGCCGGCACTGTTCGCCGGCCAGCCGGACGGCGCGTTTCCGCTGGCACCCCTGCTGCGGGTGGCGATGCAGCGCGGTGAGGTCAGCGGCGAGCACTATGACGGTCGGTGGGTGGATGTCGGTACGCCCGGGCGGCTGGCGGGCCTGGACCGGATGCTGACGCACTGAGGCGTGCATGGGCGAGGAAATCAGCCGCACTCATTTCCAGCACCGGGATTTCGAGGCTTTCGATACGCGTCTCGAGGAGGAGATGCGGCTGCTGGCGCAGTGGTTCGCCGAGGGCCGCTTTTCCACCGAGGTGCCGGTGTGCGGCCTGGAGATGGAAGCCTGGCTGATCGACAGCAAGGGGCGGCCGGCGCCTGTGAACAAAGCCTTTCTCGACGCCATCAATCACCCGCTGGTCGTGCCCGAGCTGGCGCGCTTCAACGTGGAGCTGAACGCCGATCCGCAGCCACTGCACGGCGGCGCGCTGAGCGCCCTGGAGCGCGGGCTGCGGCAGACCTGGTCGGAATGCACCCGTGTGGCGGGCACGCTGGGAGCGCGGCTGGCCATGGTCGGCATCCTGCCCAGCGTGCGCCAGGAAGACCTGACGCTGGCCAACATGTCGGACATGAGGCGCTACCGCGCGCTCAACGAGCAGGTGCTGCGCCTGCGCGAGGGCAAGCCGCTGATGCTCGACATCCACGGCCGTGAAAACCTCAGCATCCAGCATCACGACGTGATGCTGGAATCCGCCGCCACCTCCCTGCAACTGCACCTCAAGATCGGCGCCGACCAGGCAGTGCGCTATTACAACGCCTCGCAGATCGTGGCCGCGCCCATGGTGGCGGCCTGCGTCAACTCGCCCTATCTGTTCGGCAAGGACCTGTGGGACGAGACACGCATTCCGTTGTTCGAGCAGTCGGTGGAGGTGGGTGGCTTCGCCGCCGCCGCACGTGGGCCGGTGCGGCGGGTGAGCTTCGGCACCGGCTACGCAAAGGATTCCCTGCTGGAATGCTTTGTGGAGAACCGGGAGCACTTCCCGGTGCTGCTGCCCATGCAGTTCGACACACCGCCGGACAGGATGAGCTACGTTCGTCTGCACAACGGCACCATCTGGCGCTGGAACCGGCCGCTGATCGGCTTCGACGGCGATGGCACGCCGCACCTGCGCATTGAGCATCGCGTGCTGCCCAGCGGACCGACGGTGCACGACTCCATCGCCAATGCGGCCTTCTATTTCGGGCTGGTGCATGCGCTGGCCACGCGCGACGAAGCACCGGAAGAACTGCTGCCCTTCGCGCAGGCGCGCGACAACTTCTATGCCGCGGCGCGCGACGGACTGGATGCGCACATCGTGTGGCTGGACGGTCACAAGCTGCCGGTCCAGACCCTGCTGCTCGATCACCTGGTGGGCCTGGCGCGCTATGGCCTGGGCCTGCTGGAGATCGACCCGCAGGACCGCGACCATTACATGGAAACCATCCGCGAACGCGTCCACAACGCCTGTACCGGTGCCGCCTGGCAGCGCGCCTTCACGGCGCGCCACGGCCGCGACATGCCGGCATTGACGCAGGCCTATTATGAGAACCAGCAGAGCGGCCTGCCGGTACACGAGTGGACGATCTGAGCCATGCCGCGCCAGCTCGACACTCTGCCTGAACCCCTGCTGGTGGCGCAGCCCGCACAACTCGCCGACCTGCTGGGCGGACCCACCCTGATCCACCTGTCCGGCCGCCGCGTGCAGCCGCTGTTCATATCGGTGTTGCTGCACGGCAACGAGACCACGGGTTTCTTCGCCGTGCAGAAACTGCTGCAGCGCTACCACAACCGCGAGCTGCCGCGCGCACTGTCGCTGTTCGTCGGCAACGTGGAAGCGGCCCGCAACGGCGTGCGGCGGCTGGCCGGGCAGCCGGACTACAACCGGGTATGGCCGGGTTCGGAGTGGGAACCTTGTCCCGAGCAGCGCATGATGGCGGCGATCACCGATATCATGCGCGCGCGGCAGCCTTTCGCCAGTGTCGATGTGCACAACAACACCGGCGTCAATCCGCACTATGCCTGCGTCAACCGTGTCGACCACCGTTTCATTCGCCTCGGTTCGCTGTTCAGTCGCACGCTGGTGTATTTCACCCGTCCGCGGGGCGTTCAGTCGACGGCATTCGCTGACTTCTGCCCGGCGGTGACGGTGGAGTGCGGCAAGGTGGGGCAGACGGCCGGCGTCGATCACGCGCTGGAGTTCCTCGACGCCTGCATGCACCTGTCCGGCATACCGGATACGCCGGTGGCAGCACACGACGTCGATCTGTTTCACACCGTAGCCACGGTGAAGGTGCCGCGCGCGTACAGTTTCGGGTTCACCGACCCGGAAGCCGACATCCATTTCATCGAGGACCTGGACCGCTTCAACTTCCGCGAACTGCCTGCCGGCACGGTGCTGGCGCGCCTGAACGACAGTGTCACCGGCCAGCCCCTGGAGGCAACGGACGAAGAAGGACGGGACGTGTCAGAGGTTTATTTCGAGGCGGTGGACGGCGAGGTGCGCACGCGGCGGCGGGTGATGCCGTCGATGTTCACGCTGGACGAACGGGTGATACGGCAGGACTGCCTGGGTTATCTGATGGAGCGTTATCTGCTGCCCGGGTCGGGCGGGTGAACCGACCCTCGGGCTTCACGAGCCTGCTGGTCAGTAGCCGCGCAGACTCAGATCGATCTCGCCCGGTATCTCCGCCAGCCGTTCGACGCCGGTTTCGAAGCGGCCGTCCGGGTGGAGTTCGAACCAGCGGTAGCCCGGCGGCACGAGGTCGATGCTGAAATCCTCGCTGCGCGGTGTGAACTGGATGCAGGTTGAGGGGGCGGACAACAGCCGTACATCGTCGCGTCGCTGCTCGAACACCTGGTGGACGTGGCCCCAGACGACGGCGCGCACCTGCGGATGGCGGTCGATGACGGCGAAGAATTCGTCGCCGTTGTCGACCGCCATGGTGTCCAGCCAGAGGCTGCCGACGGGCAGCGGCTGGTGGTGCAGCCAGACCAGCGCCGGCCGGTCGGGCGCAGCCGCGAGCACCTGGTCCAGGCCGGCCAGTTCGCGGGCGCTCAGGTGACCGTTGTCGCTGCCCGGTACGCTGGAATCCAGGAACACCATCTGCCAGCCGCCGGTCAGCAGGCTGCGGCAGCGGTGAAAGGGCGGCTGCCCCAGCTCGCTGTCCAGCACGCGGCTTTCATCGTGGTTGCCGGGCAGGCAATAGACCGGTTTTTCGAACGCCCCGAGGTGTTCGCGCAGTCGTGCATAGGCCGCCACCGTGCCGTCGTGGGCCAGATCGCCGGTGGCCACCACCAGCTCGGGGTCGTGGCGCCCGCGCAGCAGGCCGATGACCTCCCGCAGCGAATGGCTGGTGTCCAGGCCCAGCAGCCGGCCATCCGCTTGTGCGTACAGGTGGGTGTCGGTGATCTGGACGATCTGCAGCGGAGAGCCGGGTGCTTGCATCATGCGCGGGTCAGTCGGCGAGTTCCTTGATGAACACTTTCGAGTTGCGCTGGTAGTTGTACAGCGTGCGCCTCTTGACCGGCAGCTCCGCCAGCTCGGCGGCGCGGAAGCCGCGCTCGCGGAACCAGTGTGCAGCCTGGGTGGTGAGCACGAACAGGCGCCTGACCCCGGCCTCCCGCGCGCGCCGTTCAAGGGCGGCCAGCAGGCTGTCGCCGCGGCCCTGCCCCTGGTAGTCGGGGTGCACGGCCATGCAGGCCAGTTCGGCCACCTTGCCGGGGTAGGGGTAGAGCGCCGCACAGGCCACGATCATGCCGTCGCGTTTCACCACCAGGAAGTGGTCGATCTCCATTTCCAGGTGCTCGCGCGAACGCTTGACCAGCACGCCCTGCGCTTCCAGCGGTTCGATCAGTTCCAGGATGCCGCCGACGTCATCGATGCCGGCAGGCCGCAGTCCTTCGTATGTCTCGGCGCTGATGAGGGTGCCGATACCGTCGCGCGTGAACAGTTCCTGCAGCAGGCCGCCGTCGACCCTGCGGTCTATCAGGTGGGCGCGCTTGACGCCGCGCCGGCAACTGTCCACCGCCAGCGTCAGGTGACGCCGGAGGTCTTCGTTGAGTTTGCGGCGCGAAGCCAGCACCCGTTCCGCCTCCACCAGCGACAGTTGGCGGACCAGACGGCGGCGGCCGTCCAGCAGGCCGCGCCCCTCCGTCAGCAGGATCAGCTTGTCGGCATGCAGCGCAACCGCGGCCGCGGTTGCCACTTCCCCGGCGCTGAGGTTGAACACTTCACCGGTGGGCGAGTAGCCGAGCGGCGACAGCAGCACGATGCGCCGGTCCCGGAGTTGCTGGGCGATAGCGCTGCCGTCGATGCGGCGCACCTGTCCGGTATGCAGGTAATCGATACCGTCGCGCACGCCCAACGGCCGCGCGGTAACAAAGTTGCCGGACGCCACGCGGATGCGGGCGCCGGCCATCGGGGTGTTGACCAGCCCCATGGACAGGCGCGCCTCGATCTCCACCCGCAGGCTGCCGACGGCATCCTTGACGCAGGCCAGCGTCGCGTCGTCGGTGACACGCAGATTGTCGACGTAGTGCATCCTGGCCCTGGCGCGCCTGAGCCGCTGTTCGATCTGCGGCCGCGCGCCATGTACCAGCACCAGCTGGATGCCCAGGCTGTGCAGCAGGGCCAGGTCGTGTACCAGGTTGGAAAAGCGTTCGTCGATGCTCTCGCCACCGAACATGACCACGAAGGTGGCGCCGCGGTGGGCGTGGATGTACGGCGCCGCCTGCCGGATGTTATCGACAAACGATTGTTCCTGGGTTGTTTTTCTTGTTGCTGGCATCGTTATAGAGTACAGGGAAGCGCGTGCAGGGTACAGACTGCGGCGTCCGCGCGCCGCTCATTCCGCCTGCAGGCAGAAGCGCGCGATCAGTCGTTCCAGCAGCTGCAGAGTGGGCTCGATGCGATCCAGGCCCAGGTACTCGTCCGGCTGGTGCGCCTGGTCGATATCGCCGGGTCCCAGCACCACGGTGTTCATGCCGAGTTGGTTGAAGTAGGGGCCTTCGGTGGCGAAGGCGACCGCGCCGGCACTGTAGCCGGTCAGCTGTTCGGCCGCCTGCACGATGGCGGCGGCCGCCGGCGTTTCCATGGCCGGCGTGCCATCGAACAAGGACCGCAGTTCGACGGTCAGGCCGCTGCCGGCCGCCAGCTTTTCCAGCCGCGCGCGGATCATACCGCGCAGTTCGTCCAGATCCATCCCCGGCAGCGGGCGCAGGTCGAACCGCAGTTCGCACTCGCCGCAGATGCGGTTGGGATTGTCGCCACCGTGGATGTGGCCAGGGTTGAGGGTCGGCACGGGTACGGAAAAGAGCGGGTTGCTGTGCTGCGCTTGCAGTTCGCTGCGCCACGCCAGCAGGTCGGTGATGACAGCGTGCATCCCTTCCAGGGCATTGACGCCCAGCGATGGATCGCTGGAGTGTCCGGAACGGCCGGTAACCCGGATGGCTTCCATCATGATGCCCTTGTGCATGCGCACCGGCCTGAGCCCGGTGGGCTCGCCGATGACGGCGTGCGCCGCTTGCGGCCGGCCCGCGTCGACCAGCGCGCGGGCGCCGGCCATGGAACTTTCCTCGTCGGCGGTGGCGACGAGAATGAGCGGTGCACACAGGCGTCGGGCATCGATGTTTCTTGCAGCTTCAATGGCCAGCGCCAGGAACGCCTTCATGTCGGATGTGCCCAGTCCGTACAGGCGCTGGTCGGCTTCCGTGAGGCGGAAGGGATCATGGTTCCAGCGGCCCTGGTCCCAGGGTACGGTATCGGTGTGGCCGGCCAGCACCAGGCCGCCGGGACCACCACCGAGGGTGGCGATCAGGTTGGCCTTGCCAGGCATGCCGGGCAGCGGCTGGAGATCGACGGCGAAGCCCAGTGTCTCCAGCCAGCCGGCCAGCAGATCGATGACGGCGCGGTTGCCCTGGTCGAGCTCGGGGTTGACGCTGCTGACCGAGGGAGTCGAGATCAGCGCGCTGATCATCTGCATGAGGTCCGGTATGCCGTGCATTCGCCCAGTGTAATACAAAGCGCCGATGCTGATGGATCAAAAAGCGGGGGAATGGTGCAGGACAGATTCCGGTGCGCTGGTCGTGCTGCTTCGATGGGGTTCCCGCGCTCAGCAGCCGCCGAATCGACATCAGCCGTAGGGTGGGGTGAGCGTAGCGAACCCCACCGTGCGTTCAGGTCTTTCAACCGGACTTGCCGACCGACTGCAGGCCGTATCGTTTCAGCTTGCGGTACAGGGTGCGCTCGCTGATGCCCAGGATCTGCGCCACCTTGGCGCGCCTGCCCTGGTGCTCGGCCAGCAGTTCGGCGATGTACCGGGACTCGAGGCCGCGCATGGAGGGCGCCCCGGCGCCGGAGGCCGTGGCTTTTACCGGGCCTGCTTCCATCGGGCCATCGAAATGAATTTCTTCGGCCGTGATAATGCCATTGGTGCTCAGCACCGCGGCGCGCTGCAGGGTATTGCGCAGCTCGCGGATGTTGCCGGGGTAGTCGTGGCTGCCGAGCTTGTCGATGGCATCGTCCGTCAGATGGCAGCCGTTGCGTCCGCTGCCGCTGTACCGTTCCACCAGTGCGCGTGCAAGTAACGGTATGTCGGAACGGCGCTCGCGCAGCGTCGGTATGTTGCAGATGATGCCGGCGATTCGGTAATAGAGGTCGGCGCGGAAGCGGTTGGTGGCGACCAGCTGGCGCAGATTCCTGCTGCTGGCGCAGACGATGCGGACATCGGCTGTCAGCGTGTCGCGTCCGCCGACGCGGCGGAACTGGCCGGTTTCCATGGCGCGCAACAGGCGGCCCTGCATGTTTTCCGGCAGATCGCCGATCTCGTTGAAGAACAGGGTGCCCCCGTCGGCCTGTTCGAACAGGCCGTAGCGCCGACCTATGCAGCCGGTGAAGGCGCCGCGTTCGTGGCCGAACAGTTCGGACTCGAACAGGGACTCGGGGATGGCCGCGCAGTCGACCATGGTGAAGCTGCGGCTGTTGCGGTCTGAACGGCGGTGGATGTATTCGGCGGCCAGGTTCTTGCCCACACCGCTTTCACCGCACAGCAGCACTGGCGCCTCGGATTCGGCGGCCCGCGTCAGTTCTTCCATGCAGCGCAGAAAGGCCGGCGACCGGCCGATCATGCGCCGGTGCCCGCAGTCGGGATCGGCGCCGCGCGCCAGCGGGAATATCGCCTCACCCAGAAACAGCGAGCCGTCCAGGCCCATGATTGGCGAGCCCTTTATGCGCACGTGCCCGGGCTGCGAGTTGCAGTCATAGTGGGTGTGCACTACCTGGTGCGGCTTGCGGGTCTCGAAGATTTCCCTGTGCGGGCAGTCTTCGCCGTTCATGTGGCAGGGCACATCGGAATGGTGCGACACCTGGTGGCATTTGTGGCCGATGATATCTTCGTCCTCGACGCCGTAGGCCTGGCGATAGGCGCGGTTGGCGGCGACGATTTTGTAGTTTTCATCGATCAGGACGAAGGGGTGGTCCTGGGCATCGATCAGCGACTGGATTTCAACCGGGTTCTTGTCCATGATCTTCCCCCTTTCATCTCGGGCCTGTCACTTTGGCAGGGTCCTGGCCGGCAGAGTTTAGTTGAAAGTGACGGACGTTGCATATTCCATGAATACAAGTCATTGATAATGTGATTATTTCTCCTGTTTGTCGGGGTTTCGCACGCACGGTGGAGGGGTATTCCACAGTTGGTCAGGCCTTCCCCGGTGCACCATTGGGGAAGGCCGGTGCGCGGGCGGAAGTCGCTGTTTATCGCGTCCTGTGGTGACAGCCCTGTTTTTTCATGGGTCCGTCTGCCATCGTCAACATCTCAGAAGTACCGTGCCAGATTGAGCCGGACATAGTTGTCGCGGCGGAACATATAAAGAAAATCACCGGAGCTTGCGTGAAAGGTGCCGCGCGCTTCGAATTCGATTTTCCAGCTGTCCCCGATACGGCGCTCGGCTTCCAGGTTGTAGCTGCGGCTGCCCCCGCCGAGATCAACGATCACGCCGGCGAGGACCTGGGTGCTTTGCACATCGTTGAAGGTGATGCGCGTGCCGAGCATCATGTCGTTCTGGAACTGGGTGGGTCCGGAACGTCCCCGGTCGTCGTATGAATATTCCATCAATGCGCCGACCTCCATGCCGGACTCCAGCACATGGGTGTACTCGAAGCCGCCGACTGCCGCCTGGTAATGCCGGTTGGCGAAACCGCGGTTATGGATGGCTTCGAGCTTCCATAACCAGGCGCCGAACGTGCCCTGTACCTCGAGTCCGAGCTGGTCGATCTGATGGTAGACGGGCGTCAGCACCGGCGGCGTGGCGGAACCGGTAGGCGTTATCACCAGTTCAGGGGTGCGCGAGGTGCCACGGAAGTAAGAGATGCCGATTTCCCAGGGGCCCAGGTACTGGAACCAGCGGGCCGCAAGGTCGACGTGCTTGCGCCTGGCCGACGACTCGTAGATCTCGTTGTCCTGATCCACTTCGAGACCGAAGCGGGGTCGGCCTGCCGCGCCGGCAAAGGTACGTTCGCGGAATCCCGGCAGCACGAACAGGTTGAGGGTGCCGCTGTCGCGCACCAGCGCCAGATTGATCATCGGCTGGCCCAGCTTGTCCTCGGTATCCAGGTTCTCGACCAGGTCGGTCTGGTTGATGATGTCGACCAGGTGCTGGGATTCGGTGACGCCCCAGTACACCTTGCTGATGCCGGCGGTCAGTTCCCAGCTCCGTTCCACGATACCGATATTCAGTTCACGGATGTCGACGTGGGAGCGGCGCGAGTCGAACTGGCTGCCCCTGGCGAACAGCTGGAAGGTGAAGAATTTGCGTCCCTGGTCCCATTCCGCCTGGTATTCGGGCTCGAAGGATACCGAAAGGTAGCTGTCGTGCTGCTCGTCGGACAGGGCGTCCTTGCTGAAGGCCAGCCATTCCGCGCCGATATTGCCGGACCACCCGCCGGCCCGGCACAGGCCCGCCAGCAGGCAGCCACCCAGCAGGGCAACGGCCCTTAGGGTTGTTCTTTTTCCGTTAGTCGGCTGCATGGTCGGGTTTGCGGTGGTCGAACTTCACCGGCATATCGTACAGGTTTCAGCGCCAAGGAAGGTGATGGCCCGTAGCTGCATGCAAGATATCCCAGGTTCCCTTGTGTCGCCGGATGTCAGCCCCGGCCAGATTGCCAGGCTTGATATAACTTACTGTAATACAAGGCTATATTCTGTTGCCCGCAGGATGCCGCGGTGCCGGGGCACACTGTATCAAGCCCCGACATCAATTCAGTGAAACATGTCGGAATCTCATGTCGAATTGGCAAATGTACCCGATTTCTTGTGGCTTGGCGTCATCGTGTCCGATTGCATGATGTCATCCACCGAATACCGGTTCGGGCCTCAAGATCATGGCATCACGCGTCGAGACACTGTGTATGGTTGACACAGCGACACGATTTGCAAGCTTCGCCGGCGCCGTTGTGCTGCTCGCCAGTTCAGACGGTCTGGCGGGTACGCAGTATTTTCAGGCGGCGCTGGAGTCTTCCGCCTGGCAGGTGGAGACCGGTCCCGACCACTGTGCCCTGACGCACGACATACCCCGTTTCGGGCGTGCCCGTTTCGAGCAGCGCGCCGGCAGGCGCCTGCAGTTCGCGCTGTTCGCCGACCAGCCGCCGGTCGATGACAGCGAGGCGCGTATCGTATCCGTACCGCCGTCCTGGAAGTATGGCAGCGCCGAGCGGGAACTGGGGCGGGTGAAACTGATACGGGGCAAGACACCGCTGCGCGTACCGCGTGAACAGGCGTTGCGTCTCTACTATGAACTGGAGCAGGGCATGGCGCCCGCCTTTCTGTACCAGGACTGGGCCGACCGCAGGGACAACGTCGAGGTGCGTCTGTCGCCAGTGCGTTTCCGCGAGGCGTTGCCTGCGTTCCTGGCCTGCACGGAAAAACTGGTCTATCTGGATTTCGAGGTGGTCAGCGAGAAGACGGTGTATTTCGCCACCGACAGTGTGCGCCTGAGCCGTGCGGCCCGACGCTTATTGGAACAGGTGGCGCGCGATTACCGCACGTACGGGCGACTCCGTATTGTGCTCGGTGGTCACGCCGACGAGCGCGGCAGTGACGACTACAATATGGCGCTGTCAAGGCGCCGTGCCGCCATGGTGGCACGGTATCTTGCGTCACGCGGTGTGCCGCGCAAGGCCATCGAATCGCGTTTCTTCGGCGAGACCTTCCCGTCCGACCCGGGCAGCGGCCCGCAGGCCTGGGCGAAGAACCGGCGCGTGACGGTCTGGCTGGCGGAAAATTAGCTGGCCGAACGCAGCCTGCCCGCTATCGCTGCAAGGGACGCGCCGTGAGCACACCCTTGCGCGTTCGACGACCGCGCCCCTGTGGTCGGCGCTCCCGTGCAGCGATAGCGGGCCGCATGTGAAACTACTCACGCACGGGGCGCTTGGCCAGCTTCCGCTGCAGGGTGCGGCGGTGCATGCGCAGGCGTCGCGCGGCCTCGGAGATGTTGCCGCCGCATTCGGTCAGAACCTTCTGCAGGTGTTCCCATTCCAGCCGCTTGACAGTAAGTGGAGTTTCCGCGAGCGGCACGTTGACGTCAGCCTCGTCCTTGTGCAGGGCGGCCAGAATTTCATCGGCATCTGCCGGCTTGGTGAGGTAGTGCACCACGCCCAGCTTGATGGCTTCGACTGCCGTGGCGATACTTGCATAACCGGTAAGAATGATCATGCGGGTGTTTTCGTCCAGGGCGTGCAGGCGCTTGGCCACCACCAGTCCGGATTCCCGGCCGATGCGCAGGTCGATAACGGCATACTCGGGTTCTTCCGATTCGGCCAGGGCAAGCGCGGACGCCATGTCCCGTGCGACGGATACGCGGTAGCCGCGGTTCGTGAGCGCATCGGCCAGCACCTCGCAGAAGACCGGGTCGTCGTCGACGATCAGCAGTCGCGGCTTGTCATCCGTGGTTCCGGTATTCATCCCGGCCCGGTTCCATTCAGGGGCAGGCTCAGGCGCGTGCAAGTGCCGCCGCCTTCCCGCTCGAACAAGGTGATTTCGCCACCCAGGCGCTGCACCGTGGCGTAGGTCAGGAACAGACCAAGACCCAGGCCATATTCCTTGTCGCTGTGCTGCCGCTTGCCCAGCCCGGCCAGGGTTCGGGGGTGCGGGCCGGGGCCGCGGTCGAGTATTTCGACGACAAGCGTGTCGCTGTCCGGGTATGCCTGCAAAAGGATGGGCTGCGGCGAGGCATCGGCGGCATTGTTCAGCAGGTTGATGAGCGCCTGCTGCAGGGTGCGTTCGGCAAGTATGCTGGTCTTGTGAGTGTCGTCCGCGATGTCCGTTTCGATCAGGCCCTCAGGGCGCTGTGCCTTCCACTGTTCCACGATCTGTTGCAGAAACCGGTCGGATGCAATCAGTCCACCGCCCTCGGCGCGACTTTCGCCGGCCGATGCGGAAATCACGGACAGCGCCTCCTTGCAGCGCTGTATCTGTTCACGAAGGATTTGCAGCCGGTCGCGCGCGTGCGGGGGCAACTGGTCCTGGCGCACCAGCTCTCCAGTCAGGACCGCCATGGTGGACAAGGGGGTGCCCAGTTCGTGCGCTGCGCCGGTTGCAAGCGTGGCCAGGGCCACCAGCTGCTCATCGCGCAGCGCCTTCTCGCGCGCCTCGGCCAACAGTCGCTCGCGTTGTCGCAGGGTGCGGGCCATGCCGCTGACCAGCCAGGCGACCAGCGTGGCGCTCAGCACGAAGCCGAACCACATGCCCAGCAGATGCTGGGTGAATGCCTGGTCGTGGTGGCTCTCAAGTGATCCCTGTGCGGGCAGGCCGAACATCAGATAGCTGTAGCAGAGCACGGTGAGAGCGGCGATGGCCCAGGTCGCCGCGGGCGACAGGACACTCGCCGCGATGCTCAGCGGGATCAGGTAGATCCAGGCGAACGGATTGCTCGCGCCGCCGGTGATATAGAGTATAGCCGTCAGAACCAGCACATCGATTGCCAGCTGGGTGAGAAACTCTCCGTCGCTGACGGAGTTCTTCCTCTTTACCCGCCGCCAGGTCCACAGGCTGATGGCGGAAAGGACCGCGATAAGCGTCAGCAGCGCCCGGTTTGATGCCCCCGTGTCAAGCAGTGATCGTGGCAGCGTCAGCAGCAGAAGCAGTACAGCGATGACGAAAAGCCGGAGTAGCAGCAGGCGCCGCAGGTTGGCGCCGGCGCCTGTTGAGCTGCGCGGTAGATCGACCATGGCCGCATTCTACCAATTACCGCCGCTGCGCGTCCGCGATGCGTGGTTCCATCAGCCGGCCTGCGACAACGTGTCGCATGGGCAGCGGCAGTTCCATCGGGTAAGTTTTACCGGCACTCGACGATGAACACTGTCGGAGGAACACGATGATGCTTTCTTTCCGTGCCGTGGCTGCGCTGCTGGCGACGGGGTTCGTGCTGCTGTCCGCGCCCGCTGCCGCCTATGTGGGGCTGTGCTGCGGCAAGTGTGGCGGCAACATGCCGATGAACATCCCCGGTGGAGGTATCCCCGAGACCTACGAGTGGCGTGTCAAGCTGAGCGGCATGTTCATGCGCATGGATGAGCTGCGCGACGGCAGCGATGATATCGACGAGGATGATCTGCTCGGTATGCCGGTGATGATGGGGGCGCCTACCGGCAAGTTCATGGCCGTCCCCACGCGTATGGATATGCAGATGCTGAATGTCAGTGCCGGCTACAGTTTCTCGGACCGGTTCTTCGTCGGCGCCATGTTCATGTACAGGAACAACCGCATGGACATGAAATTCAATTCCGCGATGCAGGCGCTGACCGGACAACGGGACTTCACCATGGATTCGGATGGTCCCGGGGACACCATGCTCATGGCCAAGTACCGGCTGTTCGCGGACGATCCGCTGATTCCGAAACAGCAGGCCTCGCTGCTGTTCGGTCTGAGCGTGCCGACGGGATCCATAAACCAGAAGAACAGCAACCATCCCCTGGAAATGCGCCGGAATGAGCATCTTCCTTACGGCATGCAGCTGGGCTCGGGCACCTTTGATCCAAGCCTGGGGTTCCTGTACCAGCAGTCCAGCTCACCCTGGTGGTGGGGCGCCAATGCAAGTTATACGGCGCGCCTGTATGACAATAGCCGTGACTACCGGCTGGGCGACGAGTTCAGGCTCGATGGCTACCTGATGTATCAACTGCGCTATGACTTCCTCCTGCAGGCCCAGCTGAACGGCGCCTGGCAGGACAGCATCCGGGGGGAAATGGATGTGGCGCGGGATGGCAGTTCCGGTCATGTGACACAGGGAGACCCCTCGTCTCCCTACACGACACCGTTGTGGGATCCCGATCACTACGGTGGTGTCAAACTGGCGCTTACCGTGGGGTTCCAGTGGCAGCCGGTACCCTTGCAGATCATCGATTTCAACGTCAGTGTGCCGGTTTACCAGGATCTCAACGGTCCGCAGATGGCAGACGACTTCCGGGTCATGCTGACCTGGTATATCGAGCGCCCGACCCGCCGCAGTGTGCGCTATGGCCTGGATCGCGGCCCCGCCGACAGTCGCCTGGGTTTCTAGCAGGCATACAGGAGGTACGGATGATTCGTCATGTCCTGTCTCTCGCGGTGGTGGTGCTGGCAGCCGGCTGCGCTTCCGTCGGCGACGGCCCGGGCGGGGCGTCGCTGCCGGACGCCGGTTCCGCCGCGGCGAGGCATTACGCCGCGCGCTGTGGCGCCTGTCATGCGGCGCCCCACCCACGCCGCCTGAGTTACCCGGCGTGGAATACGATCCTGCCGCTCATGGAACGGCGCATGCGCGAACGGGGCCTGCCGGCGCTTGGCGATGTGGAACGAACGGAAATCCTCGCCTACCTGCGGGCCCATGCGCGCTAGTCCGCGGGTCTCGTCCTTGTGGGTCGTCGCACTGGCAGGGTGGTGAGGTGCGGGCCGGGTTTTCGTTATCGGCCGGTTTGCTCGCCGGACTGCTGATCGGGTGGCCGCCTGTTGAGGCGGCGGTGGACGGTGCCGTGCTGGAGGTGCTGGATCTCACCGCGCCTCGCCAGCGTTTGCCGGCACCCGGGTTCCGGCTCGATGCGCTCGGAGGCGGCAGCGGAGGGCCGGGCGATCACGCCGGCAAGGTGGTGCTGCTTCATTTCTGGGCGACATTCTGTGTCCCCTGTCGTGACGAACTGCCGCAATTGCAGGCATTGTCGAGACGGCTCGGGGATGAAGGCCTGGTGGTGCTGACGGTGGCGGTGGACCGTTCTCCCGCCGCCACCGTTGCCGAATTCGTCGCCGAGGGAGCTTACAGCCTGAGGGTGCTGCTCGATCCACAGGGCAGGGTGCGCAGGCGCTACGAAGTGTCGGCCCTTCCCATGAGTTACCTCATCGGGCGCGACGGGCGCTTCGAGGCGCGGGCGATCGGCCCCCGTGCCTGGGACGCGCCCGAGGCGGTCACTGCCCTGCGCGCATGGCTGCGACAGGGGGCGGCATCACGGTGAGCCCCCGCATCGAGGGGCTGCGCATGAGGTTTCTTCCGCCTGGCCTGGCACAGGCGTTGAATCCGCGATCCCGGTTCAGTCGACGTTCGGCGCTTCGCTCGCACTGAACCGACCGCTTGGCGCGGGTCTCCCGCCCCGCGTTTTTTGATTCAAATACGCGTACTCTTTGAGTAAGCTGGACGCAGTCGAGGTCGGTGGCGTCCCATGTTTACCAGTGAAACCCTCCTGAACCAGTTGTTCCCGGGTGACGATCCCGTGCTGCAGCAGCTGCGCGCCCAGGTGCAGGAGGTCCGCCTGCCTGCCGGCCAGACGGTTTTCCGCCGCGGCGATCCCTGCCGTAACTACCTGCTCGTCGTCAGAGGCCTGGTTCGCGTCCAGGTGCTGGCGGCGAACGGCCGCGAAGTGACGCTGTACCGGGTGACCGATGGCGAGTCCTGTGTCATCACCACTTCCTGTCTGATCAGCCGCGAGACCTATCCCGCCGAGGGGGTGACGGAAACCGAAACCACCGCACTGGTCGTCCCCATGGCGCTGTTCGACGAGGCGCTGGAATCGTCGGCCTCTTTCCGCCGTTTCGTGTTCGCCAACCAGGGGCGGAGGCTCGGCGATCTGATCCAGCGTATCGAAGACGTGGTGTTCGGGCGCATCGACGTGCGGCTGGCACGCCTGCTGCGCGAGCGCAGTGAAGGCGGTGCCCGGACCGTTTCCCTTACTCACCAGCAGCTGGCCGCCGAACTGGGGACGGCCCGTGAAGTGGTCAGCCGCCAGCTCAAGCAGTTGGAGAAAAAGGGTCTGATCGCCACCCGGCGCGGTTCCATCGAGGTGCTGCAGCCCGAAGGTCTGGCAGGCGTCGAGGCGGGCTAGCTTGTCCGGGTAGTTTGCGCGCGGATCACCCGGGCGGGCGCCTGCTCACCGTTACAGCAGCGGGGCGTTGAAAGGGCGGGCCAGTGTGACATTGTCACTGCTTCAGCCGGCATGGGGCGCTATTGTGACTGCACTTCATGGCTGACTGCCGAGGTGGGCAATATGGCAAACGTAGGTGGAATCGATCGCGGGCTGCGCATAGTGGCCGGTGCTGCGCTGGTGGCGCTGTCCCTGGTGGGGCCTTTCAGGGAGACCCTCTATCCCTGGGGGCTGATCGGGTTTCTTCCCCTGGTCACGGGTCTCATCGGCTGGTGCCCTGCCTACACCCTGTTCGGGATCAAGACCTGCAAGACGTGCGAGGGTCGTTAGCCGGCCTATTGCACCCGGGATTCGTCCTGAAATCGAACAGGCACGAAGTGTACCCTGCCCATGCATCCCAGGCGTGCCTGCCCCGGCCTGGTATGGCAGCCTGAACTCCGGTCACACGGGCCGCCCTGGTGCATGCGGGTCGGCTCCCCGTCTTCAGGGAGCCCGCGCAGCCCCGCCTCTGTCCCGGGAAAATTGCGTCTATTCAGTGGATTGTCAATCAGCCGGGCGCCGCTGGCGGATCCGGTCCCGGACTGTGTAAGGGCGTCCGGGGACGTCATCGCGGCCGCCGGCTATGGAGCCCTGTCTGACTCCCCGGTAGAATAGCGCGCTTCGTTGGACGAGTGTCCCGCCGCTGCCGGGCCTGCTGGAGTCAAGTGCATGAATGACAAGAAGCTGAATCGCTACAGTGCCCGTATCACCGAGCCCAGGTCGCAGGGCGCCTCGCAGGCCATGTTGTACGGCACCGGCCTGAAGCCGGAGGACATGGGCAAGGCCGAGGTGGGCATCTCCAGCGTGTGGTGGGAAGGCAATACCTGCAACATGCACCTCAACGATCTGGCGGCCAAGGTCAAGGAGGGCGTGGAGAAGGCCGGCCTGGTCGGCATGCGCTTCAACACCATCGGAGTCAGCGACGGGATTTCCATGGGCACCGACGGCATGAGCTTCTCGTTGCAGTCGCGCGACTTGATCGCCGACTCGGTGGAGACCGTCATGCAGGCGCAATGGTACGACGCCAATATCTCCATCCCCGGTTGCGACAAGAACATGCCCGGTGTCATGATCGCCATGGGCCGCGTCAACCGGCCGGCGCTGATGGTCTACGGCGGCACCATCAAGCCCGGGCACTGGCAGGGCAAGACGCTGGACATCGTTTCGGCCTTCCAGAGTTACGGCGAGTTCATCGCCGGCAAGATCGACGAGCACGAGCGCGAGGAGATCGTCGAGCACGCCTGTCCCGGTCCCGGCGCCTGTGGCGGCATGTACACGGCCAATACCATGGCGTCCGCCATTGAGGCCATGGGCATGAGCCTGCCCTACAGTTCGTCCACGCCGGCGGCCGATCTGGGCAAGCTGGAGGAATGCCTGGCGGCTGGTGCGGCGATCCGCAGGCTGCTGGAAAAGGATATCAGGCCGCGCGACATCATGACCCGCGAGGCGTTCGAGAATGCCATGGTCGTGGTCATGGCGCTGGGCGGTTCCACCAATGCCGTGCTGCACCTGATCGCCATGGCCCGCGCCGTCGATGTGCCGCTCACCCTCGACGACTTCCAGGCGGTCAGCGACCGCGTGCCTTTCCTGGCCGATCTCAAGCCGTCCGGCCGCTACGTGATGGAAGACCTGCACAATGTCGGCGGCACCCCGGCAGTGATGAAATACCTGCTGGAACAGGGCATGATCAACGGTGACTGCCTGACCGTGACCGGCCACACCGTGGCCGAGAACCTCGCCGAGGTGCCGGGCCTCAAGGAAGGCCAGGACGTGTTCATGCCCGTTGACAGGCCGATCAAGGAAAGCGGCCACATCCAGATTCTCAAGGGCAACCTGGCGCCGGGCGGTTCGGTGGCCAAGATCACCGGCAAGGAAGGCCTGCGCTTCTCGGGTCCGGCGCGTGTCTATGACTGCGAGGAAGACATGCTGGCCGGTCTGGAGAAAGGCGAGATCCAGAAGGGTGAAGTGGTGGTGATCCGCTACGAGGGTCCCAAGGGCGGGCCGGGCATGCCGGAGATGCTGACGCCGACGTCCGCCATCATGGGCGCCGGTCTCGGCAAGGACGTGGCGCTGATCACCGACGGACGCTTCTCCGGCGGTTCACACGGTTTCATCATCGGGCACGTGGTGCCCGAGGCCCAAGAGGGCGGTCCCATCGCCTTGATCCGCAACGGCGACGTCGTCACCATCGACGCGGACAGCAAGCGCCTGGACGTCGACGTCAGCGACGAGGAGATGGAACGCCGCCGCGCCGATTGGACCATGCCCCCCTACAAGGCCACCCGCGGCACGCTGTACAAGTACATCAAGACGGTGAAAAACGCCTCCGAGGGCTGCGTCACCGACGAGTGACGAAGCAGGCGGAGGCCGCTCGTCGAGGCGCGTGGTGGATATTGCTCCACCGATGTGGAACGGTGGGGTTCGCTTCGCTCACCCCACCCTACAACGTGTCCCAGCTCGATTTCCTGCGCCAGCGAATGCGCGGGATGATCAGGCCGATGATCATGCCCAGGATGACCACGCCCGCACCGACCATGAACCAGTCGCGGGCGGTGCGGTCCCTGAGGCTGTCGTTCTCCTGCTGCAGCGTCTGCACCTGCCGTTCGTAGGCCACGATGCGGCTCTTCAGTTCCTTGTTCTCGCTGTCGATGGCCAGCGCGCTCGACGCGGTGCGCCGGATCTCCTCCAGTTGCTGGCTGAGCTTGCGGTTCTCGCGGAGCAACCGGTTGCGTTCCTGGTCGAGACCGCCTTTCGCCTTGCGCAGGTCGGCCCGCTCGGCTTTCAGCTTGCGGTTTTCCAGTTCCAGCTGTGCCAGTTTTTTCTCCGCATCGGCCAGCCGGTCGCGGGCGGCGCGGCCCTTCATGAGGAAACGACTCAGCACCCAGCCCTCGACGCCACTGGGTGTGCGTACCCGGGTGTAGCCGTTTTCCTTGTCGGTTTCCAGGACTTCGAGCGGTGTGCCGCTGGGCAGCATGCGCAGGATGCGATACTGGTTGCCCTTGCCGGTGCGCATCTGGATTTCCAGGCGGTCGCTGACGTAGCGTGTTTCCGCCGCCGCCAGGCCGTTGACCAAAACGAGCAGAATGAAAACGGGCAATATCTTCACAGGGGCTCCTTGTGTGACGATGTGAAGCGCTGCATGAGACAGGCATTGTAACGGATTGGTGGGAGACTCCATACTATCCCGTCACAATCCGGCATAGAGATGGCATGAAACTGGATACGGATGGAGACTGGCTGCAGGGCGCACGGCGCGTGCTGTCGCCAAATTGCGACGATCGTCCCGCCGGCACGCCGATTTCCCTCATCGTCGTGCATGGCATCAGTCTGCCGCCCGGCGAATACGGCGGTCCCTGGATCGACGATCTTTTCTGCAACCGCCTCGATGCCGGCGCCCATCCCCATTTCAGAGGCCTCGCCACCCTGAAAGTGTCCAGCCACCTGTTGATCCGGCGTGACGGCGAACTGGTCCAGTATGTGCCGTTTTCCAAGCGCGCTTGGCACGCGGGGGAGTCCTGCTACCGGGAGCGCAGCGCCTGTAACGACTTTTCCATAGGCATAGAACTGGAAGGGCAGGATGAGGAGCCCTATACGGACGAGCAGTATCGCCAGCTCGCTGCCGTGATCAGTGTGCTTCGGCGGCACTATCCGCACATCGTGCCCGATGCCCTGGTCGGGCACAGTGATATAGCGCCCGGGAGGAAGACTGATCCCGGTCCGGCGTTCGACTGGGAGAAGCTGCACGACCTGCTGGCGTCTGCTTGACAGGCCAAGGTTGCTGCCTGTAGCGTCACAGCGGAAATTGCAACCGGATTACGGCGCCATGACACTGATTTCCGCGTTACTCGGATTGTTCATCGACCGCCTGCTGGGCAACCTGCACGAGTACCGACGTTACCGTTATTTTCTTGCCTACGTGGAATGGATGCGGGAGCGTCTCGCTGCATCTGTGTGGGACGGAACTGCTGGTCTGTTGGCGATCCTGTTGCCTGTGCTGCTGGTTGTGGCGCTGTTGCAGGAATGGACTGCAGACCTGCTGTTCGGCCTGACCGGCGTGGCATTCCACGTGGTGGCATTCGTCTACTGCCTTGGACCGCGTGATCTTGCCGCCGATGTCGATACCTATTGCGAGGTCTGCGGGTCCAGCGACGACGACCTGCGCCGCCGGGCCGCCGAGCGTCTGCTGGACGGTGAAACGCCGCCGGACGACGCCGAGGCTGCCACATCGAGGGTGACGCGCGGCGTCCTGGTCAGCGCCAGCGACCGCCTGTTCGCGGTGCTGTTGTGGTTCATCGTCCTGGGCCCTGTCGGCGCGGTGCTGTACCGGGCCGTCTCCGTGCTCTATCGCGAGCGCAGCAGCGAGGATGGCTTCGGTGACAGTGTGGCCATGCTGTTTGCCATCCTGGTGTGGATCCCGGCACGTCTGACGGCGCTGGGTTATGCGCTCAGTGGCCATTTCGATGCAGCACTGGAGGGATGGCGTGCCGCCCACGGGGAACAGCCCCGGGGCGCCGGGGGCTCCGAGCGCGTGCTCGCTGAAACCGGCCTGGGCGCACTGGACGTGGCGATTGCAGACGCTGACGCAGGGGCGTGCGGCAGGCCGGTGCGCGCCGCCATGCGCCTGGTGTGGCGCACCCTGGTGGTGTGGCTGGTGGGTCTGTCCATGATGACGCTGGCGGGTTGGGCCGGCTGATTCTTGATTTACCGATGGAGCAGGGTTGCGGGGATTCTGTTGCAGGACCGTCGGCCGCATGGATGCGGCCGTCGAGCATACAGGGAGGTATTTACAGCGTGTCCTGTAACAGAATACCCGCAGCCCTGCTTTCCTGATCCGTGGCTGGCGTTTCCAATACAGAATACGCTTTTCGCATCGGCATCGATCTGGGCGGTACCAAGATCGAGGCCATCGCGCTCGACCGGGACGGCCACGAACTGTTGCGGCGGCGCATTCCGACGCCGCCGGGCGACTACCGCGCCATACTGGAGGCAGTCACCGGCCTGGTGGCCTCGGTCGAGGCCGACACGGGTGCGCAGGGAACCATAGGCATAGGCACGCCGGGCGCCCTGTCACCAGCCACGGGCCTGCTGCGCAATTCCAATTCGGTGTGCCTGAACGGCCGTCCGCTGCTGCAGGATCTCGAGGCCCTGCTGGGGCCGCGCGTCCGCATCGCCAACGATGCCGACTGTTTTGCGCTGTCGGAAGCGACCGACGGGGCTGCGGCCGGCGTTGCCACGGTGTTCGGCGTGATCGTGGGTACCGGCACCGGTGGCGGGCTGGTGGTGAACGGCCGCCTGTTGACCGGCATCAACGCCATCGCCGGTGAATGGGGACACAATCCCCTGCCATGGCCACGTGACGAGGAACGGCCGGGACCGGACTGCTATTGCGGCAAGCAGGGATGTATCGAGACCTGGCTGTCCGGGCCGGGTCTGCAGCGGTCGTATCAGCTGCTGACCGGCCATGTGCTTTCGCCCGCCGACATCGCACGGCTCGACGACGAGGGCGAAACCGAAGCGCGCCAGGTGCTCGATGCCTACGTGGATCGCATGGCGCGAGCCCTGGCCACTGTCATCAATCTGCTCGACCCGGACGTCATCGTGCTTGGTGGTGGCGTGGGTAATATCCGGCGGCTGTACCGGGATGTGCCGGCCCGATGGACGGACTACATATTTTCCGACGTGGTGCGTACGCGGCTGGTGGCGCCCGGCTACGGTGATTCCAGCGGCGTGCGCGGTGCGGCCTGGCTGTGGCCGTCCGAGCCGGCGGACGATCTCATTTCATAACCCGGAAAACGGGAGGCTCTCATGTTGACTCGAACCGCGCTGTCCTTTGGCAGGCGCCTGCTCATTGCGACTGCGGCATGCCTGCTGTCGGCCGGGCCATGCCGGAATTCGCCCGCAAGTACGGCATGAGCTGTGCGTCCTGCCATGCCGCATTCCCGCGCCTGAACGGTTTTGGTGAACACTTCCGCGACAGCAACATGCGCCTGCCGAACTGGCGTGACAGCACCGCCAAAACCGGTGACAGCCAGCTGGCGCTGTCTGCCTACCCGCCGCTGGCCATACGTGCCCAGGCCTATGCGCAGGCCAGGAAAGGCAAGTCGGTCGATCCGCTGACCGGGGCCACGGAGCATGCCGGCAGCGACTTCCAGTCTCCCTACCTGATCAAGCTGCTGTCCAGCGCGCGGCATGGCGCCGCCGCAGCAGGAAGTTGGTGAGAAATGCGGGCTGAATGGTGGGGTTCGCTGCACTCACCGTTCTGCTTTGATGGAGTCCGCGCGGGGGTGGGGTATGGCCTTGCGAACTCCGGGGCTGGCGCCAGTCGCCTGCAAGGCTATACCCCACCCCCGCGCTCAGCAGCCGCCGTACCGGGTTTCACCCGTAGGGTGGCGGTGAGCGTGGCGAACCCCACCGAACGGACCCCGGAATACGGCCGTCAGGAGGAGGCTTGCTTGGGCTGATGGCGGGAGATCTCCTGCAGCCGGGGCAGTTCCAGGTCCAAGGATTGCGCCAGTTCCAGCGCCCGCTGCAGCCGAACCGGCGCGCTGCGTCCCATACAGCGGTGTTCGGGATCGCCTTCGAACGCCTTCACCATGGCGTCGATGAGCGTCTGTGCGTCCAGCGTCTCGCCAGTGAGTGCTTCCTGCAGACGGATGACTTCGCGGGCGACTGCTCCGGCCAGCTCGCCGTGCGTTGACCACAGCTCGCCGACCGTGCCGCCAACTTCGAGACCGGCGATATTGGTTGTCAGTATGTAGACATTCTTGAGCGCCAGTTCGAACAGCAGCTGATCCGGGTTGTCCAGCGCCGTTACCGGAATGTCGATGGCGCCGAGCGCGTCGCGCAGCAGCGTCGCATGGGGGCCGTAGGCGGGCGAGGGGATGAGGGCTTTTGCGTCCTGGCCCTTCTTCTTCTCGAACCATACCGAAATGACGGTGGGGTTGTCATAACCATGCCGTTGCCAGTCGCGCGGCAGCAGTTCGTTCTGCAACAGGGCGACGCGGCCGCGCCAGGGGGGCGGGCATGCGGTCCAGGGTGTCGTGCAGGTCCTTTTCCGCCACTGCCGGCAGCGTCAGCTGCGGCAGCGGGATGCTGTCCGCTTCCTGCTGCATGTCCATATCCCGCGTGCCGGGACAGACGGGGTGGCCGTTACGCAGGAAGCCGCGGGCGAATACGCCGCCCATTTCGCCCACACCGATGATGACAACGGGTGCTTTCATCTAACCGGCAGCCGAGCGGGTTGAATGGCGGGCGATTGTACGGAATGCAGCGTAGAATCGCAGTCATGTGCGGTTCATTCCCGAAGAAAATGCCTGGACTCGTGTTGGCCATGCTGGCCCAGTGGGCATCGGCC
>Ga0256830_1000793_pt1 | contig 23602 bp, 26 predicted proteins | sample 128326metaG_FD_190537 | JGI IMG/M metagenome (GOLD analysis project Ga0256830, IMG submission 190537) | Hydrothermal vent microbial communities from Lau Basin, Pacific Ocean - 128-326 | ecosystem: Environmental > Aquatic > Marine > Hydrothermal vents | place: Pacific Ocean: Lau Basin | collected... | reverse complement strand
AGGAGCTTGAAGAAGAGCTCAGAATGCGTGAGAGGGTTCTTCAGTACATGCTTGACAACAGCATAAGGGATTTCAGGGAGGTGGCAAGGATAATTCAGACGTATCAGGTTGATCCGGAGAGGGTGGTGATGGAATTTGGTCTTTAGAAATGAGAACCAGATAACAAAGCTGGCATACAGACTGTTTGGTGATAGAGCCAGAATCAAGCTGTCTGATTACTACGATCTCGGTCAGAAATTACAGCAGGCTCTCATAAACATACCTCCAGATGTTTATGTGGCAACACAGATTCTCTTTTCATTTATAATGGCAGTAATAGGTTTGATCGTGGGAGCGATTGTTGCGTTCCTCCTCTACTTCTTTTTCGAAATTCCCAAGTTTGACATATACTTCCCTGAACCGTTTCTAACATTCTGGCTCACATACAGGAAATTCTTTATCAGCATAATATCAGCTCTATTTATCGCCATTATATTTTACATGATAGGGCAGCTGATTTTCAAAATCTATCCCGGATACATTGTAAGTGACAGAAAAAGCAAGATAGACAAGCTCCTTCCAAATGCCACCACCTTCATGTACTCACTCAGCTCCGGAGGGATGCCACTGATACAGATATTCAAGTCGATCTCATCATACGAAGATGTTTACAGTGAACTCGCCAAGGAGTTTGGCAGAATTGTCATGGAGATTGAAGCTCTCGGGATAGACCTCAGGGGTGCTCTGACCAAGGCAATTGAGCTGACTCCTTCAAAAAATCTTTCCGATCTCTTTCAGGGTTTGATAACCGTTATAGAAAGCGGAGGTGATGTGACATCCTATTTCAGAGAGAGGGCTGACTATTACCTGGAAATGGCAAGGCAGGACCAGAAAAACTTTCTTGACTTCCTGAGTCTCATGGCTGAAAGCTACATAACTGCATTTGTTGCAGGGCCTCTGTTTCTGATAATAATCCAAACGGTTATGGCAGTTATGGGAGAGTCTGATGTCAATCTGCTTTACGCTGTGGTCTACATGATAATCCCAGTTGGTGCATTCTTTTTCGCTGTTGTTATAAAACTGATAAGTCCTGTGGAAGTTGGAAGAGCCCCGCTTATCAAGGAAAAAAATGTTATCGAGCGAGATATTGACGAAACAATACTCAAAAAATGGAAATCCTGGAAAACAAAAAAGACACTCAATCCAAAAAAGCTCCTGATTGACCATCCTGAAATTGTTTTCATCTTCTCAGTTCCAGCAGCCATTGTTTTTGCGGTGCTTGGAATAATGCTCTATCCATTCTCCCCCACAATAGACTGGCTATTTCTTGTGGATGACCACATCTTCATCTCAATTGTGATCGCCCTGCTACCTTACGCAATTGCCTACCAGATCCATAAAAGGAGAGTTGGGATGGTGCTCAAGCTCACACCTGTATTCCTAAACAGAATCGCATCAATGAACGAAAGCGGTATGAGCGTTACAAGAGCCATCAGAACTCTTGCAAGAACAGATACAACACCACTGAAAAAAGAAATAGAAAAAATAGAAAAGGATCTGGAGTGGAATGTCAGCCTCATGGATGCGCTTATAAGATTTGCCAACAGAATGAGAACCTATGAACTGACGAGAACAATTGTTCTGCTTGTTGAATCTCTCAGAAGCACGCCCAATGTTACTGAGGTTCTCAGAATTTCGGCCATGGATGCAAGCAATGCAGAACTCCTCAGAAGGGAGAGAATAAAGAACATGTCAATGTATGTGATGATAATCTACATAAGCTTCTTTGTGTTCATAGGGATAGTTTACATAATCTCGACAACCTTCCTCTCAGTTCTGGCAGAGAGCACATCAAAGATAGCAACAGGAGGGGGATTTATGGGTATGGGGGCAATAGATGAGGAATTCTACAAGGGTATATTCATGCATGCTGCTGTTTTTCAGGGGATATTTGCGGGGCTTGTTGCAGGGGTTATGGGCGAGGGAGATTTCTCATCTGGAGTGAAGCACAGCCTTATAATGCTTCTTTTCGCATACTTTCTATTCACCCTTTTCATTTAATGCAATAAACACGGCAGACAGAATCATGGCCGCACCTGCAAGCTGTAAGCCGGAAAGAATTTCGCTGAATGCCAGATAGCCAACCATGCCTGCAGTAACAGGTTCTATCAGCGCAATTATGGGACCCTTTTCAACCCTGACCCTTGCCATTCCGTAGCTCAAAAGAATAAATGGAATCGCAGTTGGAATTAGTCCAAGACCGAGAATCAGAGGTATGCTGCCCGTCTCAAATCTGAAGAAGGGTACAAGGATTGTCATACCAACTGCAAGGTTGGAAAAGGTAATCTGAATGGGACTGTAGGTCCTTCCAATCTTGCTGAGCATGATAAAAACACCTGCATAAGCAACACCCGATAGAATACCAGAAATCAAACCTATATTAAGTTCCTTTTCCGGCAATAAAAGGAGATACAATCCAGCAATCCCTATAACAAGAGAGATGACAGAGTTTTTTGAGATTCTCCCCTGAAAAATGGAGTAAACCATCACATAAATCGGTGCCATGTAAAGAAGCAACGCAGCCATTGCAGCGCTCAGGTGCGTGATGGCAGTAATGTACAGAAAAACCTCGGTGACGTTAAACAAACCAAGCATGACAAGACTGATGCTGAAAACAGGCCTTTCCCGTCTAATGAGTAAAAAAAGGCCAACAAAGAATGCACCAAAAAACATTCTGTAAAAGGTGGATGAAACCGGTGGGAGTGAAAGCGATTTTATGAAAAACGGTAGAGTTCCCATCATCACTGCTGAGATGAGTACAGCTCCTTCACCTCTCATTATGATTAAAAAAACAGATTGATCATATTTAATTTTAATGTGATATCTGTCAGCATTGTTCACAACATCTGTGAAGATGGTGGGCACGCCTCGGGTCGACCCTTCCAGCAGAGAGCTACCCCTCCGGCCTCCATCCTCCCCGCTCCCCTGGAAGCGCTGAGCGTCCGGGGTGAGCCTGCTCCCTTCCGGGCCTGAGCCAGTCCCCCCGGCAAATACGGTGGACATCTCCTCCGAGAAGCCCGACCGTAACCGTCAGCCCTCCAGGACGGGGATTCTACGAAGGCCGGAGGTTCACTCCCTGCCTTCCAGGTCTTCCCTCGGCTTCGGCTCCCGCGTATCGGCGATTTCGGGTTACAGGGGACGCCGAACCCCCCAGCCTAGCCCACCGAAAATCATTACAGAGGATGGGTATAAAACATTAATCAATCATTCATTTCTCAGCCACAAGGCTGGCAAGAATTTTCCCCTCCTCAGTCAGAGTGAGAACTTCATCAGATTCGTCAACACACCCGCTGTTCCGAAGCACATCGATGTGATACCTGAGTATCCTCTCGTCAACATTCAAGAGCTTTTTTAGCTCTGAAAAATTCATATCACCTTCAATCAGATGTTTCAGGATTTTTCTTCTTATGGAGTTGTTTATTGCCATTTTAAATCTTCTTCTGAATTCTTCTGCTTCTTCAGGAGATCCAGCACTTATCCAGTCTTCAAATCTCATCAATTCTCTCTCAGAACATGTGGAGATTAATTTTTCCCCTCACTATTTGGGAAGTCTGTATACTTCAGAATGGACAGTATTGCACCGTGCTCCGGTATTGACTTGCAGAGCCAAGGTGGAAAGTACGCATTTACAGGAATGTAATCGGTGAAATTTGAAAACCCTGAAGATAAATGGATGCATATTCTTGATGAGCTAAAAAGGGCTGAAATTCCCTAAGAACACTGTGCAAAACATACCATCAGATGATGTAAAGAGATTCAGAATATTCCTGGAGGAGAGGAGAATAAAAAAACCAGAGGAGCGTGTTGCTGGGGAGATGGTGAAGCTGGCTGGTAGATTACTGACAGAGAATTGAGAGTTGATGTGAAAACCGAGCCCTTTCAGAGCCTGAAAAATGGGAAACTTATTTAAATAATATTTCAGGATGTTTATCAAGATGATTGAAACCTGGGAAGAATACAGGATTATCAATTCAGCACTGGAAGAGCTCGTGAATGGTCTCAGAACCCTTCCTAAGGTAAAAAAAGCTGTCAACCACCTCATAAAAGCCGGTGGAAAGAGAACAAGACCCATAATCGTTCTTTTAAGTGGAAAGCTTGGAGGCGGGGATTACAGATCCCTGATTGACATGGCCCTTGCTGTCGAGCTCATCCATACTGCAAGTCTTGCCCATGATGACATTATAGACAGAGGAGTCGTAAGGAGAAATGTGGAGACATTGAACGTTAAATATGATCCAGCCCTTGCCATGCTTGTTGGAGACTGGCTAATTTCAAAATCGGTTGAACTCACATCCAAATATGGAAATGAAGTCGTGAAAAATTTTGCCCGCACGGGAATGGTTATGAGTGAAGGAGAAATAATGGATGTTTACAGCCTAAAAGAAGAATTTGGAGAAAATGAATACTACAGATGTATCGAATCCAAAACTGCGTCTCTATTTGCCTATGCAGCCAAAAACGCCTACAAGTACATTACAGGTGATGAAAGGAAAGCAGAGATACTTTATCAGTATGGATTGAATCTCGGAAGGGCTTATCAGCTTGTAGATGATTTTCTGGAGTTTCTTGACATCTTTGAAGATAAAAAAAGCGAGTTTGAATCGACGACACTTCCAATGCTTCTTGAAAGAAAGTTCGGTTTTGAGGAATCTGTTAAAATGATGCTGAATCTTATCAGAGAATTCATAGAGAGGAGTAAAAAAGCATTGGAGGTATTTCCGTCCTCTGAAGCGAAGGAAAAGCTCATCTACCTTATAAACTACATGACTGTTGACATGATAAGGAACTATGCTTCAAAAGACGGGAGGATGGTGTCACTTATAGAGTCTCACTATCTTTGACGAGTTTTTCAGCGCTCTCTCCACGTCATCCACTCCCGACCCCTTCAGAATCTCAACAGCCTGTTTTTCCAGAATAAAATCAGAAGGCGAGTGGGCATCTGTGTTTATCACCAGCTCAACCCCAAACTCCTGCGAAATTTTTGCAACATGACCGTTCGTGAGGCAGTGACCTCTTCTTGAAGTTATCTCAAAGAAAACCCCGTTTTCAGATGCTTTTTCAGCGGTTTTTTCATCCACAAGACCGGGATGAGCGAGTATGTCTATCTCTTCCTGAACCGACACGAAATTGGTTCCGCTTCTAACAGGCTCGACAAGCGTTTCACCATGAACAACAACAAGCTCAGCTCCGATTTTTCTTGCAGTTTTAACGGCCCTTGGTATGAGTCTTGGAGGGAGGTGTGTTAGCTCAATACCTGCAACCATTGTCAGCCCGTAATCGTCTGCATGTTCCTTGAATTTCAGCATTGAATTTACTATGAATTCCATGTTTGAAAAATCAGCATGATCAGTTATGGCAAAGGCCTCATATCCCAGATCTGAAAGTCTTCTTGCTATTTCTGAGGGTATGAGCTCACCATCACTGAATACTGAATGGATGTGGAGGTCTATCATACAAAAGGATTAAATAGGGAGGGATAATAATCTTTCTGTGGCGGGAATAAGGAGACTCGTACTTGATGTTCTGAAACCACATGAACCCAGCAACCTGTTGCTTGCAAAAATACTCAGTGAACTCGATTTTGTTGATGGAGTCAACTTAAGCCTCTATGAGATCGACCAGAACACTGAAAACGTGAAGATAACAATAGTCGGGGATGAGATGGATTTTGAAGAGATAAAAAGAACCATAGAAAGCCTTGGAGGGGTAATCCACAGTGTTGATGAAATTGTAGCAGGAAAGAGGATAGTTGAGACCGTGCTGACTGAACAGGACAGGTAAGGAATATTTTTTATCTGGTTCCAAATCGAAAATAATTTATTTGTTTTATCTTACTCTTGCAATAATGGATCTGAACATCTGCATATCAGGTGCCGCCGGCGATGGTGTTAAAGAGGCTGGAGAGCTTTGTGGAAGGATTTTTGCGGATCTGGGATACAACGTATTCATCTATCAGGAATACCAGTCCATAATCAGAGGTGGTCACAACGCAAGTGTCGTCAGAATCTCAGATAAAAAAATCCACTCCCACAGGAAATATTATGAGCTTCTCATCTGTCTTGAGGATTACATTTACAGAATGCATTCACCCTACCTCAGAGGAGATGTGATATTCGACTCCAAATTCTCATGTGAGGGGATAGGTATTCCAATGACAGAGATCGTAAAAGAGGAGCATGAACCAATGATTTTCAGAAACGCTGCATCAATTGGAGCTCTTTCAGCATATTTTGGCATAGATTTCGATACTGTTGAGGTAATGTTCAGAGAGAGATTCGGAGAAAAGGCAGAAGATGATATAGTGATTGCAGGAAGTGCTTATGAATATTACATGAAGAATTACAGCCCGAAGATGGAGATAAAAAGAAATGGACCCGGGAAAAAACTGGTTTCAGGAGCAGTTGCAGTTGCAGAAGGAATGGTTAACGCTGGACTCGAATACTACTACGCATATCCCATGACACCTGCATCTCCAGTTCTTCACTACCTTGTCAGAAGAAAAGGGGTCGTGGCATACCAGCCTGAAAGTGAAATTTCAGCAATATCGATGACAGTGGGGTCTGCAATTGCAGGAAAGAGGAGTGCAACCGGTACAAGTGGAGGGGGATTTGCACTGATGTGTGAGTCAATAGGAATGGCTGGAATTGCAGAGATACCTGTTCTGATAATTGAAGCCCAGAGATCCGGTCCATCAACAGGGATGGCAACATACAGCGGACAGGAGGACCTTGAGTTTGTTCTCCATCCATCTCATGGAGAGTTTCCACTTGTTGTTGCCAGCCCCTACTCCATAGAAGATGGATTCAGGATGGCCGGAGAGCTTCTGAACCTTGCATGGAAATACCAGACTCCAGCCATACTTCTAACAGACAAGCATCTTGTTGAGAGCATAGAAACGGCATCAATCGATGAAAATTCGGTTAAAAAACAGGATATTGCCATAATTGACAGAAGTGAGGAAATTGTTAAGAGATACAGAATTACAGAAAGTGGAGTGTCGGATTATGCAGTTCCCCCGGCAATTGTCAAAATCAATTCAAATGAGCACGATGAATTTGGTCTGACCACAGATGAGGCAGAAATCAGAAAGAAGATGCATGAGAAGAGAATGAAAAAGGACAAATTGATTGAGAGAGAAGTTTCTGACTCCGCCTATCACCTGTTCTTCAGGGGACAGGAATGCATTGTAACATGGGGCTCAACATTCGGTGCTGTTTACGAGGTTGCTGAAGAACTGGGATACAGGGTGGCAGTTATCAGATACATGAGACCATTTATTCCACCAAAACTAAGAAAGGCTGTGGTTGTAGAGTCCAACTACACAGGACAGCTTGCAAAAATGCTGAGAGAGAAGGCTGACATCGAAGTGGAAAGCATACTGAAATGGGATGGAAGACCATTCACACCTGAAGAATTGAGAGAAAGACTGGGGTGATTTAATTGCTGAAAAAGATAGAGTGGTGCCCGGGATGTGGCAATTTTGGAATTTTGAAGGCATTCAACACCACAGTTGAAAAACTCAGCAACAGTGGAATCGATAGGGGAAGAATTGTTGTTGTGGCCGGGATAGGATGCCACGGGAAACTTCCAGATTACGTGGAGCTTCCCAGCTTCCACACCATCCACGGCAGGGTTCTTCCTGCTCTGACAGGAATAAAGCTTGCAAATCCTGATCTTTTTCCGGTTGGATTTTCAGGTGATGGAGACGCCATGAATGAGGGACTTGAACATCTCCTCCATTCCGCAAAGAGAAACACTGACGTTACACTTTTCATGCATAATAACGGTGTTTTTGGACTTACAACAGGACAGTTTACAGCTACAACGCCGAAAGGTGTCAGAACCAGAACAACCCCTTACGGGAATCCTGAAGAGCCTCTCAATCCATCCCTCATAGCTCTCGTTTCAGGTGCAACTTTTGTTGCAAGAGCCTTCGCGGGAGACATGAAACAACTATCTGAGATCATGTTTGAGGCGGTGATGCATAAAGGATTTTCCTTTGTCGAGATTCTCCAGCCCTGTGTGTCCTTCAACAACACCTGGGATTACTACAGAAAGAATGTTAAAAAAATAAAGACTCCGGAGAATTTCAGTGATGCGGTGAGAATATCGATAGATACACTGAACACAGGTATAATTTACAGAACGGAAAGAGAAACTTTTGAAGAGGCGATGATGAGAACAAAATGAAAACCACTCTTCTTTACTGGCGGGGAAAATTTTAAAGCACCCTGCTTCAGACACCTGAATCAAAAAAAATTATATTACCGAAGAAAAATCAGATTGAGTTGAAACAATAAAAAGGGGTAAGGATCATGAGGTTCTTTGCAATTGGATTCGGACAGGCAGGCGGAAAAATACTCGATCTCTTTGTTGAAAATGAAAAGCTGAGAGGCTCCAACACACTGAAAGCCATTGCAATCAACACGGCCAGAACCGATCTGATGGGTTTGAAATACATCCCGCCAAATAACAGGGTTCTGATAGGGCAGACCACTGTAAAAGGCCATGGAGTTGGCACAGACAACAAGCTGGGAGCCAAGATAGCTCAGGAGGAGATTGACACAGTGCTGAATGCCATTGATGAACTTGGAACCCACGAAATCGATGCCTTTCTCATCATAACAGGACTCGGTGGTGGAACGGGAAGTGGTGGAGCACCTGTTCTTGCAAAATACCTTTCGGAAATGTACTCCGAACCTGTTTACGGGGTTGGTGTTTTGCCTGCACCTGAAGAAGGGAAGCTCTATTCCCTCAATGCTGCAAGAAGCATGGTTACCCTCATGAAGTATGTTGAAAACCTGATTCTTGTAGATAATGGAGCATGGAGATTTGAGGGGCTGAGCCTAAAGGAGAGCTATACAAAAATAAATGAAGAGATCGTAAGAAGACTTGCGGTGCTTGCAAGAGCAGGAGAACCAATTGAGGAGGGAATGGTCGGAGAGATGGTCGTTGATAGCTCTGAAGTAATAAATACTCTGAGAGGAGGAGGAATATCCTCAATAGGATATGCCACACTCCCTATTTACGAAAAGAAAAAGTCAGGGATTTTTGGCCTGATCAGAAAAAAAAGCACGCCTGTTGTCACAGCAGAGGAGGATAAATCAACCAAGATAGCCACCCTTGTCAGAAAGGCTGCACTGGGAAGACTTACAATTCCGTGCAACATAGGAAGTGCTGAAAGAGCCCTCGTTCTTGTTGCAGGTCCTCCTGAAGAACTTGACAGAAAGGGAATTGAAAAAGCAAAGCTGTGGCTTGAAGATCAGATATCGGGAGTTGAAGTCAGGGCAGGTGATTATCCAACAAGAAGGACAAAATACGTTGCTGCACTGGTTGTTCTGGCAAACGTAACGGATATACCAAGAGTGAAGCAACTGCAAAAGCTTGCTTCTGAGGCGAAAGATGAGGTAGAGGTTGCAGAAAAAGAGAGAATCGAGAAGACAATAGCCCTTTTTGAAGACGAGGATCTTGAGCCCCTATTTTAACTGACAAATTTTTTTGATTGCGTAAGGAATTCTGTCAATAACATCCATTGCTGTAAAGCAATAGCCCATCTCACCAAAACACATATCTCCAGCCAGTCCTGTTACAAAAGCAGCAGAGCATGCTGCCCTGAAGGGGTCATCATTTAATGCAAACAATGCTCCTGCAACTCCTGCCAGGACATCTCCTGTTCCGCCAACAGTCATTCCTGCATTTCCTGTTCTGTTTATCTTAAGCCTTTCACCATCAGATATTATATCCTCCCTTCCCTTTAACAGCAGGGTAGCCTTTACCTTTTTTGAGACTTTCCTGACGCTTTCCTGATCGGCATCCATGCCAAACACCCTGATAAATTCTCCCCTGTGAGGAGTAAGGATGGAATCGCATCTCAGATTATCGGTAAGTCCTCCGGCATCCACCACCATTTTATCTGCAGTCTTCGAGATCTCCTTGGCGATCTCTCCTTTCTTCAATGTGCCCATTCCGAAAACCACAACATCATGCCTTTCAGCAAGGTCAGCAATTTCAGGAACACTTTGCATGGATATTGTACTGCCTTCGAGCATCACAGGTATGATCTCCGGAGAAAAAGAACTCACCTGATAGTATACTGACTCCGGTACTGCAAGGGTCACAAGATCCGCACCTGCTTTCAATGCTGCAAGTGCAGATAGAAATGGAGCTCCAACATACTCCCCACCACCAACAACAAGAACTTTTCCATGATCGCCCTTGTGTCCGTCTGAAAATCTCCTGAATGTTATTCTGAAATCCCCGGGTCCGACAAGCCTCTCAAATAAATCTGGAATTCCAATGTCCTTTACAACTATCTCACCAGTCACATCCTTGGCTTTGATGAGACCGGGTTTCATCCTGTGAAAGGTAACTGTCAGATTTGCTCTTACAGCCTCTTCATATCTTCCGGTATCTGCATCAACTCCTGTAGGAACGTCAACTGATACAGTAAAAGAGTCTGACGCATTTATTTCCTCAACAATTGTTCTGTAAGGCTCTCTCAGCTTTCCTCTGAATCCTGTGCCAATCAGGGCATCAACTGCAATATCTGAATCTGAATGTTCATGCTGTCCCCATTTTGATATTGAAAAGCCCGATTTTTTCAGTATTTCAAGATTTTTCAGAGCTATATCGCTTCTGACCTCCCCAGAAAGCACTATTTCAACATCAAATCCTCTGAGGAATCTTGCTGCCACAAACGCGTCTCCACCGTTGTTTCCTGTACCTGCATAAATAACGACTTTCCCGCAATCAAACCTGCTGGCAATTTCCTCTGCCAAACCTCTTCCTGCATTTTCCATGAGCTGAAGTCTTGAAAGACCGAAATATTCACAGTTCAGATCTAAAGCATACATCTCCTGTGACCCGATTGTTTTCATTGTTCAATGGTGTTTTTCAATTCTATTTATAGCTTATCTTTATTGCGTTTAATCTTCCAACCATAAAGTTTAAATATCGAACGATATAAGTTAATAACATGGTAGAGTTTGGTGACAATAAGAACAAAATAGGGATTGCAAAAGGAACCGAGTTTGAAGAGTACAACGAAAGAGAGTTTATGGGAGAGTGCATGGAGGTTGGACTTTACCTTGCAATGGCAAGACAGGCAGAAAGAGAAGGATACCCTGAAGTTGCAAACATACTTGTCAGATTTGCCATGGATGAGGCATACCATGCATCAAGATTTGCTGAACTGAATGGGAAGATAAAAGACACGCTGAAGGAGAGTCTTGAGTACATGCTCAACGGAGAAATGAAGGCAAACGTCCACAAAAGACGGGTTGCCGTTGAGGCAAAGGAAAAGGGACTTGATGAGGTTCATGACATCTGGGATGAAGCATCGAGAGATGAATACAGACATGCAGAAGCACTTAAGGGAATACTTGAGAGATACTTTTAAGAATTAAACCTATATACTCCATTTCTCAAATTTTTTTGTGGATTCAATCTACCTCCCCCTCCACCACGGAAAGGCACCTCACTGGCTTCTGTCCAGAATGAAAAAACTTGCAAAACCGCTTTTACTTCTGATTGTTGATGAATTTGGTGAAGATGAACTTCTCAAAAGACTCTCAGATCCTGTATTCTTCCAGTGCCTCTCCAATGTTCTCGGGTTTGACTGGAACTCATCAGGCTCGACAACCGTTCTGACAGGAGTGCTAAAGTCTGTGCTCAACACTGAAGATTTTGATATCAGAATTGCAGGTGGAAAGGGTAAGAATGCAGTCAACACAGTAAATGAAATTGAAATTCTTTCGGAAAAGAGTGAAATCAGAGAAAAGAGTCTGAAAGAGATTGTGAAAGCCAGCAGGCTTTCTGCAAAGATAGACAGTGCTGCCCTTCAGGACGGATACTCCCTGTACCACCACTGCATTATCTTTACAAAAAAGAACTGGGTTGTTGTGCAGCAGGGAATGAACGAGGATATCGGACTTGCAAGAAGGTATCACCACATGGGAAAAATTTCAGCCGAAGAGCCTCATTCAGGAATAATAAGCCAGAGATTCGAGAACTCCGTTATGGATCTCACTTCGAAAAAGAGCAGAGATGCAAGAAAGACAATTCTGGATGTTGTGAACGACGGAACGTACAGATTTGACTTTTCAAAAATTCTCTCGATGAAGGCATACAGGGAGAGCATGATTCCCGTAAGGGTTGACTGGAAAGCCCTCGAAAAAGCCTATAATCTCCAGCCAGAGAACTTTGAAGATTTCATTCTAATCAGAGGTATTGGAAAATCTGCTTTAAGGGCTCTGGCACTCATTTCTGAGCTCGTGTATGATTCAGAATACAGCAAAAAGGACCCTGCAAAATTCTCATTTGCTCTGGGAGGAAAGGACGGTGTGCCGTTTCCCGTTGACAGAGAAGCCTATGATGAAGTTATTTCTTTCATGGAATCTGCAGTCAGACAAGCCGAAATTTCAGATTTTGAGAGAAGAGGTATGCTTGAAAAGCTCTTCAGATCAATACCTTCCCGAAGTAAAAGCCATCAAGAGTGAAAGCTTCAAATTCTCTAAGGTGCCTGAAAATAAATCCCGCAGGTTTTTCAAGATTGACCGCTGTTGAGCTGCAGTACTCGTTGAACGCAGGCATTACAATATATTCCCTTCCATCGGATTTGCCGTAAAGCCATGCACGCTCCTTCACACCTCCAACCTTATCCTGAATGAAAACTGCCGGATGGGTGTGGGCAAGAATTATCCTCTTTCCATCCATCATGTCCCCGTATTTTCTGTGACCGTGTGCAAAAACCGTATTTCCATCTCTGAAATATCCATGAACTTCAGCAATCTGATCCAAATGACCATCATGGTTTCCTCTGACAATTATAAGCTCCGAAACGCACTCTTCAAGATATCGGATCAATCTTCCCGCAGAACCGAGCTCCGTTTTTCCAAGCCTGTGTTTCAGATCACCATTTATAATGAGTCTGCTGGCTTTGCTTTTCTCGTACAGATCAACAAGTCTTTCAAGAAACGTGAGATCAGGGAAGCCAAGTATTCCAATGTGAAGATCAGCAACAGCCATGTTTTTTCCGATTAAAAGCACTCCATCAGACGAGATTTTCATCTCTCTTCCAGCTCCCCTTCAACATCATCAACGAGATCGATGACATTGAGTCCAATTTCTGCAGCATGTATCAGAGCAACAACCTCTATGTTCATCACATTGCCGAGGCTGAGCTGTTTCAGGTTTATGTCTGCTATGATCCTGTTTCTGTCCCTTCCAGTTGCCGATGCAATTCTGTCAACAGTTCTCTCAAAAACACTTTCATCAGAGAAGATTCTGTTAACATCCGGTTTAAAGTCCGGCTCGACAGCCTCCTCATCAATCTCAAAAGAAGGTTCCATTATCCCATCTATCTCTTTCAGCAAACCCTTCCTTTCAGCATGCTCGACAACTTTCTTACTGGTCTCGTGTGAAAAATACTTCAGATCAAATGAAAGAGTGTATGTCAGCTCCTTTCTGTCCATCTTCCTTTTTCCCTTTGATTTGAATGCAGATGCTATAGTTTTTTTCAGCATCACTTTCAAAAATACCGGAACGTAAGATAACCATTACGATGCCTTTATAAATGGTTCCACAGCCTTAACATTGATGTTCACACTTGAAGTCAAGGATGTTATCAGGCAGAACAGGGACACTGCAACAATAAGGTTTTCAGCATCCATGAGATCGTATCCCGGACAGTTCGTGATGCTCTACCTCTTCGGATACGAGGAAATACCACTGAGTCTCTCATCACCAGATTCGATCACGGTCAAGGGTGTCGGAGAGACCACAAATGCACTTTTAAAGGTTAAGGCTGGAGATGTTCTCGGGATAAGAGGGCCATTTGGGAATCCCTTCTCTCCGTCAAAAAAAGCCCTGATAGTTGCTGGTGGTATTGGCATTGCCCCGATGGCTTTTCTGTATGACTCGCTGAAAAGATTTGGAGCTGAGATAAAGGTTATTTACGGTGCCAGATGTGGAGAAGATCTGATTTTCAGAGATAAGTTCAAAAACACAGCTTTTTTCACCGAAGATGGGAGCTTTGGAAATTCAGGAACTGTCGTTGATGGAGTGAAAGAAGAGGATTTGGATCAGTACGAAAGGATATACGTTTGCGGGCCCGGTGGAATGATATCCGAGCTTCTTGAAGTTTTCAAAAGAGAAGGAGCATTAAGCAAAACTGAATTTTCTCTTGAAAGAATGATGAGATGTGGTATTGGTGTATGCGGATCGTGTGTACTGGATAACGGTCTCAGAGTTTGTGCTGACGGACCAGTTTTCAAGGGAGACGACATAATCTGAGGTCAGTATAGGATGTCGAGAGGTGGCATTTTCAGAATTCGTCTTTCCTCTGCCATTTCAAACAGAGTTTTCATTGCTTCAACAACTGATTCAGGCATGGAGAGAGTGTAATGATTTACATACATCATTGCAAACTTTTTTGCAGTGTTGAAATCCATTCCCCTCGCGTATTTCATCGCGTATGTCATCGCCTCATCAGGGTTTTTCAGAGAAAATTCTATGCTCTTCTTCATGATCATCAGGAACTTTTTCTGCATTTCTTCAGGAAGCTTTCTGGAAATGGCATTTACACCGAGAGGCATCGGGAGTGATGTAATGTCATGCCACCACTCCCACAGATCAAGAACTTTAACAAGACCGTGATCACGGTATGTGATCTGACCCTCGTGAATGAGCAGTCCTGCATCAACATCTCCCCTCTTTACCGCATCAATTATACGGTCAAATTTCATTTCCACGGCAGTAAAATTGTTAACGGAGAGCATCAGATAGAGATTTGCCGATGTATACTTTCCCGGAATTCCAACCTTGGCATTATCAAGATCAATTTCATTCCTTGCCACAACCACCGGACCGTACCCGTCACCAACACTCGCCCCTGCAGACAGAATTCTGAAATTTTCGTGGAGGTAGGCGTATGCATGTACTGACATTGCGGTGACATGGACACTGTCTGAGAATGCCATTCTGTTCAGGGTTTCAATGTCCTCGATAATGTGCTCAATTTCCAGATCGGTCTGGATTTTATTTTCCATCATGGCATAGAACATGAAAGCATCATCTGCATCCGGAGTGTGAGCAATTCTCAGCTTCATGAAGTCTGAAAAAAAAGAGGTTATATTACTTTAACTCCCGTTATCTCGAGATCATTTCCATGCCAATATCCACCTTGAAGTATTCCATTCCAGGCTGAATTTCAGGGATTATACTCTGAACTATGTGGAATTCGTATATTTCCTCACCAAAGCTGAAGTACTCATCCTGCTTTTTCATCACAATGGCAACGTCAAAGAGGCTTGAAATGATGGACCTCTCAATGTCAGTATAGCTTCCAAAGTTTGTCAGAGCGTAAACCCTGACACGGTCTCCGGCTCTCTCGAGTATATCGAAGATCAGCCTGGGATGATCTTCTGAGATGATTTTCAGATGAGATCTGCAGACAATTATGAGAGTGCCTTCAAGAGTTTCAATGTAATCGAGAAGTCTTTCGGTATCGTCATAGCTGTAAACTCTGCTCACACCCTCACCATATCCGTCTCTGTTCACCAGAATGATCTCATTTCCTGAAAGATCAAGATTCAGGTATTCAGATACCATCCTCAGCTGTCTCATTGTATTGTTTGAAAAAAGCAGTATATGGGCAGATTCTCTGCCGGCTATAAGTTTTTTGAGAAGTGCAATGGCCGGATATATGTTCTCGTAAAAGATCACTGTTCTGCAGTTTTTCTGTTCGATTTTCTCAAGCTTGTTGAGGATGCTGTCAAGTCCCCCCATATCTGCAAGTAAACATTGGCAAACATTAATTTTTCCTTAATGATGAGATTCTGTTTTTATTTTTCATCAACCAAAACATTTATCTACAACTTCAGCGATAAAATTAATGGGGTGCCGTATGCATGTTTCTTAGCGATCCCGCCGCCACCGATACGTTTTAATGGCACCCCACAAATGGTTTTTTATACTCAATCTAAAGTGTTTTAAATTCTCCATCCAACACAATTCTGAGATGTCGCTGATAGTCAGTCCCCTGATTGAAAATGGGAGGATAAAGAGCATCAGTGTTGAGGTAAGATACCCCTCTGAAAAAAAGAATTTAACATTCTATGACGGACTCGATGAGCCGAGAGTATCCCCAGACCTTCCAGCTTCATTCCGAGGACTTTTCTACCTTGTCTCCTTCAAACCAAGCAAAGTCGTAATGATAAGGGATATTCTTGGTTCCAGGCCCATTTACTACAATCAGAAGCTTGAAATGGCATCATTCAGCAAATTCGTACCTGGCTTTGCAGAGCTCATGCCCGGAGAGTACGTCGAAATCGGGTATGATGGTGAGATAATTCAGCAAAACCATACCGATTTTTTTGATGTCTTTACCATTGCCGAGTTTGACTACAGCGAAACTCAAGAAAGAATTATACGATCCCTTGAAAAGGTCAGAGTCAAAAACGCATGCATAAGCTTTTCAGGTGGTGTCGATTCATCATTTCTTGCTGCATTTTATGATGTTCCACTCATTGCTGTAACAGCTTCAAAGGATGAGAAGAACAGAATTCAGGACTCGGCAAAGAAAATGGGAAGAGAGGTTGAAATTTTTGAATTTGATGAGCAAACTGTGGCTGAAGAACTCGGAAACATTGTCAGTGCAATAGAGACAACAAATCCCCTGCAGGTCTCAATTGCCGTGCCAATATACCTTGCAATCAAATTTGCAAAGAATCTCGGCTTCACTGAAATAGTCCTGGGACAGGGTGCAGACGAGCTGTTTGGAGGCTACAAGAGGTATGAAAATGTTATTGGAAAGAACTTGGAGAAGGCAATTGTTGATGATATAATGAATCTGGGAAAGAACAATCTTGTCAGAGATACCAAGATCTCCTATTACCTTCAGATGAAAACGGTGACACCTTATCTGAGCTTTGACATAATAGAATCTGCACTTTCGATCCCTCCAGAACTCAAGGTGAGGAGAGAAGGTGGAATTATAACAAGAAAATACTTCCTTAGAGAGATGGCGAGAAAGTTCATACCTGCTGAGGTTGCTTACAAGGAGAAAAAGGCAATACAGTACTCAACAAAAACATACTCAATTATCGAAAGACTTGCCAAAAAAAGTGGAAAGAGCATACCAGAATTCCTGAAGGGATTGTGATGGTGGTAAGAATTGAATGCCTCAAGCATAATTGCTGTGAGTGCTGCATGGAAACAGAGATGCAGTTAAGCGATAAAGATGTGAAAAGACTTGAAAAGATCGGGTTTAAGCGGGATGAATTCAGCACTGTGATTGATGGAGTTAGAGTTCTGAGAAATGTTGATGGAAAGTGCTTCTTTCTCAAAAATGGGAAATGCAGTGTTTACAGACAGAGGCCCCTGGGATGCAGACTGTATCCTGTTGTTTACGATGTTGATGAGGGGAAGGCAGTAATCCACAGTTTCTGCCCTTACAGACATGAAATAAAAAAATCCACAGTAAAAAAGGTGGAAAGAATTCTGATCAGGCATATAGCTGAGGTTTTTGGGTATCTGCCATGAATCCGAGTCTCTTTCTTTTTTCAGATATCACCCTATCAAGCATCTCTGCTGCCTTTTTCATGTCTTCTTCCACAATTATCTTCCCTCCGGTGAGCTTCTCAACGTCTTCTGTGAAAAGCCTGACGGCCTCATCACTTCCTGTTATCGGTGGTGTTGGTGAGACATGGACTGTCAGACCATACGCAACTGCAAATACTGCATCTATGGTTGCCTTCTGCTCCATGTATTCCGGAGCAGTCACCACAACCGGCAGATCCGGAATATCCTGGCCCATGTAATCTGAAATCAACTTGAGCATGTATGCCGCCCTCCCAGTATCTGTGCATGTACCAAAGCTCAGAACAGGTGGTATGTTCAGCTCAATACAGAGATCTCTGAGATTCTTTCCGGCAAAGTCAAGAGATGACATGGATGTGATTCCTGCCTGTTGGAGTGCTGCATTTCCACATCCCATCGAAATGACAAGGATGTCTCTTTTTATCAACTCCTTTGCCATTTCGACAGTACATGAATCATGGGAGCCATTTTTCAGTGTTGAACAGCTGACAAGAGCTGCAATTCCCTTCAGTCTCCCCTCTTTCAGGGCAGTCAACAGATTTTCCATGTTATTTCCGAAGGCTTTCATTATTGCTTCAGGTGAAAATCCAACCGTAATTTCCTTCCTGCTATCGATTCTAACAGGATTGATCCTTTTCCTCCTTTCAGTAAAATTCTCGATTGCCATATCTATAAGCTTCATCGCAATCTCCTCAACCTTTTCGGGGGAGTAATCAAGACCCTCATCTATACCTCTGAGCCTGACAAGTTTGCTCACAGGAACGATCTTCACACCGAATCTCTGGTATTCAGTGAGACTCGGAACGGTGCAGTTCATATCAGCTGCAAAGACATCTATTCCTCCCATGGCAAGCACATACTCCTGGACAATCCAGTTTCCAACAATTCCGGTAAACACATGGCTCTCGGTTCTCTGCAAAACCTCCTGACCTGTTTCAATGAATCCAACTATTCTGAGCCCCTTCGCACCTGCTCTTCTTGCTCTTTCCTGAATCTCATCTCTCTCTGCAAGTTTCAGCAGAGCCATTGCAACAAACGGTTCGTGACCGTTTACGGCTATGTTCACAAAATCAGGGTCCACAACTCCAAAATCTGCATAACCTTTGTGGGGAGATGGTGTGCCAAAAAGTATGTCGTGAATCATCTCCACTGCAATCTGAGACGCGAGACACGTGGCAATTCCACTCCTCATGCTTTTGAGAGCAAGACTCACATAATTTGTGTCAACATTGGTCATTGAAGAGGTGCCCATTGTGAGCAGCTCATGGAAAACACCGCACGGAATCAGATTCAGCTTTTCCCATACCTCCTTCCTCTTTTCCGGAGTGAACGCAAGTACAAGTCTGCTTGTCTCATGGGAGCTCAGATCTGAAACTATGAAATCAGCGACCTTCACGGCAAGCTCCTCAACTGTCTCACCATCCAAGCCCAGCTGCTCTGCAAACCATCTCAGTTTTTCTGGCTCTTTTATCTCAAAAGGGGTTTTCCCCTCAGCGGTAGCCCTGAGGGTTTTTGCCGCCTCAATCGCATGATACGTGTATGCCTCTGTACCCAGCATATTCAGGTGGACAAAGTTTCTGACAACCATTCCGGCTGCATCTATACCACATGCTCCATACTCCTTTCCATTTCCTATTCTGCACGGTCCCATGCTGCAGAGCTGGCAGCTAAGCCCCTGCATGCAGTAGAAGCACCTTCCCCTTTCCTGAGCTCTGAATCTGTCAGCGATGTTGGTAATTCCGAGCTTGCTGACAGAGCTGTACATTCTCTCCACAGATTCGTGATGGCTTACAGACCCTTTCCTTTTCATGATTTGGAGCAAAAGCTGACTTAATAATTTTATTTTCCCTAAATTATTCGGATTTTAAATATTTTAAAAATAATGATAAATTATTAATAATTCTGTAACAGAAAAAATAATCAGAGTCGTAAGCAGATAAAGGCCGAGAGTTCTGGTTTTGAATTTTTTCAGTAGGGGCACTGCAAGTGCAGCTGAAAAAACCGAAAGCAATGGTTCGATCAGCAAAGATGCAGGAACGAAAACGAGGAACGCGAGTAAAGCGGTTCTTCTGTCTTCATAAATCAGAGAATCAGCTATCAGAACATATGCAAGGGCAAAAGAGACGAAAAGTAAGTGATATTCAGGATACGGAATGTAAACTGAAGGTAGAGCAGTAAGAACAGAGGAAAAGATAACGTACTTCCTGAAGTCGTTTCGAAAAATCATGGATAGAAGAAACGGAACTGAATACACAAATATCAGAGGGGTGTCAAGGGCGGTGTAAAGTATAATCACACCGGCAATTCCAAGAACTGCATAATCTGCAATTTCTGCTTTTTTCACGAAAATAATCCTGTGTCCACTTCCGACTGCAAGAATAACCATGAGAGATGCAATCAACTCTGAAATACCGAGCCATGGAGCTGACAGAATGATGGATGATAGCCAGATTGAAGTCGCACCGTGCATCCTTGGAAAAATGTCCTTAAATGACACAAAGAAATTCTGACAGAAGATTTAACAATGTTTCCCCTAAAAAATTAGGATTGGGCAGAATAGTAGCATCTTTTCGGACTTGTAACCTTACCCTCCTTTTTGAGCTTGTTTATTATTTTGGTCACTTCCTTGCTGTCAATTCCTGAGATCTCGGCTATTTCCTTTGTCCTCAGTGGTTTTCCTGCAGTCTTCAAAACCTCCAAAATTTTCTCTTCGGACATGTTCATCACCTTATTCCCGTAATTTAATTTCGTAATTTAAACTTTTCTGTATCGATTGCGAAATGGAAGTGAACTGTTGAAACATCTGATTCTCAATGAAAAGTCAGGTGATCCGAATTGATTAAATTCCAAAAATACGTGCTTCAAAAGGGTATTTTTCATTTCCATGGTCATAGGGATAGCCAATTGAAATTTTCAGGATGAGCTGCTCTTTCTTGTACTGCTGCTGAGTTTCCACAGGAAATGATGGGGTGAGTGTTATGCCGGAAGGTCGAATTTTCGAAAGGTATTTATTACGGCGAATTATGTCTTTTTCGTGGAAATAAGGGGTGGATGAGCTATGGAGAGGAAAATCAGGGTTCTTGTTGCCAAACCCGGGCTTGATGGTCATGATAGAGGTGCCAAGGTTATTGCGAGAGCTTTGAGAGATGCCGGGTTTGAGGTTATATACACCGGAATCAGAAGAACTGCTGCTGAAATTGCAGAGACCGCATTGCAGGAGGATGTGGATGTTCTTGGGCTGAGTATTTTGAGCGGAGCGCATCTCGAGCTAATTCCCCTTGTTATTGATGAGTTAAAGGCGAGAGGTCTTGAACCGGGTAAAGACCTGCTTGTTATTGCTGGAGGTATAATTCCCTCTGAAGATGTTCCGGAACTTAAAAAAATTGGTGTTGCAGAGGTTTTTGTTCCCGGAACTCCCATGTATGAGATTGTTGAATTTATAAGAAATAACGCCGGAAAGAAGGTGATAGCATGATAAAAAAGATAGATCATATCGGTGTTGCGGTAAAGGATCTTGAATCTGCCATGGAACTCTATAAAAAACTTGGTTTTGAGATTGAGGGGATTGAGGAAGTTAGAGAACAGAAGGTAAAGGTTGCGATGCTTCCTGTAGGTGAGAGCAAGATAGAGCTTATTGAAGCCACATCTGACGACAGTGTCATCGCCAGATTTGTTGAGAAAAAAGGAGAGGGCATTCACCACATAGCAGTTAATGTTGACGACATTGAAAAGGCACTGGACAGTGCAAAGGCTCAGGGACTCCAGCTTATTGATGAAAAACCCAGGATTGGAGTTGGTGGCAAAAAGATAGCATTTGTTCATCCAAAAAGCACAAAGGGCGTGCTTCTTGAATTTGTGGAGGGATGAAATTGAAGAAAGAACTTGTTGAAGACCTTTATCAGAGAAGGGAAAGAGTAAAACAGATGGGGGGAGAGGAAAAGATCAGAAAACAGCATGATGCAGGAAAACTTACTGCAAGAGAAAGAATCGAGCTTCTCTTGGATCCCGGAAGCTTTGTGGAGATAAATCCTTTTGTTGAGAAAAGAAATACCGATTTTGGTCTTGACAGGGTTGATCTCCCAGCAGATGGCGTTATCACGGGATACGGAACCATAGATGGTAGGCCTGTTGCGGTCTTTGCACAGGATTTCACGGTAATGGGAGGTAGTCTTGGAGAGATGCATGGATTCAAGATAGCCAGCATCCTTGACTTTGCAATGAAGGTCGGAATCCCGGTGATCGGGCTGAACGATTCAGGAGGTGCAAGAATTCAGGAGGGAGTTGATGCCCTGAAGGGATATGGAGATATATTTTACAGAAACACTCTTGCCAGTGGTGTTATCCCCCAGATAAGTGTTATCCTTGGCCCATGTGCGGGAGGAGCCGTATACAGTCCTGCAATTGGGGATTTCATTGTGATGACAAAGAATGCCGGATGCTATATGTTCATCACAGGACCAAATGTAATAAAAACGGTCACAGGAGAGGATGTTACACCACAGGAACTTGGTGGATGGGAGGCACATGCCGTAAAAAGCGGAAATGCCCATCTCGTTGCAGAAGATGATGAGGAGGCAATGCAGATCGTCAGAAAGCTTGTGAGCTACCTTCCTCTTAACAACCTGGAAGATCCTCCTGCTGTTGAGACTGACGACAATCCTGGAAGAACGACTCCAGAAATCTATGAAATCATCCCCGACGATCCAAACAAACCCTACGATGTGAGAGATGTGATAAGAGCAGTGGCTGACAGTGGAGAGTTCTTCGAAATCCATGCAAACTATGCCCAGAATGCCGTGGTGGGATTTGCAAGAATGGACGGCAGAAGTGTTGGAATTGTTGCAAACAATCCGAAATTTTTTGCTGGAACCCTTGATGTGAACAGCAGCGACAAAATTGCCAGATTTGTCAGGTTCTGTGATGCTTTCAACATACCTGTAATAACATTCGTAGATGTTCCGGGTTATTTACCAGGAGTTCAGCAGGAGTATGGTGGGATAATAAGGCATGGTGCAAAGGTCCTCTATGCATACAGTGAAGCAACGGTACCTCTTGTAACGGTAATACTGAGAAAGGCATACGGCGGAGCTTACCTTGCAATGGGAAGCAAACACCTTGGTGCAGATGTTGTTTATGCCTACCCTACAGCAGAAATAGCAGTCATGGGTCCGGAAGGTGCTGCAGAGATTGTATTCAGGAAAGAAATCGCAAAGGCTGAAGATCCCTCCACAGTCAGAGAGGAGAAGATTCAGGAGTACAGGGATAAATTTGCCAACCCGTACAGAGCTGCCTCAAGAGGCTACATCGATGATGTTATAGATCCAAAATTCACAAGGGTGAAGATCATATCAGCTCTCAGAATACTCGATACAAAGAGAGAGAAGCTTCCACCCAAAAAACATGGAAACATACCTCTGTGAGGTGATCAGATGAGTCCGGATGAGTTTTTAGCTGCCATAACAGCCATACACAGATACATGGAAGATCATTCAGAGAAACCAATCGAGATAAAGCCAAGAAGCAAGGTATGGAAGATTTTTGCAAGAGTTCCCGGGTGGTAGAATGCCGGTCTATGACGTGATCGTGAAGGACAGAACATTCAGGGTCGAGGTTGAGGAAATCTCACAGAACAGGTTCAGGGTAATAATCAACGGCAGAGAAGAAATAATAGAGATGTCTGAAAAAGTCAGAGAGATCAAAAAAGAGAAAAAGGATGATTCTGCCCCGGCAGTGGTAGAGGGCGGTGAGATAAGGGCTGAAATGTCCGGAACTGTTGTGAAAGTTCTTGTCAGGAAGGGGGATCGGATTGAAAAAGGGCAGGCCCTGCTTGTTCTTGAAGCTATGAAAATGGAAAATGAGATTGCAAGTCACATCAGCGGGATCGTTGTTGATGTTCCTGTTGCCGATGGTGATAAGGTTCAGGCAGGAGATGTATTGGCTGTGATATCCCCGGATCAGTCAGAAT
>Ga0256830_1000792_pt1 | contig 23625 bp, 25 predicted proteins | sample 128326metaG_FD_190537 | JGI IMG/M metagenome (GOLD analysis project Ga0256830, IMG submission 190537) | Hydrothermal vent microbial communities from Lau Basin, Pacific Ocean - 128-326 | ecosystem: Environmental > Aquatic > Marine > Hydrothermal vents | place: Pacific Ocean: Lau Basin | collected... | reverse complement strand
GGATGGACAATGGGATACGGCTTTGATTTACAGGAATGGGTTTCCGAAAGTCAGGTCGGTGAATGGGCTCAGTATATGAAGGCGCGTATGGGTTGGCAACATCTGCTCATGGCACGGGGTAGAGTCCACGCTGAATTGGACGTCAAATCTTATTCTGGATTAAAAGCTCACTCCTATGAAGAGGCCGTCTCAAATATGAATTCAGATAGCAGCCGACCCCATTTTTTTGAAGAACGTGATTTATACACACGATTTGGCAATACAATGGATGTGACTCGCCAACATCTCTGGCAATACACATTAGCTGGAGGACATGGTGGTTTTTGGGGTATCTTGTGGAACGGTGGTCCGCTTTATCCAAATCCCGAACAATTGTTAACCTTTGATCAGTTTTGGAAAAATCGTTTTCTCCTCAACATGGGCCGCGCCAATAATCTAACCGATGGTTACGGTTTAAAGACGCCAGATAACACCAATTATGTTTTTTATAAGGAAAATACCAATTCTATTCAGATGTTACTTTCTGGAATGAGCGGTTCCCAGCCAGCGATTGCCATCGATACGAAGAAAGCATATAAAATAGTCAGCTTAGGTATGCTTAGTGCAAGTAATCAAATTTGGACTGCACCATATATTTCTGATTGGGCGATTGGAGTGGGCGACTTTGAAGTCGATATTATTGCACCTATTGCACCTTCGAACTTAATTGTAGAATAGGAAAGAGAAGTGACCCGGCTTGCAGAGACAACTCAAGCCGGGAAAAACCTGCAACTCGAAGCAGAAATAAGGCTTCTTTTTGATGCCCTCAAAAAAATTTATCGAGAAAAAAACTAACGCTGCATTACGAAACCCCAAAAGGCTTAAAGGCCGCCATTGACCGGGAAGATTTTCTGGAACTTTTGGGCAACCTGCTCGACAATGCCTGTAAATGGGCAAAACACCGTGTGACATTAAAAGCCGAACGCACACCCGATTTCATTCAAATACAAATAGAAGACGACGACCCGGGCGCACCCCCGGAAGCCCTCACAAGACTCTCGGATCGCGGCGTGCGCTTGGATGAATCCAACGAAGGGCATGGGCTGGGGCTGGCCATCGTGCAAGACATCGTGGCGCAATATTCGGGAGAAATCGATTTTGGAAAATCGGAGAATTTGGGCGGATTTCAGGTAAGGGTGAAATTCAGGTCAAGACATCAGGGCGGATTTAAGCACGCTCATAAAGATTCAAAAAAAGCTTGATTCTGCGACAGGTTTGGTTCTGCATTCGCTGCAACGATTTCATCTCGCAGCGCAAAGGATACCGGCCTTATACTGCCTTTATGCCGAACCACGGAAAGCGGCGGCAACTCATTGTATTTTTTGAAATGCCGTTCAAGTTTGTTCCCTATTTTGAGAGAAACCTGCTCATGATGAACGCTTGCCCATTGCCATAAAAAAGCTTCCTGTTCTTCCAAAGGAACTTCCGTTTCCGAAAAAACCGATACCGAAATTTGAAGCGCCCGTTCTTCCGGATTTTCCGTGATCGAAATCTCGGGTTTTTTATTTCCCCGAAATGCTTTTAAAGCGGTTTCCAGAACGACGGCACTGCTGTTTTTTTCAAGTGCGTCTTTTTCTTTAAAAATGAGACGGCCCCGGAAGCCTTCCTGAATAGCCGCAGCGATAAAAGTCGCCGTTTCTCCGGCTTGTTTTTTTTGAGTGCCGCTCACGAAGAGACAAATCTCAAGTGAATGCCGAAACCCGCTGTGAAAGAAAAACCGGGCCATATCGTAATACATGCCTTTGATGTATATCGCCGGAAAACGGGAGCGAGGCAATGTTTGAAGCTTAGCCTTTCCGGCCAGGTCAATGCCGAGTGGGGCGGCGAACATTTTTATGAGCCATCGGGCCGTGCCGCGCATTTCGGCTCTTTCGTGAAAGGCGGCCGTCCAGGCCAGCCGGTCGATGAACGCACCGCGAATGCGCGACGCGTCTTGTAGCGATACGCTGCCGTTTGAAAGCGTGGCGATGCCTTTTAAGGTATCACCCAGTTGGCTCATCGTTTGAAACCGCATGGGCTTTATTTTGACATTTCAGGGTAATGGGACGCAAACAAGATTGTTCGCAACACAAAACAAGCTTGAGGGGGTGGCCGACCGCTTTTCAGCTTTTGCAAAAAAACTCAGGCAACGGCGGTGCCGACTTCCAGGGCCTCAAACCAGTCGAGGAAATGCTGAACATGCTCGCCTTTAAAGAGACTGCCGTGCTGAGGTGCCAGGATCTCCACCTCCAGGCCCCTTGCGCGCTTAATCCAATCCTGCTTGGCCCGATTTGAAGGCATCCAGCGCTGATGAAACATTTTCATTTTGTTGATGTGCGCCTCAAAATCCTCGACGAACATCGGCGCATCGGGATGATCGAGTGCGGCCCCGACATCGCCACTCATTAATATCTTGGCTTTGGCGTCGTAAACATGGAAATTCCCGGAGGCGTGCAGGTAATGCGCGGGAATAAATTGCAACTTCAGGCCATTCAAATCCAAGATGTCTCCTTCATCGGGAATGGGCATGTACTTGATTTTTGTGGAGCCGAAATGACGAATAAAGCCCTCCCAAATCCGGGGGGTATGGAGCCGGGCATGCGGCAGGGCCTGCTCCCACAGCCCCAGTGAAGAAATAATATCCGGGTCCTGATGGGAGGCAAAGAGATCTGTTATTTCATCCAAAGACACATGATGCAAGATAGCGGTGAGCATGCTGGCAAAAACCTCGATGCCGCCGGGGTCCATCAGGAGGCAACGGTTTCCAGATTGAATCATGTATTGGTTGGTGTCCACAATGCCCTTAACTTTTTTGGAATCACGCCCAAAAACATGCCACTGATGTGCTTCGTTATAAAGGCAAATGGACTTCATGCTACACCCTCCCGTTGAATCTGCGCCATGACCGTTGTCAGTTGTTGGTTGCAGCGCATTACACGCTCGCGGATTTTCTCCGTCGAAATTTCCAAATCATCTGCAACGACCTCAAGGCTTTGCCGAAAGGCTTGCGATGAAGCGGCTTCGACACGCGACACCGTGGAAATCACCTTTGAACTCCGGATGCTGTTTTTCATTTCATTGAGTTGAAAAATAAGTCCTTCTAAATTTTGAAGAAAACGGTTGCGATCCTCCTTGGCCTGCCGCTCCAGGTTCTCAATCACGGGAGGCAAAGATGAGGCGTGCTCCGCCTGCCCCGCTTCCTGTTGCACACACTGATAGGTTTTTAATATTTTTCCGTAGCGATGATAGGAAACGGCGAGCCGGGAAAGCACTGAAACATCTTGCGAAATCCGCACTACCGCCTGGCTCACATCCCGCGCCACTTGTTCAATATAGTCAGTGATGGGTCGAAATCCTTTGGCGGATTCGCCCGCACGGTGTGAGATGGTTTTGGCATTCATCACACCCAGGGTCATGTCTTTCGCGATTTCATTCACACCGTTTAGCTCTGCGGTGACCGTTCCGGCGGTAATGAGGATGGTCTCTTGTGCGGTCGTATTTTTTTTCAAAGCTGAAAACCTGTCATCCCGTTAAAGCGTTCAACAACAGTATACCAGAGCTTTTGGAAAACACAGGGCGACACAACAAAAAGGGACTCCCTTGAAAAATAAGCGCGCAGCGGCTATGTTTCATGAGGAAGCGCCGATGACATTCACAAGGGAAACGACATTTTGCCTATTCCCGAACGCTCCCGACTTTATCTTGCAATCGATCAAGGCGGGCACGCCGGTCGCGCACTGGTGTTTGACCGCGCAGGCCGCATTATTGCCCGGAGCGAACAGCAGATTTCAATGCAACAGCCTCACCCGGGTTGGTTTGAGCACGACGCGGAAACCTTGTCGGCCTCGCTTCAGACTGCGATTTGTGAAGCGGTTGCGCAATTAGGCCCGCAAAAACACGGATTGTGTGCGGCGGGGCTGGCCACGCAGCGTTCCAACATTGTTTGTTGGCATCGGAAAACCGGAGCGGCTTGCTCCAAGGTCATCAGTTGGCAAGATCGGCGTGCCGCAACATTCATGCAGCCTTTTGAAGCGGAAGCTGCGCGCCTTCATGAAATCACCGGGCTTTTTCCTTCCGCCCATTACGGCGCGAGCAAACTGCGCTGGTGTCTCGACCATCTTCCTGCCGCGCAAAAGGCATTGGAAGACGGCACGCTCTGTTGCGGTCCTTTTTCCAGCTTTTTAAGCGCAAGGCTCACACGTACCGCTCAGGCACGGGTCGATCCGGCCCATGCCGCAAGAACCTTACTTTGGAATATTCATACGAAAGACTGGGATGCCCGGCTGCTGGAAAAATTCGGTATCCCTTTACAAGTCCTGCCGAAGTGTGTGGCCTCGCGACATGCCTTTGGTTCCATCACCGTTTCAGGCCTCGAAATTCCCCTGTGCATCGTTACCGGAGATCAAAGTGCCGCGCTTTTTCAGGCCGGGCCGCCTCAGAAAACAACTACCTACATCAATATGGGCACGGGGGCTTTTATTCAACGTATTTTGGAGTACCCGCTGCCGGATGCACCGCGACTTTTGCACAGCGTGGTTTTTTCCGAAGATCATCGATATCAATACGCACTCGAAGGCACCGTCAACGGCGCAGGGGCCGCCTTATCCTGGTTTTCAAAACAAGCACACTGTCCGGCCTGGCCTAAGACCGCCGAAACCTGGCTGCGCGAAACAAAAGCGCCGCCCCTGTTTATCAACGGCATCGGCGGTCTCGGCGCACCTTTTTGGCAACCGGAAATTGATAGTTATTTTATCGGCGAAGGCGACCGGGCCGCACAATTTTGCGCCGTCGTGGAAAGCATCTTGTTTATGATTCAAGCCAACCTGGATGAAATGCACAAGGGCTTAAAGCCGCCTAAAACCCTGTGTTTGAGCGGCGGGCTCTCGGTTTCAGATCCTCTTTGCCAAAAACTGGCCGACCTTTCGGAGACCCCGGTACGGCGAGCAATACAGCACGAAGCCACGGCCCGCGGTCTGTTTTATTTGATGAATCCGTCCTCAAGAAACGACGCGGAAGCCGCCTCGCCACAGCGTTTCCCCCCCCGAAATGCACCCGAATTGCGGCAACGCTATCAGCGGTGGCTTAAAAAGATGAACACGCTGACCGAAGCCTTGCAGTAAACAAAAATTGAGCGATCTTTATTAAAGCAATATCCGCGAAATTGCCCCTCAGCCGCTTCATTGACATTAAATTGAGCAAAGTGATAGATTGATTTACCGCTTTTAAGAGGACGACCTGTGTTAGTTCAGATGAAAGTGCGGGGCCTGATGTTTGACCCCTACAACAATGCCTACATTATTATTTTACGCGGCGAGGAAAACACAGATGTGCTGCCCATTTGGGTGGGGCGTCCCGAAGCCAATGCGATCAGTCTCGCACTCGAAGGCATTTTCACCCCGCGCCCCATGACCCACGATTTGATCAAGTCCGTACTGGATACTGCCGACGCGAAAATTATCAGCATTGTGGTCACCGAATTAAAAGAGAATACCTATCTTTCAAAAATACATCTGACCTATCAAGACTCGGAGTTCACAATCGACTCACGGCCGAGTGACGCCATTGCCTTGGCTTTACGTGCGGATGTCCCTATTTTTGTAGCCGAAGAGGCCATCAAAAAACCCAGCTCGGAAGAATTGGACCGCTGGCTTGAAAACCTGCGGCCGGAAGATTTCGGGAAATACGACACCTAAGGGAGTTTTTCCCAAAGAGATTAAACGATGAATATCCCGTTAAAAGTTGATGCCGTCGTCGCCGATCCGAATAGCGGAGCACAGATCGTCATTTTAAAGGATGAGCAGAATTTAGAATTGCTGCCCATTTGGGTGGGCATGGGCGAAGGCAATGCCATTCGTTTTGCGCTTGAAGGCATTACCTCGCCCCGGCCCTTGACCCACGACCTGCTGAAGGATTTTTTAAATCATCTGAAAATCCCTTTGGAAAAAATCCTGATCCACAGCATCAGCGGCACCACGTATTACGCCTCACTGCACCTTATTCAAACGCGGCCGGCGGCAACAACGGCAGCCCAACCGGACGAAGCCGTCGCCGAAAACAAACCCGGCGATTTGAGTGAGGAACCGGAGGAGTTGACTGTAGACGCCCGCCCGAGTGACGCCATTGCCCTGGCGCTTCGCATGGGGGTGCCCATTTATGTCACGGAAGACGTGCTTCGTAAAAAAGGCGCTGAAAACCTCGACGCCTGGCTTGAAAAACTCAAACCCAAAGATTTCGGCCCCTACGATGTCTGATTTTTTGTCTTTTGTTCGGTGTTCGGTAGGGGCACGGCATGCCGTGCCCCTACCGATTACGGATTGAAGATAAAATCAAAGGCGCCGTCCCAATTTTGGCCGTTGGGATAGATCGTCTCCAGATATACCGGATTTGCAATCGCCGTGCTGCGCCAATCGCCCGGGTCGGCACCCTGGTTCGGTTCCTGCTCTGCGAATCCGTCGACAAAGACCGCGTTAAGCAAGTCCGTGCAGTCGTCATTCACATCGGCACACTTCGTGCCCGTAAAATAATCGCTGTCTAAATTCAGGGCCGAAATGATCATGTCCAGGGAAGGATTGAAAGGGATCCAGCTTCCGCCGGCAGCCGGTGTCGTGCGCCCGCCCCGATAAGTCGCGGTCGAAATCGTCTTTTGGATCCAATCCCAATCCGAATCGTCTTCAAAGAAATAACGGTCGTTTTTCGTGAACAGATAATTCCCCAGATGATTGCCGCCTAAAAAATTCAAAAGCAGCGGCAGCGACAAATCCTGAAATTCCGCGATGGCCGCGCCTTGGCCCAAACGGTCGGAGACGGTGTACATTTGCACCGTCGGGATTTCGCTGATGCCGGGCGTCGGCAAAAACTGCGCCTTCATTTCGAGCCGTCCCCGGGCGAGAAAAACCTGCCGAAGCGGGTTGGCATTCAAATCTTTTCGGACGCGGATGCGAAAGCCTTCGGCCCAATGATTGCCTTCGTCGAAACGCAAAACCATGTCGGCAATCTTTTCCGCGTCCGTCTCCGAAAAATCCATGCGTATCATTGTGGGGTCTTCCGGGTCGCGGTCGTCGGGATTTGTGCCCGCGCCGTCAATAATCAGGCGGCCCTTGACATGCCCTTCCGCCCCTGTTTCCCAGGAAATATAAAACTGCGGCACCGTGCCCGGCGCGGGCGGCGCACTGCGGTCATAAGCGTAATAAAGCCGGATCGTGGTCTGCACATCGCTATCATCCGTCACGCTGTAGTGCGTCGGCGCTTCCGCGTCGTAATCGGGCGATTGTGTATCGTTTTCGGTTTCATAAATAGCGCCGTCGTGGGGCACAAAGTCCGCCATATTGATCAGGACATCGCCGATGCAAGTCCAAGTCGCCACCGCCGATACCATGAAACGCGTCATGCGATAACCGTTTACAAAGGGATCTTCGTCATTGTTGCCGACAAAGGCGCAGGGGCCTTCGATGCCGGACGCGTTGGTTTTCAGTAGCTTTCCCGGTTTTTCAGCGGATTGCGCGCCGCCGGTCAGGCTCTTGGGCAGCGCCATGTCCAGTGCCGGTTTTCCTTGCGTGCCTTGGGCGGCCGTATCGGCATCATTGGATCCGCAGCCTGAAAGCAGTGTGAAAATGAAAAACAGTGCGGGAACAAATAGTAGATTTCGGTTTTTAGACATTGTTAATCTCCTCAAAATAGGCTTGGCTCACGTGGGTCATGTTTTTTACTGTCGGGAATAAAGAGACGAAGAAAAGAGACCGATTTGAAAAATTCGGGTATTATCTTAAGAACGTTCTGATTTCAAAGAAGCGTTGATCCGGTCCGGCTTGGATCTTAAGAGATAAAATTTTTCAACTCCGGCCGATTTTCGTGTCTTCATAATTTAAAGCCGGGGATTTCTGCGCCTTTCACGGCCGATCAGATCAAGGGCACCGAATAATGAACAAATCTTTCACACGCTATGCGATGATGTTATTGGTAATCGGCCTCACGCGTTTAAGCGCCGCCGCTCCCGAAGTTTTGCGGCCGCCCGATGATCCCGCCCAGTCGATTACTTATTGGAAAGCCCACACGCTTTCTGCCCGGAACGACGCCCTGGCCGCCCGCGCACAAGCGGTTTTTGAGGTCTTGCTTCGTTCTTGGGACCGCTCGCGCATTGCGCCCCGTCTGCATGTGGTTGCCTCGGCGGCGGGCCCCTGGGCCGCTTCTTTGGCGGACGGCAACATTCTTATTAGCCGGGCCGCGATTGAAACCTGCCTGCGTTTCGGACCCGAGCGCGCCGAACACCTGTTGGCCTTTGTGCTCGCGCACGAACTGGCCCATCAAGGCGCGGACGACCTCTGGCATCAACGCTTTTTCAGGCTCATCGGCCATCAAGCCCCGGAAATCAAACGAGAGGTTTTGGATGCCTTGCGCACAAATCCGATTCCCTGGGAAGATGTGCGTCAAAAAGAGGCGCAAGCCGATCACGACGCCCTCATCATGATGTCGAGCGTTGGTTACGATCCCTATCAAATTGTGGATCAGCACGATTTTTTCACCGCCTGGGTAGAGAACCTCTGGCAAAGTCCCTGTGGTCTGGAAGAAGAGGCAGACACGGCCTGTCAAAACGCCAAGCGCCGCGCGCTTCAAACCCGTGCGCAATTGACTAATATTGCGACCCAGTCCATGTTGTACGAACTTGGGCTACAGGCCTTTGTCGCCGGGCGTTACGCGACGGCCCGCGGCTACTTCAGCGCCTACGGGCGGGACGTCACCCACCGCGCACTCTTGACCGCCCTGGGGCTTACGCATTTTGAAGCAGCCCGCCGGATCCAAAACAGACTGATTCAAGACAAAGTTCTAAAGCGGCCCGATTTTTATTATCCCTTTCTTTTGGAGGCCGCAGCGGAGGCACGGCCTGTGCCGCCGCGACACGCGGGTCTTGAAAAACGTTCCGCCACGGCGGAGGCACATCAAATCCAAGGCGAAAAAATGCGGAAACATCTTGCACAGGCCGTCGATTTTTTTGAAAAGGCCATCCGCCTGGAACCGGACGCGCCCCTGAGTTATCTTTATCTTGCCTCGACCTATTTATTGGAGGACAATACCTTCATGGCCCGAGGGATTCTTCAAGGCAAGTACATCCCCCGCTTTGGAAACGACGCAGCCACGGCATTGATGCTCGCCATGACAGAGGCCTTGGAAGGCAAGGCCTCTGCGACCGATCCCTTCAAAAGCTTGATCGACCCGGAGACCCGCGCGATCGCCGCCGCCCCGATACCCGCCGATCTCATCCGTTACAGCGCTGCCTTCAATCGGGCCGCCTATCAGCGTTTTTTGGGACGGGCGGGGACAAAAAACAGTTGGGAAAGGCTGGCACGCCAAGCGCAGTCGGAAGGAAACGCCCTGCTTTTCCGGCTCGCCCTCGCCCATATCACACCCAATGCCACGCGTGCGCCGACGCTGAAGGCCGCGCCTAAAGTCGGCGGGCTGCGTTTAGGCGATTCACTTTCCGGCCCGAAGGTTAGGCGCGTCCCGCAAATATCCGAGGCTGAAATCAGCCCCTTGTGGATTGAAGGGGCACAATATCACGTTTACCGTTTCAAAAACGGTGCGCGCTACGTCGTTGCGGCCGACGGGAAAATCCAACAGGCTTGGCAGGATGCCGGAACCGCAAGGCTCAGCAATCAACTGGCCGTTGGCGACGCCGCCGACCGCCCTCTGAAAACGCTCGGCATTCCCGACCGCAGACTCTATTTCACTTCAGGGGCCTACTTGGCCTATGATCGTTATGGCTTGGCGGTCCACCTTGTGGATCAAAAAGTCGCGGGCTGGTTTCTTTACGATGCAAACCAGAATTTCCCGGATTAGTCCGGTATGCGGCAAGTGAGGGATGTAAATCACAAGCAAGTGGATTTGGCGCGAAAAGCGGCGGCAGGCGATGCCGCCGCCCGTGAACGGCTCAATCGCGACATCCATGCCATCATTGACTTTCAGACAGAGCGCTTCTGCAAGCGTTTTTGCAAAGAAAACCGTTACCGCTACCGCTGCACGCTTGATGCCGCCTGGGATGCCGCGCCCGGAGATGCGCTGTTCTGTGAATGGGGCAATGCCAGCTACGCTTGGATGCTGGAGGATTTGACTCACAGCAAACGGCTCGCACGTTTCGCGGGAAAAGAGGGCGCGCGCATTCAAGACTATTTGTACATCATCGCCAATTCCCTTCCCTTTTATGAACGCTGGAAAGATTGGCGCTTTGCCCGAAAGGTGCATGTGCCGACCTATATTCAACAACTGCACCCCAAGGCAAAGCGCATTTTTTTTGCGCTGCGCGCCGGGACGGACATGGCCTTAATTGCCCAGCAGTGCGACATGCTTCTAGATCAATGTGAATGGCTTTGCGAGCAAATCGTGGTCCAATTGACAAAAAAGAACCGCCTCCACTTGCTCGCCCCCCCGCACACCGTTTCACTCACGGCCGACAATGAAGGAGAAAAAGGACTTGAACACGCCGTGCCCTTTTTTGATGAAAGCCCGGAAACACGGGACCATAGAAAGAAGCTTTGGCGGTATTGGGCGAAGCTCAGTGCCGCCGAACAATATGTATTGGAAGCCATGATTATTGAAGAACAGGACGCGGACACCGTATTGACGGCCTTAAAATCTTTGGACATCCGCATCAAGGACGGCGTGCCGCCCGATGAAAGCAATCGCCAACAGCTTTATTATTTCCGGCGAAAAGCCTTGGCAAAGCTGGCACATTGCATGGAAAAAGCATGAAAAGATTGTTCGGTAATTCAAATGAAACGGGTTTCGCTGTCTTATGTTTTACATGCACCCGAAGGAAACGATGAAAAACGGCGGACATGTCGATACAACGGATTTGGCAGCCTACTGCGAAAAGCCCGAAGCCGACGAATACAGGAGCATTCGGCTTCACTTGGCGATTTGCCCAAGCTGCCGGAACCGGGTGCAGGCGCTGAACGCCCTGGAAGACAGGCTTCGGGAAATGCTTTTCCGGCCGAAGACTTTTACAACACAGGATAAAGATGAAAGCCCGCAGACCGGAACCCAAGGGGCTGAGGATTTAAAAGCGGCCTTGCATTACGCGGCCCATGCCCCGGCCATGCGGCGGGTTTTATCTGAAAATGAAGCCAAACCGGAGGCCCCATCCCCCAGAGGCAGCCAAGGCGGCTTTTTTGACAAACTAAAACGCAGTCTGAGTTTTCGCATGCCGCTCCGGTTAACCGGTCCGGCAACTGTTGTCGTGGCCGCTGTGCTGTATGTGCTTGCACTCATGTCTGTGAACACACCCACGGTGGTTCACTTTCAGGAAAATCCGGTGATACAATTCACCCCTGCCGATCAAGCACCCGGCATCGGTTTTTTCAAGCGCGCGAGAGAGAAGGCAGCGCCCTATGACGGCATCTCTGTTGAACTTGCCGGAAAGGAGGGCATCGCGTTATCCTGGCCCCCGGTTGCACAGGCGAGGGGCTACACCCTCCGCTTGCGGGAATTTAAAGACGGGCAAGAAATCGTGTTGACGGAACGGGACATAAACAAACCGGCCTTGCTATTGAAGGGAATTACCCTCGAAATCGGCCGCCGTTATGCCTGGACGCTGTCCGGCCGCACTGAAGCGGGCGAACACTTTTCCGCCTCCGGCGGTTTTGTCCTTAGCAAGGGGAAAGGATGAAAATGAAACGCAAAATCAGACCGTTTCAAAAAATCGCGGGCGGCGCCTTGTTTGTTTTTTTAGTGTTTCTCGGTTTGAGCGAGACCGTCTCCGCGACATCGCGCGGGATTACCCTGGAAGCCGTTCCGAAAACCAACACGGCGTTAGATCCGTCCACTCAGGGTATTTATCGCGCCTTGGTTATCGGCAACAATGACTATGCCAACGGCGCGAGCCCCTGGAAAAAACTCAAAACCGCCGTTAACGATGCCCGTGCCGTGAGCCGCCTGCTCCGGAATTATTACGGGTTTACGGACGTGCGCCTGCTTGAAAACGCCAGTCGCCGCGACGTGCTGCTTGCGCTGCATGCGCTCTCTCAACGGGTTTTGGCACATGACAGCGTGCTGGTTTATTATGCCGGGCACGGGTACTTGGACACGGAAAACCAGAGAGGCTACTGGGTGCCTGTCGATGCGAAAGGCCGGGATCACACAACCTTTTTGAGAAATTCGACGATCCGGGACGAACTCATCACCATCGCCGACCGCGCACGGCATACCCTGCTGATTTCGGATTCCTGTTTCAGCGGCACGCTGCTCAGAAGCGGCAGCCGGGGCGTCGATCCCGACATCGGCAGCGAACGCTATTATCAGAAAGTCGCCAATAAAAAAAGTGTGCAAATTCTTTCGGCGGGCGGCATCGAATACGTCGAAGACAACTACAAAAACTCTGGACATTCGCCCTTTACCTATTTTTTACTGAACGAACTCAAAACAAATAACCGGCCGCTGCTCACCTTCAGCGAACTGTCCACACAGGTCGAAAAAGCGGTGGCCAACAATGCCGAACAGGTCCCCGAAAGCGGCGTGTTGCATGGCGCCGGAGATGAATTGGGTGAGTTTATTTTCATGAAAGTGGAAATCACGCTAGACGGCCTGCCCAAGGAAAAGGTCAAAATCGACGTTCAGATTAACGAAGCGCAAAAGGATAACACAAATCAGGCAGACACGCCGCCGAAGGATGCAAATTCTCCCCCTGCCCTTCAAAAAAAAGACAGCAAACGCATGCGGCCGCTAACCCCGCTGCCTACTTTTTAAGGTGAAGACACAATGAAAATGATGCCCCCCAACCCCTTGTTGATGTTTGTTTTATTTCTTTCCGGTTTTATTCTGCCCATCACCGCTGTTCAGGCCGAAGATAATACAAGCCTCACGCTCGGCGTCAAGCTGCACGGTGTGAATCAAGGCGGCGAAAACCGTAATCGCGGAACGGACTTTGATTCCACGAAAGGAGGGCAACTGGCGCTACACACCGCCTTCCAACAAGGACGTTTTTACACGGGGCTGAGTTTTCAGAGCGGAAACTACACATTCGACAATACGGGGCCGGATTTGCACTTTGCCTCCGGTTTATCCCTGTCTTCCGACAGTGTCACGATCAAACACAGTGAAGCAGATTTGATCGCCGGGTATTTTTTCTGGGAGCAGGTTTCACTTTTTCTGGGGATTAAAGGCATTGAAGACAAGTGGGACAATATGGATTATAAACAAAATTTCGTCGGTTTCGGGTTGGGCATCTCAGGGATCTGGCCGATCGCCGACGATTGGGACGCCTACGGTTCTCTGGGCTTTTTGCCTTTCGGTCGCGTTGAAGCCAACGGTACGGATGTCGGTGACGGCAAAAGCAGCGCCCTTGAACTGGGTGCGGTCGTTCATGTTACGGACCAAGACCGGATCAGCCTGGGACTCAAATTTTCTTCACAGGTCTACGATTTTGATTCCGGAGATCAACAGGAACGCCGGACGGGCGGGATCTTTCTCGGATACAGTCACACCTTTCTTCTGTAAGGGCTGATTGCATGGGGTCCTTTAAATCCATTTTTTTTGTTTTTATTTGCCTCATGATTTTGCCCGGCTCTCTTTTATCCACGCGGGTGCGTGCGGAAACACAAGGGGTCAAACGCGATGAAATGACGGTGTCGATCACGACACATCTTGGGGACCGTCAGACCTTCCAAAAAGGGGACCCCCTCTCGTTTTTGTTGAGCCTGAATCGGGATGCGTATCTCCTGCTCATTTATGAAAACGCCGCCGGAAAACTGCTGCAAATCCTGCCAAACCCTTTTGAAGAGCAAAGGCTTTATCGCGCCGGTCTTTTTATGCCGTTTCCGGACCGTACCGCATCTTTTCGTTTTAAGATCGATGCTCCTTTTGGGAAAGAAACACTCTGGGCCTTTGCCTCCGATCTGCCCTTTCCCGGATTAGAGGGAAAACCACTGAAAAACGGGTTTAAATTACTTACCTCGGAGCTGAGCGTCATTCGGACGCAAATCCGCTCGGCTCAGGTCGGTGCGTTTGGCGAAGCCGCGCTTTCGATTTTTTCAAAGCCCCGGGATTGACGGTGCCGTCTTAAGGCGCTATTTTAATTTTGACTCAAAATCAATCGCCGATTTTGGGTATTGACAACGAAGCGATTTTATATCAAAATACCTTGTTTTAATCCTAAAGATATTTAAAAGGGTCGTGAATGAAAACCACAGCGTTTAAGAAAAGCGATGTCAAAGAAAGGTGGTATGTTGTTGATGCCGAAGGCCAAATCTTGGGCCGAATGGCCACGGAAATCGCCTCCGTTCTCCGGGGAAAACACAAAGCGGTTTTTACACCCAATCAGGATTTGGGTGATCATGTGATTGTGATTAATGCGGAAAAAGTCGCCTTGACCGGCACAAAAGAAACAAACAAGGTTTATCATCGCCACACAGGATATGTCGGCGGCATCAAGTCAACCACCGTAAAAAAATTACGGGCGGAAAAGCCGGAACGCATTGTGCAATATGCCGTTCAGGGCATGCTGCCCAAAACAAAACTCGGCAACGCAATGGCAAAAAAGCTGAGAGTGTATGCAGGCGATACGCATCCGCACCGGGCACAGCAACCCGAAGTCCTGCAACTTTCTTCATAAAAGAGGTATTTTTAAAATGGCGGCAGCGCACAAAATCATCACAGGGAAACGGAAAAATGCCATTGCCCGTGTCTATTTGACGCCGGGGGAAGGCAGCACCATTGTCAATGGCCGGGCGGCAGAAGCCTATTTCCCCCGCGAGGCATGGAAGTTCATCATTCGGCAACCCTTTAATCTGACTGAAACAACGGGCAAGTACAACGTTGTTGCGAATATTCAAGGCGGCGGCTTAACGGGTCAGGCGATTGCGCTGCGTCACGGTATTTCCAAGGCTTTGCTGGACCTTGCCCCGCACTTACGGGATTCGCTCAAAAAAGCGGGGTTTTTGACGCGCGATGCCAGGAAAAAAGAACGTAAAAAATTCGGCCAGAAGGGCGCAAGGGCGAAGTTTCAATTTTCTAAACGCTAACGATCTTATTTTCTTCAGTTACAAAAAAAGGGAAGGTCGGTCGGCCTTCCCTTTTTTTGTAACCTAAAACGGATTTATCATGAAAAAAGTCGGTATCATCGGCGCAACCGGATACACCGGCAGCGAGTTGCTTCGTCTGCTCACACAGCATCCCGAAGTGGAAGTCACCGCAGTGACCTCAAACCAATCTCCGGGAAAAGCCTTGACGGAGCGCCTTCCCGCGCTGAAGGGACATTACGACTTAGCCCTTGAAGTCCCGGATGCGGAAAAAATTTCAAAAAAAACCGACCTTGTTTTTATTGCCCTTTCCCATACCACGGCCATGCCGGTGGTCAAACAATTTATCACACTGAACAAGAAAGTCATTGACCTTTCGGCGGACTACCGCCTGAAGTCCGCCGTGCAATACAAAAAATGGTACGGCACGGCACACACGGCTTCCGGGCTTTTAAAAAAACGGGTCTACGGTCTCACGGAGATTTACCGGGAACAAATCAAAAAAGCCGCACTCATTGCCAATCCCGGCTGTTATCCGACCGGAACACTCTTGGCGCTCTACCCTTTTTTAAAGGCAGGGCTGCTGGATACGGACCGGGAAATCATCATTGATGCAAAATCAGGGGTTTCAGGCGCAGGACGCACGCCTTCGACAAAAACACATTTTCCCGAAGTCAATGAAGGCCTCTTGCCTTACAACATCGGCACACACCGCCACCTGCCTGAAATCGAACAGGAGATCACCGTTTTTTCCGGGGAAAAACCAAAGACGGTTTTTACGCCCTACCTGCTGCCTGTAAACCGGGGCATCCTTACAACTCTTTATTTCCCGTTAAATCGAAGGCTTTCACAAAAAAAGATCGCAGACGTTTTATCCTGTTATCGAGAAGAACCCTTCATCCGCTGTCTGGATCATGCACCTAATCTTTCCGCGGTGCGCGGCACCAATTATTGTGACGTGGCCGTTTTTGAAACCGCGACGCGAAAAACCCTGATTATTATGTCGGCGATAGACAACCTGGTGAAAGGGGCGGCCGGACAGGCCATTCAAAACATGAACCTGATGATGGGCCGACAAGAGTCGCTCGGCCTCACACAACCCGGACTCTTTCCTTAAAACTTTATTAAAGAGTATTGATGACATGAAAACCACAACACATATTAAGGAGATTCAAGGCGGCATCACTGCCGTCGCAGGATTTACGGCCGCCGGACTTTCGGCGGGCATTAAAAAGAATAAGGCATCCGACCTTGCGCTCGTGAGCGCGGACCTGCCCTGCACCGTCGCGGGCCTCTTTACAAAAAACAAATTCCCGGCCCCGCCGTTGCGGCTCAATAAAAAACACCTTAAAAAAGGCGGCGGCCGCGCCATTATCGCCAACAGCGGAAACGCCAATGCCTTTACGGGCGAGCAGGGCGAAAAAGACGCAAAAGCCATGGCGTTAGAGACAGCCCGCCAACTGAATATTTCCCCGGAAACCGTTTATGTCGCGTCCACCGGCGTCATCAGTCAATTCTTGCCCATGCAAAAAATCCTGCCCGCCATCCCGACGCTCTGCGCGGGTCTTTCAAAAGAAGGTAGCCGTGCCGCCGCCGAAGCCATCATGACAACGGACACCCGGGCAAAAGAGTGCGCTTTTCAAGGCCCGGTCGGCAAAGACACGGTATCCATCGGCGGGATCGCAAAGGGTTCAGGCATGATCCATCCCAACATGGCAACCATGCTGGCCTTTTTATCGACAGATGTTGCAATGACCCAAAGCCTTTTGCAATCCGCCCTGCGTGAGGCGGTTGATGCCTCCTTTCACCGCATCACCATTGACCGGGATACGAGCACCAACGACATGGTCCTGCTCTTTGCCAACAGTCGTCAGGGCAAAATCATCAACAAAAAAGGCCCGCGTTACCGGCAATTTACCACGCTCTTAAAAACCGCCTGTATCACGCTGGCCAAGATGCTCGTTCGAGATGCCGAAGGCGCCACAAAATGCGTGGCGATTGAGGTGAAAGGCGCAAAAGACGACAAAGCGGCATCGAAGATTGCTTTTGCGATTGCCGATTCACTTCTGGTGAAAACCGCTTTTTTTGGAGAAGATGCCAATTGGGGCCGCATTGTCGCAGCCGTCGGAAACGCCGGCATAAAGGTCAAACCGGAAGAAATTAATCTTTTTTTCGGTCCGACCCAACTGGTCAAAAACGGGCACTATCTGGGGGTCGAAGCCGAAAAAAAGATTGCCGCCTATTTAAAATCGAAAGAAATTACACTGAGGCTTGTCTTGCAATCCGGAAAAGGGAAGTCCTGCGTTTGGACTTCAGACCTCAGCCTCGATTATGTCAAGATCAATGCGCTTTACCGGACATAAAGGGAAGCCCTGATGAAGGAAAGAGGAGGCCGTATCATCTCTGTTTTGACACGTTTTATTTTTGGGAGAAACACGCTTTCATTGACAACAGCCCTCATTTTAAAATAAAACTGAAGTCTTTCAAGAGAGTACGAGGAGAAAATCTCCAAAAATGTGAAAAACCGTCAATATGGCATGATTGACCTTTTATGAATTTTTTACACAAAAGATGACCCGAAAAAAAACAAAAAATAAGAGTCCGTGGGAAGGTGCGGCCTGGGAAGGGCGTTTTACGGAAGCGGCGGATCCGCTTGCGGCGATTTTTACAACTTCGTTTACCTTTGATCGTGTGCTTTTCCCTTACGATATTCAAGGCAGCATCGTCCACACGGAAGGGCTGGCCCGGGCGGGATTGCTGACGGAAGCGGAAAAAGACACGTTGATCGGCGGCTTAAAAGAAATCCGAAAAGAGATGGAAAAAGAAACGCCTGCGGATATCGCCCGTCAGGCGGTGATTGACGAAGATATTCACATGCATATTGAACGGCGCCTGGTCGAAAAAGTGGGCGAAATCGGTGGAAAATTGCACACGGGCCGGAGCCGAAATGATCAGGTGGCGACCGACTTGAAGCTTTATCTTCGAGCCGAAACGGCGCGCACGGTTGAGTTGATCCAGGTTTTGCAAGGCAGCTTGCTTGCGCGTGCGGAAGCGGAAATTGAAACTTTTTTGCCGGGCTACACGCATTTGCAGCAGGCGCAGCCGGTTAGTTTGGCCCATCATCTTTTGGCCTATTCTGAAATGTTGGCGCGGGACTGCGGCCGTTTTGAGGACAGTCTCAAACGGCTTGATCAAATGCCCTTGGGTGCGGGCGCATTGGCAGGCAATAGCTTCGGCATTGACCGGAAAGCCAACGCGAAGGCCCTGGGTTTTAGCACTGCAACGGCCAACAGCCTCGACACGGTTTGTGATCGGGACGGGGTGATTGACTATCTCTCCGCCGCATCGATGCTCATGATGCATCTCTCGCGCTGGGCTGAGGATTGGATTTTGTGGGCATCGGCCGAGTTCGGCTATCTTGTGCTGCCGGATCGCTTGGCCACCGGAAGCAGCATGATGCCGCAGAAAAAAAACCCCGACGTGTTGGAATTGATTCGCGGCAAAACCGGGCGCGTTTATGGAGATTTGCTGTCTTTGCTTACGATGATGAAAGGCCTGCCGCTCTCTTATAATCGTGATCTTCAGGAAGATAAAGAACCGCTTTTTGACACCGTGGTGACGGTTCAAGCTGCATTGCGCATAATGAAGCAGCTTACGGATGCCGTGGTCTTTAAAAAAGAAACGATGGGTAATGCCGCAAAAGACGGACTTTTACTCGCGACAGACCTTGCGGATTATTTGGTGACAAAAGGACTTCCTTTTCGTCAGGCCCACAAGGTCGTGGGTCAAATTGTGTTTAAGTCCATTGATGAAAACCGGCCTTTTGAAAACTGGCCCTTGGAAAAATTTCAGAGTTTTTGTCCTTTGTTTGAGGCCGACTTGTTTCAGCGCCTAACCCTTGAAGGGGCGATCGAAAAAAAGAGTGGTATCGGTGGCACGTCCTTAAAATCGATCAAAGCAGAAATTCGTAAAATGAAGAAAAAAAGGAAATGACGAAAAAACAGCCTACAGCCTTTTGGGCAGGGGCACGGCATGCCGTGCCCCTGCTGATCGTTGTGATTGGCTTACTATTGCAGGGCTGCGGGCGAAAAGGGCCGCCTGTGCCCCCGCCGGAAGAGGGCGTGCAAGGGCAAATGTTTTAAAAATCAGCATAAGGAGAACCATGCAGGAATTTACATATCAAAACGGCATGCTTCATTGTGAAGACGTTTCGCTTGCGGCGATTGCTGAAAAAGTGGGCACGCCGTTTTTTGCTTACAGTCACAGCGCGCTGACCGATCGTATCCGGGCTTATAAAACGGCCTTTGCCGAAGTGCCGCACTTGATTGCTTTTGCGGTCAAAGCCAATGCCAACATTGCCGTACTGAAAACCTTCGCCAATGAAGGCGGCGGGGCCGATATTGTTTCGGGAGGGGAACTTCACCGCGCGCTCGCGGCGGGCATCGACCCCAAAAAACTCGTTTTTGCCGGTGTGGGAAAAACAAAACAGGAAATGTCTGCGGCGCTGCACGCGGACATTTTAATGTTTAATATCGAATCTTCACAAGAATTGACGGCACTGGACGAAGTCGCCAAGACACAGGGGGTCAAAGCCCCGGTGGCGCTGCGTGTGAATCCCGATGTCAATCCCAATACTCATCCCTATATTTCAACGGGACTGAAAAATAGCAAGTTCGGCATTGAAATCAGCAAAGCGGTTTCCGAATATCAATTGGCTGCGCGGCTTTCAAATATCGAAGTCGTCGGCATTCATTCCCACATCGGCTCTCAATTGACCGAAGTGAAACCCTTTGTGGATGCCCTGGCCTTGATTTTAGAATTAATCGAAGCCCTGCGCGCGCAGAACATGGACATCCGCCACTGGGACATCGGGGGCGGACTCGGCATCACTTACGAAGCAGAAAACCCGCCTTTGGTAAAGGACATGGCTGACGCGATCCTGCCGCTTTTGAAAAAAAGCGCTTGTCATATTATTTTGGAGCCGGGCCGTTCGCTTTCGGGCAATGCCGGGGTCTTGGTCACACGGGTCATTTACACAAAAGAAGGCGAAGCCAAAAATTTTGTGGTCGTGGATGCGGGCATGAATGATTTGGTCCGTCCGAGCTTCTATCAGGCCTACCACGCCATCCGACCCGTCAGCGAAAACCATCGCGTGCAGCAAGTGGTGGATGTGGTCGGACCCATCTGTGAATCGGGTGATTTTCTGGCACAGGAACGCTCCTTGCCCCAGATGGCGTCCGGCGAACTGTTGGCCGTCATGAGTGCGGGCGCGTATGCCTTTACCATGTCTTCAAATTACAATGCGCGGCCGCGGCCCGCTGAAGTGCTTGTGCATGGCGATGCCTTTGATATTATCCGCAAACGTGAAACAATGGATGATCTTTTACGTGGAGAGGAGATTCCGGATATCCTGCGGAAATTTGAAAAAGTGTAGCATAAACAGGTTCGGAGCAGTTATACTTTCGCAATTTATTTGTGTTGTTCGTAAAAACCTGGAATTACGATGATACGCAGAAAAAAGAAAGAAGGCGGTTTCTTTTTTATCGCATTGCTCGGTTTAAGTGCCGGGGTGATTTTTTTAATCTATCTGACGCAAGGCCGGGAAAAGGACGATAATAAGGCGCAATTGACTTCTTTTTATGAAAAATTTGTGGTTACCGAAGCCTTTATCGCCCAACTGCCAAAAGACTATCCCGAAGACGCAACGGCAGCGATTCGGGAAGAGGTTTCCGATTTTTACAAGGCGGTTTGGAGCGATAAAATCCGAAAAACTGTTTTATATGAAGTCAGCGGAAAAATAGAAACGATGATGGCGGATGAGCAGATCGAAGCGCAGGAGTTGCATGCCTTGCTTCGCCTGATTCGCAAACGGAGGGACATGTAATGCCGACAAAACCCATCCCTTTTTGGAAACTCAGCGGCAGTGGAAACGATTTTATTATTATCGATTACCGTAACCACACGATGCCCTCTCCGGATGAAATGCGCATGTTTGTTTCAAAGGTGTGCCGCCGCGGACTTTCCGTGGGTTCGGACGGCGTCATCATCATCAAGTCTTCTAAAATTGCCGACTTTGGCTGGCACTATTACAACGCAGATGGCGGTGAAGTAGACATGTGTGCAAACGGCACGCGTTGCGCGGCACGTTTTGCTTTTGAAAACAAAATCGCCCCGGCAAAACACACCTTTGAAACCTTGGCGGGCATCGTAAACGCGGAAGTCGTTCAGGAAAACGGCGTACAGGTGCGTGTGCAATTGCCCGACCCTTCTGCGGCGCACTTGGGCATGGACATTACGCTGGGCGATCAAACCTTGACAGGACATTTTGTCAACACCGGTGTTGAACACGTGGTTTATTTTGTGGATGATGTGCAAAAGACGGACATCATCGGCCTGGGACGAAAAACACGCTATCACCATCTGTTTGCGCCAAGCGGGACCAATGCAAATTTTATTACCGTGACCGATCCCCATAACATTGCCATCCGCACCTACGAACGCGGGGTCGAAAATGAAACCCTGGCTTGCGGCACAGGTTCCATTGCTGCGGCCCTCATCGCAACGGCGCTCGAAAAAGTCACGCCGCCCGTTTCCCTTCACACGCAAAGCGGCATGATCCTGGAAGTGAATTTCAGACAAGAAGGCACAACCTTTAAGGATGTTTCTTTAAAAGGCGATGCACGTGTAATTTACAAGGGCGAAATCGAGCAGGAAGCCCTATTATCGTAAGGAAAGGTCAACAATGAATTTGCATGGGTCCATTGTGGCAATCGTCACGCCCTTTCGAGACGGTCGTGTGGATGAAGCGGCGCTGAGCGCCTTGATTGAAGGCCACGTTGCTGCGGGGACTTCAGGTCTTGTGCCCTGCGGCACGACGGGAGAGTCGGCCACACTCACGCACGAAGAACATAAACGTGTCATCGAATTGACCGTTAAAGCGGCAGCAGGACGCCTTCCCGTCATTGCGGGGTCGGGTTCAAACAGCACGGAAGAAGCTGTTAATTTAACCTTGCACGCCAAGTCGGCGGGCGCGGATGCCGCGCTGCTTATCACACCCTATTACAACAAACCCACGCAAGAGGGACTGTACCGGCATTACAAAAAAATTGCCAAGGCAGTGGATATTCCCATTGTGCTTTACAACATTCCCGGTCGCACGGGTGTGAATATGTTGCCTGAAACCGTCGCACGGCTGATGCCCTATGAAAATATCGTCGGCATAAAAGAAGGCAGCGGTTCGATTCAGCAGGTCGCGGAGTTGATTCATCTATGCGGAGAGCGGCTTACGGTGATTTCGGGGGATGATGCCGTTACCCTGCCCATGATGTCCCTGGGCGCAAAAGGGGCCATTTCCGTAACGGCCAATATCGCGCCGGCGCACATGTCTCAAATGATGCTTGCGGCTGAAAGAGGCGATATGGCCGAGGCAAGACATTGGCACAATCAACTGTATCCCCTGCACAAAGTCCTTTTTCTTGAAACCAATCCGATTCCGGTCAAGGCTGCTTTGGCCCTGTTGGGAAAATGCAGTGATGAAGTCCGTCTTCCGCTTGCGCCTTTGTCCGATCAAAATAAAGCACGCTTGAAGACCGTTCTGGCCGAATACGGCTTGCTGTAAACCATGTCTCCCGACGGAACGGGAGTACACCGCCAAAAGGAGCCTATGATGGATCAAGAGGTAAAAAAAACAGCCCTTCGCATGATTCCCTATGGTCTTTATGTGTTGACGGGCGAAACAAAAGAAGGTGAAGTGGCTGCCGCAACAATCAACTGGGTTACACAAACCGCCTTTAGTCCCCCGCTCCTTGTTGCCGGGGTTAAGGCGGACTCCGGCGCGCACAGTGTCATCAAATCGGCAGGGCATTTTGCACTCAACATGCTCGGAAAAAATCAAAATGCCGCCGCTTATGCTTTTTTTAAACCCGCCACAAAGATCGACGGTAAAATCAACGGCGAGGCCGTCCGGACGGGTACAACCGGCGCACCCATCATGGAAAGTGCGCCGGCCTATGTGGAATGCAAACTCATCGAAACGATTGAAAAAGGGGATCACTCCATCTTGATCGGAGAAGTTGTGTATGCCGGTCTAAAAGATGCCATAGACGGAAGACCGGATGATCTCACCCTGACCCTCAAGGATCTGGGGGAAAAGGTTTTTTACGGGGGCTGATTCCGAATCTGTTTATGGGAAATAAGGGATAAAACACTGATGAAAGTGATTGTTGCAGGTGCGGCAGGTCGTATGGGACGGGCCATTTTAGAGAGTCTCTATAATGAGGATGAGATTGAACTGGGTGCGGCCTTAGAAAAAAAAGGACATCCGTCCATTAAAAAAGATGCAGGGGAGCTGATCGGCATCGGGAAGTGGGGGATTGCGGTTACGGCTTTTTCAAAAAAGGCAATAAATAACGGAGAGTCCCTCATTGACTTCACCTATCCGCAAGGCACCCTTCAGATGCTCGAAGAAGCCCTTAAAAATAGTAGGCCGGTCGTAATCGGCACCACCGGTTTCTCGCAGAATCAGTTGCTTAAAATCGAAGCCGCTGCGAAAAAAATACCGATCGTGCTCTCTCCAAATATGAGCGTCGGGGTGAATGTGATGTAT
>Ga0256830_1000791_pt1 | contig 23628 bp, 48 predicted proteins | sample 128326metaG_FD_190537 | JGI IMG/M metagenome (GOLD analysis project Ga0256830, IMG submission 190537) | Hydrothermal vent microbial communities from Lau Basin, Pacific Ocean - 128-326 | ecosystem: Environmental > Aquatic > Marine > Hydrothermal vents | place: Pacific Ocean: Lau Basin | collected... | reverse complement strand
CTTACTCATTATATCACCTTTTTATTTTCTCTTTCTGGTATAGAAGTATATAAGTATAATCACTCCAAGCAAGAGAAGATATGGAGTCCAGTTCTTCTCAGAAGAGTTATATTCTACCGGTTTATAAGGGAATACAGATGAACCTCCAGAGCTGCCACTAACTGAAAGGAGACCAATCCCTGCCAGGGCTAAGATTATAAATGTACCTATTCCTATTCCCATAGTATCTCCTGAGAGTTAAAAGAAAATAAAGGAGTTATTAGACTCTCTCTACAGGCATTTCAACAAGCACGACTGTCGAGGTTGTGCTGTCTGGAAGAAGCGGATCAAACGAATACTTGGTAGTGCCGTTGATGGTTCTTGGATAGACATGAACTTCCAGGAAGGTTCTTGATTCGAGAACTTCATTGACCTGAATTCTTGGCTCCATCTTGTTGACTGCATAGAGTATGTGCTCATTCGTGCTTGAAACAGCACATGTGTTCTCAGTTCTGGTTGCTCCGGTTATTTTATGAACAACCTTTATCTGCCCTCCAGTTGGAGCATAGTAGATGTAGAAGGTGACGCTTGTTGCGTCAGTAATACCTATTGTGAACGTGTTGGTCGAGGAGTTATATGTCCACTGTCCGTTTGAGGGAGAACCAGATGTGTATGTAAAGTTAGTGTAGCTTGTACCTCCAGTATACTGAACGATCTGGACTATGTCATCCACACTGTAGTTATTTCCAAGCTTGAAGAAGGGAAGCTTGAATGAGATTGTATTGGGAGTTGAAACACCATCAACTGTTGCGTTGGAGACATCAGATGTAGTTACGTTGGTATCTATGGCCTTGGATGCATCGGTTGCGACAACTGCTTTGGCCGGAACTATTACCTTATAGGCAGTACCTCTTATCAAGGCGTATTCAACGTCATCCGGAACTTCAAAATATGCGGTCTGATCTGATCTTCTGGAGTCCGGTCTTTTCCAGATGAAATCATATTCTCTAAGAGTAAGCATGTTTTTTCACCACCTCATATGTTTAAAAAGTAATTAATTAGATGAGTACCTCAACATCCGGCAGTTCCAGATAGTTATCGGCTGCAGTTGTGTCGAATGTCTTGCTTGACTTCAGGAATAGAGCTATCTGTCTATCCTTCGGGAATATTGCGTACTTGCCACCTCCACCAGCCTGAAGTGCGTTCAAAGCCGCGGTTGACATCTGGATCTTAGGAGTTCTCTGTTCGTCAGACTGATCTGAGATGGACATCTGTCTGAATTTCTGGTAGGTGAAAACTTCAGTCAGAGGAGTCCAGGTCTTCTCGGCTGGAAGCTTGTATGCGAAGTAGAGCTCATCCTTGTTGTTAAGTTCAGCTCCACCAGTTTCGTAGAGCTTCATTATTGCTCTTGTGATTGTAGGCCAGATGACCTGAGCTCCAGCCGGTACTCTGTATGTTACAATTGGAGTGAACTGATTGGCTGTGTTGGCAGAGAGTGAAATTCCTTCAAGATGAAGTCCAAACACCATTTTATATCACCTCACGCACCAATTTTAAACTTTGACGAGACATATCTGTAAATCTCATCACCGAGTGCGAGTGCAAATGCCAGAGCACCGTATCTTCCATATCCGACTATAGAGAGTACTGTCGCGGCTACTATACCAACAACAACCGCATTAACAAAACCTGCAAATTCTCCAAGCTGACCAGTGAATGAATCCAGCCATGGATCGACGAATTTTCTGGTATAAGCAATCACTATAAACAGGAAGGCAATGACTACAGCATCTTTTATATCGCTCTTACCTGGCTTCTTAACTTTCATGGTCATAACTTACACCTTTACGTATATAAACTTTTAAACTTATCAGAGATCATCAGCTTTGAGGAAGAAGTTGTGAATTGAGGAGAGATCAAGCTCACCAAGGGCATCCATGTAGATCAGGTAATAAAGTAGTGCGGTGGCGATACCTGTTATAATGCCCAGCTTATCCTTCAGTATCCATGAAATCAAAGCACCAAAGATTATGGAGATTGCCATGGCTTCATAGAGATAGATTTTGGTTGTTTCACGGTCTTCTGGTTTGTCTGCATAGAGTGTTTTTACAGTGAGAGGTGAGGAGAGAAAGGTTGAGAAGAAATGTTCTGAAACCATGATGGTTGTGCCTATGGCAAGAGCATCAACTATAGAATCAATTCGTCCATTTACCATGATTTGAATCTGCGGATAAAATATATTAAGCTTGTGACTTTGACGTATGTATGGAGGTGATAAAATGGTAGGGTTATTAAAAGATGAAGTGATGTTTAAAGAATTCATCAAAAATATAGTTCCAGAACTGGAGAGGGATGAAGTTATTATAGGAATTCTGGCTGCAAGGAAGAAATATGTACCAGAGCTCTCACGATCAGATGAGATTCTTGATAAAATTATAGTGAAAAGAGAGGAAGATGTTTTCAGAAAGTTCAGAAAGTTTATGAGAGTGGAGAAAGGGGATTACATTGATTTCAATACTGGACAGGAAATTCCTTTAAATGCAATGGTGTGTTATATAGATCTCAATCCAAAAAGTTCTATTAAGGCATTGAATACTTTTTTTAAAGAGATGGATGACTGGAAGTATCAGGCTATAGTCGATCACCAGTTTGATCTATCACAGTTCAGAAAACTGGATACCAAAGTTTTTTCAGCCCTTGCCAGAAGAGTTTCAAGAAGACTTTACTTCCTGGTTGACGTGGATGATACCGAGCTGAACAGGTATCCTTCGATTCTGCCAGACCCACTGTGGATCAGCAGGACAAGGGGAGGGTACCATCTGATATACTCTAATAGCAAAGAAATTCGGAGTGAAGTGTATAATACTGTTTCTCAGTATAATTTAAATGTAGAAATACAGAAGGAAGTACAGACGCCAGTGCCAGGATCATTGCAGGGAGGGAGACAGGTGTATCCGTGTATATGGAGGTGATAAGATGAGCGAATTGACAGAAGAATATTTCGAATTCTTATCTGAAATCAAGTTGGAGTTGATGGAGTACTGTCATCATCCTGAATGTACAGCAATCCACGAATGTCCAAGAGATCATGAGATATGCAAAGAAACTCTCGATCTTGACACTGCTATCGCATGGCAGCTGGTAAGAGAAATCAAAACTATGAGTCATAATGCCTGTGTAATGATGGCTGGTGAAGAAAGGGTTTTGAAAGAAGCTGAGGACTTGCAGGTTCAGCTGGGATTTGCTTATAATACAGTTCGCGCACATTCACGTAGATATTCTCAATTAAAAGATATATTATCCAGATTTTATTATCGGAATATATGCTACATTCACAGATTCGCAGAAGTTATATGGGAGGGACGGAATAATGAGAGAAATTAAACTATGGATTGAAAAGTTAAAGAGACTGGAAGAAGTTTATGATGAAATCAACGCAGTGCTCGGAACACCGGATAGCCTCTGTATCTACTGTGATTCAAATAGATATGATGGAAGAGGGATAATACATAAGGATAGCTGCTGTCTGAAAAAACTGAGAGAGTTAATCCAGGATCTTGAGAAAGAAGTATAAATTATTTTACATATCCCATTAAAAATTTTGCCAGGAGAATGCCCAGAAAGATGGAGAGGGTAATGTTTAAGACATTCATCAGAAAGTAGCTGACAGTTATAATCAAAATAATTGCTATCAGTGCTTCTTTAACTCCAATATCCTCATCAAGTGCATCAGCAGCTCTGAAGATATATTCAATTCCGAGCGATGCTATGATGAGAAGGATCGCTGTTACAACTACGACAGTGGGATCTATCATACTTCTGAAATAGCGAGAAACATTTATAAGACTTTCTTTTTATTACGATTTATGATTGAGGGTATCATTTATATGGAGGTGGTGTGAGATGTTAAAGAATGTTCTGGACAAATGTGCGTCGCTTGAGAGAAGTATTAAAGAGAGGGAAAAAGAAATCGCTGAAATGAGAGATAAAAAAGAGAAGCTGGAGGAGAAGTTGACAAAAACATTTAAGGAAGGGCTGTATAGCAAACCAAAGTATGTTGTTAGATTAACTTCAGATACGGTTATTATTGAAAAGATACATGAGAATGGTTATCCGATGGGAAAAATCAATATTTCACTGAACGCATTCAAAAAGATAGTGAAATGGTTACAGAATGAGAGGATTTTATAAGGTTAAATTATGGAGGAAGTAGCATGCAGATCAGTCTATCAGAGCTGTTGATAGCATTAATTCTATTTATAGTTGTATATAACTTACCAGATATATGGGAGTGGTTTGGTCAAAAGATTGCTTCAATCAAGAGTGGGATGAAAAGGTGGTGGATAAAAAGAAGAATAAAACAAATATACCTCAAGCTTGATCAGTATCAGGAAAATCCAGAGAAAGATTATTCTGATCTTGTTAGTATCGAAAGTGACGTGCATGAACTATTGAAGAAATATGGTAAAAAGATTGATGTGAGTGTTAGACTGGATTTACAGTTTATTGCAGAAGAGATCTTGAAAGTGCGGATGACTGCACACCGAATATTAAAAGCTAAGAAGGATCTGGTAGACAGGTATTCCGGCGATAGTGAAAAAAGAATAGCTGAAAAAATCAAAAAAGATTCTGAATGGTGGTACGAGTTACGCTGGGAGTTTCTCAGAAGAGATGTTGAAAATCTCAGGAAGTCTCTTGATAGGTGGTAACTTTCTCATTTTTATGCACTTTGTCTACAGTTTTTGTTAAGTCTGGTGTATGTTATTGAGAAAAATACTTTAGAATAATTTCTCAATAATTGAGAAAGTTTTCCTCTTATATGGAGGTGATGAAAAAATGGAAATGTGTGATAAAAATGAGAAGGCTTTCCAGATTGTAAGGAAAGCCAAAGTAGAGAATGGTGAAGTAAAAATATGGCTTCAGTTTGTAAAGGATGAATGGCGTGAAGGAGTTTGTTACGAGAATCGAGAGGCTGTATACTACATTAGTACACTGGCTAACCGACTGGCAGAAGTGTACGGACTTTCTAATAAGGAATTGGATAGACGGCTTCGGGAAGAAGTCCTCCCTGAGTTTGAAGAGGAATTCAAAGAACTTTTTGGAGAAAAGTCGTTCGAGTTCTACGGCAGATTCAATGCTCACAACCAACACTTTAAAGAGAGAGTCAAAAAGTTCACAAACATCCTCGAAGGATTCATTGACCGAACAATGTTAGTAGTGAACACAATGAAAAGAGAGATGGATAGCATCGAGGACTGGCTACATGAAACAATGGTAATATTCCCATAAAAAATTTTTCCGCCTATATGGAGGTGAATAGAAATGTTAATGGATGTTCGTGAAAAGTATGCAGTCACAGAAGGCTGTGACTGTTGTGCAGCAGAAATACCACTTGACAACAGGGAGAGCTTAAAGACACACCTCAGAGATAACATTTTACGAACGCTCATCTTCTGCGATGAGCTTGGATTTGACTACGATCAAATTTTCGAAGAGGCAGCAATGAAATATACTCTTCACAAATTCAATAAAAGTCGAAAAGATTAAAAAAATTTGCTAAAAATTTTTGCCAGAAAGTGACTAATACAGTCAGTAACTCAATATGTTTTTCAACCCTGATGAGTCACTTTCAATCTGTCAGTGGTGAAAAGAAACTCCTTACCATCAACGCCATGATACAGAAACACTCTCGGTTTTAATCTCGGAATCAGCCAGTAGTGAGTAAACAGACTCCTAATGGCTTCATAATCTCTCATGTCGGTCATCTTACCCGAGATCTTGATGTTGCTCTGAGAGCGTATGGTGGAATTCAAGAGAGAAGGTCTCTGGGAGATGAAGAGACTCGAAACTCCATGTTTTCTACCACCTGTAGCTATCTCCTGAATATATGCTGCGGGTTTGGTTTTATGTATGTATTCATGACACTCTTCAAAAACGATCAGAGTGTTTTTCCTTTTTATCGCAATCGAAGAGATATAGTTCGCTATTTTTTCAATATTCTCCTTTGACATCAGTTCAAATCTGAAGATTACGTTATTTTTTTTGTCAGTTACAGTTTTGATGTGTTTGTAGGTTTCAGGAGTTACATTGAATAAAGCAAAACCAGGTATAACATACTCGCCAGCATAATCAATGACATACTTTCGTTTAGTATTGAGATTCTTTATCAGATATGTTGCAAGATAAGATTTGCCCATCCCTGATTGTGCAGTGATAAAAATTGAAGCATGCTGCCTGGTCATTCTTTCTCAAGAATTTTAATCAGATTGTCCAGCTTATTCTGAATTCCATCCAGAGTGTTTTCAATAGAATCTATTCTCTTATTCAGCTCACTGACCTGTTCTTCAATTCTTCCTGTTCTCTCAAGAAGTTCTTCAAACCACTTACCATATCTATGTCTGTCACCTTCAGCAACAAGCTCTTTTCCTTTATATATTCCCATGTATGTTTGGGCGAACATCATCAGATATGCACTGGTTTTTTCCATGCTGGACATGAGGTTTTTCATTCCTTTGCTTTTAGCAAGACCAGCTATCATCTTTTCGTCAATCAAGTACATCACCTCCACTTATTTTAACCACACCGTCCGGGATCAGTATCCATCTTCCTGTTTTACCAAGACCATATTCACCAGGACATCCTTTTGGTTTAACATCGGCAGACATTATAAGAAAACAACCGCCAGGACATGAATTGCATAACCACATCTTTCGATCACTCATTTTTATTCACCTCCACACCCCATCCATCATACCAGTCACCATACATATTTTTAAGGAGACAGTCCACCGTCCTGATAATGTCTTCTATGTCTTCAACCTTCATCTCTTTTTGAAAGTATAAATCAATGGAAATCTTATACATATCATCACCTCATGCTGGTTTATACTGTTCAGGATTATCTGATACTCCCTGCTTTTTAAGAGTTTCTCGCTTTTGCACTATCTCTTTTGATGATGGTTTTGAATCCACCTTCTTCTTTGTTTCGTATCTCTTTTTAATTTCAGCTCTGTCCGCCATTACAGCTGATGCGAAGGCTATACCACTTATGGCCAGAACTATGGCTGGGGACATTTCCATATCCGGGAAGTAATAATCAATTGTGTCAATCAGAGCTTCTGCAACACCAGTTTCTTCAGCGAGTTTGCTGTATTCTTCTATTTTCTGTTTCATTACATCTGGTGGTAATCCAATCGCAGCAACAAATCCAAGTAATCTGGCAAAGGAAGCTGCCAGTTTTTCCTTACCAGCATCTTTCAAATCAACTTCTTCCATCTCCTCAAGTCCTCCCTCTTCGAGTTCCAGATCCGGGAGGACTGGATCAGGCATACTCATAATACCACCCCATCTTTAATACCTATTTTTTTCATAATTATGTCTGTGTTTTCCTGTGGATCCACCACTATCTGTTTCCTTTTCTCCTTCTGTTCGCTTTTTTTAACAGGTTCATTTTCTGGTTCTGGCTCTGGTTCTGTTCTTCGACCTCTCAGATACAGGTAAATGACACCAAGGATTACACCGGCAGCAACAATGGTCAGTAGCAGCATGTATTTATTCGGTGATAAAAATTTTTTTGCCGCTGATAGCTTTTCGTCTTCCTCTTTTTTAACATTTATCTGTGGTTCTTCCACTGTTGTTATTTTTTGATTGATTTCATCGATTACTTTATCAACACTTACTATCTGTATTTGCTGTGATGGGTTTTCAAGAAAATCTGAAAGTGATGCAGTGCTGTCTGTATTATCAGCAGCTCCTTTATCAATTTTTGTAGATGTTTCTTTCACTTTATTATAATCTCTAACATATTTATGTGCAGTGCTCTTTGAAATGCCAAGTTCTCTGGCAATTTCTCCAAAGGATTTGCCTTCCTGTCGTAATCTCCACGCCTGTTCCTGGACGTCCATGACTATCCCTTCAGAATACAACTCCTGCCGGAGACGGATTCACCTCTTCTACCGGTTCTTCAATCTCCTGCTCTGGTTCTGGTTCTGCTGGAACCGTTGTCTGAATATTCCTTCTTTCATTGAGTATTTTATATACGATAAATCCGACAGCTATAACTGCGATAATAATCAGAACCCAGGTTATGATCTCTTTTTCGTCTTTCTTCTCTTTCTTTTCTTCTTCTGGAGTCACATCTTCCATAGTTTCTTCAACTGTCTTCTTTCTGGTCTTTTTAGTTGTTTGCTTCTTTTCACTTTTCTTTTTAGCAGTCTTTTTCTTTTTGGATTTTTTATCTTCCTTTTCACCTTCATCTTTCTTATCAACTTCTTTCTTTTCTTCTTCCTCCATCTTTTTACTCACCTCTTCTGGTTTATCAACCTCCTTTTTTTCTGAAGGAGATTCTGGAGGTTTTGTATCATCAGGCTTATTGCTTTTAGCAGGTTTATCATGAGATGTATCTTTACTATCTTTCGATTGTTCGTTCGTTTGTTCGTTCGTTTTCTGTTCAGGTTGTTCGTTCGATGTTTGAGAACTTTCGTTCATTGCGTTCTTTTCATCTTCAGTGAAAAAATCGTCTTCCACATTCATCGTTCGAGGATCCATGAATTAATTCGAACGAAGAGGTATATAAAGTTTAGGACAATCGAAAAATTTATAATCTGTCAGGAATAATTCTGTTCAGGATATAATGAAGGGTAGAGATCTCAAGGAAATGGCAAGATTCTGGGAAATTCTTGATCCTCTGGAGAATAATGAGGTGTATGTTCTTCTTCTTATTGGCAAAAAGAAAGGAAAAAGGTCAATTCTGGATACAGTTCTGATAAAAAGTAATGATTTTAACGAATTCTTTAACAAAACAAGCATACTTATCAATAAGGCAAAGAGGATCTTACATGACACCGAACTGCTAATAGACGTTAATAAGAAAGACGTCAGAGAGGGTCTTGAAAGTGGCTGGATAGATATTCGTTCAAAGATCAATCGTGGTGAAGATATTCGCAATTTCACTTCAATTTTTCTCAGAAATATTCGATACGCCCAGCTAACTGACTATGTTCTCATTAAAGACAGCGAACCACTGTATGAGATGTCCCCGGAATATATTGTTCAGTGTGGTAAAAACTACTACAACATACTGAAACATGGAGATGAGGACTGTATACACAAGCCAGAGATTCCCATTCCTGGAACGGTTATGGACGGGAATGAAGTAACTCTGTATTATGTCAACTCTGAACGAAAAAAGAAAAATTAGGTTATCCTAATCTCCGAAACTATTTTAAACACTACTGTCAAATTATAGATCATGACTGAGAAAGGAAGTACGAAAAATAGTGGACAGAGCACAGACAGAACACCAACAAAATGGGTCAATTTTGTGAATGACCCTCAGTTCGCAGGAGAAGAAAATGAGTACAGAACGTTCGTTTCCGAACCCACCACGTTCGAGGGTGAGGTTGAGTATGCTGGAAGTGGGGAAGTGAAAGTAGGAAGGACAGCATTTCCGAGCAATATTATAGTGCTCAGAGATCACAGTGGACAGAAGTTCGGATTTAACCTGCCGATTGGTTCGTGGTATTACCTGTATCTCCTTGATGGCAGGGATGTCAGGAGAGGTGACAGAGTAAGAATAAGCTATCTCGGAACCGCAAAGAAGGCAAAGCTCAAGGATGTTTTGAAGGATACCGCACATATAATTTCAATAGTCAGGCTGCCCAATGAGTAGTCTGACTATTTTTATTTTTTATGGAGGTGTTTTGATTGACAGATGAGTGTATTAGAGCATATACTAATATCTTCAGTTATTATCTCAATAGTCGTGAATCAATTGACAGGCAGATAAGAGATGTTCTCATCGACCTTTCAGAACAGTGTAATAAAATAATATCTCCAGGTATCAGGGAATATACAGGACTCGACAATATCTTTATGCCTTACTACCATCCTGATGGCACTCCAGAATTACATCTTATCGTGCATTATCCCGAAGATGATATTCCGAATGTGAATAATCAGGAAGATGAATCAACTACTCTCGAACTACCGTTCAGGATAATTCATACTGAGAATAAGATCAAGGAATATATTAAAAGAAATTATCCTGAACTTCTCTCGATTGCAAACAATTTCTGGATTTCAATCTGTGGTGATCCTGCATATAACCATCATCTAAAAATGTGGGAAGGGTATAAAGTATTAAGGAGGTATAAACATGGTTGATCTTTTTGTAACCCCATCGATAATTCATGCTTACACTCTCAAACCAGAATGGGGTGTCCGAGCGTATTATAACACACTAACCGGCAACAGGGAACCACTGAATTACTTCATCAGGAGAGGTTTATACCTGCACAGAAAACTTGGATATAATAACAATGTAAGATTCTACAGAACTGTTGTTATAAACTGTAACGGTGGTGAAAAGGTTCTTGCAGTGGAGGGAACCCCTGATCATATTGAACCTCTGAAAGAACTGAAAACCTGTCATCCTGATAAACTCAATGATCCATCCTTTGAAAGAAGTGTTGATGCTGGGGCTCTACAGTTACAGGGATATATGTTTCTGACAGGTTATGAATGTGGCTACCTCGTCTTTGCAGACAGGAACACTGGTAACGAACTTCTTGAAATAACTGTTCCACGGAACGACAGAAGATTTCTGAATACAGTTCTTGAATTCTTTGATTATATTAACCGAATTCCCAGACTTGATGAATATCTGAAAAGGGAGTGATTCAAAATGCCATTTGATAAATACGGAGTCTTTAGATGTGATAAGAGATGCCCCCTGCATAATGAAACTGATTGTGAGGCTAACGCTCGTAATATTGTTGATGGGTGTATGCTACACGAGTATCATCCGGATCATCTTATTAAATATGCAATGTGGTATAAAACACTTTTTAAAGTAGGAAAGGAGGTGAGTAAATGAAATCCAATATAGATGTGAATTTTGTTAAAGTATCAAACGCTCCTGAAAATCTGGTCTCGATAGAGGAACCCCTGCTGATCAAAAGTTCCAGAGAAATATTCAGAGAATGTCTTGAAATCATGAAGAAAAAGAACCACGACTATTCCCCGACAGAAGATCCTTTTGGAAACTTCAGAATGTACGAATATTTAGGTATATGCAGTATCGAACAGGGAATACTGACAAGAATGATTGATAAAATATCCAGAATAATTGCCATACTCAACAAGAACCAGAACATGGTATACAATGAAACAGTTGAAGATACTTTGATTGATCTTATTAACTACAGTACTATTTTACTCAGTTATATTCGTCTGGTAAAAAGATAATAAAGAGGTGATACTGTGTGTGAAATGAAAACTCCTGCAGTTAGAGAGATTGAGATAGAACAGGGAATTCATGAAGATGGAGGTGGTTTTAAGATCTATCTCCGAATGGATGGACTCAAGCCGAACGAGCTGGTTGATGTTCTGTTCAAAATCTATGCTCGTTTGAGCAAAAATGATAATCAGACAGAGAAAAACAGAATTGATGTCACATGATCGCAAAAACTAAATACAGTCGGAATATTTTTCACACCACTCACGGAGGGAAGTATCATGGAGCCCCTGACGTCAGTTTTTACAGGAGGTGAGATTGATGAGTGGAATCTCCAGACAGGATGCCCCTGTGGAGGGAATATGCTCGTCAGGTACGGGAACGAGCGAAAGCTCGTTACCGCATGCGATCAGTGTGGATTTGTCGTCGAATACAGATTTTAATTTCCCATTTTTTACTGAAACAGAGAAGTTGATCTGGGCTGCAGGATTTTTTGAAGGTGAAGGTACAGTTCACATCACCAAACAGGGCTATCTTGATGTAAAAATAGCAAACACATCTTATGAGAGCCTTAAACTACTTCAAAGTATTTCTGGAGGAAGAATATATAAATATCCCAACTACCGAAAAAAGAATGGAGATACGACCAGTATCTACAGATTGTGCATTTTCGGCACTAAAGCCTATGAATTTCTCGGAAAGATTCTACCCTACATGAAATTCAGACGCAAACAGGTGGAGCTTGCAATTGAATTCTACGATCAGGAGAGAAAAAACGTTAATAAATATCGATCACTTATAAATTCCTGGAGTGGTAAAAATGAAAAAGGTTAATGTAAAAAAGGTAAGAGAATTTCTGATAAAGCATTATGAAAAGGAATGGTGGATAGATGCACTCAAGTGGCTGAAGGACAATACTGATTTTCCAAAACTTCATAAACTCCCTGACCATCTTCTTGATGATTTCCATAATGTATTCAGACCTCATCTCAGATCACCATTTATTATAACTAACGAGGCCAGTGCTACTAACAGACTTACTGCCTACAGCAGGATTGATATGCTGAAAAACATGAGGGTTTCACTTCTACCACACTGGATCGGCAAGGTATGCCCGGTATTTAGATCCAGAGCGGTTGGGAATTTCGGACTTATAGTGATGCTAACTGAAAAAGATGACATCTTTTCCCGTGCCTTTTATAACCTTCCATTTCCATTTCATCAGAAGGTTAAAAGAACAGTTATTTCCTGTTATGGGCTTGCCAAACATGGCAGAAGCATAGATGAGATTACAGACTTCCCAGATGGAGGCGTTTTTCTTCTGAAACCTGAGAAAGATGAAAAATATGAAAAATTTGCTAAATACACAGACTACAGCTACGTCACTCTGGACTGGAGATTTCCAGAAACCTATGACGAATTCATCAAAACTCTTGATGGTGCCGTTCTGATCTCTCGATCAGCAGCTGAGAAACTGAAATACAGGAGAGTTGGCTACATAATCCTGAGAAATCCTGCCATTGAAATAAGTGAAAAACATTTCGGACTGATTACTAAAAAAATCCCTGAGGTGGGTACATATATCAACTATCAGCAAACCCTTACTGATGTTGAAGATGAAACTGCCAGAATGTCCAGCGTTACAGGATATATCACAAAAATCGAACTTCTCACCCCACTTGTTAAAGATCCAATGCGTAAGGTCTGGCGACTTACTGTAGAAGAAGACAGGGAAGCTGAAATTGGCTGTAAGCTTGAAAGTCCACAGGGATTGAAACATACCATCGCCGGATATGTTAATGACGATAAACCTGTAATAGTAATCAATCCAGAATCGTTTAAAGATAGAGCTATTTATGAAGAGATAAAACAGACTGGTAAGATCCACTGCTATCCCACAATACCTGGTAAGGATGGTAATATCAGTTCGAGAAACATACGAATATCCAGAACCCTTGTTCAGGGTATCTTCTGTTATCCTCCAGATATTAGAAATGAAATCATTGAGAAGATTTTCAATAAAAAAACACTCACTTTCCCATACCCATCAAATATACTCTGGATTCTTGAAAACATGCATAGAATTGATCCTGATAAACTCATGAAGAAATATCCAGTGTTCTACAATCATTTCTATTACATCAGACAGAAGAAAGTCGGTGAAAAATTCTACCTCTATGATGAACCTACAAAACTCTACAGAGCATGGAAAAAACTGAATAAAGTTAAGGATTTCAATAAATTAAGCAAATTCGACCAGGAAAGTGTTAACTCATTTATCAAACAAATCATTCAAAAAATACTACTCTTTGATCAGGCGAAGAAATGCCAGATTAAGATCAGAGGCTATATCAGAATACTTGAATTCCACTCAGATCCTGAAGTTAACGTGATTCATCTTGGCAGATCATTCTGGGAAGAGCTTGGCGAGCCTGAATATGTTCTTGTTGCCAAGGAACCGGTGACAAGAGATACCTCAATTAGATGCATGAAGGTGAAGGTGAAATCTGATGATGAAGTACCTCCCTGGGTTGCTTATATTCATCCCTACTTCGCGATGGATCATGAGAACCCTACATCTGAGAACTTTCATACCAAGGCAGATCAGGATGGTGATTTACTGTTGATCATTCCCCTCACTGATCCCATACCTGGTGCCATGTATAAATTACAGAGAAGAAAATATGACAGACTGTGGAAAGAAAATAAAGGAGTTACTCTCAAAACAGTGAAACATTTTGAACCGTATAAATCTCTTAAAGACTTTCTCCTTGATATATATGAGTATAACAGGAGAGAATCTATCGAACAGCTCATTATGCAACAGTTTGGTGGCATTAAAAACCGTGCAATGTTCACTGATCTTATCCTGGACTGGAAGAAGTGGAAAGAGTTTGTCAATAAATGGGATCTTGAATTGAAAGGATTCCAGGCTGAAAAATTCAATCCTGAATTGAAAGATGCAACACCTGAACAGTTAAATGAATTCTATACAAGAATGCTTAAAGAGGCTCAATCAGCAAGACTGCCTGATTACATAGAAGAATATAAGCAGCTTAGAAAACTTGATGAGGTAGATTACCATTCAATTAAAAAAGTTAGGAAAGTACTCAAATTGCTTAAGAAGTCTAAACACCCGGTAATTCAGCTAATGGCCAGGATTTATGATGAGCTTGAGATTGTGTAATCTACGGAAAGATTTATATTTTCTTCCGTAAATATGGTATGTTGTTAAGGGAGGTGATTAAAAATGGAGTGTGTTTTTGCTGAAGAGAGGAAGAAAGGAGATACACCGATATTAACTGCTGCATTGTTTACTTCAAATAAAAACACTGTCACAATCCGTTTTCTGGAACAAGTCACATACCCTGATGGAACAAGGGGCGAATATTTCTTCTATATCAATGTGCCTGTTGATGTATTTATTAAGGAAATGGAAGGTTTTATAGATAGGTTAAAAAAGGAGGTGACAGCCTGATGAATTTCGATATAAAATATTGGGTTGATAAGGGACATTATAGTCTCATGAACCCTGAGAGAATTCTAACAGATGTTGGAATCAGCATCTTTGATGAACACGGATGTAAGATAATATCCTCAAGTGTGATTCTTGACGAAGATGACTATGCTTATTTCAGAAAAAAGATGGCTGAAAATCCTGTAGATGGATTCATAGAAGCTGCTGACTTATTCTTTGAAAAAATAATTTATTCCACAAAAGAGGAAGAAATCAGAGAAGCTGTTAATTATCTCAAGAAACATAAAAAGTCTCTTGAAAGAGCCTGGTATCAATCTCAAATAAAGGATCTTGAAAAAAGACTTGAAATCTTGAAAAAGAAATATATGGAGGTGATGATATGAAAGAAAGAAGAATTGATGAATCAAGGGCTATGCTTGTCAGAGCATTCTATTTTGCATTAGGATCATACATGGAACAGGAAGCTAAAAAAGGGGATCAGTGGAGAGATCAAAGTATTGGCGAGCTATATTCTCATCTCAAACATGAAGTAGAAGAAATCAGAAGAAATCTTAAATCCGGTGATTATACTTATCTCGTCCACAACTGTGCTGATCTTGTTGGACTTTCTACGATTCTGCTGGCTAAAGTTCTTGAAAAAGGAAAACACTTTGAGGTGAAATATAATGAAAAATGACAGATTCTGTCCCCTGATAAAGGACTGGTGTTTTGAATCCTGTGTATTTCATAGAACGATTATCGTACATCCTCCAACCTCAATCATAGATAAATTCAAAAGCATTTGCCTGATCACTGAAACTCTTGAAAAATATCTAAAAGAAGGTGAAAAATTATGAGTGTGTCAGGTCATCTCGAATTTATAGTTGACGGAGACCATGGGGTCTGCAGGATATGTGGTGTTGTTTCAACCAGTAAAACGTTCTATACACTGACCGATCTAAAAAAAGATGAACCAGTATCTCTTCATGATCTTAAATCAATAGCTTTCACTCTCTGCCCTGCTTGTCTTGAAAAACTTACTCTTGCATGTTTCAAATATTATCTGAACATTGGAGAAAAAGAGTTAAATAATTATCCGGATGATATTCAGAATCTATGGAATCTTCTTAAACCATCCATTCAGAAATATATAGACAGACGATCCTGTGAGCTTGATTTCGTTGAATATCCTTCAGAAGGTGTGGTAATATAGGAGGTGGTGGTATGGTTGAAAAATGGGTATTTGCATGTGGATGTGGTGATGAGAAATGCAGTACAACACTGACAGTCTATAAATCAGCTGATCTGTTTTTCATAACTATAGATGCCACTCATACTGACAACACATTTGAACTTGGCAGAGAATCGGCCAGAGTATTGAGCGAACTTCTATCTGACTATATTAAGGGTGATCAAAAATGAGACATGATTGTCTTATAAACATTCTGATTTTCGCAATAGTTCTGAGCATTCTTGGCTCACTTATTATGGTATTTGCAGACTACTTTTACACTATTGAAGAGACATCAACATATTACGAAAACTCTACTAAAATTACCCTCACTAAAACCTACTATACAGACATTTATCAGTATCACCGCGTAACAGGGTTTGGTGTTGGTCTTATTGTTGCTGGGTTAGGTCTGATAATCTATGCCTTAATTCGGAATTCCGATTAAATGAAGGTGATAGCGTGAGTGAGGTGGTATTTAAAACCTATCCCAAAGTTTTTAGAGTAGGGCATAAAAACACACAGGGTATATTTAACAAAGGCATTATTGTAGTGGAAGAAAAACTTGACGGGGCGAACGTTCGATGGATGTACGACACATCCAGAAGTCTCTTCAGATTTGGCAGCAGAAAAGTAGAGCTGACAGAAGCTAAAGACCCCGGGCAGTTCAGAAAATTCGTGGAATGGCTTAATGAACACATCAGCTTCTCGGATCTGGAAGAAGATCATATCTACTTTGCTGAATACATGATACCTCATACTATCCAGTATGACTGGGACAAAACCCCATTAATTATTGGTTTCGATGTATACAACTGTAATACAGAAAAATTCATACCCCTCGATGAAGCCATTGAACTCTTCAAAAACATTAAAGTTCCATTTGTACCTGTGATTGACCAGAGACCGTTCTACGAGATTACTCCTGACTATCTGGATAAAGTCATACCGCAAAGTAAATACTACAACGGAACTGCTGAAGGCGTGGTTTTCAAGAACTATGAAACACAGCAGCTCGCCAAACTCATTGCAGAGGGATTCAAAGAAGTTAATGAACAGACGTTTGGCAAGGGTAAGAAAGCCGCTAAAAAACAGAGTAATGAAGAATACATTCTTGAGAAATACTGTCCACCAAGAAGAATTGAAAAGGTGATCAAAAACCTTGTCGAAGAATGGAATCTACCACTTGACATGAAGCTCATGACACACCTGCCAAAGAAAGTATGGAATGACATCATTGAAGAAGAAGCATCTTCAATCCTCAATGAAAACATAACTATCAACCTGCCAAGATTAAGAAAAATGATAACCAAAAGATGCGTCAACGTCCTCCAGAGATGCATGGCTCTCAACGAAATGGGGGTATTTTAATGCCATACTGGGAGAGATATTTTGAAGCCAGAGACTCAATGTGTGATGACTGTGATCGATTGACACCTGATGAAGTTCAGGAACTGATCGAAAGTATATCCAGAGAAAAACATAAATATCTTGAAGGTATTCGAAATATCATGAACAAAATTAAACATTTTGAGAAAAAACTCAGGAGGTGGAACGAATGGAATGGTGGATCCCTCTGATTGGCCTGTATCTTTTGATTGGCTTTGGCATTGGAGTCATAACAATATGGCTGCGAATGAAATTCGGAGAACCTGTCACAGTATCCTTCCTGCTAATGACTCTTGTAGGAATGATCTTCTGGATTTTCATTCTCGGATATTACACTGTAAAAGGATACAGAGCCTACAAGGAGGAAAGTGAAGCAATGAATCAAGCTATTGATGAAATTGCTGAAGATGATGAATTTAAAGAGTTCGCCGCACAGATTTTACAGAAAGCCTTCGATGAAGAACCTTCTGAGAAATAATCTTTTCCGTACCAACGATGGTGATAAAAATGGGAGATGTAGTTCTTTTCTGCTCAGCATGTCATCGAAGATGCAAGCTAATGTTCTATGCAGATAAAAATGATAACCCTAAATGTCCTGTAGGGTTCGCTGACCCTGAATGGTCTAAGGAATGGAAGAGATTTGCTTTACCATATACTATTAATAGAGTACAGGAAAATATCGAAACTCTTGACGAGATTAAACAGAGTCTTAAGAATTACATGGAAACAATCAAAGCTAACTATCTTAACAAATCCACTGATTGTCCTCAATGCAAATTACCCGGCAATAAAATCTATAAAGACATATATCACTGCAGCAGCTGCAATACACTGTGGTATGAATAATTTTTCCGTATTTGTGGAGGGTATTCTCTTTTTTCGCCCTCCGATTGTGTTATTTAAAAAATAAAAGGAGGTGTTGTGTATGGCAGAAATTGTGAAAAGTTTAGCCGGCACTGGCCGGCAGTATATAAAAATGCAGGCACGGGTGAAGGAAGGTAAACTGCATATTCAGGGTAAAGGAACTAAAATCAACAGATCCTATGGCATCGCTATTGATGTAACACTGTCAGAATCAGTTCTTCGATGGTTTGAAAAACAGGATCATACTGAAGAGAGTCTTGCTGGGTCGGATGCTATGTATGTTTCAGTACAGGCTAAGCCATTGTCAGGTGACGTAATTCACATACAGGTTGAAGGATCTGAATTTAACAGAGAATATGGACTGGCTATTGACGTTACCAGCTCTGAACTCCACAAATTTGTCACAAAAGAACTTGCTAAGGAGGAATAACTGATGAGTTCTCCATACAAAAAGTATGTTGACTCACCGCCATACTGTATAATCACTGAATTCCATGATTTTCTTTTTTTACAGAGACTTCTTGCACCAGATATTGACAGCAATATACAGCAAGATGCACGAAAACTTCTTGACTCCATAACTCATCTGTTTGCAAGACAGATCTTTGATTATTCCTTCGCCGCATGTCTTGGTGAAGCAAGACATTCATACAAACGATGCCATGATGCTTATATCTCTGAATTTAATAGCAATGACCATTCTCGAGATAATGTTTACCTCGAATCACATCGATTTGATCCGAATATCACACTACCGATACTCATAAAACTCTTTAACAAATATACATGGGAATCCAGCTACGGTGGTGAAAGCTGGGGTAACATTGCTGAAAAGACGTATCAGTGGTGGATCGGCAATATTAAAGACACAGTCTACATCGATACAGTCGCCTACCTAAACCACAATGGAGGCATATATCTTGATAAAGGATTCATCTTCACTCTCTCATCTCCAGCATATCTGAGAAAACTGCTTGATTTCAAGAGACACAATGATCTCATTCATGATTTTGATAAACTTCTTTCTATCGCAAACCGGACTTTTCAACCACTTTACCTGAGCACACCAGTTTTTGATCTTGTAAAAGACTTTATTCCAGACGCACATCTGAAAATCATGAAAACTAAAAAACTGACAATAGTAAACCTTGGATATACTCCGATCCAGTATGGTAATGAAACCATAAAGCTTATTGAAATTGAGGATTTTGAGGAGATGGTCTATGAAGCTAAAGGAACTGAAAGCAAAAATAGCAGGGTTGATTAAAATGAGCAAAAAGAACAAAGGAAAATGGAACTACTCCTATGACTGGGATCCTGTTGACTGGCACTATCCAGTATATTATGCTCCTAAAAAATGTCATAGTGGCACCGTAAAAGCATTTGAAACAAGTTACGCAGATAAACAGATAATCTTTTATGGTGGGGGTGAATCAAGAGGATATGATCCAAAACTGGTAGATGTAACAGTAACAACCATAGATCCTGGACTTCCTATGACCAATTTTGGGATTAATCTGAATGGAAGTGATCATAAATATATCTATCTTCCAGTTACTGACTATCGAGCCCCTGTATATAGTGTAGGCACGTATTTCGAGATTCTCGATGGAATTATTAAAAACATAAACAAAAATCCTGTGAAAATAGGAGTGATGTGTCTCGGAGGTCATGGTAGGACAGGCACATTGCTTGCAACATTTCTTGGACTTCTTGAACCATCAATAGATGATCCCATCTCCTACATCAGAGAACACTACTGCGAAAAAGCCATTGAAAGCTATGATCAGATAGATTACATAGAACGCATCACTGGTAAAAAAACTTCTGCCAGTCCCTCTAAATCCGTCTACTCCTCAAAAACCAGCAGCAAAATAACAACTCAGGTAAAATGTCATGACTGTAACAAACAATTCACTGTAAAAATACCTTCTTACCGCGTTCACAGCACCTTCCAGTGTAAGGAATGTGTTAAAAAACATGGAAAAGTTGTCGGTGCTTACATAATTCAGGATTCTTCAGGTGGTACTTATGAATAGACCATCAACAAGTCTTATCATCTCAAGCATTGGAATAATCATTCTTTCTTTTCTCATTATATCCCTGATCCTGTGGACTTTTGTAGAAGCTGGACTCATTGATCTGACCACTGTTGTCAGTGCTTTCGCAGCATTATGTATCTGGAACATTCTCGAAGCTCTCGCAAAAACAAAACTTTAAAAAATTTTGCCAAAAACCTTATAAAACCTGAGATCTACTAATTATATGAAGGAGGTGATACGTGGTGGATGATGTTTTTGATACCCTGATTAAAGCATTTAGAGATGTAAAGCGGGCAAGAGAAAAGGTTGAAGGGATCTCTCTTGAAACTCTGGACAATTCATCTCATGCTGTAGTAACAAAGATATATGATGAAGCACAGAAGATCATACATGCCACTGAAAAAATCAGATCTCCTTGAAAAAATATTCGCTGATAATAAGAAATTCCTGCCTGAAATCGACCACTTTCGAGAACCAGTTAAAGACCTGCTGGATATGGTGTGTGATGATGAAAATCATGCCAGAGCATTCATATCAAATACATTCGTATACCTCCATAATCTCTACCAGTATGACCCCACCTACAATGGTTTCTTTAAAAACCTTGAACCAACACTTGAAAACTTCATCGCAGCTTACTACACAGTCAGACCTCTTGAATTTCTCCATGCCTGGACTTACTCCATGGCAGTGTTCAACTATACTGAAGCCATCAGAAATGAAAAAAGAAAACAGGAAGAAGAAATCAGCTATATAGGGTGATAGTATGGGTAAGGTTAAAAAAGCAACTTCTGAAAAAAGAAAAGCTGTTGAAGAAAGTCTAATCAGACAGCAGTATAAATTTCTCCACCTTCTCGACGAAATGAAGCAACATCTTGGTGACCATATCAGAGTGCGAACAATATTCAAAGACGATAAAGGAAGATTCATATCACCTAAAAAGGCGAGAGAACTTCAAAAAGAAGGTAAAAAAGTAACTCGTGAAAGAGCCTACTACATAAAAAGAGACCTCCCTGAATTCAACCTCAAAAAAGGAGATCAGATCCCGGAAGAAATCCGTGAAGATGTCTTTGAGAAAGTTAAAGAAGATGTAAAATATCACAATACAATAGTCGGTGTTATGATTCACAACGACCTGACCTGGGACGACGCAAAAGCTCTCGTTGATGATGTCTTTCAAAAATATGAAGATGGTGAAATAGACCACGAGGAAGTACATGAAATCCTCTCGCCCTGAGATACCAAAATGGATTATTGAAAAAAACAAAGAATGGAATGAACTGAAATCCTCACCTCAACCCAGATTAACCACTGACTCTGGAAGAATGCACATCCTGGTAAGAGGATTTGATACTGAAACTCTTGATGGATACTGCAGATTGATCGCATGCAGTGATGGATCATATATCTATCTCAACAATTTTGACCAGAATAATCTCGATCAGATTCTCTCTTTTCTTTCAAAACCTGAGTACTCCGAGACTCTTAATTTCTTCTATAATATAGATTTTGACGCCGCAGCCATTCTGAAATATCTTCCAGTTAAAAATCTCAAACAGCTTTACTCCCTGAGCAAAACCAGATACAAAGAGTGGACAATATCCTACGTCCCACGAAAAGCCTTCACAATCCGCAAAGGCAAATCATCCTGTAAATATTTTGACCTCTGGCAATACTATCGTAAAAGTCTCGAAAATGCTGTACAGGCATATATCTCTAAAGATCTTCAGAAAGATCCAATCGATCGCGAAAAACTCGGTACTGACTGGAAATACTGGCAAAAAAATTTACCTTCAATTATCTCCTACTGTATTAAAGATGCCAGACTAACTCAGGAACTTGGTGATATTATGCAGGAAAAATTGAATGCCCTCGGTTTATCTTTCGACAGCCCATTCTCCACAGGCACAATCAGTATCAGATACTTCTCTCAATTTTATGACTTTCCCCGCTTCAAACCCACTGAATGGAATAGATATGCATACCTATCCTACTTTGGGGGACGATTTGAAGTTACTCAGAAAGGTTACTTCGATAACATTGTAGTTCAGGATATTGCAAGTGCCTACCCTTATCAAATTGCCAATCTCATAGATATAAATAAAGGAGAATGGTTCAAAATTACTGATCTTGATGAAACTGCAGACATTGCGTTTTACCGCGTCGTGATTGATAAAACCACCGATCATTCCATCCAGCCTCTCGGTTTCAGGCAGAATGGACTGGTCTTCTATCCTGAAATGCAAAACATTCTCCACTATCTCACTCAGGATGAACTTCTCCTTGCCCTGGATAATTACGACGATATTGAAATCACTGTAATCGATGGATGGGCATTTTATGCCAGTGAACCTGTATACCCTTTCGAAAAAATGAGAGAAATCTTTGAGGAACGAAAGAAAATCAAGGAATCTGATCCCATACTCCAGCTTGTTCTGAAAATCATTATGAATTCTAAATACGGTAAGGCTGCTGAAAAGGTCAGAAAGTATGTAAAAACCGACTTCTCCAAAGCTGATGACTTTGTATATGTTGATGACTACATCCCCGTTCGAACCACTCTTCAGCCTGGTCGAATATTCAACCCTGTATACGCTTCATTAATCACATCACGTACACGAGTCATGCTTGTAGAGCAGGCATTAAAAAATCCTGATCATGTTGTCGCCATGTTCACTGACAGCATCTTCTCCACAAAGAAAATCGTAAGAGAATCATCCGAACTCGGTGGATGGGAAGTGGAATGTGAGGGTGAAGCCCTTATCATCGGCAGTGGTGTTTATACTGTAAGAAATAAAAATACAGGATTACTCAAAACCAGATTGAGAGGTATACATCTTGATTATGATAATATCGATCTTTTTGAAGTTGCTGAAGCCAATAAAAACAAAACGGCTGTAGAACTCGAATGGAAAAAAACCATCAAACCTAAAGAAGCATTACTTTTCAAAAATAAATACTCCATTAAAAACATTAATCATATGATTCACTACAAACGTGAATTGAACGTTAGAATGGATAAAAAAAGGAAATGGTTAAAAAATCCTGTCACCTTTTCAGAACTTCTGGCACGTAATTATGAAAGCCTTCCACTCCACATTCCGTAAGTATGGAGGTGATATTATGGAAAAGATAAAAATTCTTTGCAAAATATGTGAGGAATACATTGACGATAGTGTCGACAGTCACTTCGACAACTATCATTATGAAGATTTTGAACAGTGGTTACAATTGGCTGCACCTGATGAAGACAGTAAGTACTCCTGGCTGAAGACAAAGAGGTTCAACCAGTTCATGATGACAAACATCGAATTCCATACTTTCCGTAACAATGGAGGTGTTCGATCATGAATATTAAAACAGGAGATATTTTAAAACCAAAAGAACCTGACTTTCTTGAAGAAGCATACAGCGTTATTTATCGAGTTAT
>Ga0256830_1000790_pt1 | contig 23665 bp, 19 predicted proteins | sample 128326metaG_FD_190537 | JGI IMG/M metagenome (GOLD analysis project Ga0256830, IMG submission 190537) | Hydrothermal vent microbial communities from Lau Basin, Pacific Ocean - 128-326 | ecosystem: Environmental > Aquatic > Marine > Hydrothermal vents | place: Pacific Ocean: Lau Basin | collected... | reverse complement strand
TTTCGCCGTGCCGGACCGGCAACTGAAAGATGCCGCCCGTAGCGTGGTACAAAAACCACCGCATAAAAAACCGTTACCCTTCTGGAAGTCCGCCACCAACCATGGATTGGTACGCCCGCTGTTGGCAAAAATATTACGCAAAAAAGTCGCTGCCAAGGCACCCAAAAATCATTATCCCGCCCCTTATGCACTTATCGATTTATGGGCCCGACATGGCGGTAATAAACAGGCCATGCTACAGGGCGAAGAATTATCGGTTGCAAAACTGGTATTGGGCGATACGGCCCAAAACCTGATCCGGGTTTTTTTCCTACAGGAAAAGCTCAAATCCCTAACCAAAAACCCTTTCAGGGCAAAACGGGTGCATATCATTGGTGGCGGAGTGATGGGCGGCGACATTGCAGCCTGGTGTGCGCTACGAGGTATGCAGGTCACCGTGCAGGACCGGCAGGAAGCCACCCTGGCAAAAGTCATTCAGCGAGCCGCCAAACTGTATAAAAAGAAACTGAAAAAACCACGTCTGGTAGAAGAAGTGCTGGATCGTCTGACACCGGATAAAGACGGGCTGGGTATTGCACAGGCCGATGTGGTCATCGAGGCCATTTTTGAAAATGTTGAAGCCAAGCAAAGCCTCTATCGGGAAGTAGAGCCTCAAATGAAACCCGGCGCCCTGCTGGCCACCAATACCTCCAGTATTCCTCTGGACGTACTCAGTGATTGTCTGTCCGACCCTGCACGGCTGGTGGGCATTCACTTTTTTAATCCCGTGGCCATGATGCAACTGGTAGAAATTGTCAGCGCCAAAAATACCGACCCTGAAGTGATTGCCAAAGCCACTGCCTTTACGCGGCAGATTGACCGCCTGCCCCTGCCGGTGACGTCTACACCGGGTTTTCTGGTCAATCGGGTATTAATGCCCTATCTGCTGGAAGCCGTGGTGCTAGAATCCGAAGGCGTGAGCCCGCAGGTTATCGACAAGGCAGCACTGGACTTTGGCATGCCCATGGGCCCCATTGCATTAGCCGATACCGTAGGACTGGATATTTGTCTGGCAGTAGCAGAAACACTGTCACAATCCATGAATGTAGACGTACCGGATCGTCTGCGCAGTCTGGTGGAAAGCGGCAAACTGGGTAAAAAATCCGGGCAGGGGTTTTATCGTTATCCCGCGAAGAAAAAAGGCAAACCGGAGATCGAAAAGCCGGGCAAAGGTGATTATTTCCCCCCCGATATTCAGGATCGCCTGATGTTGCGCATGTTGAACGAAGCACAGGCATGCCTGCGTGAAGGTGTGGTCAGCGACAAAGATATGCTGGATGTCGGCATTATTTTTGGTACCGGTTTTGCGCCATTCCTTGGCGGTCCCCTACATTATATTGAAAGTCAAAACACTGAAGCCCTGCTGGAAAAAATGCGTCATATGCACGAAAGTCACGGTGAACGCTTTACGCCCGATGTAAGTTGGACGCGTGTTGGTTAATATCACCTGATATCCGTTAACAGGAAATTTTTACAGGAAACTTTAACAATGGCTAACAAAACTCTGGATGTTATTTCCATCGAAGATGCAGGCAACCTGCCCGGTCTTTTTCAACAACGCGTCAAACGTACACCGGAAGCTATAGCCTATCGCCACTTTGATGGCACGCAATCCCGCTGGGTGGACTTTACCTGGGCGGAATCAGCACGACAGATTGCAGCAATACAGGTGGCACTGGAAAAGGAAGATCTGGAAGCAGGTGACCACGTGGCGCTTATGTTGCGTAATTGTCCGCAATGGATCTTCTTTGAACAGGCGGCACTGGCCATGGGATTGGTAGTGGTGCCCCTGTACACTGACGACCGCGCTGAAAATGTGTCATATGTTTTACAGGATGCGGGGGTCAAACTGCTATTGGTGGAAGGTGATGCGACACTGCTGAAACTAGCCTCTATTCGTGCGCAATTGCAGGGTTTGCTGCGCGTTGTTTCCGTACAGGCTTGCGAACCCTCAGCAGATTATTCACGATTGACCTCACTGGCAGACTGGCAGGCTTTCGATGAAACACCTTCGATGACAGCAACACCAGACATCGATGCACTGGCGACACTGGTGTATACCTCGGGTACCACCGGGCGTCCAAAAGGTGTGATGCTCAGCCACCGGAACATCCTGTTCAATGCCGATGCCGCAATACAACAGTACCCTATTTATTGCGAAGATCGATTACTGTCATTTCTGCCATTGTCGCACATGTTTGAGCGCACCCTGGGTTGTTACATCCCGATGATGACAGGAAGTACCGTCGCCTTTGCACGCTCGGTGCAGGATCTGGCGGAAGACCTGATCAGCCAGCAGCCCACCATTCTGATTTCTGTACCTCGCATTTACGAACGTGTTTACAACAAGATTCAGGCACAGGTCGCGAATAAATCCCCCTTTGCACAATCACTGTTCCACAGCGCTGTGGAAACCGGCTGGCAACGCTTCCAAAATGGTGGCAGTGGCGGTGGTTTGCGCTGGCCGATTTTAAACGCGCTGGTGGCAAAAAAAATCATGAACAAACTGGGTGGGCGTCTGCGCCTGGCGATTTGTGGTGGTGCGCCGTTATCCGGGGAAGTCGCAAAAACATTTATTGGCCTGGGACTGAACCTGATTCAAGGCTATGGTCTGACCGAAACCAGTCCCGTCATTAGCGGCAACCCGGAAAATGACAATGACCCTGCCAGCGTGGGCGTACCACTGCCGGGTGTCGAAATCAAAGTGGGTGCGAATGATGAGCTGCTGACCCGTAGCCCGTCAGTTATGCAGGGTTACTGGAACAACCCCGAAGCCACGCAGGCAATGATTGATGAAGACGGCTGGCTGCATACCGGCGATAAAGTACGCATCGAAAATAATCACATTTATATCACCGGGCGACTCAAGGAAATTATCGTCCTGTCTAACGGTGAAAAGATACCGCCAGCCGATATGGAAATGGCCATAACCCTGGACCCCATGGTAGAGCAGGCGCTGGTTATTGGTGAAGGCAAACCTTATTTGTCGGTCCTTGTCGTACTGGAATCAGAGACCTGGAAGGTGGAGGCCGAGACGCAAGGCTTTGATGTCAGCGATCCCTCTGTACTCAACAGTAAACCGGTGTGCAAGTGGATACTGGAACGCATAGCCCCACAACTGAAAGATTTCCCGGGTTACGCCAAGGTGCGCGCAGTTACCCTGCTCGACACACCCTGGAACATTGATGACGGCACCATGACACCCACAATGAAATTGCGGCGTACCATCATCATGGAAAAAAACAAACATGACATTGAAAAAATGTACAAAGGGCATTAAGCGCAGTGAGCAACACAAAAAGTGAGGCCGCGAGCAAAGCGACACAAATATTGCCCACAACCATGCCAACGACCCGGGTGCTCGCCATGCCCACCGACACCAATGCCACAGGTGATATTTTTGGTGGCTGGATCATGTCGCAAGTGGATATCGCTGCATCCATTGCAGCCCACCGATACGCAGGTACCCGCGCAGTTACCGTGGCGGTCAATGCATTCCAGTTCAAAAAACCCGTTTATGTTGGAGACCTCATCAGCTGTTATGCCGCCGTCAAAAAAGTGGGCAACACGTCCATCACGGTATTTGTCGAAGTATACGCAGAACGTGACCGCCAGCAGATCGAAGTGGTAAAAGTCACCGAAGCGACACTCACCTTTGTGGCTATTGATGAAAATGGTAAACCGCAAACAGTACAGGCACTGGACTAAGCAAACAGGTAACCAAATATGACAAAAGAAAATATAAAACCCGTCATTAAAAGCAGAAATGAACCCTTTGTTGATCGTGTTGCCACGCGGATATGGCAGGAGATACCCTCTGCCCATAACCCCTATATCGCTGAATCCTGCCAATGCCATGGTTATGACGCTTTGGAACTTGCTGAAAAACGCAGCTTTTCCGATGTTATTTTCCTCCTTCATGCAGGCGAACTCCCCTCTGCACAACAGTCCCGATTGTTTGAAACTCTGCTGGTTGCATTAAGCAACCCCGGCCCGAGGCATCCGGCAACCCGGGCCGCCATGAATGCGGGAGTGGGGAAAACCAACCCGGCCCACATTTTGCCAATATCCCAGTCAGTCATGAGTGGAGACCACCTTGGTGGTGGTGAAGTCAGTGCTTCAATGACATTTTTGCGGAAGAACCGAAAAAACACTCCCGAACAAGTCGTCCATGAACTGATCTCTCAAAATGAACGGCCTGAAACGGGCGACTGGCACATTGCCCCGGGGTTCGGGTCTCGCTTTGGTGATATTGATATTATCTCTGAACGCATTGCTACATTGCTGATGACACTTCCCGGAAAAGGTCCGGCACTGGATTGGGCTAATGAATTTGTAAAACCATTACACGAACACAATATGGGCTGGTTAAGCACGGGTCTTGCAGCAGCCGTTTTCCTCGACTTGGGTTTTCATCCACGGGCTGGCGCGGGGCTGTTTCAAATCACATCTTCCCCGGGACTTTTGGCGCACGGATTAGAGCTTGCCAACAAACCTCGTACCGCATTACCATTTCCTGATGATGATCATTATTTTTATGAACCTGAAAACAATGGGCGCTAGAAATTATGGGGTTCCCGCTTTTATCGTTACCCATTCCTAACACTGCAACATAATATTTTTAATTACACCCTCCGAAACCAATCTGGATCGCAGAAAGTAAACTATATGTCTACACATACAACGCCTACTCTTATCAACCAGCATCAATCTGGTGCTGTCAGTAAAAATTTTGTTATCGGCCTATTCATCATATCCGGCTTCGCTGTTTTGGCATGGAAACTACTGCCTTCTGCATTCAGCACTGACCTGGATCGTGTTGGTCAGGGAAAACCTGCCATCGTACTGATATACGATATGGAAAATGGGAGCAGCCTTGATTTGATGAAAGGATATAATGCAATCCGCCATGATTATGAACATTGGGTTGATTTTTTTGTGGCCGATGTCGAAAGCCCCAAGGGTGATGCTTTTATCCGTGCTCACAAGGCCGTGCCGGGTAGCGCTATCTATTATTCCGGTGATGGCGAAAAACTTATGGTGCTGTACGGCTCACAAGATGAGGGCGTTCTGGTTAACTCAATAAAAAATACATTTGAGCTTAATGTGAATCAAGCGCCATAAAATCCAACGCAAAGGCGCGAAGACGAAAAGAACGCAGAGACCCACAGCATTGAAGTTTTTTATGTCTTTTGCTCGCTATCTTCATAATCCTTTGCGTTCTCTGCGCCTTTGCGTTGGATTTTCATTGTTCAGGGCCAGCCAGCAACATCCCTCATCACATATTTATGCTGGCTACCAAATTCTTGTTATGGAATAACATTACAATACAGTGAGAAATTAATAATGAAATGCCCCAGAACTCACCAAAAGCTGAAAGCAATTACCATTAATAACATCGAGGTCAACCTTTCAACGGGCTGTGGGGGTGTATGGTTTGACCGGTTTGAATTAGAAAAATTTGATGAAATACACGAAGAAGCAGGCACGCTGCTCATTGAACATATGAAAAATTTTCATCGGTTACCCCCTGATGCCAGTGCCAGACTTAAATGCCCTAAAGATCCTGATGTCGTTATGATGCGTCGTTATTACAGCTCGAAACACCAGATTGAAATTGATGAATGCCCACAGTGTGGAGGAATCTGGCTGGATGCGGAAGAACTCGCAGGAATAAGAGCACTTTTCCCCACCCAAAATGACCTAAAGAAAGACAAAAAAGAATTTGTGGAAAAAATCATGGCCAGTAAAGAAGTGCAGGCATACGAACAAAAGTCACATGAATTACCCAACACATTGGATAATATTTCAAACCTGTTGTGGTCAATGCTACGTTTTGGCCGGTAAAAATAAACTGACATGAAAATATGGGTAGATGCAGACGCTTGTCCCGTGGTGATCAAAGAAATTTTGTTCAAAGCGGCAAACCGTACCGGCGTAGAAACAACGCTGGTGGCTAATCAATCAGTGCGTATTCCTCCATCACCACACATTACTATGTTGCAAGTAAAATCAGGGTTTGATGTGGCAGATGATGAAATCGTCAAACGGGTGAATGCAGGGGATCTGGTGATTACTGCCGACATCCCACTTGCCGCAGAGGTCATTGAAAAAGGGGGGCTTGCACTGAATCCTCGCGGTGAGATGTACACCACCGATGACATTAAAGCCAAACTAAACATGCGTGATTTTATGGATACAATGCGGGCAAGTGGTGTCAATTCCGGTGGTCCGCCCCCATTGAGCCAGAACGACCGACAGGCATTTGCGAATCATCTGGACCGGTGGTTAACCCGGCAAGTGAAGCAGCAACAAGGTAAAACAGAATAATTCCGGCTGGCCACGCGATGTAATGTGATACAGAAGCCCCGAATCACTTTGTATTTTTCAGTGATCCGAGGCTATTTTTCCCGGTGTTATTTTACTGCCTGACGGCCAGAATCATACCCAGATCCTGCAACACTGAAGAATCGGCCGCATCCTGCCCATGCAGGCGCAAAACCATTAATTTTCCATCGGCGGAGACAAAACCTTGCACGTTGATGTCGTCTGTTCCATCGTTCAGTGTCAGGGTGATAGCACCATTGCTTGAGGTGGATACCGCAAGAATTGTATCGCCTCCCGCATCGTCAATAATTGCCGCCACTTCTTCAATATCGCCGTTACGCTCAAAACCAACATCCTGACTACTCACAGTGGCACTATTGGCAGCGCTGTTAAAAGTCAGACGAGAGTCGGCGCTGGAGGTAAACAGCTCAGTCGCACCGTTGCCCTGAAAACTGGTAACAAGTGGAAAGATACGATAGACAGCATCTGAAAGATCAGGCGCAATAATACCCAGCTTACTGCCTACCGAGACCATTTGCCCGGAAGTAACAATAGAAGCGGGAACACCCCCGTCATCAGTTGTTGCAGCACCAATAATGACAAAGAGTGTGCCATCATCACTGACAAAACCATCTTTAATCTCTCCTCCACCAAAATCCAGGTTCAATTCACCTGTCGAGTTAACGCTGTAGCTGGCAGCAAGTGGAACAGGATCATCAGCACTATCCACAACGAGTGCAACGCCAGGAGAAGTGGTACGAGTGATATCAACATAGTTAAGGGCGTTGGCCAGCGCCGATAGTGCGCCATTGCCATCGAAACTGATAATACCTACCTCAGAGTTGAGATTAGTCGCTACCGGAGTGGTACGCACTTCAACATCCATACTCACCATGCCGTAATCGCCATTCAGGCTGGCGTTACTCATACCACTGCCCTGTTTCAGTAGAATATCGAGATTGAGAAACACTTCATCACCGGAACGGGTATTGGGATCAACGGCATCTTTAACGCCATCGCTGTTTGTATCCGTTGTCTCATAACGGACGCCTGCCTCACGGGACAGCGACACTTTCACATTCCCGTTACCGGTATCGGTGGCAATGAGGATGCCGGGAGGCCAACGCCAGCCGAAATCAGGACCATCAAGATCGCTCATCAAATCCACCGATTCAAGATCCTCTTCAAACGGAAACGAAACCTGGATATTACCATCGCTATTAACAGTCGCATCAAAGGTCTCACCATCACCCGCGCCAATATCAGCTTCATGGTAGATAAACGTACCACCCGGGCTGCTGGTAGTGAAATTGGTAAAAAAGTTCTCAAAAGCACCCGCAGCAATGGTCAGCTCGCCATTGCCATCATCCGTTACGGTAATGGTCTCAGTGCCAGCATCCATCGAGAAGGTTCCTGTTGGCATGCCATCAGAATCGTGCAGTCCCAAACCGAATGTGGCAAGCTTCCAGGCACCTGCCGCTGTTGCACCATCGCCCGGCACACTGTTAATCACAGCCACTTCGTTATCCAAAAACTGTCCGACTTCAGCCTCAAGCTGAGCCAGCATTGTGCTTATATCACCTGTGGTAGTCAGATCAAACTCTTCGACCCGACCACTCAGAGCGACGACTTCATTGACTGCCAGTGAATCAAGTGCGGTGCCGTCATCGATAAATTTCTGCAAAATAAACTCGCTGACGGGGGTAATATCGACGCTTTGCTCAACCACCATAGCACTCATGACATTACCGGGGCCGATACCGTTTCCAGTGATTCTCACGACCAGGTTGCCCGCAAAACTGACACCTGAGGGTAATGCCAGGCTGTAATTTCCGGTAATCGAAGTGACTGTCGAGGCAAGCACCTCACCCACCTGGTCACCGTTATCATCAATACGGATGAGTTCTACTGTTGCACCTGTTACCGGCTGCAAACCTGTAATCGTAGCCGATGCCGACGGGAACAAAAAATCAACAACCGCCATCATGATGGAACGCTGTTCAAACAGAGCAACCACGCCACCGGGCGCAAGCGCCTCGCCTTCAATGCTTGTCGCCTGTGAGGTTCCACTACCACTACCGCCGCCACACCCAACCAAAACAAGGAAAACCAAGAAAATGGCCGTTTTAAGTGCTATTGATGCATCTTTCATAAAGATTGACTTCATCATTTTCTCCTTTTGTTTTTTTTAAGAAAGATATTCTTCACCCTGTATTTTCAAACAATCAGCCTGATTGATATTGTGTCTCATTAGTCTTTTGGGAGGCCGGCTCCAGGATAACATCCAACCAAATACATTGTGTGCATATTAGGAAAGCGTGGCTTTATATTGTTTGAAGCTTCTCTTAGCGGCTTGATTTCGCCATACCGTAGCTTTAATTGCATACGCTCATTTCACTGTTTTATAAACGCTCTATGATAAAAATGGATAATAGAGGCTCTCAATATATTTTCCGCGTGGACACAAAAAATACATCCACCTCTACTTTGTCAACAATTAAGACGTCAGAATTCTTTGATGAGATTGGTTGAACCTAAATTAATCAGTTGAGCCGTCGCGAGAGCGGCTAAGGTGCTCAAGATCAATGACTTTTTCGGTTATTTTGAATGAAAGCGTATCACTCATACGGTGAGTTCAAAATGTTCGAAAAAGTCATTGAGATTGAGTACATTAGACGTTCGCAGTAGGCTCAACTGATTAATTTAGGTTGAACGTTTACATGTCAGCATTTACTTGCTGTAAGAATCGAAGGGAGAACAGAAGGGACTATTAGGTGGGAGTGGTTAAGGCTTTTTGCCCTGCGTAACTTTGTACATTGCACAAAAAACGAATACAAAACAGAGCAGTGTCAATTTGCTATACCATTATTATTGGCACTCTTCGAGTGTGATTCGCTCTGTTATTAAAACTTCTTTCTGAGTAGGAATAAGTACAAATTGGTATGGGTTTGTAAGAGCATCGGTGACAAGACAATTCTGCCCGGGCTGCATTAAATTTACATGTGCAACCACATAATTTTCGTTTACATCAATTGATGTAACTTTTATAGAATATCCGCCTGTATTTCTCTTTCCCATATCAACCAACAACACTTTGCTTGTTAAGAAATCAATACTTTCGGGGCTGGCACTGGTGTAAACCAACAGCTCTTTATCGTAATCCTTTTGGCTCACAATAACTTTGGATTGTTTTTGGGTATATGTATCACTATCCGTATGAAGTCCGCTTTGCAACTCTGAGAACTCTGACTCAGAAAATGGATCTTCAGCAGTGGCGTCGTCAGCACAGCCTGATATGAAAGGAATAACGCCTAACAACAGTGATAAAAATATAATTCTCATAACCGCTCCATTCTTGGTATGACATTTAATTTCTCCGCGTGGGCACAAAAAACGTGCCCGCCCTACTCAGTCAATTCATTGAGTGCTGAATTTTCCGATGTTCCAATACCGGGAAATTCCGTCGCACCGATTGCTGATGCGCCGAATCCGTCTCTGCAATCACAAATCCGGAACCACTTGGAAGACGATCCATTACAGCACCCCAAGGGTCAACAATCATGCTGTCACCATAAGTTTCCCGACCATTCACATGATAACCACCCTGTGCAGCGGCAATGACATAACATAAATTTTCTATCGCTCTGGCACGCACCAATACTTCCCAATGCGCTTTGCCGGTAATCGCAGTAAAAGCCGATGGCAGAGCGATGATTTCCACGCCTTCGTCCAGCATGCGACGAAAAATACCGGGGAAACGCAGGTCGTAACACACGCCCAGCCCCAGGCGACCGAACGGGGTGTCAGCAACAATAATATGCTCACCATGTTCTATGGTTTCTGATTCCACATAGTTTTCATCACTATCCGGTAAATGCACATCAAACAAATGCACTTTGTCGTAACGGGCAACGCGCTGCCCTTGATCGTTGTACAACAGACAGGCGCTACGTACTTTGTTGGGGCTGTCCGCAGCCAATGGAATAGTGCCACCCACCAGCCATAGCCCATGTTTCTTGGCCTGTTCAGCGAGAAAATCCTGTATGGGACCCTGACCATCCATTTCACGCACATCGACTTTGTCGGTTTCCGTCATACCCATAATGGCAAAATTCTCGGGTAATACGACAAGTTCGGCTCCGGCTCCAGCCGCCATGGCGATCAAGCGCTCGGCTTCAATAAGGTTTGCGTTCACATTAGGCCCAGAGGCCATTTGCACTGCTGCGATTTTTGCCATGTGATTCCTTGCTGTTGCTTTTTGTTTGAATTATTTTTGGGAAATCATAACACTACAACCTATTCTCCAACAGATTATCCATTCACTGACTATGGTTCATCTTCATCAGCACTATCGGTTGCCACCTCGGGAGATTTGAATTTTTTGATCACTGGCTCATTCCAGCTACCAGTAATGGTGTACTGGTTTTTAGTCGCATCATCAATTTGTGGTTGAAACAGTTTTTGAAATGCCAGAATGGCGGCTCCTACCTGTGGGGTTGCCGCCAAAACACCCAGTAAGGGCAGACTGTCTGCCACATGAGGGGTAACCGTCACTAATTGATCATAGTCCTGGTCTGCAAGGCCGGTACGTCCGGCGATTTCGACGCGTGCGGCGGGGCCTTCCATGTACAGGTTGTTTGTGTAGGCATCACCGCCTTCGATGGTGAAGCTGCCCCTAATGCGGTCAAAACCAAACCCTTTTCTAAACACATCGGAAAAGTCCAGCAGTAAGCGTCTGGGCAAAGTCTGGATACTGAGCATGCCAAACATACGGCCTGCTCCAGGGTCAACATCCAGCAGATAACCCTCTTTGAGTGACAGGCTCATCCTGCCTTGAATTTCACTGGCATCCACATCGGCAAAAGAGCCCGGCCATTTCAGTTCGAGATCCACGCTTCCTTTGCCCTTGTTGATGCCTCCTACATAGCCCAACGCTTTAAGCGTGTGTCCAATATTGCGGCTCTCGACATGCATTTGCACATTGGAATACTGCTGTTTGCCACGGACATACCAGCCGCCACGGGCCGTAATCGTGGTGGAACGCGGTTTTAATACCAGTTGCTCGATACGCACACCGTCGGCCACACGAGCAGTTTCCAAACGTATCGAACCAAACTTACGATTTTTATAACGAAAATCAGCAATATGAAAGTCTAGTTCGGGAAGACCCCTCGGGTCCATTGCGCTACTGCCCTCGCTCATTTCGGTGAGATAACAATAGTCCAGCTCTGCGCGGATGGGGTTGTCCTGCATCTTGTGTGGCAGCAGAATGCGGCCCTTTAATTCTTCACTGTCGATGTCTGCCTGCAAACCCTCTTTCACCGATGCCAGTTTGAATCGCACATTCTGTAGTTGTTGGCCATAGAGTTCCAACTTGCGTACGGCAATATCCGCAGAATTGAACAATGACGTACTGGAATCATGAGTTGTTGTCAGCTGCAAATTACGCCAGTCATCCAGTGACACGGTATCCATCCAGCCTGCCAGACGTAATCCCGGGGCTGTGGGCATTTCAGCAACGCCGCCATTGAGGCGCACTTCACCCCGAAAACTGTTTTCGACAATAGTGTTACCTGATAGCGCGCGGTCCGGTGAAATATCACCTAATGCAAAAATACCATCCACAAAGCTTTCATAATTGACACGTAATACGGGCAGTTGTTTCGGTGGAAAATCCACACGCAATTCCAGGCTGCCCGCCTCTTCTGCCGTTTTGTCAAAAGGCGGCGGCAGGCGCGCTTCGACACCTTTAAGATTGGTACGTGCCTGTAAAACAGCGACATTCGTGGTATCAGCATCTTCTCCGCTAAGCGGAATATCAAAAGAAATATTCCAGTTTCCCTTTCCTGCCAATAACTCTTTGATAGGGGGCAAATAACGTGCCGCTAAATCCGGTGCATCAAACATACCTTGCGCACGAATACGGACTTTGGGATTCAGACGGGTTTCATCGGTTGTGATGTTTATTTGTGTTGTCTGCCCGAATAATTCCGCTTGTATATTTTTGGCGCGTAAACCTGCCTGGAAAAACTCCAATCGACCGCTGATACCGCTTAACATCTGGCCTAGCGGTGGAATCGACAGGGTGTTTTCTTTCATCGTCAACCAGCCATTTACCTGTACGGGTTCTTCACCACCAATAGGTAATAACACATTCAAGCTCAGTAAACTGTTGCCTTTGGTCGTCATTCCTTCCAGGTGTTGTGCAAAGGCGGTATAAAGCGGTGGACTGGTGACCAGATAGTCCAGCTTTTCCTGGGTTGTTCCTTGCACTTCACCTTCGATTTTCAACAGCATTGGCCTTGCCGTCATATCGGCAATGCTGACTTTAGTTCGCTGAATATCATTGGAAAATATTTTTCCTTTTTGTGCTTCAACCAACATGGCCCGACCCAGGAAACGTACGTTTGCCGTAATATCCGTAATTGGCGGCCAATCTTCTGCATAATTCAAACTGGCATTTTTTGTGGCAAAACTCACTTCAAACCGCCCATTCCCTTGATCAAAAGGGAATTCATCCAGTCGGCCATGAAAAAGTGCTCCACCCGAAATAATATGCGCACCAACAATGGCCTCATCCAGCCAGTCAACCGCATTCGGGGACATAATGCCTGTCGGTAAATATCGTGCCACCTGACTGCCGTCACCATCACGGGCATTAACCAGCAGAGACATGAAGGGTGATTTTTTTGCGGAGTCCTGCACAATATCCAGGGTTGCGGAAGCGGTAATGTCTTCATTGCTGGCTTCCAGTCTGCGACCGATAAGCCGCCAGTTTTGCCCGTCCTGCTGCCAGGCAACATTGCCACGCAATTCATCCACCGTGAGCGGCCAACGAAACAAATCGGGAAAATCCAGTGTCACCGCCGCATGCTGTAATTCAACCTGCCCTCCCTCAGAGTCCAGCCATAATTCACCCTCAATTTTTTGCGCTTCGGGAACAGCTCTCCAGGCATTAACTGAGGTATTTTGTAGCCGGGCATAAGCTTGATAACGGGAGGCATCACCGGCCTGCCAGACAATTTCGGCATCACGAATTTCGCCACGCGGCCTGATCGCGAACAACGGTTTCTGCACCGCTTCACCACCGACGGAAAAGAGTGATAATAAGTGGGCAACATCTTCCATCTGTAAAAAACTGGCGTACGCATTCAGTGCTACACCAGCTTCTGCTGTTTCCATAAACCTCAATGAAACACGCGATGGCTGCCATTGACGGGATTGCCGTGCGAGCAGCAACTCATTGGCTTCAAACTGCCAGCCCTTCTCCATTTTCCGCCAATCAAAATCAGCGGCAACCCGGTCAAGCAACAATGTCTTTTGATTCGGTTCAGGTTTTGCGGGTATCAATGCCACCCCGCCCGCATCGGCATTGCCTTTTATCTGTTGAAGCTGTCCATTTTTCCATCCTGCCCACACCTGAAAGCTGGCACTTTTTGTGGTAACACCCACGCCTGCCAACGACTGCGCTTCAAACAATTCTGTCAAATGCACATGTTCGCCAACCAGATACAGTTGTGTACGTCGCCCGTCTGTCCGTAAAGGATTGCCGTGCATATCGACCCGCAACATCAGCGATTTGCCAAATTTGCGTGGCAAATCAAGCGATGCGTCCAACTGGTGCCGGTCATCATCATTACGCAAACGAATATTCACTGCGGAAAAATGCAGTTCCCGGCCTGTGCCCATTTCATCACGCCAAGTGATGTTGCTGTTTTCCAAACCGAGTTGCCCTTGGGAAAACAACCACGCCATCATCCGTTCGGTATCTTCCGGTTTTTGCCCAACCTCATCATTTCCGGCGGATACTCCCTCCACAGAAAACTCACCCAGTTTGCTGCGCGTCAACACCAAATCAACACCCACCAATGTGATGTGGGAAAATATCGGCTGCCACTGACGCACCGAATCAAGCAGGTCAAAACCCAGACGGATTTTTTCCAGCTGTAATACCGGGTGTTCGCCCATGGCATCCAGCAGCGCGGCATCACGCAGTACCAGTGACGGCCCCCAGCCATCCCATTCTGCATCCAGGGCGCGCACCAACACGGGTTGCTCAAGATAACTGCTGAGACGCTCGCCTATTTCAACGCTGTATTGATCCGCATAAGGTAACAAAAGACGGGCAGCGGCAAACAACGTCGCCACCAATACCACAACAGCAGCAAACGCATACCAAGCACTCACCCAAACGAATCGATAAATCGCACGTCCCTTATTTGCCAAAGTATTTGCCAAAACGCTCAGTCCATAACACGGGTATGCAAATATTGGCGAAGAGGAATCACATTAACACCACATCAAACTGTTCCTGGGTGTAAAGGCTTTCCACCTGAAAACGAATCGGCCGACCAATAAACTCTTCCAGCTCCGCCACACCTGCTGATTCTTCATCTAACATTAAATCGACGACTTCTTGTGAAGCCAATACCAAAAATTGTTCGGTTTCATACTGGCGTGATTCACGAATCAATTCACGAAACACTTCGTAGCATACGGTTTCTGCTGTACGTACCGAACCTCGACCTTCACAACAAGGACAGGGTTCGCACAACACATGTTCAAGACTTTCGCGTGTCCGCTTGCGGGTCATTTCCACCAGCCCCAGGCCGGACACTTCACAAATATGGCTCTTGGCTCTATCTCGTTCCAGGTTTTTTTCCAGTGCCCGCATCACCTGTTCACGATGACTGGCATCTGTCATATCAATAAAATCAAGGATGATAATACCGCCCAGGTTGCGTAGCCGCAGTTGCCGGGCAATGGCCAGTGTCGCTTCCAGGTTGGTTTTAAAAATAGTTTCTTCGAGATTACGGTGGCCGACAAAAGCGCCGGTATTCACATCAATGGTGGTCAGTGCTTCGGTTTGATCCACAATGAGATACCCACCTGACTTCAATTGCACTTTACGACTCAAGGCTTTTTGTATTTCATCTTCGATACCGTAAAGATCAAAAATGGGGCGTTCACCCGGGTAGTATTCAATACGATCTGCCATGGCCGGGATAAATTTACTGGCAAACTTTTTCGCCCGCTCATAGTTTTCACGCGAATCGATGCGCACTTTTTCAATATCAATATCTACCTGATCACGCATGGTACGCATCACCAGAGATAAATCACCGTGTACCAGCGTACCGGGGCCACAGGTTTTTTCACGCTCCTGAATTTCTTCCCACAGTTTATGCAAAAACTCCACATCGGCGCGCAATTCCTGTTCACTGACACCATCCGCCACGGTGCGCACAATATAACCTCCCGTGCCCAGCTCTTCAGACAGGGCCACCAATAAATCACGCAGACGTTGTCGTTCAGCTTCATCTTCAATTTTTTGCGAAACACCGATATGATCTTCACCCGGCATGTACACCAAAAAACGTGCGGCAACAGAAAGATGTGTCGTCAAGCGCGCACCTTTACTGCCCAGAGGGTCTTTCACCACCTGCACCAGCAATTCCTGGCCCTGATGCAAAAGATCAACAATATTATCGGGGGACTTACCATTTTCCGTATTGCCGTCACCCGAGCCATTACCATTTTTTGTGCGGCCAATAATGTCAGAGGCATGCAAAAATGCCGTGCGTTCACGACCGATATCAATAAAGGCCGCCTGCATACCCGGCAATACCCGCACCACTTTGCCACGATAGATGTTGCCAACCAGGCCGCGACGGCTGGTGCGCTCAATAAACAACTCCTGTAGCACGCCGTTTTCCACCATCGCCACCCGGGTTTCGCGGGGGGTAACATTAATCAGAATTTCTTCATTCATGGTGTTGTTTATTGATCCTTATCATTTTTGCGTAACACTTTGATGCCAAACCGGTACAAGAGTTCGCTGGTTTCAAATAGCGGTAATCCCATCACCCCCGAATAACTGCCTTCAAGATGCTCGATAAATGCCGCGCCCAAACCCTGAATACCATAGGCACCGGCCTTGTCTGCCGGTTCACCTGTGTGCCAGTAAGCCAGACATTCCTGTTCATCAATGCGCCGGAAACGTACCCGGCTCTGACTGAGGCATGTCTCGACCCTATCTTGCCCGAGATTGTCTTTCCCCACCACGGCTACGGCTGACAAAACCCGATGTGTACGTCCTGACAACTGCTTCAGCATCGCCAGTGCCGCCGCTTTGCCTGCGGGTTTACCCAGAATGCAATCATCCATCACCACAGCCGTATCCGCTCCCAACACGGGACATTGCCGATGTATATCAGGCACCCGCAATCCTGCTTGTGCCTTTTCCAGAGCCAAACGCTGCACATAATCTTCAGGAGTTTCATTGTCGAGCAGGTGCTCCGTCACTGATTGTGAAACAACGTCAACTCTTAAGCCAATTTGTGCCAGCAAGTCACGGCGACGGGGGGAAGCAGAAGCAAGATATAAATCGGGCAGGCGCATGGGTCGTTATTTCAGGCAGGTCATCATAAGCAGATAAGCATCATTATTGACTGATGTTACGCAGACCTCAAATATGAATTAGGTGCTTAAAACATTGGTTTTAAAAATCACCGGGCATTTAACGCAGAGGTCGCAAAGACGCAAAGTTTTTCGTGTTTTTCTCTGCGTCCTTTGCGTCTTTGCGACCTCTGCGTTTATAACACGCCACTTGTCAGTAGCACGACAACATAACCTCCCAATACACTGGAACGATTATCTGAGCACGTAACATCCGTTATTTATATTACCCGTGCTTTTCAGCGATGATAAGGATGGTTCTGTAAAATGCTCCAGGCCCGATAAAGCTGCTCGGCCACCACAACCCGCACCAGCGGATGTGGCAAAGTGAGATTGGAAAGCGACCAGCGCTGCCCGGCCTGCGCGACACACTCCTTCGCCAAGCCTTCGGGACCACCCACTAACAATGCGACATCACGACCATCGTGCAGCCAGTTATCCAGCTCATTCGATAAATTTTCGGTACTCCAGGCCCGGCCAGTGACTTCCAGGGTAACAATGTGTGCGCCTCTGGGCACAGCGGACAACATTTTTTCACCTTCCTGCCGGGTAATACGGGCAATGTCTGCCCCTTTACCCCGTTTGCCTGCGGGAATTTCCACTAACTGTAACGAGCAATCCGCAGGTAGTCTTCGTGCGTATTCCTGATAACCCTGTTCCACCCAGGAGGGCATTTTATTACCAACAGCAATCAGCACAATACGCATGAGTCAGACAACCGTAAAACAGACTACTAGCCGTTAGATGATTCGGGTTGGCTCACAGGCTCCGTTTCCCATAATTTCTCCAATTGATAAAAATCACGGATTTCCGCCTGTAAAACATGCACGACTACGTCGCCCAAATCCACCAACACCCATTCACCGGTTTCTTCACCTTCGATACCTATGGGCGTTTCACCGCTCTGTTTGGCTTTAACAATCACATTGTCTGCCAATGATTTCACATGCCGGGCCGATGTGCCGGTGGCAATCAGCATCACATCCGTGACGTTGGTTTTTTCACGCACATCCAGCACTCGTACATCCACCGCTTTCAAATCATCCAGTGCATCAAAAGCGAGTTGAGTTAATTCGTCTACCTTCATTTGTTTATCCTGAGAGTTCTGTTTCTGTTTTTGCCAGGTTTGGCTTTTACCTTTGTTTCTGCCGGATCATTCGTCGCCGCAAACCCATACAAGCTGTGCATGCGAATCAGGTTCCACACCTTATCGGGTAATAAATAACGAGGGCTCTTACCCGCTGCTACCAGAGCACGAATCTGCGTTGCAGAAATTTCCAGCGATGTCACCGCCTGCAAAATGATCCTGCCTGCCGGACTGGAGGTAAGCTCGGTACTGTCTGTTACCTGTCGTTCACGCCACAATGCCCGTAATTTCGGACTTGCCGCATTCATGTCCAGTTGCCAGCCGGGACGATGGGTCACCACAATGTGCGCCAGCTCTGGAATGTCCTGCCAACGATGCCACTCGTCTAACTTTAAAAAGGCATCTACCCCCAACACCAGGCACAACGGTTTATCGCCAGACTCGGCGCGCAGCGAAACCAGGCTGTCCACCATAAAGGACTCCCCCTCGCGCAGCATTTCACGATTGTCTATCTGTAAATCCGGCTCGTCACCCACAGCAGCGCGTAACATGGTCAGGCGTTGCCCGGGGTTGGCCACAGGCTGTATCCGATGCGGTGGTTTAAAGGCGGGAATCATACGCATCTCATCCAGTCCCAACGCCTGCTTCACATCCAGCGCCGGACGCAGATGGCCGAAATGTACGGGATCGAAGGTGCCACCGAAGATACCGATCATGAACAGTACCGGATGACGGAGAGGAAATAGCTAAATTTCAAGATGCCACATTCTGTTTCAGTTAACCTCTGATGTGCCCATCACCCAACACAATATATTTTTGCGACGTGAGCCCTTCGAGCCCCACCGGCCCGCGTACATGAATCTTGTCGGTGCTGATACCGATTTCGGCACCCAGCCCATATTCAAACCCATCGGCAAAACGTGTGGAAGCATTAACCATCACCGATGAAGAATCCACTTCCGCAAGAAAACGCCGCGCACGGGTGTAGTTTTCAGTGACAATGGATTCGGTATGCCCGGAACTGTGTTGGTGTATGTGAGAAACAGCGCCATCCAGACCATCCACCACACGAATCGATAAAACCGGTGCAAGATATTCCTCGTCCCAGTCTTCGTCGCTCGCGGCATTGATGCCGGATAAAATATCCCGTGTACGTGCGCAACCACGCAGTTCAACATTTTCCTTCGCATATTCGGTGGCCAGACGCGGTAATACTTCGGCGGCCACCGATGCGTCCACCAATAACGTTTCCATCGCATTACACACACCATAACGATGACACTTGGCATTGAAGGCAATTGCCACTGCCTTATCGAGGTCGGCGTCGCCATCAATGTATACATGACACACACCGTGCAAATGTTTGATCACCGGCACTCTGGCTTCAGCACTGATGCGCTCAATGAGCCCCTTGCCACCACGCGGCACGATGACGTCCACGAACTGTGGCATGGTGATCAACTCACCCACCGCAGCACGGTCCGTGGTAGCAATCACCTGCACGGCATCCTGTGGCAACCCCGCCTTTTCCAGCCCGGCGTGAATCACCATGGCGATGGCCTGATTGGAATGTCTGGCCTCGGAGCCACCGCGCAAAATCGCGGCATTACCCGACTTCAAACACAATGCCGCAGCATCCGCTGTCACATTGGGGCGCGACTCGTAAATGATACCGATGACACCCAATGGCACACGCATCTTGCCCACCTGAATACCGGAAGGGCGGTAATTGAGATCGCTGATTTCACCCACGGGATCTGGCAATGCGGCAATCTGGCGCAACCCTTCCGCCATACCCGCAATGCGTTCGGCATTAAGTTCCAGCCGGTCCAGCAGTGCGGCATCAAGCCCATCCTGTTTACCCTGATCCAGATCCCGGGTATTTTCAGCAATGAGCACAGTCTGCGCAGACATAATCGCATCGGCAATATGCAGCAACGCAGCATTCTTTGCCCCCGTGTCAGCACGCGCCATGGCACGCGAAGCGTTACGGGCTTTTTCACCCAGCCCGGTCATGTAATGCTTGATATCCATTGTTATAGACTCTTCTTTATTCGTAGGGTGGGCACTACCCACCTTATAGCTCGTCCAATCAACCGGCCGCCCGAAATAACCGCACTCCGGCCATCAATAACGTCAATTGTAACAACTCATCCCAGGCATTGCCCGATGCTGCGCCTTTTATTACACGATCCAACCGTGCAGCACGACGCAACATCTGCTGCCAGCGTACACGATTATGACGTTGCAACCCGACCTTCACCGGCCCTTTACGCTTGCCCCAAACACGGGCTAACACGCTATCCATGCCTTTGCCGCTTTCAATTTGAGCGGCCATATCGGCAAGGTTGCGCAGCTCGCGAGTCAACGCCCACAGCACCAATATGGGCTCCACACCTTCACCACGCAAGCCATCCAGCATGCGTGTCAGTCGTGGTGTATCCCCCATCAAAGCGGCATCCACCAGCCCGAAAACGTCAAAACGGGCACTATCGGCCACCGCCACTTCCACCTGTTCGGCAGACAGCGGACCTGCACCGTTGAGCAGCACCAGTTTGTCCACTTCCTGTGCTGCCGCCAATAAATTACCTTCCATCCGTTCAGCAATAATACGCACCGCATCCCGCTCCGGTTGCATGCCACGGGAACGCAGGCGCTGATCCAGCCAGCGTGGCATCTCCGCTGCGTCCACTGGCCACACCTGTAATGTCGCCCCCACCTTGTCCAGGGCTTTGTACCATTTTGCCGATTGCGAGCGTTTGTCCACCTTGCCACTACTGATCAGCAACACGGTATCTTCCGGCGGGCGCTCCGCATATTCCACCAGCGCCGCACCACCGTCTTTGCCCGGTTTGCCCGAAGGCAGACGTAAATCAATCACTCGTTTTTCAGCGAACAGCGACAGGGCATTGCTGGCCATTAGCAGTTCATTCCAGTCGAAACCTTTTTCGACGTGCATGACTTCCCGCTCGGTAAAACCCTGCTCACGGGCATGGCGGCGCACCGCATCGGCAGCTTCGTTCAGTTGCAACGGTTCGTCACCACTGAAAAAATAAATAGGCAGCAGGGTGTTTTTTAACTGTGCTTCGAGTTTATCCGGGAAAATTTTCATTTTGGCTCCGGCGCGGGCGTGTGCCTTTTGGCTTTCTGTAAACGACGCAAAATCTGTAATACAGCATCACGGCGCATTTCTGTTTTTAGTAATGTCTCTTCACTGGCGGTACCCAGCACGGCATTGGCATCAAAACGCAGATCGCGGGACTCTGTGACGGTCTGCTCCGTCAACCACACCGCGTCGTTTTCACCTTGTATGGCCTCTCTTTTTAACAAAAAACGTACCGCATAGCTCAGACCATATTCCTGTGCGCGACCGGATGAATCCACTGACAGCACCCGCTTACCGTATTGCTCTGACTTTAGTTGCAATACCAGCGGCGCAGTCTCGCTAAGATGGATTTTTTCGTTTTTCAACGCACGCCGCAGCTCAGGCAGGATATCCGTTGCCGGACTTCCGTCCTGCAAGGCCATTTCAGCCAGCTCCGGGGGCAACTGCACTGAACCACGCAGGTGGAAACCGCAGGCAGTGAGTAATATCAATAAGATGAGTGCCAACAAATAACGCATCGGTGGATTGTACGTGGTTCGGATGGTGGAGGGGAGTGTGGCTGCCCATATAGTCAGAAGACACAACCGGGGTAATGCCTCGTCACGTTACCTCCAGCCACAAAAAAAGCCCCGCCAAAGCGGCGGGGCCTGATTCTTTAACCTGACAGCAGGCTATCTTATTGATTCTCCAGCATCGAATAGGGGTCAAGCGGATTCGTGCCTGCGACAAACTCACGCCAGTTCACAACCCCGTCTCCATCCGGGTCTTCAGAAGCGTTTGGCGTCAGAGGATCGAAACCGTATTTGGTTTCCCATTCATTCGGCAAGCCATCGAAATCCGAATCAGGGGCAACGCTGACCGTCACACTCATTATGCTTTGCAGGCCATTACTATTTTTTGCCTGTAACGAAATAAGGTGTTGTCCCTCAGATAAACCGGAAATTGTCACCCGTGTTCCATGACCAACGATTCGGCCATCGACCTGCCATACCAACTGCTCTCCGGGAAGTTGCCCATCCAGATGATCAAAGGCCTGCCCCATAAGCGCAATATCCTGTTCCGGATTAACAGTATCGCCGTTGCGGGGATTCAGTAACAACAACTGGGGTGGTTTTGCCACCGTTTTGGTTTGAGCACCCGAGCGCAGGCCGACTGGCGGCGTCCTCTGCATTATTGAAGCTGCCGCACTACCGTTCAACCAGGTTCGAAGACCATTCCAAGTATAGAAAGAAGTCCATTTAAAATCACTATCCGATCCATACGACATGTAGTCATGCGTGTGTCGGCCACGGCTATCAACAGGTGGAATGGCTTGCATGGCAAAGATATCAAAACCATAGGTGTTTGCTTCAACCGCTCCGTGCCCACTCGGATCAGGGTAATCCAAATCAACGCCTCCTACGCTCCCATGAAAACCTCCCGCGTGAGTTCGACCCGGCCCGGCATGGGCCGACTCATGCGCAAACACCGAACCACAAGCGGTCTGCCAATAATCCGGAGGACCACTAACACCCGCATGTCCTCTGCATCCCATTCTTTCGCCTACGTGATTGATCGACTCTGTGTCAATAATGGCTGGAACCATAGTAAAACCACCATTGACCAACCCAAGCTCCGCAATTTTGGCGCGTTGCTGGTCTTGCGGTGAAACAGGGACAGTATTGTTTGTGCCCGTATACGGATCAATACATTCAATGCCATCAGGAATGCAGGTATCGACATAAAATGTGCCAAAATAATTCATCTCAGGAATGGGCCATGTCTTGTAAAGGTAGCTAAGTGTACTGGCAACCTCAGCACTGCTTGGCTCAGTCCACGTTACCGTGCCATCACTTGCAACATTTGCCCAGTTCAGGATGTAAGGAATAAATGATGCCTGGTTTGTCTCCATCGTAAACCGTGTACCGAGCAAGGTGACGCTATTATTGTCACCACAACCCTCGCACTCCGCAACAAATTGCGTCCCGAGCGGATTGGCGACAGCCTTCAAGCGAATTTCTCCTGTAACCGTCCAGGAGTCAGGTAACACAAAGTTCCAGGAACGTGCCGCTTCTTTGCGCAAACCAGACAGACTTTGAACTGCTGCATCGGGGATGAGAGTTACATTTTGGGGCGAGAGTGGTGAGCCAGGTAATTCAATGCCATCACGAGCAAAACCATACAAACTGGCCGAAAGCGTCTGTGCTGTCGGGCCAGAATTCACCTGAATCCAGGGATAGACCCGCACGATAGTGCGTCGCCCAGCCACATGGGAACCACTATTTCGAAATGAAACATCTTCTGCAAGAATATTAAGCGCATTGGGGGGAATACGAACAGGGATATCTTGTCGCACACCCTGCGTAACTTCAATGGCCTGAACCTGCACATCAAAACCATCTCCTCCATTGTCTTCACCTCCGCTATGGAAGCAGCCGGATAGACCGACAATCATAAACAAAATAAAAATCCCTGATTTTTGCATAGTGGTAATTTTAATATTTGTGAACATTTGCTTGCTCTCCTTATTAAAAAAAACTGTACCCTGTTTACATACACCGGAATAATTCGCCTGCTTCAGTTTGCTAACCACCGAACCTTAATAAACTTTAAAACCCGCCATCCTCGCCGCCCTTGATCCTCCTTCATCCAGGATATTGACCTACTGA
>Ga0256830_1000789_pt1 | contig 23691 bp, 24 predicted proteins | sample 128326metaG_FD_190537 | JGI IMG/M metagenome (GOLD analysis project Ga0256830, IMG submission 190537) | Hydrothermal vent microbial communities from Lau Basin, Pacific Ocean - 128-326 | ecosystem: Environmental > Aquatic > Marine > Hydrothermal vents | place: Pacific Ocean: Lau Basin | collected... | reverse complement strand
TAAAAGTAACCAACAAGGACATCAAAAAATTCAGCGTCCTTGATTAAGACCTTAAACCGCTCCAGGAGGGTTTGTCCCTTCTCATTCGTGATAAATGTTAAATCGGAATAATTAGCCACAGCTGATCATTAAATCACCAAATAAAACACCGAACAACACAATCCAAATCCTAACCTTCAGTATGGGCTAAAAGTTGCTCCTAATATCCTTTGGTGCCGAGGGTCGGAGTCGAACCGACATCACCAGTTTTTCAGACTGGCGCCGTGACCACCTTGGCTACCTCGGCCGGTAACAGCTAGAATTATAGCATTTTTAGGGCCTGTTGATAACTACGAATGCCTTTTATAAAGATCCCACGCGGTAATCAGTCCTAAAATATCACCCGAAACTTCACCTTTGCGAGTTAAAAAAATAACTCCCAAATGTTTCCCCTGATCAATGTAGCGCGCAAAAAGATGATAGGCTTGTTCGGCAGGAGCACTCGCCGCCAAAAAGACGAAGCCGTGTTCGGCATCATCGAGCTGAATGAAATCCTCAATCTCTTCAATTTTAACCGTCCGGTTCAATTTTTCTGCCGCTACTAATTTTAATAAAATGTGTTTGGAAAAGAGACCCAAAAATTTCTTGCCTTCAATAATCGGAACATAACTAAAATCAAAACGATCCATTGCCTGAACAATATCCCAAACCCGCGTCTGCAATGAAGCGGCATAAATTTTTGCTCGCGGTGTTGCTAAGTCCAGTGCTTTATCACAAAAAGCCAAAATTAACTTATTCAAGTCCATCAAAGCTTCTGCACTCACCGCCAGGTAGGTCGGATTATGGGCCAAAATATTACGCAGCTGACGAAGGTTATGCAGATCATCGGCAGTTAAATTTAATTCTTCAAGCCGCCGCCGGAAGCGAGAATGCGTTAAAGCCTTGTCCAAGCGTTGCGAAGTGCTTTCTCCGCGAAAATTTTCTGCTAAATAGGCTTCAAAACGGCTGAAAAGGTTGAGAAAATTATTATTTTGTGCTCTTACCCTCGGCAAAGACATTTATTCTATTCTAAAAAATTTTTTTTCTTTGGGAAAGCGGGAAGGAAAAATAGGAAAACCAAAATAAACCTTTACCGGAGCAAGAAAAAAAGAAAAAGAAAATCTGCCCAAAAAATTTTTGCCTATTCCCAACGGAAAAACTGCCGCGCCAGAATAAAACCAACTAAAGACCAAATTAACAACGCCCCCAAATTAGCGCGAAAATCAGGCCACTGCACTCCTTGAATCAAAGTTTGCCGCAAGCCTTCGGCCAAAAAAGTTAAGGGTAGGTAATCAGTTACTCGTTGCAACCAGAGCGGGAAGCCCTCACGGGGGAAAAAAACTCCGGAAAGAAACATCATCGGCATTTGCACCATCTGGGCAATGGCCATCGCCATGTTGAGACTGCGCGCCATCCCCGAAACCGCAAATCCCAAACTTAAAAAGGTTAAACTGCCCAAGATCACAAAAAGAACCACTCCCAGATAATGAGCTTGCAGGTGCAGATCAAAAAGCACCTTCCCCAATATAATTAATAAAGCGGCTTGAAGAATTAAAAGCAACAGACGCGTTCCCAACAGCGAAGCTAAAAACAAAGAGGGTTTAATTGGGGTTAAACGGAGCCGCTTGAGAATATCCTGTTCGCGAAAACGCACCAAGGTCATCGCCACTCCGATAATTCCCAACTGCATAATCATCATTCCCACCAACCCCGGGGTAATAAAGTCTAAATAACTAAGATTACGGCTATCAACTGATTTTTGCTCGAGGGTAAAAAATGGTTTTTGTCCCGTTAATTGAAGGTTTAATTGAGAAAAAACTTGCTCGACCAGCATCAAGCCCGGATCAGTTTTCTCCATATTCGCCGGGTCATACCAAACTTCAATCTTCACCGAAGGTAAGGAGACTGTTTTCTTTCCTGCAGGTTGAGAGGGGGTCGGAGGAGCTGAATTCGTAGGGGAGCGATGACTGGGAAGCAAAGCTGTTTTTTCATTAGACGGGGCCAAGCTCGGATTATTTTGCGGTAATTGCGCGGGTAAATCAGAAGGTAGAACCAACAGCAAATCAATGCCTCCCTCCTGAAGGTCTTTTTTGAGCTTGGAAAAAGAACCTTTCTTTAATTCAACAATACTGATCTCTTCTAAGCTTTTTTCAATTTTCTGGCTCAAATCATTGGCCACAGGATCAACCCAGCCGATTTTAATTTTTCCTAAACGCTCAAAATCAATAAGGCCAAAAATGGTCAAAATCAAAAGAGGAATAACCAAACTCCAAAACCAAGTCTGGCGATCACGGATAAACATCTTCAAAGTTGTGTAAAACAAAATTAAAAATGACTTGATTTTCATTTCTTAATCGCGTAGATATTTACCTGTTAAATCCAAAAAAACATCTTCTAAATTAGCTTGTAATTGCTGGGCCGACTTCTTAAAACCTTGCGCTAATAAATCTTCAATTAATTTTCGCGGTGGAGCCAAGCGCAAAATTTGGCCTTCATCCATAATCGCCACACGCTGGCAAAGAAGTTCGGCTTCATCCATATAATGTGTTGTCAGAACAATGGTTTTCCCCCGCTGGTGTAGCTGGCGAATAATTTCCCACAAATGCCGCCGCGCCTGAGGATCCAGCCCCGCGGTTGGTTCATCCAAAAAAATAATCTCTGGATCATGAATTAGAGCCGCGGCCAAAGAAAACCGCTGTTTTTGTCCCCCCGAAAGCTGGCGCACCATTGCTTGAGCTTTATCTTCCAAGCCCACTAAGGCCAATGTTTCTTCAACAGCCAAAGCCTGAGGATAAAAACTGGCAAAAAGGGTTAATAATTCTTTTAAGTTGAGATAATCAAAAAAGGAAGTACTCTGTAACTGCACGCCAATCAAAGTTTTAATTTTTTGCGGTTCGCGCTGGACATCAATTCCTTTAATCCAAATCTTACCTTCATCGGGCCGCCGTAATGTTTCGATCATCTCCAAAGTTGTGGTCTTCCCCGCGCCATTAGGTCCAAGAATGCCAAAGATTTCTCCTTTCTTAACCGCAAAGCTAATTCCCGCAACTGCTATCAAACCATTATAGGTTTTACGCAAATTTTCAACTTTAATAATTGCCTCTGCGCTCACAATTAAAGTTTATCCCGCCCGTCAAGCAACCTCTAATGCTGTTAATTTCATGTTAAGATTAAATAATAATTCAAACTTATGTTGCCCTTGCGTGACCATAATCCTTCCGGCCGCACCCCTTGGTTAACCTATTTATTAATTGGCTTCAATTCCCTAATTTTTATTATCATGCTTTTTCTCCCCGCCCCGCAGTTGGATCAGTTTATCTTTCACTGGGCTCTCATTCCCCGTCAAATTACCCAAGGCCAAGCTCTTTTTACTTTAATCTCTTCAATGTTTTTGCATGCCAGCTTGGGACATTTAATTGGAAATATGCTTTTTTTAAATATTTTTGGCGATAACCTTGAAGATTACCTCGGACGGGGCAAATTTATCCTCTTTTATCTTTTAACTGGAATCGCCGGCAGTGTTTTACAAATCGCTCTTAATCCCCAAAGCCCAATCCCTCTTCTCGGTGCTTCCGGTGCTATCGCCGGATTAATGGGCGGATATCTTGTTCTTTTTCCTTATCATCGTATTGACCTTTTAGTTTTTTGGGGTTTCTACGCCCAAGAAATTTCTGTTCCTGCCTTTACAATGCTTTTTTATTGGTTTTTGGCCCAGCTCTTAGGAGGAGTAGGATCTTTAGGAGTAAAAGGAGGGGGGATAGCCTATGGGGCTCACCTCGGAGGCTTTCTCAGCGGGGTCATTTTAATCCAGCTTTATCGCCGCCTACGAGCTTTAACTTCCGCGCATTAAAGAAAAAAATGGGCTTAATTGTTATCTGCGGACCAACGGGAAGCGGGAAAACTGCCCTCGCTCTTCAACTGGCAAAAAAATTAAACGGAGCTATTATTTCTGCAGATTCAAGACAAATCTATCGCGAAGCAGATATTGGCACCAATAAAGCCCCACCTAAAGAAAGCAAGGTCGAGAAAGGAGATGGTTATTGGCTTCAAGAAGGAATTAAAATTTATCTCTATAATCTTTGTTCCCCGGCGGAAAATTTTTCCGTGGCTCAATTTACTGCCGCTGCAGCCCAAGCTTATAAAGAAATTATCCGCGAAGGGAAACTACCGTTCCTTGTCGGGGGGACAGGATTTTATCTTCAAGCATTCTTGGGAGAAGTAGGTTTTGCTAATCTCGCTCCCGATTGGGAACAACGGAAAAGATTAAAATCACAACCCATTATCGAATTACAAAAAAAACTAGCTCAATATGATCCTGTTTTTGTTCAGCGTCTTAATCGCAGTGACCGCAACAACCCGCAGCGTCTCTTGCGTTACCTTGAATTAGCTCGTGCCTATGGCCGAGTTGAAAAAGGATTTTCTTTTTTTCGCCCTCCGTGGAAAAAAGAAAAAATTATCAAAATTGGCCTTACTGCCCCGCGTTCCTTTCTTTACCAACGCGCTGATCAATGGACGGCAACAATTATTAAGAGCGGCTTATTAGAGGAAACGCAATTGTTGTGGGAAAAATACGGCGACAAAATTCCCTTACTCCAAGGCCTAATTTACCGACCCGCCCAGGAATTTCTTAAAGGACAAATTTCTCAATTGGAGATGGAAGAAAAAATTAAATACCAGCTTCATAGTTATATTCGTCGCCAACTCTATTGGTTCCAGCGCGATCCAGAAATCAATTGGTTCAATATTGCTCAAACGCATTGGGCTGAAGAATTTAAGAACTGGACCGCGATTTTACCCCTGATTCTTTAACCCGTGCCAAAAGATCTTCCAATTTTTCCGCTTCATTCAAAGAAAAATCACCCACAGCAGTCCGAATAATCCGCGAGATATAACCGCCCACCCCTAACTTTTCTCCCAAATCATGCGCCAGAGAACGAACATAGGTCCCATAAGAACAAGTCATTTCCAGTTCCGCCCGCGGCAAATTTTCTTCACTCCAAGGGTAAAAACGCAACAATTCTAGCCGTTGAATCCGCACTGTTTTTATTGGCAACTCTACTTGATCCAATTTCCCCTTTCGCGCTAATTCGTACAAACGTTTCCCTTTTACCTTAACCGCAGAAAAGGGCGGAACTTTTTGTTTAATCAATCCTTGAAAAGGCACTAACGCTTCTTTAACCCGATTAAAATCCAAAGATTTCAATGCCTCTTCCCCGGCCTGAGCAACAATCCGTCCCTCAGCATCATAAGTATCTCGCTCTTGACCGAAAGTAATTTCAAAAAAATATTTTTTCGGCAGACGCATAAAATGTGACTGTTGCTTGGTTGCCGCACCAATCAAGATAATCAAAATCCCTTCGGCCAAAGGGTCCAAAGTACCGGCGTGACCCACCTTTTTCCCGGGGAACAAAGGCCGTAATTTTTCTACGACCTGATGGGAGGTCAATCCCGAAGGTTTATTGATAATTAAAAAATCATCTCCTTTTTCCATCACCACCTATTCTAACAAAAAAACTAATTTATTCGGTATAATTAGATTATGCCTGTTAAAGCTGAAACTAAATTAAAAGAAATTCTAATCCGTCCTGAAGCAGCGCAAATCTTACAGGAATACGGGGTTCCCTGTCTCAACTGCCCCCTCGGGGAAGGAGAAATTCCCTATCTGACCCTCGGGCAAGTCGCTGAATTCTACGGTCTTGACCTCGAAGGCCTCCTTCAAGACTTAAATCAGTTAGAGTCAGGAGAAAATAAGAAATTAATTATTTATTGTGATGGCGGCGCCCGCGGCAACCCCGGTCCCGCGGCTTTAGGAGTGGCTATCTATCGCCCTTGCGGAGAATTAATCCGCGAAATAAGTAAATTTTTAGGCGAAAAGACCAACAACCAAGCAGAATACCTCGCTTTGATTGAAGCCTTAAAACAAGCCCGAGAATTGGGAGGAAAAGATCTGCAAATAATTCTCGATTCCCAACTTGTTGTTCGGCAGTTAAAAGGAGAATATCGCATCCGTAATCATCAACTGCAGCAACTGGCGCAAAAAGTAAAAGAGTTAGAACAAAATTTTACTAAAGTCACCTTTGAACACCGTCCGCGCGAAGAAAACCGTCACGCCGATACTCTCGTAAATCAAGCTTTGAATATGATAAAATAGGATAAATGGAACTGCGAGAATTTTTAGCTCCTCTGCGTAAATATGGAGCCCTGATTATTTTTTTATTCTTCCTCAGCGGCGGAATAATCTACTTGCTCAGCCAAAAAATACCTCTTCAATACCAGGCTTCAGTAACTGTTTATGTCCAGCGATTGCCTGAGAAAAAAAGCGGAGATTATTACACCTATGAAGGATTTTACGCCCAAAAAGCAGCCCAAGAATATACGGATACTGTTTTAGGTTTTCTCAAAAGTCCCGATATCATCCGCCGCGCGGCGATTATTGTCTGGGAAAAAGTCGACGAAAAAGAGGAAAAAAAACTGCAGCGGGCTGTTCAGGCCACCAAAACAGCACCGCAATTAATTCATTTGAGTGTTACCTGGAAAGATGAAGAAAGTGCACGAAATTTAGTCAGCGCCCTGGCCCAAGCAGTTAAAGAACGGGCGCAGGTTCTAAATCAAGCCGGAGACGAAGCAATGCAAATTGATCTTTTAACCAACGACCCCCTTGTTCAAACCAAGCGTCCGCATAAAATCTTAAACAGCATTGTCGGAGGAGGAATCGTCGTTCTTTTGGCAACAATGGCTCTGTGGAGCTATGAATATTTAAAAGGAACATTAAAGGAAGCCTAAACCAAACCACTGCCCATGCCTGATTCAACTTGGGAGAACCTCAATTACTCGAGTGCACGAATCCTCATTGCCGGGGTCGCCAATTTTCTGGGCTACCATCTCGCCGAAGCTCTTCTTGTTTCTGAAGCCGAGGTCGTCGGAGTAGACAGTTTAATCTCCGGTTCTGAAGAACTGGTGCGCAAACTGTATCGTTATCCTAAATTTAGTTTTTTCCGCGCTGATATTAATCAATCTCTGCCTGCAGCTATTTATCAAAATCCAATTTCCCACATCGTCCATCTGGCTAATATTGAGGTCTGTGCGCCCCACGGAACATTAGCCCTCAACGAACTTCTGACCAATTCCTTTGGAGTCAAAAATCTTCTCGATTTTAGCCTTGATCAAAAAGCAGTTTTTGTTTTTTCTTCCTCAATTGACATTTATCAAGGCCTGGCTTCAACCAGCAGTTTAACCCATTATTACGACGGAGATTTAACTCAGGGACAATTAACTTACACCGAAGCCAAGCGTTACGCCGAAAGTCTCTGCCAAGAATATGCACAAATTTATAATGCTGACATCCGTATCGCTCGTCTTTCTGAAGTTTACGGCCCTTTGATGCGGCCGGACCGTAATACTTTTTTTACTCAGCTTCTATTAAAGGCAATGACGGGACAAGATTTAATGATCCCCGCAGTCGTAGGGAATAAATATTACTTAACCTTTATCAGTGATGTTGTCTATGGTTTAACGAAACTAATTTTTGCGCCGGCGGAAAAAGCTCGCCACGGTATTTTTTATTTTGTTAACCCCGAACCCCTAACTTTAGCCCAAATTGCGCAAACAATTGCCAATGTTAGCGCGGCTTTTCCCCAATTTACAACTCGCAAATTACAAGTTTTTGTTAATCCTCAGCAGGGAAAACAACCTCCTTTCCGCACTCCCCATATCAATCTCAAACGCAGCCGCGATGACCTCAACTGGCAAGCCCGCGTTAACCTCGAGGAAGGACTTCGTAAAACATTGGACTACTTTAGCCAGCACCGTCCCCGTCTATTAAATCAAGATCATCCCGCTCCTGCTGCGGCTGCTGTTTCTCCTTCCCCGCCTCCAGCGCAAAGTCCTACAACAGAAGAACGCGCTTACCGCCAAATGCAAGCGCAACGCGATAAATTAGAAAAACGCCTCGCTTCGCCCGAACTTCCTCCCGCTCCTTCACGAGAACAACTGCCTCCAGCTTCTTTGGGCTCGCGACTGGAACAAACCTGGCAAAACATCAAAAAAACCGCTAGCGCGGAGGAAAAAGGGTGGCTCTCTCTCAAACACCAAGAAGAACAAGAAAGAGACTCTTCTAATGAAACTGATCTCAGTGAAATTAAGGGGCTGGAAGAAAAAGCTCCGCTTAAAATTTTTTCTCCCTGGCGTCTAGGATTGATTCTTTTTTTGCTCTTGATTATTTCTTATTTTTTCTTCTGGCCTTTGGGACGAACCCTAATCCACTCTTATCAAACTTTCCAGAGTATTCGCTTCCTGCAACAGGCCCGAGCTCAAGGGCAGTGGGAGCAAGCCGCGGAAAAAATTACCGTCCTCCCCCAGCAATTAACCGCACTGCAACAAGATTGGGCCTACTGGCAAAAATTTTGCTATCTTGTTCAGCCTGATCAACGCTGCTTAGCTATTAACCAAAGCCTTAACGGGCTAACCTTTGCCAGCGAAGGAGCAGTTTACGGCCTCCAAGCCTTAAAGGAAGGAGCTGAAATTTTGCGCTTAATTCAAAGTGCTTCTCCGGTTTGGGGAGGAGACGAAACTTTAAACATCGAACCGCAGTTGCGTCCGCGCTTGAAACGACTGCAAAGCAATCTTGCCGTGGCCGAACAACGTCTTAGTTTGGCCGATTTTCAACTGCAACAAATTGACTGGTCTGTTTGGCCCGGACGCTGGTCGGGAAAATTTTTACAAACACGAGAGAAATTAAAAAATCTCCAGCAATCTTTGGCCCAACTTCAGCCTCTCCTGGAAAAACTTCCCTTATTATTAGGAATACCGCAAAAAGAAGAATATTTAATTTTACTACAAAACAGCGCTGAACTACGCGCCAGTGGCGGCTTTATTGGCAGCTATGCCACTCTTGTTTTTGATCACGGCAAATTGACCCAACTCAAAGTTGATGACATCTATAACCCCGACGGGCTACTACAAGATAAAGAGGTTCCCCCAGCTCCCTACCCTCTCAGCCAAAGTTTACAAGTCGACAAATTGGGCCTGCGCGATGCGAATTGGTGGCCTCATTTTCCTACTAGTGCCGAAAAAATTATCGATCTTTATCAAAAAGCAACCGGAGAAAAGGTTGATAATGTCATTGCTTTCAACCTCTGGACAATACAAGAACTTTTGGCTCGTTTGGGCCCAATTAACCTTCCTGAATACCAAGAAACAATTGACGCCAGCAACCTTTTTGCCCGGGCGGAATTCCACAGTGAGGTCGGATTCAAACCCGGCTCAGAGCAAAAAAAACGCTTTCTGACCCTTTTGGTCCAAGAACTGATTACTCGTTTACTAAATGCTCCTCAGGATTCATTAGCCGCTGCCTTAAGTGTCTTCAGCCAGGATCTGCAACAAGGACAATTATTCCTCTATTCACGCAATGAAGAACTGCAACAACTTTGGCAACAACTAAACGGCGCCGGGGTCTGGCCTCGCTTGGCGGCCAACGAAGACTTTATTGCCGTTATCGACAGCAATGTCGGCGGCAACAAAGCCAATTTTTGGATTAAACGGCAGACAAATTATCGTCTCGACATTGACCGCGACGGCAACTTGACCGGTGTTTTAACTATAAAGTGGCAGCATCAGGGAACTTCAGGAACCTGGCCCGGTGGTGATTACCTCAACTTTCTTCGTGTTTATCTACCTCTTTATGCCACCTTCAAGGAAGCTCAAGGTTTTAACGGCGAAGTGGAACGCTATGTTGAATTTGAACGCAAAGTTTTTGCCGGCTGGGTGAAAGTGCCGGTAAATTCCGAAAAAGAAATAACCCTTACCTATCAGCTACCGCAGGAGATTGGTTTTGGGTTAATCGGCAGTGGAGAAGAAGAAAAATATCAAAATCAGTACCAGCTTTGGGTAATACCGCAGGCGGGAATTAAAGCCGAGCCCTTCCGTCTTGTCGTCAACCTTCCCGCCTTCCTTCAAGCAGAAAAAATTAGCCAGGGGGAAATCGACCACAATCAAAATTTGGTCCTTTGGAATACTGTTCTTCAAGGACCCCGGCATTGGTCTCTCCAAGTAAAACGACAATAATGCCAATCCTAAAAACAAAAACTTGGCGCGGCCACAAATGGATTTTTCCTCTTTTCCTCCCCGATGCCACCCGCGGCGTTGTCCGAAGCGTGGATATGCAAGACTTGAAAAAAATAGGGCTTGAAGCCTTGATGCTCAATTCTTTCCATTTAGCGCAAAATCCGGGGCGCGAATTGATAAAAAATCAAGGGGGGATTAAAAACTTTATTGCCTGGGATGGTGGAATTAGCACTGATTCCGGTGGATTTCAAGTACTTTCACTACTTAAACAAAAAAATATTCAGGGGAAAATCGAAGATGAGGGACTGGTCATCTATCAGGGAAACCAACGACACCGCAAATGGATTTTTAGCCCCGAAGACTCAATCCGCACGCAATGGGAATTAGGCAGCGACCTTTTAATTTGTCTTGATGATTTTACACCTCCTGAAGCTGATGAAAAAAAAGCTCAAGAAACAGTTCGCCGAACCGTTCTTTGGGCGCAGCGTAGTTATAATGAATTTCAACGCTTAATCGAGGAAAACCAAACTCCACCCGCACAACGCCCCCTTTTAATTGCGGTAATTCAGGGAGGCTTCTTTTTCAAACTTCGTCGTCAATGCGCCGAACAACTGCAAGAACTAAACTTTGACGGGTTTGGTTTTGGTGGTTGGCCTGTTCTTGACGGTAAATTTGCAACGGAATTAAGTGATTTCAATGCCCAACTGACTCCGGATGATAAACTGCGTTTTGCTCTCGGAATTGGAAAACCGCAAGACATTGTTCAAGGCTGGGAGCAGGGTTATCACCTTTTTGACTGCGTCCTTCCCACTCGCGATGCCCGTCACCAGCGTCTCTATCTCTGGCGTGAAAACCCCGCCGAAATTACTTTAGCCCAACTAAAAGAAGGCTCATTTTATGAATATCTCTATCTGAAACGCCGCCGCTACCAAGAGGAAAAACCAATTAGTTCCTACTGCTCCTGCCACACCTGCAACCATTACAGCCGCGCTTTTCTCCAACATCTTTTTCGGATCAACGAGACGCTCGCCTACCGTTTGGCAACAATCCACAATCTCAGCTTTTATCAGCAACTAATTGACCGCCTTCGCGAATTACAGACCTCGGTCTCGCAAAAAGCGGCCTTGTAATCAAATCCGGTTGCAAAACTCGCTGCCGCAACCAATCAATAAAAGAAAAAGGACGATAGAAAGGTGAAAGAGGAAGGTCCCAAGAGCCGATCCATTCCTGCCGCACTCCGCCAAACCCCTTCTTAAACAAACTGTGTCCATACCAACTATGGCGCGGATCATCACTGGGACTTATTCCCCATAAATCATAATCAGCAACTCCTTCCTGCTTGAGAAAACGGATAATTTCCCACTGTAAAAGGTAGGGGGCAAAAAACTTTTTATTTTCGCTGGTAAGACGAGACCCTCCCCAAAGATAAGCCGCATACTTCCCACTACGCAGAATTATTGCTGCGGCAATTACTTCTGCCCCCGGGGGAAGACGAGAAACACGCGCCTGAGGTAAATCAGCTTGACGCTGTAGAGGATTGGGCGGACGAAAGGCTAAAAAAACTTCCGCTCCCCCGCGAGGCGCCATCAATTGTTGCAAACGACGAAACTGACTCCAAGGACGCGGGGAAAAACCTTTGCGCGAAACATGAAGATAGAGATCATAAAAAAGAGGCCAGTATTTTTCCGGCCGCCCCTTTGTGGTCTTTACCACTTCCACTCCCTCCCGCGCCGCACGGCGAATACTGTAACGGGTATCTTTATCCATCCGCTGCAATATTTGCTTTAAGGGAGGCCGAAGGTCGAGAACAGTTGTATAACGGGGCTGAATACTTTTAAAATAGGGTCTTAAAGGGAAAATCTCTTCTCCTGCATTTTGTCCCCACCAAGGAAAATCTTTTTTTGTGGCACGGGGTTCTAAACGACAAAACAAAGTCCGCCCCCCACCAAACTCTTTTTTTATTCGCGTCAAAAGAATATCAAGGCTCCGGGCGGCCAAAACTTGATTACGGAACGGTAACAAAGGACCATGCGGCGAATAGAGCAATTGCCATCCACCTTTAAGACGACGCTTAAAAAGCAAAGCTAGAGCAATTAACTTTTGTCGCTGAAAAACACCCCAGTGATAAACCTGCCAAAGAGAAGATTGTTTGACTTCTCCCCATTCCCAAAGTTGCAAGGGGCTCGTTAGGGGATGCCGCTGGACAAATCGGTTCCATTCTTCCCGTTGCTGCACCCGAAGCGATTTTACGATAAGCATCTAAAGAGCACCCCTTTCTTTTTATTATTTTAGCATAAAAGTTTTGTCTAAAGTCTTGTCTCAACGAAAATGGCCGTGAAATGGGGTGACAACTAAAGAAAGAAAGGCTAATTGATACAAAAAAGCACGAATCAGGGCAAAAGTTTTTCTTGTAAAAATAATTGTAAACCTTGTTCGAACAAGGTTATTTAACGATTATTTAACAATAATCCTTTGCAAAAGCCTAAAAAAAATTTTTGAATCCTTTTTAAAAGAAGAAACAAAATTGTTTCCCAAGATAACGAAACATCATTTTCCCCCACATTACAACGAAGAAACAAGGAGGGAAGTTTGCGATTATTATCTGTTTGAAGCTGGTTGTTTTTAAACTTGACAACTGTTTTACTATGTTGTACTATGTTATACAGTAATGAGGAAAACAAAAATAATTGGAGTTTCATTACCCCCACAACTCCATCAACAATTAAGGGAAATTCTTAACGAAACACAGCAAACGCAAAGTGAATTTATTCGTGCGTTGTTACAAAACTACCTTCAACAAAAACAAACTCCTGCAGCAACAAATCCGGCAAGAGAAAAAGTAAGCGAAACTGATTTAGCGCAAATATTATACGATTATTGGACCTTGCGGGGAAAGATAAAGAAAAAAACTTTAATCATTGCCTTGGGTATCATCGTCCACCAAGGGCAAGTTTTGATTGGGGCACGGAAAGAAAAAGATCCCTGGGTTGATTATTTAAGTTGGGTCTTCCCGGGCGGCCGCGTCAGGAGCTTGGAGTTTGAAAAGGAACTGCAGGAAAAAATTGTTAACGAAACCGGCTTGGAGGTAGAGGTAAAAAATTTAGTCAGTGCCCGGATTCATCCCGACAGTGGCTTTAAGCCCGTTCAGATAGTCGCTCTGTATTTTCACTGCCAGCCGCGCGGAGAAGTTCACATTCGTCCCGGGGAAGATTTAACCAAACTGCGGTGGGTAAAGCCGGCGGCTGTTTTTCAATATTTTACAACTTCGACCAACGATGAAGTAACTAGATTTTTGCTGAGTATTGAAAAAAGCTTGCCAGCGAAAGCTTAAGGCTAATTTGTTCCTCCCTGCTTTTTGGCCAGACGGTAGATGGTTAAAAATTCTTCTTTAATCCGTTGTTCATTACCCGCTTGAATCTGTTCTAAAATATGGGTTTCAAGGTGATTTTGCAGAATTAAATTTTCCAAGCTGGAAAGAGCAGCCTTAACCGCTGCTGTCTGTTGAAGAATATCAAGGCAATATTTTTCTTTTTCCACCATCTGCTGAAGGCCGCGGATTTGTCCCTCCAAGATTCGCAAACGCTGTAATGCTTTCTTTTTTAACTCTGGTTTCATTTTTAAAACTCATTAAATTTCTTTTCATTTCCCCAAAGCATAATCTGCGGTTGAGCAAGAACACGCCGAATAAAGGAATCACCCCGTTTTTTGCGAAAAGTAAATTCTTCAACTGTCATCACCGAATAATTAATTTCGCGTCCGTATTCTTCTTCTGCTTCTTGCACCAACTGCGCCAATAAACGCAAGCGCACTCGCCCCACAACTAACAAATCAACATCGCGTTCTGTTGAAATACGCCCCTCGACAAAAGGCAAAGCAAGCATGACATAACTAATTTGTCCCAAAGCCTCAATTTGTTCAATAATTTTCTGTCCCAAGCCACTGCTTTTGGCCACCAAACGCACTAATTCAGGATAGAAAATAAATTTTTTATTCAAACGGTAATAGAGACGGTTCCCTTTGGTTTTTCCTTGTAAAAAACCAATACGGGCCAGACGCTGCAATTCCCGCCGCACAGCATTAATTTCTTCTTCAATCTCACGGCAAATTTGACGGACATAAAAAACCTCGCGTCGGTTAATAAAAAGCTGAAGAATTTTCAACCGCACCCGCGAAGTAAAAAGTTCTTTAAGTTTTTTCTCTTCTTGATTCATTTTAATATTCAATAATTGAATTCGGCGGAACAAACATCAACCAAATTCTACCACGATTAAGAGTAATTTCCTCCCCTTGAGAGTTTAAAATTTTTAGTGGTTGCCGGCGTTCTTTTTTTTCCCAAGATCCTGTTATTACCTCTCCATCACGGAAAACTAAAGCCTTACCTTGGCCCAAGGTCTGGTAAACAATCCGCGCCGTCCCATCGTTTGCTGAAGAGTAAGGAGTTAAAAGAACTAAAATATTTTTTGCCCAAATAGGTTGTAAAACTTTTTTCCCTTCCTCCATTTCATAGGTTTGGGCAGGAGAAGAGGCATAAAAACGCTGGTAAATATTTTTTTCCCGCTGGTAAACCCAACGAACAGCATAAGGAGTTTCTCCCCAACCATTCCAAGAAATTTTGATTTCCTGTTTGGGCGGGCGTTGGCTTAATTCACGATCAGCCTTAAATTGCCATAAACGAAAGGAAGAACCTTGCGCCCAGCCGCGCTGCGCTGCTTTTTCCCAAAGCCGTGGGGTCGAGACATAAGCATTATGCGGGGCGCGCCGACTGTAATCCCGCCAAAAATTGCGGCCAAAACCAAGAGTTTTAATTTGGTAGCGCTGTAGATAACGCCAAGCATCAGCGGCAGGGTTACTGCTTTGAGCATAACCAATATGCATAATCAAAGCATCGGGGAGGCCGGAAAGCCAATCAAGATAATAGGTGCGCAGTGAGCGCACCGGTCCCACCAATTCTGGTTTTTCGCGCCAAAAAAATAATAAAAAGCGCGTAATTCCGCCTTCGACCAAAGCCTCATTTACCATTTCCGCGGCATTAATTCCGGCCACGGGACGGGCGGCAAAATGATTTTCTACCATTACTCCTAAAGGAAGGCGTTGTTTGATTTCTTCCCATTCCGCTGCCGTCACTTTTACTCCATCAAGGGGAGTTTCTTGATTTTTAATCGGTTCGGGTTCTTGAGAAAAAAACCAATAAAATCCTTCTCCCCACCCTAGAGAAGCAATTGCTGGAGGATTATTAAGGGAAGGATTTAGTTTTTGATATTTTATTCCTAGACTGAAAAGGACTAAACTACTGCCTAAGAGAAAAAAAAGAATTTTTTTTCTTGTAGAAAGCGAAGTAAGCGTAGCCCGGCCGAGGAAAAAAGACCCCATCTCTTAAATTCTCTTATACTGTTTTTCTTTTCCCCGAGGGGAGGATTGGTGATTGAGATTAAATTCCTGCGCCGCTTGAATCGCCTCTTCTTCCTCCTGTGATAAAGGATAAACCGTTCCCTGGCCCCCCTTAACTGGTTTGGCATAAATTCGCGTCCGCTCTCGACTGTGGAGAGAACTAATGACTAAACCATTTTTTTTCCCATCTAAAAGGGCAATAACAAAGCTTTGATCCCCCCCTGTATCTTTGAAGGGATTAAAACGCACCAGACCAATTTTTTGGATATGTGTTTTTTCGGCTTTAAGCAAGTTTTGAACCAGGCTTTCTAAATCATTTAATTTAATTTGCACTATTCCGACGCGTTCAAGATGTTCACGCAAAATTTCCCGCAATGAGCTGGCGGCAGTATCACCCAAAATTCGCCGCAACCAACGAACTTCGCGCAAAAGAAAAAAAGTTAAGCTTAATAACCAAAGAAAGAACAAAACAAATAAACCCACGATTAGAAACAGTAAATTATTGCTACCCTCTGCGGTAAAAGAAGTGAAGAAGTTGCTTAATTCAGTCAACATAACAAGAGTGAACAAATTTAGTATACGAATAAATTAAAAAGGCGTCAAATATCTTAAGGTGTTGCCCATTGCGGGAAAAGAGCATTAGTTGTAATCTGGCTTTGGCCATGCCAAACTACATCCAAAACCCAGAGAGTGATATTGGTATCGGTCAAGGGCGCACTAAGACTAAAGACAACGCGTTCACCTTGCGGCGACCAGCTAAAATTGCGCACTCGTCCCACCAACCCGCTCCAAAAAAGATCCTTGCTTCCCTTTTGCCAATCATAAAAGGCGAGATAAACTTGGTGCGAATCTTTCTTTTCAAAGATAAAGAGAATTTTTTGCCCATCGGGCGAGAATTGAGGAGGCTGGAAAATAACCAGATCCGGCGGTAAAAGATCTATGCTCCGTTTATTCCCTTGGACTAAATCAAAAAGCCAAGCTCGATTATTTTCAATATAAACTAAACGCTTGCCGTCTGGCGATAGATCTACAGGTAAGGGTTTAATTGGGGCTGTACTTAGGCTTGCGGCCACAAGCCTTTCCCGTCGCACTTTATCAAGACTAATCCGCCACAATCCTTGCCAGTCACTATCACCTTCTTGATAAATAAGCAATTCTTGATTGTTGGGAAACCAATCAGCTAAACGAAGGAGGGAAGAAGAGTTATTAAGAGGAAAATCGCGTTCAAGACTAATTTCGTGTAATAACTTGCCCGCAGTACTAAAAACTTGAATTTTATAAAGCGGAAGCGCATTCCCCACAATTTCTTGCCGATATTCCAAAGCAATCATTTTTCCATTAGGAGCCCAGTGTGGGAAACGGTAAAAAATATTCTTCCCCAAATCTGTCGGGGTAATCGCGGTCCGACTCTGATCTTTTGTCCGTAAAAGCCAAAGGTCACGACCGCTAATTACGGCTAACTGTTGAGTGGAGGGATGCCAGGCAAAATCTGTAATTAAAGCCGGGACATTAAACATTGTCTCCACTGTTTGCCCTCCCTGCAAAGTAACATCAGCTTGCGTAACTTGTTTTTCATTGGTACTGTCGGCTTGGATTTTCCACAAGTTTCCTTCCCGCAGGAAAAAAATACTTTCTTGATCAATAATTACCGTTGCCGGTGTTGGCGCGGGGGTAGGAGAAGGGGAAAGCGGTGTTACCGGAACCGTAGTCGGAGTAGGGAGGGGAGGCGGAAGAGGAGGATTCCCTCGCCGGTTTTTAACAAGGGAGAGAACAAAAAATAAAATTAACAAAGCTCCCATTCCCGCTAATAGAGCTAAATAAAGCGGGTTTTCACGAATCTGCGGCGGAAGAAAAGCTAGCAAAGATTGATTTTTATTTTCCTCGCCTCTATCTTCAGTTGGCGGAGGAGTTGTTGCTGGTGGAGAACTAGTTTTTTCCGCCGGGCCGGCGAGACGGGGAATTTTTTTCTCTTCTCCCGAGGGGCGACGAAAAAGATCATGGCCGCGGCTTAAAGGTGAAGGTAGAGGTTGTTCACCCTGATTATTATTCATTTTCTTTTCCTTTATGATTCATTTTACCCCAGACTAGTTTCTCTGCCAACTACTCCCTGTTAAGAACTAATGCTCTTAAAAGTGCAACTTCAAATTCTGCGGGACAAAAACAACCCTGCTGCAGCATTTTAATTGCTAAAAATTAGCCTTCAAGAAGACCTTAATCGCGGAGTAAGGGCTATTTTTCAGCCTTATTCACCAGCCCCATGCTTATTGCCCTAGCCCTCAAATTTTTTCTTAACCCGAACTAAAGCGAGGCTAAGCTCACCCATTTTTTTACTGCTATAGTCACCGCAAAACAAATTTACTGAATTTTTTGTATCTTGTATGCTTAGTATCAAACCTGCCCAACCTATACGATAATCCACAGAAAAATTAAATATTAAACCTAAATCCTAAAATAGAAAACTTTATTTTGCGGAAGCTATAAAGTAGCGCCGGGGGCAATTTCTCATAATAAATAAGAATTATTGTTTAAGGCACTGTTATCTATATCTAATAAACTATTATTTATTTTTTTTCTTTAATTTCTTTTAACTTTTGCCACAGTTTCTTTTCTTCACGCCCCAGACGACGCGGAATTTCAATATTAACCACGACTAATAAATCCCCTCTCCCTCCCCTTAAACGAGGATAGCCTTGGCCGCGCAATTTAACAATTGTGCCTGTTTGTACTCCGGCAGGAATTTTTATTTTTTTCTCTTTCCATCCCGTTGCACTGCGAGGTTCCACAACCGGAACCATCTTCTCCGCTCCCAAAACCGCTTCCGCAGGATGAAGTTGAAGCTGGTAGATTAAATTTTCCCCTTGGCGTTGATAAAAATCAGGCCAATCTACTTCCAATAACAAAAACAGATCTCCCGCTGCTCCGCCTCGTTCACCACGATCACCTTGACCCGCCAAACGAATTTGCTGCTGCGGCAAAACACCAGCAGGGATTTTTACTTTTACTTTTGTTTCTTTTTCGACCCGCCCCTGCCCCTGACAAACAGAACAAGGTTTACTAATTACCTCTCCCGCCCCTTGACACTGAGGACAAGTCTGCCAAGTAGCAATGCGGCCGAAAAAAGAATTTATTGTCTGTTGGATTTGGCCTCGTCCTTGACAACGGGGACAAGATTCCATTTTTGTTCCGGGAGCCGAGCCTTGTCCGCGACAAGAATCACAAAGCTGATAACGCGGATAGTGAATTTCTTTTTCTACACCCCGAACGGCTTCAGCAAAACTAAGTTTCAACTTAAAATGCCGGTCTGCTCCGGCCCGCCTAACTCCCTGCCCCCGCTGGAAAGGGGAGCGGAAACCAAAAAACTCGGCAAAAATATCAAAGGGATCGCGAAAGCCACCAAAATCCCATTCCGCTCCCGTAAAACCGCTGCCCGTAAACCCTTCACTTCCCCAGCGATCATAAGCCGCACGCTTCTCAGGATTAGATAAAACTTCATAAGCGCGATTTATTTCTTTAAATTTTTCCTCCGCATCCGGCTCCTTACTGATATCGGGGTGGTAACGGCGCGCGAGACGACGATAAGCGCGTTTAATTTCGTCTAATGAAGCGTTGCGGCTAACACCGAGGATGCGATAATAATCTTTTTCTTGCGCCACATTGATTTATCTAATCTTCTTTTTCTCCTTCTCCTTTATCTTCCTCTACTACCTCTCCTTCTACTGTCTCCGTTTCTTCTTTTTGGGCCTTGTTTTCCCCTTTTTCTTTACTCTTTTCTGTCTGACGATAGAGGTATTCTCCCAAACGGGGAAGGGTTTTTTGTAAGTCTTCAATTTTAGCCTTTAATTCTCCCAACTGCTGCGGGGTAACTTTCTCCAACAATTCCCGTAACTCCTTGCTTTTCTTTTCAATCTCTTCTTTTAATTCAGGAGGAGCTTTGTCGCCGCTTTCTTCTAATGTCTTTTCAGCGGTATAACAAAGTGTTTCCGCTTGATTGCGGGCTTCGGCTAATTCTTTCCGCTTACGATCTTCTTCGGCGTGAGCCGCGGCCTCCTTTTTCATCCGCTCAATTTCCTCTTTAGAAAGGCCGGTCGATCCGGTAATGGTAATACTTTGCTCCTTGCCTGTTGCCTTATCTTTAGCCGAAACTTTAAGAATGCCATTAGCATCTATATCAAAGGTTACTTCAATTTGCGGCACTCCCCGCGGTGCCGGAGGAATCCCAGTAAGGATAAACTTACCCAAACTTTTATTATCCGCAGCCATCGGTCGCTCCCCCTGCAAAACATGAATTTCAACTGTGGTCTGATTATCACTGGCGGTCGAAAAAATCTGGCTCTTTGAAGTCGGAATAGTTGTATTGCGTTCAATCAGCGGGGTCATCACTCCACCCAAAGTTTCAATCCCCAAAGTCAATGGTGTTACATCCAATAATAAAACCTCTTTTGATTCTCCGGTAAAAACACCGGCCTGAATCGCTGCTCCTACGGCCACAACCTCATCGGGGTTAATTCCTTTATGGGGCTCTTTACCAAAATATTTTTTGACCCGCTCCTGAATCTTCGGCATCCGCGTCTGTCCGCCGACCAAAACAACTTCATCAATATCTTCTGCTTTCAATCCCGCATCCTTTAAGGCAGCGTCACAAACTTCAAAACAGCGATCAATAAGATCTTGGCAAAGGTTCTCCAATTTGGCCCGCGTCAGCGTATAGACCAGATGCTTCGGGCCGCTTTCATCTGCGGTAATAAAGGGAAGATTAATTTCCGTCTCTTGCCGAGAGGAAAGCTCTATTTTGGCTTTTTCCGCGGCATCCCGCAAGCGCTGCAAAGCCTGACTGTCTTTTTTAAGATCAATCCCATGTTCTTTTTTAAATTCTTCAACCAAAAAATCAATAATTCGTTGGTCAAAATCGTCTCCGCCAAGGTGGGTGTCTCCATTTGTCGCCAAAACCTCAAAAACATCACGCTCATCTTCTCCTTCGGAGGTAATTTCTAAAATGGAAATATCAAAAGTTCCTCCTCCGAGGTCAAAAACAGCGATTTTTTCATTTTTCTTCTTCCCTAATCCATAAGCCAAAGTAGCCGCCGTCGGTTCATTAATAATCCGACGCACTTTTAATCCTGCAATTTCTCCGGCCTGTTTTGTTGCCTGCCGTTGCGAGTCATCGAAATAAGCAGGGACTGTAATAACAGCTTCCTCAACTTTTTCCCCTAAAAAGGCTTCGGCATCGGCTTTGATTTTTTGTAAAATCCGCGCTGATATTTCTTGCGGCGTATATGTCTTTCCCTCAACTTCAACCACGGCCATTCCCTCCGGCCCCTCGACAATTTTATAAGGCAGCCATTTCTTATCGCGTTGAACTTCGGGATCATTATAACGTCGCCCCATTAAACGCTTAATGGAAAAGATTGTCCGCTTGGGGGCGGCAATAATTTGTCGTTTGGCGACCCGCCCGACTAAATTTTTTACCGGATCAACAACCGAAGGAATTAAATTTTCTCCTTCAGCGGAATGGATGACCTTGGGCTGGCCGCCCTGCATTACCGCGACAACACTATTGGTTGTTCCTAGGTCAATTCCAACTATCTTCGCCATCGTGAAAATTAATAATTTTTATTTTTTCTTTTTCTCCGCCGGACCTACTTTAACCCGCGCCGGCTTTATTATTTTACCATGAAGTTTATAGCCTTTTGTAAGAACTTCTTTGACAATTTCCCCTTCACCATCAGCAAAAGTGGCTTCCATCGTGTAGGGATCAAAAGCTTCACCAACTTTGACTTCGACCTCCTCCACTCCATGACGCTGTAAAAGCGTTTCCAGCTGCCCTCGCACTAAAGAAAAAGCCTCATTAATCATAATTATTTCTTCAAGCAAGAGCTGGTTGGCTCTCTGTTGGAATTCTTCTTTTTCCCGCGCGGTTTGTTTTTGCAAATTATCGTAATCAGCCCAAGCTCGTTTTAATTTTTCTTCTAGTTCTGCTTTTTCTTTTCGCAAGGCGCTCAATTCTTCTTCTAGCTCAGTTACTGTTTTAGCTCCGCTTTCTTTAATTTTTGTTTCTTCTTTTTTCTTTCTCGCCATCATTAATTTTACTCAACCTACTTTTAGGAATTTGAAGAAGGGCTTTTATTTTTACAAATTTTGCCCCAGTTCATTAATCAGGTGCTGAAAATAACGCACCCGGGGAATAATTCGGGGATAATTTAAACGCAAAGGGCCCAAAACTAATAAATGTCCCTCATTCTCTCGCCGCGGTTTAATGCGGGCAAAGACTAGGCCGCAAGGTTCTAAATGAGGTAAACCTAGTTCTTCACTCAACAAAACTCCAAAATCTTGCGCTGGATCAATTTGCGCCAAAATTGCCCGCCAGACCTCACTATCTTCTAAAAGGCGCAAAATAGATTGGGTTAAGTCAATTTCATAAAATTCGGGGTGATTGAGAATATTGGCGTATCCGCCGTGGTAAAGCCGCTCGGGGTGCAAGAAACAAAGCGCTAGCTGATTGGTCTCTTGCGCCAACTCGCGGACACTTTGACGCAAAAGTTCATCCACATCTTTCCGTTTTTCCCATAATTTTTGCTTAATTGCAACTTCGTTGACCACGGGCAAAGGTTCTTCTTCCATCAAATACTTAATAAAATGCCGAAAAGCAAGTTGCGTGGGAATTCGTCCCGCTGAAAAATGAGGCTTAGCTAAAAAACCTTCTTCAGTTAAAACAACCATTTCATTACGCACTGTTGCCGGGGAAATATTTAATTTATACTTGCTAACTAAATTTTCCGAACCCACCGGTTCGGCTGTGGCAATATACTCTTTGATAATTAATTCCAACAGCTTTAACTGGCGTTCACTTAACATTTTCCTTCTTATCAGAGATAGTACCAAAAGTGCTAAAAAAAATCAACCCCCACCTGAAGTAAATTCAACAAATGAAGCTAAAATTACTAAAAGTCAAACGAACGCACTAATTTTCTTCACTTCCTTCATTCTCTTCAACTCCTACTTACTGATTTAGCCAACTCTTGAATTAAATTATATTGTTCTTCAGTTAATTCGAATATGCCTCCCTTGCCAGGAGGACTTACTTGAAAATTCTGTTTTACCCGTTCAAGACTACTTTCAGGATTAAGATTAGGCTTATCTACAACAATAAATAAAGTAGCATGTTTTCTTTCAATACTAAATCTACAATCATCAACCCCGAAAGTAATCTCAGGGTCTAAATATCCTCTAGTTTCCCTTAAAACGCTTAATATTTTCTCTGCAATTCCGCTCTGAATAATTTGATCATGAATATGTTGATCGAAACTCTCAGCTTCGCTTTTTGTTAATCGAGACCCTAATTCTCCCATTCAATATTCACCTCCCTCCTCAATTAAGATTCTTTAAAAATTCAAAATTATAAACTTCCATATTTTTAAAAATATAACATACAGTTGTGCGGTGTCCAGAATAAGTCTTGTCTAAACGAAAAAGTCAGTGTAATTTGCATAAAAAAGCGCGAACCGTTTAGAATGGTTTGGTAATGAAAATAACCATGAACGATTCGCGCCTAATTAATATTACACAACTACGGGCATTTTTGAAAGAATTAAAAATTTTTATTCCTCTTTAAGCGAAAATAAAATACTTCACGCAATCAAGGGGTAGTATTTTAGTTGCCTTAAAAAAGGAAAAAAGTAATTTTAAGGCCATTTTGAATTTAGTGGTAACCTTCAAAGAAGGTTATTTTCTCTTTAAGCAAGAATAACTTGCATAGAACAAGCGGGGAAAAAAAGGCACTAATTTTTAGCACCTTTTTTTAAATGTTTGAAAGTTGCCAATTCATCTAAAACAGTTTTAATTTTAATTTCTCCTGCCCGCTGCAACAATGCCTCAAATTCTCTATCTTCTAAAGCCTGATTGAGCTCCTTTCGTGCCCGCAGCAACCAATTGGCCACCTTCTGTTATAATTAAAATGCCCTTGTTTACTCAAGGGTAGGATAGGGGGCTTGGCCTTTTTCGGGCCAAGCCCCGCCGCTTATTTAGCGCCACCCGGAATTATCCGCGTGGCGATCGCCTGACCCGCCGCTGGAATGAGAACCTCCTAGGTCATCGTCTTCAGCGTCATCCCGCGCGGCGTGCCAAGCTTCACGAACCTCTTCCACAGTACAATCAGTATCGCGAGCCGCATCCTCCTCGTCATAGGGACCATACATAAAGCACCTCCCGGGAGACTAAGGAGCGGAA
>Ga0256830_1000788_pt1 | contig 23693 bp, 22 predicted proteins | sample 128326metaG_FD_190537 | JGI IMG/M metagenome (GOLD analysis project Ga0256830, IMG submission 190537) | Hydrothermal vent microbial communities from Lau Basin, Pacific Ocean - 128-326 | ecosystem: Environmental > Aquatic > Marine > Hydrothermal vents | place: Pacific Ocean: Lau Basin | collected... | reverse complement strand
CAGGAGTTGGAAGAGGCTGTTGAGGTTAAGGATAAAAAGTCGCTTCACAGGTACATTGTCCTTCTAACGGAAAACATCGTTAAAAAGGAAAGTTACGAAAAAGAGCAACTGGAAATAAAAAACGAGATAAAAACACTTGCAGAGCTCATGAAGCAGGGATTTGAATCCATGGACAGACGGTTTGAAGCTTTGCAGCACCAGATGGATACACGGTTTGAGTCACTGCAACACCAAATGGATGTACGCTTTGAAGACATGACCAAACGCATCGGCTTTATAAGCTGGTTCGTACCAACGATAATCACAATCGTCGTTGTTATATTGAAGTTTGTATGAACACACTTTATCCTCCGAATTCCGGAACCCGACTGGATAATACACCCCTTTAAAAAAGAATTATTTCAATCTTAAACCTACTTTCACCTTAAAAAGTTTTCCCCTATCCCTGCTTATAACAATTCTTTCATTATTGGGAAATTCAACTGCAAACCTGTTTTGCCCCCAGGGAAGAATCCTTTGAATCTTCTTAATGTTTATTATACTATTCCTGTTCGCCCTGAAAAAAAGTGAAGGATCAATATTTTTTTCAAGTTGCCCAAGACTGCCCTCTATCTGGTGCCTTATATTATCTCCGTATAGATACACCATGCCGTTTTCAAGTTTGAAAAAGAAAATCTCCTCAACATCAAGTATCCTGTAAACGTTTTTTACCTTAAAGCTGATCCTTGTAAGGTAATCGGTTTTTCTGTTGTACCAATCTATAAGGCGCTTTAGATCATTATTCTCACCTTCGTTTTTGTTAATTCTGTTGAATATTCTGTTCAGAGATATTCTAAGGCGTTGCTTGCTAAATGGCTTTAACAGATAATCCACTGCATTTACCTCGAAGGCCTCTATTGCATAGTCATCATAAGCTGTGACAAAAATAATATTCGGGTAAGTCTTGATGCGTTTTATTACCTGAAAACCATCAAACCCTGGCATTTGAATATCTAAAAATACAAGCCCGGGCTTAAACAAATCTATAATTTCAACAGCCTGTATTCCATTTTCAGCTTCGCCAATAATATCAATAAATGGATATTCTCTTAGAAGTTGCTTAAGCCTATCACGAGCAGGTTTCTCATCATCTATAATAACTGTTGTAAGTGTCATTATCACTTATACCCATCTTCTGGGGCGTAAATTGTTAAATTCGAATTCACTGTTGATGACTGGTTAAAAGCTTCTCAAATGTGTCTAAAAAAAGACCACCCTCGGTTGTTTCATCAAATTCGGTAAGCCATTTTCTAATGTACTCTTTATCTATCTTTGGATTCTTTAAAACTACTGTTTTTGCATCCTCTATATCTATCGGTCTGCCTGAAAATATTTTATGTATTATTAAATCCTCTGGTGAAATAAAAACTACCTCTTTACCACCTATTTTTATAGACTTTCCGCGACTAATTGCCTTTGATTCGTAGGGAGTAAAGGAAAATATAAAATCAACACGTATACCTGTAGCTTCCTCCAGTGTCGGTAAAACCATTGTTTCTCTTACAAATGATTCAACATTTTCAGGAATTGGCTTTAGCGAAAGTTCTCTTACTATCTCCATCAGTTCCTTCAGGCTATCGATATTGATCCCCAGAGTAATATCAATATCTCTGGTAAGTCTTGGCTCGCCATATAACAATACGGCTTGGCCCCCGATAATCATGTAGGGTATGGAATGTTTCGTTAAAGCGTTTCCGATTTTAGCTATGAGTTTTTCAAACATGAGTTTAATATTCTTGCCAGTCTTATATCCTTTTCTATTCCCTCCAGTGGATCCTCAGGAGGAAATATTCCGAGACTCTCCGCTTCGCGCCACAAGGCTTCATATAACTTTAAAGACTGTGTCAAAGTAAGTGAACCTTCATTTTTTATAAAATTCTCTTCCAATTGTCTAAGTATTTCAGAATTTCTTATCATTGATAAAATTATATCCTTGCATGGAGGCGCTGTCTATAACACCAGCTGCAATAGAAAAAAATCAAATTGTAAATTGCCAAAGAGAATAAAAATATGAGATAAAAATGTGGCATGTAAAAATCGTGGTATTGTGGTATAATAGGTTGTAAAATGTGTAAAAGACAATTCAGACCTTACATCGAAAAGGGAAGAATTGTTGCTTCTTTTAGTTTTGCAATTTCCCTCACCTTGATTCTCTTACTCTTTTTGATCCTCTCAACCTGCTCGGGAACAGTTTCCGTGAGTACCAATTGGAGCTCCTCCAACGAGCCGACTTTCAGGGTTGTTGTTACCAACGACCTCTCCCAGCCTGTCATAGTAAATGTCAATGGCACCATTTTCCCCGAGCTTGCGGCAGGCGAAACTTCCAAAACCGTAGAAGTCCATATATTCGACATCCCCGGCATCTATCTTGCCGTTACTTTTCCAAACCCGCCGGCAACGCAGGCTGCAACCTTTACCGAGGCCCAGACAGGGGTAAAGCAGAGGGCGGGGGCGGTGTATGATATCAGTATAGATTCCTTCCAGAATGACACACTGGGCTACACCATAACCGAAGGGAGTACCCCGTGACAGACAAAAGAAAATCAATGAGAGCCATATTGATACTTACCGCCCTCGGCCTTCTCCTAATACGCCCCGCAAGAGCCACGGACATCCTGACACCTTCCCTCCTCTATTCCCGCTTCGTACCGGCAATCGACTCGTTTTCAAGGCTGGATTCGCTGAGGGAGAGGCACAGGATTCTCGGGCACAGGATATCGATTCAGGCAATCGTCGCATCTCCGCTAAAGCGTTACCTTGCCCCGACAAACTACGGGTACCAGGATGTAACCCCTTCGAACAGTAACATGGGCTTTGTGGTGGATATCTGGAAATCGAAAGATTTCAGTTGGGAGTTTGATTTTCTCTTTGGTGGAATCGTACTGAATCCGTATGTTCCCTTTGAAGATGCAAATGGGAACCTGATCAATCCTTACACTCCAATCTACGACCTGCAGTTTCTAATGATGAACCGAATGCACTTCGGAGGATGGCTCGATACTACGCTGGGGCTTCTTCACGAGCAAAAATCGGATATTTCCTGGTCGGCTACCTCCGGGACGGGCACTTCCGGGTCGGCTACTTCCGGGGAGCAGTTTTTTATTCAACCCGGCGAGGCGACGGTAAACTATAGTTTCAATCCGCTTACAGACAGGTGGCTATTTTCCACAAACCTCTGGCAGATCGCAGCCGATGTTGTAGTAGAAGGTCAGCTTAAAAACCTTCGGCTGGGAAAATCCTGGAACCTGCCATTCCTTCCCTCGCTGGAAGAACTCTTTACAGGCATCATGTACAACAACTACGGAAGCTTTTTCGGAACCGGCCCTGAAATCGGTTTTGACTACCTCTCCCTTGTCAAGGGCAGGTTGCAGGTCGACCTGGTCCCGGAAATTCTCTGGGGCATGGTTACAGGTTCCGGTGGCACAACGAGCGGGGGTACGAGCTCCGGTGGTACCACTGGAAGCTCAGCAGGCGGGACTACAGACGGTGCAGTAATACCCTTAATAGTCAACGCGTTCCTTGACGCCCGCTACACCTTTCTAAAAAAGCTCACAGGCGGAAGGCTAATGCTTCCCCTTAAGGCGGGGGTCTCTTTCAATTACAACGGGGTTAGGGGCAGCCCATGGGATCCGGATGCTGCTTCTGTCGAAGCAGCTGGGGGAAAGCAAGAAGCATTCTACTTCGGGTGGGACATCAGTTTCGGTATACTTATAAATCCGCCCAAGGAGAACCCCTTTCTGAGCCTCATGGGCTTCGATCTGAACCTCGATGTATCGATGAACTACATACCCGCCATGACACTGATGCCCGTCTATCAGAGTCCCATAGTAACGATGTATTTCGGTTTTCACTTCTTTTAAAAGACAGGGGAAAGAACGTAACCCCTTGCACTTCCATGATTCTACAGGAGAAACTCGAGAACCCTTACCATCTCCCTGTTGATCCTTTCAAAGTTCTCCCTACCGACATTCAGTATTTCGCTCTCACTCTGTACGTATCTCGAAGTAACAAGCTCACTGCGACTGCCATTAACGATTTCCGAAAGGGATTCAGGTGTGGTCTCCAAGTGGAACTGAAGCCCGATAACAGAGTTTCCCACCTGAAAAGCCTGGTTACGGCAGCCATTGCTGTGGGCAAGAAGCGTGGCCCCTTCCGGCAGATCGAAGGTCTCCCCGTGCCAGTGAAAAACGGTGATCTCCTGCGGAAACTCAAAGGTTGTGGACCTTTGCGGTTGGCTTTTATCTGCCCTAATCCCGTGTATGGGAAACCAGCCTATTTCCTTGTATGGATTCCTGAAGACCCTTGCACCTAGTGCACTGGCAATAAGCTGTGCTCCCAGGCAAACACCAAGAACGGGCTTACCCGTTTTACAAAAGTTTCCAATGTATTCCTTTTCCGCCGCAAGCCAGGGATACCTTTCCTCGTCATTTGCGCTCATCGGCCCTCCCATAACGACAAGGAAATCGATCCCTTCCGCGGCAGGAAGTAACTGCCTACTGGCATTCGGAGAGTCAGAATCATCCGAAAGATCATTGGCGCCATTACCAGCTTTTAGCCCGGAATACGGTTCCTGGAAAAACCTTACGGGAACGATTTCAAATCCTCTTTCCTCGAGGTAGGGACCTATACTTCCCAGACCCTCGAATGGTACGTGTTGAAAAAAAAGAGCTCTCATGATTTACTATTCTAAATTTTTTTAATTTGTTTATCAAGATGGTAAGGTAGTTAAAGCGATTTGAATCAGGTTAGGCAAAGTGAGAAAGTTACCTAAATATATCAAATATACCGCATTCTTTACAGGAGTCCTTTTACTTATCATCATGCTCTCCGCTTGCCAATCTTATAAAAGCAGCATAAGCTATACTTTCAAGGAAATGGCCGGCTCTAATCCACCGGAAACCTGTAAATCAGGTTTTTTTTCATTACTCACCTACAATATAGCGGGACTCCCCGACTTCATTTCAAAGAGTAATCCGTCTCACAATACTAAAATCATTTCCAGACTGGTAAACAGATTCGACATAGTACTGCTACAGGAAGACTTTTACTATCATGATGAGCTCCTGAAGTACAGTGAACATCCCTACAGGTCGGAAAAATCAAACAACGGACCCTTTTTTACCGGTGACGGACTTAACAGGTTGTCAAGATTCCCCTTCTACAACTACGGCAGGGAAGAATGGAAAAAGCGTTACGGGATACTTTCCAACGACAGCGATACCCTTGCTCCCAAGGGGTTCTCCTTTGCTCAACACGAAGTATATCCCGGTATCCTGGTTGACATATACAACCTTCATATGGATGCAGGCCATGGCCAGGGAGACTTTAATGCACGCCGCTCCGAGATGAAACAACTTACTTCGCGGCTAAAGGAAAATAAAAGCGGTAATGCAATCATCCTTGCAGGCGATTGGAATATCAAGAGAAACAGAAGCGAAGATTCAAAAACACTGGATATGCTAACGAAAGGCCTCGGCTTTATGGATGTGAGGGTTTTCCTGAATATTCCGGGAGACAGGATAGACAAGGTACTATTTAAGAACGGTGACAAGGTTAAGCTTGTACCCGTAACTTACCAGGTTCACGACAGGGACTTCATGGACGAAGAGGGAAAGCCACTTTCTGACCACGATCCGGTATCGGTTACCTTTGAATGGAACTACTGCCCGTAGTCTGCTGGTGACTCTCCGTTGATATGCTTGCAACATGTCCGTAACAAAATAAGCCTGAAAGCTGGAACCTGACAACTGGAATCGGCCCTATCAAGTGCCCTATCAAGTACGGCAAAACCAGGAAGTACCCTTTTATGCCAGATCAAGCTCCATGAATATTGCCGTTGGATCGGGATTGTACCTGTAGGGAGCTATCTTTTTGAAACCAAGGCTTTCATAAAGTCTGGTGGCCGCATTAAGACGCTTCAGTGTATCGAGCCTCATTTTACTGTAACCTCTTTTCTTTGCCGCTACAATTAGCTCTTTGCAAAGCCTCAACCCTATTCCCCTTCCTCTGTATTCTTCATATACGAAGAGCCGCTTCATCTCGCAGATGTCAGCTTCAAGTTTTCGAAAACCCACCCCGCCTGCAAGCTGTTCACTGTAAAAGGCAAGGAGGAACAGACCATCCGGGGGCCCGTACATGAAAGAGAATTCGGAGAATTCCCTGTCGATATCCTGAAAACAGAGATCCATATCCAACCAGGCCATGTAATCACGGGTAAGCCCTATTGCAGTTGAGAATTCAGAATCTGTGGTACAACAAATTATATTAATTGCGGGATAATCCGACATTACAGGAGATAGTACAGTTTTCGGCTGTTTTTGTGTATATCGCCAAACTACTTATAACACCATATATGCAAAAAATATTCACAAATTATCCACAGGCTCTTCAGGGGTAAGAGAAGGGAAAAATCGGCGTCAAGTATCAATATGGCAAGGAGTTAATAGGAAGTTAGCAGGACCTTAATGGAGAATCGCGGGCTGCCATACATCTTGATGAAGTAGCATTAAAAGTTTAACAATTGGTAAGCTTGGAGATTGTTTTCGAAGGGGGAAAAATTGGGAGTGTTCGGCATTCACAACGACGGAATCATCGGTGAGATAAATGCCATGAATCAGCGAGGCGGACGGATGTTGAGTATTATAGACCTCATAGAGGCTAATACTCTTTCAATCGAACTTGCAACATACCTTACTTCAAGGGTAATAAAGGGATGTTCCGTATCTTCGGGTTCGCAGATCGGCGGAACGGGTAAGACAACACTGCTTGCCGCACTGCTTGGACTTCTGCCGGCCAACCACAGGATAGTGGCGGTAACACATGACAATGTTACAGCCCTCCTCGATAAGAAAGAACACGAGAGGACCGTTTATCTCTGCCACGAGATAAGCCCTGCCAATTTCTATTCATACCTGTGGGGAAGCGACCTGGGGAAATACTTCTCGCTTATTGATGACAGAGGGGAGAATGCAACTAACGGACACCTCGCCTTTACAATTCATGCCGACACCCCGGAAGAAGTTTATCCACAAATTATCAACAACCAGACGGGGGTTAAGGAGAAGGAGCTTTCAAAGATTGACATGCTGATATTTATCAAATCGTTTTACGGAGGGAAGCGGAGAGTAACCTATCTGTATGAGTGGGATAATAAGAGTGGGAAGCATGTCCTTACGTGGAAGTGGGATAGAAAGAGTGACACCCATATTAGGGTTGAAGACCCCTTTAACGGGGACTTGCGAGAAACAACGATCGAAAAAAATGCACTGATAACATCCCTATTCAATCGGCTCTTGTCAGATGGGGTAAGGAGAATTGAGGAAGTGAGAGAGTTTTTTCTAAAGAGCCTTTCACTGTAGCCTGATAACCAGTTAAATAGATAACAATCAAGGTTTTCAAAGGCTTCCCCTCCAAAGCCCGGGTGAGTTCGGATTTATTTCATATACAAACTGTTCTTGTATAAGCTGTTCTTCCTGCCTTCGATGATATCTCTTATAATCACTGGGAAGTCGGTATCAAAATTATCGAGGAAATGAGCATCTGCAAGTTTAATACTACCAAGCAATTCAACCGGAAAAGTTTTAAACCTGTAAACCAGAGAATCAACCGTGAAGGCTAACTTATCCTGCGAAGCTTTCAAAATATCTTTCCAGAGAAAATCGTAAAACCTTGCAATAAGGTAAATATCAAAAACGTCCTTGGGGTTATCCCTGCTTATAACCGCAGTAATCTTGTTGCTTAAAATATTTTCGACCTTATCTATCTTGTATCCATTATCCAAGACAATCGGGCTCTTGTACTGAGGGACCCTATCATTTACAAAATCCACCCGAAGAGCTTTATTGACCATTCATCTAAAAAAATCTTTGGATTCGACTTCTAACTTAACAACAAATTTCGCTTTAAGGTTATTTAGTATTTTCCTTACATTAATAGCGAAAAGATTTGAATTATTGGTGAAGAAACAAAGATCATCAGAGTATCGCTTTTCCCAGTAAAATCTGCTTAAACACGTTCCACCTGTTAGGTAAAAATCATTTTCCAGAGTAAAAACGATCTTAAATATCTCGTCTTGTATCTTGTATAAATTGGCGTAATCCATATTTTCCATATTTATACCTTACTTATCCCGTAGCCCCATGAAAGGCCGGGAATATCAAAAGGTTTATCAAAGAATACGTATTCTGCAATACCTTTTCTGTTCTGTAAAAACTCTCTATTAAACTGTGGTACCCGGTAATTTTTGAATAATTCTTTTAATTCCTCTTTTGAAAAAATCCTTAAGTCTTTTAAGATATTTGTGCTATTTGCAAGAATTTTTTGAAATAGGAACATCTTTTCTTTATAGCTTCCCTTCCTTACAATTCTTTCGATATCTTCTGCAGAAAAATCGTAATCCCAGAAGCATTCTTTTATAATACGACTTAACGTATCTTTAACCATCGCTTTATCTTTCAAATCTATAATACGAAATTGTAACTGAAGCTTCATCATATTTAATTAGTATACAAACATTGTTACCATTAATCAAAGCTGTCATATTTTCATCTCATCATGCTTCCCCGTGTTTCCTAAAAAAAACTAATTACGGGCTTGGAATGCTTAAATGGGATGTCTGAATTGAAATGCTTAAATTGGCATTTCCATATTTTTACTCTCCAAATTTTAATTGTGCCTGCCCTTGAATAAAATTAATACCAGCATTATATTTAATTAAAGGAATTAATGAATGACTGTTCATTCATTAATAAGTTTATATAAGCACCTTAAGTAACTTTAATTATTAGAAAAATAATGGAGAATTAAAGTGGCAAGACCTAAGGATGAAAACAAGAGAAAGGAAATAATAAACTCGGCATTCGAGATTTTCGGGAAAAAGGGGTTTGAAAGCACCACGATAAAGGACATTGCCGAACAGGCAAATGTGGCATCCGGTTCTGTCTATAACTACTTCGAGAACAAGGAAGACCTCTTTAAGGCGACGGTGGAGGAAGGCTGGAATGACCTCCTCTCTGAAATGGAAAAGATAAGCAACTCCAACGAGCACCCCTTAAAGAAGTTCGAAAACCTCATGGAATACGGGTTTCAAACACTGGAGAATGCAATACCACTGTTGAAGGGAATGCTCTTTAAAGCAAATCAACACGAGATGCTCCACGATAACCTCGAGAAGTTTTACAGAAATATAGAAAAGCTTCTACTAGAGGGAAAGAGAGTGGGTCTCTTGAATATTACAGACGATCCGGAGCAGCTTGCATCGGGAATAAAGATAATAGTGGCAGGAGTCTTGTTCTCCGTTGCAATGGCTAAACCTGAAGAGATGCAGGATGAGGTAAAGAGGCTTAAAAAGGCAATTCGTTTAATGATAGAAGAGCGGCTCATTAAGAGATGATATTAAGAGATGATACAGGTACGGGACCATAGATGATACCGGGAGATGATACCAGTAGTCGATATTTTGAGACGGCACTTAGAAATGGGACTTAAGGGTTAAAACAGGCGGATTATGAAAAGAAAGGGCATAATAGTTACAATTTCAATCTTCTCTGCTATAGCGATTCTCATTGGATACAGTGTCTATTCAAGGATAAAGAATCGTCCCGATGAGAAGGAAACGGTTACGGGTGTTCCTGTTGTAACTGCAAAGCCAGTTATTATGGACATGAGAAAAATATACATGTTTACGGGAAACCTTTCACCAAAAGAGACTGTTACTGTTACCTCAAAGATTCCAGGTAGAATAGAAAAGATATTTGTTACCGAGGGGGAATTGGTTAAAAAAGATACCGTACTTGCAAAGGTGGAAGACAAAACTGCCAGGTTACAGGAAAGACAGGCTTATGCAGCATGGCAGGCTGCAAAGGCCCAGTACGAAAAGGCAATAGGCGGGGCAAGAAAAGAACAAATTGAAAATGCAAGGGCGCTCGTAAAACAGGCAGAGGAGGATCTTTCCACTGCCCTTGAAAACCTTAAGCGTGCAGAAAGGCTGTATAAAAGCGGGACAATTCCGAAAGCTCAGTACGAGGATACAGAGAGTAAATACAGGGCCGCAAAGACGCAGCTTGAGAATGCCAAAAGAAATCTGAAAATGATGGAAGAGGGAGCACAGAAAGAGGATATAGAAATGGCCAGGGCAAACATGGAGGCTGCAAAGGCCCGGTACGATTTGGCAAATCTCCAACTGGACTATACGAGAATAAAGGCACCAATTACGGGACAGGTTGCAAAGATATTCGTGGATGAGGGAAATATGATAGGCCAGACAACGCCAATTCTTACCCTCATACAGGAAGACCCAATAGAGGCAGATATAGCAGTACCGGAAAAGTATTACAACGAGATTCAGGCAAAGTGGAAGGATATCGAAATATGGATACACCCATCTTCTTTTCCGGAGGGTGATTTGTTTAGGGGAAAAATAGTAAATGTGTCTAACATAATTGACCCTCAAACTAGAACATTCAACGTAAAGGGAGAAATTGGTAACAGTGAGGGAAGGCTACTTCCTGGAATGTTTGTAGAGGCAAGGCTTGTTGTTGAAAAAAGGAAAAATGTAGTTACGGTACCAGTCACATCCCTTGTGGTTAGAAACGGAAAGAAGGGAATATTCGTTGTTGAAAATCACAGCCCTAAAAGGGCCAGGTTCATAGAGGTAGAAACGGGACTCGAGGAACAGAAAGAAGATGGAGACATAGTGGAAATAGTTCGGGTGGTAATTCCGGATGACATAAACCCAAACGATAATCCAAATGGAAGTAATCAAGTTTCGGGGCAGAAGCAAGGAAAAATTAAAGAAAGAATCAACCTAGAAAACATGCATGTAATTATCGACGGAAACTCATTCTTGGAGGACGGCCAGGTGGTTGTAGAGGTAAAGCCGGAGCGAAGCTCCCAATAAAGAGCTCCCGGCAGGAAACAGGAAAAACAGGAGGAACATAAGCAGAAGGAAAAGCACCATGAAAATAACCGAGAGCGCAGTAAAACACCCAGTTACCACGGCAATGGTTTTTACGGCAATGTTTCTTCTTGGTGTAGTATCCCTATCTCGTCTTGGCCTTGAACTCTTTCCCGATATCACCTACCCGACAGCTGCCGTCATAACGCTGGATCCCGGTGTTGGACCATACGAAATAGAATCCAAAATATCTAAGCCGATAGAGGATGCCGTTTCATCGATAAATGGCGTGGAGCAGGTTTCCTCCACATCCAGCGAGGGAATATCATTCGTAACCATCAATTTCACCTGGGGAACGAATATGGATACAATTGTATCCGACATAAGGGAGAAACTAACAGCAATAGAGGACCAACTTCCGGATGATGCGGAACGCCCCATGATATTCCGTTTTAACCCGGAGATACTTCCCTCCATTGTCCTTACCCTGAAATCAAAGATAGAGGGAATCGATCTAAGGCGTCTTGCAGAAAAGAAAATTATTCCTGAAATAGAAAAGGTAAAGGGCGTTGCAACTGCAGAGATTTACGGAGGTAGGGAGACAGCTGTTACATGCAAAATCAACCTGGATGAACTTTCAAAGGTAAACATATCGATAACTCAGGTTTTAAAGGTATTCCAGGGTGAAAATGTTGATCTTCCCGCCGGTTCACTGAGCCTTAAAAACCGATACCTGGTTTTAAGAACCATAGGCAAGTTTAACAACCTTCAGGATATCGGAGATGTACTAATCGGCTACAACGGAAGCATTCCCGTCTATTTAAAGGATGTTGCAGATATCAAACTCGGTTACAAGCCTCAGGAGGAGTTTGTTTACTCAGGCGGTTCGGAAGGCTTGCTTATTTCCGTTCGCAAACAACCGGGCCACAACACTGTCGAGGTAATAAGAGGGGTAAAGAAAAGCCTTAAGAAAATCGAGAAGGAACTACCATCTTCCATAAGCATTACAATACAGAGTGATCAGTCCATTTCAATTCTAAAGTCATTGGGAGGTGTTGCAAGCGCTGCATGGCAGGGCGGATTGCTTGCAATCCTTGTGCTTCTCTTTTTTCTAAGAAATATCGGCTCTACCTTGATAATCTCTGTCGCTATTCCTGTATCCGTTATTACCACCTTTTCACTAATGGATTTTGGCCATCTTACAATGAATATAATGTCCCTTGCAGGTATCACCCTTGGTATAGGAATGCTCGTTGACAATGCAATCGTTGTGCTGGAATCAAACTACAGAAAACAGCTAACCGGAGCTTCCCCCTTCGACTCTGCCATTACCGGTACGGAGGAGGTTGCAATGGCAATTACCGCCTCTACTCTAACTACCGTCTCCGTTTTCATTCCGCTTGTCTTTGTAAAGGGAATAACAGGCCTTATCTTTAAGGATCTTGCATATACAATTTCATTTGCTCTCATAGTCTCACTGGCAATGGCCTTAACGTTAATGCCTGTTATGTGTTCCAAGTTTTTAAGGGTAAGCAAGGGACTTGTTATCACTTCTGGGCGCACGGAGACGGCAGGTGACCTAAAAGCACCAAACCGTCCCACCTCAAACAGCCACGCTACCCCAAACGGCTACGCCACCTTACAAAACGATCCAAACGACCCCAAAGACACCAGCATCGACACACCCATAAACAGCACCAACGAGCCCCCGAACGATACCCATACCGATGAACTCAGCCTTGCAGATGTAACCGTACACACCGGAAACCGTTACGTTGATGCCGTTGCCGGAAGAATTCAGAAGTGGCTAAAAGACCTGGACAACTTCTATGAAAAGTCCCTCAAATGGGCATTAAACCACAGCCTTACAGTAATTGCCACTGCAGTTATCCTTTTTATCCTAAGCATAGTCTCCATCGCCCTTTTAGGAATGGAGTTTCTCCCAGAGACAGACGAGGGCAAGTTTTCCATCTCCTTCGAGACGGGAATTGGCTCATCCTATGAAAGAACAACAGAAAAGGTAAAACAGGCTGAAAAAATAATAGTCGACACACTGGGCAGTGACCTCTCATCCATGGCGACGAGCATAGGAAGAAGCGGTTCTCTCTCCGGAATCGCAGAAACGGGAAGCCACCTTGCATCGATCTCCGTCATCCTCGTTGACAAGGATAAGAGAAAACGAAGCATCTGGCAGATAATAAAGATACTCAACAGAAAGCTCAAAAGCAGCGTTGTGGATGCAAAGTTCAGCACGAGAATAGAGGGAATGAGCGCCCTGGCATCATCCGCATCAGGTGAAATGGAACCCCTCGTTATAGAGATAGAGGGTGATGACCTTAACAAGGACTATGCCTATGCAAGGGAGGTTTCAAAACTCCTTACATCGATAAAGGGTACCAGGGATATAGGCATCTCGTATAAAACGGGAAAACCGGAGCTACAGTTTATCATAAAGAGAAGGGAGGCTGTAAGCCTCGGTTTGAGCCCGCTGGAGATTGCTGCAACGTTAAGAACCGCATTCAAGGGGACGGTAGTATCAACCTTTCAGAAGGGTGAGGAGAGCTACGACATACTTTTGACCTTAAGCGACAGGGACAAGTCCAGCATTGAAAAGATAAAAAACCTCTTCTTCATTAACCCTGTAGGTAAAAAGATTCCCCTTGAAAACGTGGTAGACATAAAGGAACGAAAGGGCCCCCTGTCGATCTACAGAAAGAACCGCACGAGGCTTATAAAAATCACAGGCTACCTTACGGGAGACAGGCCCCTTAACAGAATTACCGCAGATATCAGAGGCGGCATGAAAAAGCTTCCCCCGCCGCCCGGTGTCAAATACACCATAACCGGTTCAAGCGAACAGATGGAAGAATCCTTCAACAGCCTGATCTTCGCACTCCTGCTTGCCGTTGCCCTTGTTTACATGGTGATGGCCTCCCAGTTTGAATCCTTCATTCATCCGTTCATAGTGATGTTTTCCGTCCCCTTCGCCATCATCGGCCTCGTTGCAGCGCTTCTAATTACAAACACAACCTTCAGCCTCGTCTCTTTCATTGGAGCGATTGTCCTTGTCGGTATCGTTGTCAACAATGCCATTGTCTTAATCGATTACATGAACACCCTTCAAAAGCGGGGCTATTCATTAAAGGAGGCTATCATTCACGGAGGTAAAACGAGGCTCAAGCCGATACTCATGACAACTTCAACGACTGTCCTGGGTCTCCTTCCCATGGCACTGGGAATAGGAACCGGTTCCGAGATGCGTGCTCCCATGGCACGCTCCGTTGTGGGCGGGCTTACAACCTCGACACTTATAACCCTGATACTGATACCAACCATCTACTGGCTGGTTGAATCTCACCTTAAAAGAAAAATCAGGAGAGAAAAAACATGAAAAGATTATTCATATTGATACTTGCCACCGTTGCACTAGCCTCCTGCGGAAGGTACTACAACGCAGAAATTGCAGGCTACATTAAGGATGCCAGTAACGGTAACGGGATAAACGGCGCCATTGTCAGAATGTACCTTAACGAACCTGATTCAGCCGATTCTCCCGATTTCATTGCAGAGACATCATCCATGACCTCAGGTGGTAACGATGGCTACTATAATCACAAGATAATATGGGTAACGATGAACCCCGAGTTCGGAGACGAGGGCGACTCCGGCACCATATGGATAGGGGTAACTCAGGAGGACTACGTTTCCAAGGTGGTCCAGGTTTCAGGCATCATTTCCGATACCCTGAATGTTGTTCCCGATATCCAGCTTGAAAGGGCAACTTTTTCAAGCCCCACCGTTACAGGCCACGTTGTAAATGTAAACGGTGAAGGGGTAAACGGGGTGAGGGTTGTGCTTGACCTCCAGTCAACAACGGATACCGATTCGGACTACGTAACGACGACCACAACGATAAACAACGAACCCGGCTCATACAGGTTCAACAACGTTACCTGGAGGGATGAGAATCCGGATTCATCGGATACGGATACCGAGAATGTCACGATCTACATAGACGATCCCGACTATACTTCCAGCTCAAGCATTACTGCACAGCTTACCTCGGGACAGGACAACGACATTCCCGATGACCTCGTTGTCACGAGGAAGCCGAGAACTAACTTCTCTACCAACGTTGCAGGAAGCTGTATAGAGCGAATAGTAAAAACAGACAACGGTGAAATACAGAACATTCCGCTAAAGGGAATAAATGTAACAATTACATACTCGGACGATAACGGAAGCCACACGGTAACTGATGTTACAGATGCGAATGGCAACTACAGCATCCTGGTTCAGTGGACACATGCAACCACCTCTAGTGACCCTGAGGTTCCGGAAGGGGAAGATAAACTGATACTTACCACCGTTACCTACGATGATCCGAGTGGAGTATATACATTTACTAACCTCAACAACATCGAGATAAAATCATGGATAAACCCCAACTATCTGCCGGATGCGGAGGGAACACACAGTTGATTAGGCCAAGACAAACCCTTGTCTTCTTGATTTTACTTCTCTTTACTTCTCTTTTCCTGCAGGCACAGTCGGTAGGTAACACTATCGACCTCTCACTTGAAAAGGCTTTAAAACTCTCGGGCTCAAATGCATCAAAGATCAAGTTAAAGATACGGGAGCTTAAGAAAGCCCAGCTCGAATACGAGAAAACAAAGACAAAGCTCTATCCCAAAATTGACCTTCAGGCATCATCGTCCTACATGACAAACCCCCCGGAAGGAATAACGATACACAAGGGTGAACTCGGTTTTGCCCCCTCGCCAAACTCCCAGTTTCCAGTACCACTACCGGACAGGGATTACGTGCTGGTAGAAGATACAAAACATACATACTTCAAGATAACAACTAAACTCACCCAGCCAATCTTCACGTGGAACAAGATAAGAAATGCAATAGAACTTGCCTCGATAGAGAGGGAAATAAAGGAAGACGAGCTTAAGAAGGAAAAGCTTAATACACTTTACAACCTCAAGCTTGCATACTATTCAGGAATTCTTGCAAGAGATTCTCTCTCTGAACTCAGAGAAATAAAAAAGACCCTGATCGAAATAAACAGGGACAAGGAGGATTCATTCAAGGAGGGCCTTATTACAAGGGAAGAGCTGCTTAAAAGCAGGGCAAGCCTTGCCGCAACGGAGATGCAGATAGTGGAGGCAGAGGAGAACTACAGGACATCGATAGAGACTATTAGGCTACTTACAGACATAGAGGAGGATGCAGAGGTAAAGCTTTCATCGGGTTTTGCGTCGGCAAGAATCAATATGGATGAGGATGAGTTAAAATCGGAGGCACTCAAGAACTCACCGGATTTGGCAGTTGCAAGAAAGAAGGTTCTGGAGGCATCCAGGTATCTCTCTGTAAAAAAGGCAGAGGGAATACTGAGGCCTGATTTTTCACTCATTGTTACCCTGGATATAACGGGGCAGCAGATACCCATTGTCGGAAGTAACTGGACCATGGACTGGGATAAAAACTTTATATTTTCCCTTGGGACGAGCATGAAGATATTCGATATGGGAGAGTCGAGGCTGGAAGCCAGGGAATCGGAGGAAGACCTAAAAATGGCAGAGCAGGGGTTAAGGGACTACAGGAGGCTTGTCTCGATGAATGTCCGGAAGGCTGTTCAGGAGGCAAAGGTTTCGTACTACACGATGCTTTCAAAAGAGGCAGAGCTCGAAGAGGCCGGGGAGAAACTCAAGAATGCCAGGGTCTCATACGAGAATGAGCTTATCACGAGGGAGAAGTACGGGCTTGCAGAGATCAATTTTCACTCCAAAAAGATGGAGTATCTTTTATCGCAGTTTAACTACAGCAAGGCTGTAAGTGACCTGGAGAGGCTTACGGGAATGAAGCTAAGGAAGCTTCAGTAACTATTTTAGATTTATAGAAATACGCTTTGACACAAAATCCAAATCGATAATCTCTAAATCATATCTACTGTATGATCATTCTTTTATGGAACCAATCATTATTCCTTTTACAAAATATTTTTGTACAAATGGATATATACATACAATAGGGATTGTAGCAATCATTATAGTTGCCATTTTCAAAGATTCACTTGTTACCGTTGCTCTACCTCCAAATAAAGCTGCAAAACCAGTAATGAACATTTTTTTCCGCATAGCTTCAGCAGACATTAGCATTGCTCTTAACACTGTCTGAAGTGGATGTAATGATTTTTGGGATACAAAAAATGTTCCTGAAAACCAGTCATTCCATTGAGTTACTCCATTAAACAAAGCTATTACAGAAATAATAGGTTTACTTAGTGGCAAATAAATTGATAAGAATATTTTGAAATAGTTTGCACCATCAATCATTGCAGAATCTTCGAGGCTCTTGGGTATAGAACTAAAAAACGTTCGCATTAATAAAGTATTCCAACCACTATAAAAAAAGGGAATTATGTATACCAGAAAATTGTTAAGTAATTTTAAACTTTTCAAGAGAATGTAGTAAGGGATAATACCTCCGCTGAAAAGCATTGTAAAAAGAATTATTAGTGTAAAAAATTTTCTTCCTGGAAGTATTTTACTTTTAAGTGCAAAAGCAGCCATAGCAGTAAGAAAGACACTTAAGGGTGTACCAATAATAACTCGTAAAATTGATATTTTAAATGAATTTAAAAGATATGGATCTTTAAAAACTTCCTCATAATTTTTTAGAGTAAAAACTCTCGGCCATAAGGCAATACCACCTTTTGATGTATCTATTCCTTCATTTAAGGATAAAGCTATAATATGTATAAAAGGAAGTATAATTGTAGCAATAAAAATAGATATTATAAAATAAATAGTAATCCGTACAAGTTTTTCAGTAATAGATAATTTAAAACTATTCACAAGTACCCCAACAATCTAATTAATTAGAGAGGGAATAAAATAATTCATTCCCTCTCTGTTTAAAATTTTTAATTAGTACGTGCCATCAATATAAAAAGCAATTGAATCTGGGTCTTTATCATACTGATCTTGAAGTAATTTTTTGAAATCATCTAAACCTGATTTCTTTAAATTTTCTAAATAATCAGACAAAATCTTTTTAGCTTCTTCATCTGATTTTGCATAAACTGCCTTAGCCATAATATCTCTATACTCATCAAGCACAGGCTTCAGCTTAAACTCCACATCAGGTATTTTTGAAAGGTACGAAGGAGCTGGGGTTCCCTTCCAATATTTAAATTTAGGATTTCCATAATTCATGTCATATAAAAGTAATTTATTATCTTCTTTATCTGAATTTAAACCTACCCATAACTCTCCAAAATCCTTTTTATGATTTAGCCAAGTTGAGCCTAGCAGTGCCCCCCAGAATGTCGGAATAACATCCTTGACTTGTTCAGGATGAGTTTTTGTAAACTCAAGCCATTTAGGAGTAAAAAGATATTTTCCATCCTTTATAGTATAGTCTACACCTTTCAGACCATAGTACCACAGTGCCTTTCCTTCCTTGCTCGCTAAAAAATCGGCAAACTTAACAATTTCTTCCGGATTCTTAGCCTTAGCAGATATAGCCCACACCTTATCTGCTGGTTTCTCTTTTTCATACACTACTTGCTCACCTTTATAATTAATCATCTCAAAAGGTATGTAATTATAAACTTTATATTCAAGTTTACGTGCCATTGACCATGGGATAACTCCAAACGAACCATTCAATGTATTTTCTTTACATCGAACTTCATCCATTGTGAAATATTCAGGGTGTATCAAGCCTTCTTCTAGCAGTTTTCTATAGAATTTTACTTGCTTCCACGCATAATCTGTTTCCAGTAAATACTTTACTTTGCCAGAGGAATCAACATCAAATCTTGTGCCATTGCCAAAATCATAGTTTCTAACAACAGTTGATATCCAATAACCACCCCAGAGTCTTGGGCCAAGCGGGTAAACAGCTTTCCCATTTGCATCTTTAAAATTTCCCTTCTTTATTCTTAGTAACACATTGTAAAGATCATCCTGAGTTTTAATGTCTTTTGGACCAATATTTAAAGCTTTCGCTATATCTTCTCTAATCCATGGCCCAAATCTCCAATGTATTCGTTCACTGTCTTTTATACCGGATCTTAGCAGATTCATGTGTACAAAATATATTGCACCATTAAAATCTTTACGGAGCATAATATTTTCTCTGGTATCCTTTGATGCAAAGTTCGGATCAGTTATGTATTTGCTCAATATCTTCGTTTTTTCAAGATATGGCCGTATATCAGCGAACATTCCTTCTCGTGCAGCTTTTAACAAAACAGGAAACTCAGGTCTCCCACTGTGATCAAGATATGAAACAATTACATCAGGAATATCACCTGATGCTAAAGCCATAGTAAGCTCCTCGAGACCATTCGGGTAACCAGTCGATCGCCAGGTTAAAGTTATGCCTGTCATTTCCTTGATTTTCTGTGCCACCGGGTTGTTTACCTGATCTTTTGGCAGCAATTCACCATCATTCTCTAAGAAAATTCTTCCCTTAATATGACGGTTTGCAATCCAAGTTGAGGGATGTCCTTCTTTAGAGACCTCCTTCTTTTCTTGTTTACCAGTAGCCCATAAGAGCTGAGAGGTAAATACTATAACTAGCATAACAAGTATAATTGATAAACATTTTCTTTTCATAATAACCTCCATTTCTAGTTTTTAAATAATTACCAACAGGAACATTTTGTTCTAAGTTGGCGATAACTTTAAAAAACCGTTACATAATCTTTCCCTCCTTTCTAAATAAATTGAAAATAATCTTAAAAAAATTAGTGTTACTGTTACCAAAGGCTAACCTCTGTATACATGCGAGCTAATTTATTGGCTATAATGATAAATATTAATCCAACAATACCTTGTAACATTCCAATTGCAGTTGCATATCCGAACTGTCCCCTCATTAAACCTGTGCGAATAACATAAGTATCCAAAATGTCAGCAGCGTCCATATTCCCTGGGGTTCTAAATAAAAAATTTTGCTCAAATCCTGTTTTCAGAATATCACCCAAACTTAGAATAAAGATAATCCCAATGGTTGACCTGATTCCGGGAATAGTAACATGTATAACTTTCCAGAAATTATTAGCTCCATCTACTTCTGCCGCCTCATACAGTTCCGGGTTTATTCCCGAAATTGCAGCAAGATAAATAATCGATGACCATCCAAGATTTTTCCAAAGATAAGAAAGAAACATAATCTGATAAAAATACTTTTTCTCCATCATATAAAAGATTTCACTATTGCCTCCAAGTTTACCTATTATCTGATTAAGGAGGCCATCATTTGGAGCTAGAACTCTGAATACAAAAGCAGATACTACTACCCATGAAAGAAAATATGGCAAATACGAAATTGTTTGTGCGAATTTTTTAAACAATCTTATCCCAACCTCATTTAACATAAGTGCGAAAATTACAGGTAAAGGAAAAAATAAAACGATTTTTAAAAATCCCACAAAAAAAGTATTTAGAATTAAATGAGGTGTATTATAATAATTGAAAAATTCTTTAAAGTAGTATAACCCAACCCAAGGACTACGCAGAATCCCCATGTTGTACTTAAATTCTTTGAAAGCAACAATTAATCCAACCATAGGAACATAGTTGAATATTATGAACCATACAATACACGGTAATAGCATAAGATATAGAATACGAAATCTATAGAAAATCCTTATGCTCTTTTTTAGTCTTCTATTCATTGACACTTTGGCATTTTACCTAAACATAATTTTATTATTTAATAAAAATTCAAAAGTCATTTTAACACATCCAATACTTTTGCTCTTAATTCTTCAGCTAATAAAAAATATCCGAAACAAATATAGATCGTAATAAGAGCAAACCAAATAGCTAAAAATATTGAATTTTTAACAAAAAGAATTATTTTAAATTGTTACTTTCTAAATTATGAAATCACCTTAGGTAGTAAAGATAATATAGCTTTTATTGTTTAACATCATTCTTTTAATAGTTTTTCTCAATAGAAAATGCTATCTATCATTAATAAGTTATCTTTAATATTCAGGTTAGTTTAATACTCTATTATTAATTTTCTAACGAACAGATTTTCTATACTCACGCGGGCTTTTACCTTTAATACGTTTAAAAAACCTAGAAAAAGTAAATACATCAGAAAAACCAAGATTATAAGCTATTTCTGAAATATTGAATCTCGAATATTTTAACATTCTCTCAGCATTTTTTATTCTTTCTTCATCAATCATTTTTTTAATTGTAGTACCTGTCTCTTTGTGAAAAATGCTAGCTAAATAATTTTTTGAGTAACCAATAGACTTTGCAATTTTATCAATGGTCAAACCGTATTCATTATTTTGTTCTAGAAAATGTTTAACTTTATTCACAATAATTGAATATTGTAACTGATCCGTACTCTGTTTACACTGAATATGAACAATACCAGCTAATATATATTCCACAGCAAAACCTGATTGTGACGTGAGCTGTGGATTATTATTAAGAATATTTAATAGGCTCTCAATTAATATATTTGTTTCATAAGATTTTTTGATAATAGTTCCTGCGTATAACTTTTCAATTCCATGAAGTTCAAATTTGATTGTCCAAACATCAATTCCAGATTCAATATAATAAAAACTATGCAAAACGGATGGTGGAATTAAAAAAATATCTCCGGGATTTAACACTATTGACTCTGGCAACATTTTAATCAATATGTGACCATTATTCACAATTTCTATTTGCCAAAAGGAGTGCATGTGAGACTCAGAGACTCTACCTTTTTTAGAACAGTCATGTTCCCAATACAGTAAACTGACAGACAATTTTTGATCTGATTTTCCTTCGTGTTTATCATTTATACGTTCAGAGTAATTTTTGTTAAAAATTTCATGCTTTTCGTTATTCATCTTTAACCAATCAAAATTTATACTTCAGGCAAGAACATTTCAAGTATAATCTACATATACGAGTTTTGTTAAAAAATGAAAGGTTAGAAATTATACAATGGGAAAACTGACTGATATTAAAATTAAAGAAACATTATTATATTTCATTCCCATTGAAAATAGAATTCCTTTAAAATTCGGATTAGAGACAACAACACATGTAACCTGTGGTCGTGTAAAAATGACAGTTGAAGGAAAATATGGAAAGGTTGCAACAGGATGGGGTGAAACACCTTTAAATGTACAATGGACATGGGTAAGCTCACTTTCATATGAGGAGAGAAACCGATCACTTAAAGATTTTTGCTTAAGGATAGCTAAGGAACTTCAAAACTTCCCTGAAACCGGGCATCCTATAGAAATAAGTAATTCATTTCAGACTAAAGTTTTACCTAATCTTTTAAATGCATATAACAGAGAAAGAGAAGGATCTGAACCTATGCCTTGGCTCGCTGCTTTGGTATGCTTTTCGATGTTTGACATTGCTTTACACGATGCATACGGAGTATCTGTTGATCTTAACATATATCAAACATACAATAAAACGTTTATGAATAAAGATTTAACAGCATTCATTAAACCTGCAAATGATGCTTCTTTCAGTTTCAATGGTAAATTCCCTGAAGATTTTATTGTAAAAACGCCTAAGAAAAAAATAATTGCCTGGCATCTTGTTGGTGGTAATGACCCCCTTACCCCAGAAGAGTTAAAGGGAAACGAACCAAATGATGGATATCCTGTTTTGCTTACTGACTGGATTAAGCGTGATCGTTTAAAGTGTTTAAAAATAAAGCTAAGAGGTAATGATCCTATTTGGGATTATCAGCGGATAGTAAAAGTAGGCCAGATAAGTTTAAACAATGGAATAAATTGGCTTTCTATTGATTTCAATTGCACAGTGAAAGAGACTCATTATGTAAATGATATCCTCTACAAACTATTACAAGATCAACCTAGAATCTTTGGTATGGTTTTATACATTGAACAACCATTTCCTTATAATCTTGAACAATATCAAATCGACGTACACAGTATATCAGCACTGAAACCTTTATTTCTTGATGAAAGTGCACATGATTGGAAATATGTTAAACTTGGAAGAAAACTTGGCTGGACTGGTGTTGCGCTTAAAACCTGTAAAACTCAAACCGGTGCTCTTTTAAGTCTCTGCTGGGCTAAAGCTCATGGAATGTTGCTCATGGTTCAAGACCTTACCAATCCTATGCTTGCTATGATTCCTCATGCACTCTTAGGAGCATATTCAGGAACAATAATGGGTTTTGAAACTAATGCATGTCAGTTCTATCCAAATGCATCTATACCTGAGGCAAAAGTTCACCCCGGTTTATATAGACGAAGAAACGGAATGGTAGATTTGTCCACAATAAAAGGAGCTGGATTTGGCTATCAAGTTGAAAGAATAAAACGTATTTTACCAGCCCCTTACAATTAAAATATCTTCAGAACTTTTAAAAGATTAAGTTTTTTTAAAAGAGTTAATTATTTTTATATTATTCGAATCTAGGCAAATAGCTAGACTGCAATTCAAACATATAATCTAGAAAGTGTGCAGCTTTTTTTGCAGGAACAGTTACTGGATCAAGAAGCAGTGCTTGTAGTAATAATTTTTTTGATCGTTTTACATAAGCTTCTATAATTATTTTTTGAATTGAATGTTGTAAACGGATTTGTGCAGCAAATCCTTCAGGCAAATATCCTATATATTCAGGATGTATTCCTTCAGCATCAATTGTTGCAGGTATTTCTATACAGCCATCCTTGCTTAGATTTTCAATGTAACCTTCGGTATTTAATACATTTACAGCAGGACGT
>Ga0256830_1000787_pt1 | contig 23701 bp, 16 predicted proteins | sample 128326metaG_FD_190537 | JGI IMG/M metagenome (GOLD analysis project Ga0256830, IMG submission 190537) | Hydrothermal vent microbial communities from Lau Basin, Pacific Ocean - 128-326 | ecosystem: Environmental > Aquatic > Marine > Hydrothermal vents | place: Pacific Ocean: Lau Basin | collected... | reverse complement strand
CGGCCAGATGGGTGCGCGAGCGCAGCAGGATGATGAAATCGTTGTAGTCCACCGTCCGCGCTTCGCCCGCTGTGCCAATCGGCGTGCGCTCCTCGACCATGGTCTGTATCCGTTCGGCGATAGCCCGGCCTTCCCGGAAGTGCCGACGATCCGTATGCACCAGGCGCGGTGTGTGCAGCGGGTTGCGCAGGCCTTCTGTCGCCGGTTCGTGTGGGTCGAGGCCTTCGGGGTCGTCGAACAGCGGCCAGAGTTCGACCCGGCCCCAGAGTGTGTCGCGGTGGGTATCGTGCGGCTGGAAGTCCGCCAGCAGCCCGGCCAGTTCGCTTTGCGTGAAGATGCGGTTGACGCAGTCGAGGATGGCGGGCGCCGATCGCCAGGATTTGTCGAGCCGGAAGCAACGGGCGTCCAGGTGCTGCTGCATCCAGTCGGCGGCCGCGCCCAGCAGTGCCGGGTTGCCGCGCCGGAAACGGTAGATGGACTGCTTGGCGTCGCCGACCAGGAACAGACTGCGCGCACGCTCGCCGCCGGCCGCCAGTTCCTGCAGCAGCGGCAGCACCAGCCGCCACTGGGTGGGGTTGGTATCCTGGAATTCGTCGATCAGCAGGTGGTCGATGCGCTGGTCGAGCTTGTACTGCACCCAGTGTGCCTGCTCGGCGTCGTTGAGCAGCCGGTAGGTCTTCCATTCCAGGTCGGCGAAATCCAGCAGCCGACGTTCGCGCTTGATGCGTTGGAAATGCTGCAGCAGGCGTTCGCCGGCCCGGTACCAGGCGCCCGACAGGCGCAGGGTATGCAGCCGCGCGCGCTGCTCGCGCCAGGCTTCCAGCGCCTCGCACAGTGCATCGTGCAGCTGCAGGAAACGCGCCTCGCCGTCCACGCCCATTTTGCTTTGCTGGGTCTTGCCGGACTTGCGTTTTCTGCGTCCGCCGTCGTTGGTGAAGAAGGCTGTCGCCAATCTGTCTATACCGGCATCTTGCGGTGCCTGCAGCGCTTCCTGGATCAGCAGGCTGTGGGCGGTGTTTGCCTTGGTGGGGTGCTTGTCGAGCAGGGCTGCGAATTCGGCCAGCGCCTGTTTGTGGTCTTCGTTCCAGAAGGCGGCGGCCGGATCGGTGTCGGTATCGATATCCAGCCAGTCCTGCAGCCAGGCCAGCGCGTGGGCGGCCGGGTCCCGCTCGCCCTGGGTGAAGGCCCACCAGTCGCTGCGGTGTTCGAGGAAGGTCATGAGCGCCTGGCGGCAGTTGTGCAGACCGTCGCAGGCATCGAACAGGGTGTCCAGCCAGCCGGCCAGTTCGCTGTCCGGCCGCTCGGTGGCGTCCGCGAACAGGGCGTCCCAGGCTTCCTGCATCAGCAGACCGGTGCTGTCCGCCAATTCGAAACCGGGCGGCAGGTCGGCTTCCTGCGGGAAGCGCTGCAGCAGTTCCTGGCAGAAGCTGTGGAAGGTGGTGGTGCGCAGCGGCAGTTCGCTGAACAGCAGTTCCTCGAACAGCTGGCGGGCGCGCCGCCGGCTGGCATCGGTGGGCTGCTCCCCGATGGCATGCAGCAGTTTGTCCAGCGTGTCTTCGTCGGCTTCGAGCAGTTCCCGCAGCTTGTCGTTGAGGCGTTGCTGCATTTCGCCGGCGGCCTTGCGGGTGAAGGTGATGGCCAGTATGCGGTCGGGCCGCGCGCCGGCCAGCAGCAGGCGCACCAGGCGTGCGGTCAGCAGCCAGGTCTTGCCGGTGCCGGCGGACGCCAGCACACTGGCGTTGAGCGCCGGATCGGCGGCCCGTACCGGCTCAGTCATGGCGGTCCTCCTCGCCGCACCAGCTGTCGCGGCGGCACAGGCCGGAGAATTCGCAGCGCCTGCAAGTGGCGTCGTCACCCCACGCCGGCAGCGGCGTGCCGGCAGCCAGCGCGGCGACCAGCGCCTGCAGCCGCTTCCCCACCGCCCGTGCCAGCGCCGGCAGGGCATCGCCTTCCAGCGCCACCTTGTCGGTCACCCCTTTTTTGTCGAACTGCACATATTCGACGCGTTCGACATTATCGTCCGCCAGCAGCGCGTAACTCGGCAGCTGTACCGCTTCGCCCGCCTCGACATCCCGCAGCGCGGGCACGCCACCGGTCTTGTAATCGACGATGGCGAGACGGTCGCCGCGGCGGTCTATGCGGTCCAGGCGGCCGCGCAGTTCGATGCCTTCGGCCAGGCTGCGGGTGAGGGTGCGCTCGCACCCGGCGACCGTCCATTCGCGCTCCCGCCCGATCTGCCAGTCGATGTAGCGCGGCACCAGCGCCAGCCACTGTCTGAGCCAGCCGCGGGCGAGGAAGTTTTCTTCCACGGCACGGCCGAACAGGGTGTGCGAGATGTCTTCCAGCAGCGCCACGGCCCTGTCCCGCTGCGATTGGTCCAGTCTGCCCGTCCAGGGGCCGGGCAGGCCTTCCACGCCGCCGTGAAAGGCCTGCAGGATGCGGTGCACGTACTCGCCGTAGTCTGATTTCTCCAGCGCTTCACGGATCTCTTCCTGCGCTGCCAGACGCAGGCTGTCGGCCGCGAAGAAGCGATACGGGCAGTCGATCAGGCGCTGGTGACTGCTGGCCGACCAACGGTCCGGCAGCAGCGCGGGCGCCAGCACGGGGCGGGGGCGGCCGGTCTGCCGCGCGGGCAGCGGACGCGGATCGATGCGTGGTACCGCGTCGGTGCGGCGCAGCAATGCGTCCAGTTCGGCATCGTGCAGGTCATTGCCCCAGGCGTTGCGGTGAAAGGTCTCCAGCAGTTCCAGCCAGGGGCTGGCAGCGACCGCCTCGCCGTCCTGTTCACGGTGGCGGGTCAGCAGCAGGCGCGGCGCCGCTTCCAGCACCCGGCGGAAGTCGTGCAGTTTCAGCAGCAGACTGCGGCGCCAGGTGTCGAGGCCCAGTTCCGCGCGTACCGACTGATTGAAATAGCTGCCGGCCGCGGGCGTGCCCGGCAGCTGGGCGCGGGTGCAGCCGGCCAGCACCAGGGCCGCGAAGCGCTGCAGGCGGCTCTGTGCCAGCGTCACGAGCTGCACCGGGCTGTGCGTCACCGGCGGCCGGAAGCTGTGGCGCTCCAGGGTGCGGCCCAGCCAGCTGCGGAATTCCAGCCAGGTCATGGCCAGGCCGTTGTGCTGTGCGGCGTCATGCAGGGTTTCCAGCTCACGCAGCACCCTGCGGCCGGCCGGGTCGGCTGCCAAGGTCGTGTCGACACCGAGTTCTTTCAGGCTGTCGGCGAGCGCTGCCGTGTAACGGCCGGCCGGGTGACTGCCGTCCAGCAGTTCACGCAAGGGGTCGGCCGCGTGATCCAGCCGGTTGAGCAGGCGCTCGACATCGCGGCGGTTCTGTTCCGACCAGTCCGGCAGGCGCCCGGCGCGCAGCTGCAGGTGGTGCCGGTAGTGTTGCAGGCCACGGGCGATGTTCTCGTGCAGGATGATGTCCTGTTCCAGGCGTCGTACCAGCGCCAGGTGATGATCGCGGTCGTCGTCGAGGGTGACGAAGGCCGACTTGAGCACGTCGAGCAGCGGGCCGCAGGCGAAATCCTCCTCGATGGTTTCCAGCCAGCGTTCCAGCACGGCGGCGGCGCTGGTGGTCGACAACGCCCAGCCGCCGGCGTCCTCGATCTGGATGCCGGCGCGTTCCAGCAGTGCGCGCACACGCCGTGCCAGGCGCCGGTCTTCCGTGACGATGCCGACCGGCTGGTGTCCGTCGGTCAGCCAGCGCCGCACCTGCAGCTCGACGGCGCGTGCTTCCTGTTCCTGGCTGTCGGCCGCGAACAACCGCAGGCGCGGGCGCAGCGGGTCCTGCGGGTGGTCGGCGGCGGCGCGGCGCGCGCGCGCGGGCAGGGTGTCCTGTTGGTGGTCGAACAGAATATCCAGCGCGTGGCTGAACGCATCGCCTTCACCGGCTGTCGCCTGCGTGTCCAGGGACGCGAGCAACTCGGCGAGCGGCGCATCCGGGTGATAAGCTTGCCGCATGGCGTTGCCGTGCAGCAGCAGCCGGGTGCGCCCGTTCTGCAGCCGGGTGCGCAACCAGTCGGTCTCCGCACGGGTGAATGCGGTGAAGCCGAGCAGCCAGAGTTCGCTGTCGTCGTCGGCCCGCTCACGGTCGTCGGCCAGGCGCTGCAGGCAGGCCGAGGCGGGATCGAGGCAGTTGTCCTCGTCGAGTTGTCTGCGCCAGGCGTGCCACAGTGTATGCAGGATGCGGGCTTCGTTGCTGAAGGCTGCGGGTGGTTCGCCGTCGATGCCGTAGGCCTGCTGCAGCCGTTCACTGAAGCGCTCCAGCCGTTCATCGACGGTTACGGTGCAGCGGGTCAGTTCGTCGAACAGGGTCAGCAGCTGGTCGCCGAGCAGCCAGGCGTCGGCGGGCGGGAACAGCGTCGGCGCCTGGCGGATGGCCTCCACCAGCACCAGTTCCTGGGCGGCGCGGCCGAGCACGGGGCGCCGCGGGGGAATGCGGTCGGCCAGCCAGTCGTCGAGGCGCTGGACGGCGGGCCCCAGCAGGGCGGAAAACCCCAGCGAGGCGGCCCGTTCGAGCAGGGCGCGTCGCAATGCGGCGGCACACTGCAGGTCGGGTACCAGGATGTGGACGCGGCTCAGGTCGGGCAGTTGCCCGCGGTGGTGGTCGAGCAGCAGTCGGGCGGCAACCGCCAGCGGGTCTTCGGCGTAGTGAATGAGCCGGACGGGCGGTTCCAATCAGCAGCCCGTCGCGTCAACGTTCCAGCAGGTCGATCTTGCCCGGTTTGTTGTTCCACTCGTCGGCATCCGGCGGTGCGTCCTTCTTCTGGGTGATCACCGGCCAGACCTGCGCCAGTTCTTCGTTCAGTTCCAGGAACATTTCCTGTCCTTCCGGCAGGTCGTCCTCGGGGAAAATGGCCTCCGCCGGGCATTCGGGCTCGCACAGGGTGCAGTCGATGCATTCTTCCGGATCGATGACCAGGAAGTTGGGTCCCTCGTGGAAGCAGTCCACCGGACATACCTCGACACAATCCGTGTATTTGCACTTGATACAGTTTTCACCGACAACGAAGGTCATGGCTCGCTCCTGACTGATACTGCACGAACCCGGGCGGCCCGCCCGGCGGAATTCTGGAGAGCCAATGATAGGGCCAAAGCGCCCTTCTGGCGAGAGGCTATTGCGAGGCTCTTTCGAGCGGCGCCGCGGGCAGGGCGACCTCGATGCGGTTGCGGCCGCGTTCCTTGGCGCGGTACAGGACCCGGTCGGCGGTGCTGACCAGTTCCTCGGGGTCCTGTCCTTCCCTGGGAATGAGGGTGGCGACACCGATGCTGAGCGTGACGTGGTCGGCGGCGTCGGAGTGCTCGTGCTTTATGCACGCCTTGCGGACATTGGCAAGAATCTTTTCGGCCACGGCCAGTGCCCCGTCGGCTTGGGTGTCGGGGAGGATCATGACAAATTCCTCGCCGCCGTAGCGGCCGACCAGGTCAGCGGGGCGGTGGACGGTGGCCTGCAGTATCCGGGCGACCTGCTTGAGGCACTCGTCGCCCGCCTGGTGGCCGTAGGTGTCGTTGAAGCGCTTGAAATAGTCGATATCGGCGAAGATCAGCGAAAGCGGCATCTCGGTACGCATGGCACGCTGCCATTCGTTGTCGAGGGTTTCGTCGAACTGGCGGCGGTTGGCCAGGCCGGTGAGGCCGTCCAGGGAAGACAGCCGCTGCAGTTCGCGGTTGCTCTTCTCAAGCTGGGCGTTCATGTGTTTGAGCTGGGCCTGCATCTCGCGCATGGTCTGGTAGGCCTGGTCGCGCTCCTTTTGCGCCAGGTAACTCTTGGAATGGGCGCGGATGCGCGCCAGCAGTTCCACCTGTTCCGGCAGTTTGACCAGGTAGTCGTTGGCCCCCTGGTAGAAAGCGTCACTCTTGATATGAGGGTCGTCTTTGCTGGACAGCACGATGATGGGGATGTCCCGGGTGTTGGGGTTGTTGCGGTAGAAGCGCACCAGCGTCATGCCGTCTACTTCCGGCATCACGAGATCCTGCAGTATCACGGTTGCGCCGATCGCCATGGCTGTTTGAACGGCTTGCCTGGGATCGCTGCAGTAGTGAAATTCGATATCGGGCTCGTCGGCCAGCATGCGGCGGATGCCTTCCGCCACCATGGCCTGGTCGTCGACCAGCAGCACGACTGCCCATCTTCCGTTTTTTCCCGGCGCGGACGCTGTGTCCTGCGTCGTTTCCCCGTTCATCCTGTAGCCCCTGTGTCGGTGCTACCCGTCGTGCACTCCACCACCCAGCGGGCCGCTGCTGGCCCGATTTCCCCGACAGGCAGTATCTCCTGTGCCGCGCCCAGTTCCTTTGCGGCCTTCGGCATACCATAAACGGCACTCGTGCCCTGATCTTGAGCCAGGGTTTGCCAGCCCCGTTCGCGGATGGCCTTCAGGCCCGCCGCACCGTCCCGTCCCATGCCGGTAAGAAGTATCCCAAGTACATGATTTTTGTAATTTTCCGCGATGCTATGGAAAAACACGTCGACCGACGGGCGGTAGGCGAGTTCGCGTGGCAGGGGGGTGTAGTCGAAGTCACCGGAGGCCGTATAGACGAGATGGTCTTCACGCCCGCAAACCATCGCCGTACCGGCCGTCGGGGGTTCTCCGGGCATGGCGAGGCGTACCGGCAGGGCGACCTGCTGGTCGAGCCAGTCGGCGAGGCTGGCGGCGAACTGTTGGTCGACGTGCTGGACGATGGCGACGGCGGCGCCGAGCTGCGCCGGCAATGCGGCCAGTACCGCCTTGAGCGCCGCCGGTCCGCCCGTGGATGCACCGATGGCGATCAGCGGCGGACCCCGTGTGTCGTTGCGCGCGACCTTGAACGGACTGACCTTCCCCTGTGTCGTCTGCGCATTCATGAGGGTGGCGATGGAGCCCAGCTTGCGCAGCAGCAGCCCGGGACCGTCACCGTTGCCGTCCGGGCCCAGTACCGGCGTGTTGACCGCATCCAGTGCACCGGCGCTCATGGCCTCGAACACGCGGCCGGCGTTGCCCTCCACGGTGGCGGTGACGACCAGTATGGCGCACTTGTGGCGGGCGCTGATGCGGCGCGTGGCCTCGACGCCGTCCATGACCGGCATGATGAGGTCCATGAGAATGATGTCGGGTTCTTCGATGGCGCATTTTTCCAGCGCTTCCTGACCGTGCAGCGCGGTCCAGGCCAGCTGGTAGTCAGATGAGCCGAGCACCACGCGGCGCAGGCTTTCCAGCGCGAGCATGGAGTCATTGACGATGGCGACTTTCAACATAACTACTCCGGCCGTCCGATGAGGTCCACGACGGCCTCGATGAGGGTCTGGTCGTGGAAGCTGCCTTTGGTCAGGTAATAGTCGGCACCGGCCTCCAGGCCCCGCTGCCGGTCTTCGTCACGATCCTTGTAGGACACGATCATGACGGGCGTCTTTTTCAGGCGCTCGTCCTGTTTGATGAGGCGCACAAACTCGAAGCCGTTCATGCGCGGCATGTCGATATCGCTGATCACCAGGTCGTAGTCGCTGGTGCGCACGGCGTTCCAGCCGTCCATGCCGTCCACCGCCACCTCGACCTGGTAGCCCTTGGCGGCCAGCATGTTGCGCTCGACCTCGCGCACGGTGATGGAGTCGTCCACAACCAGAATGCGCTTGGCGGCGCTGCTGTGGGCCTGCGAAAGGGCCTCCTGCACGCGGTCCAGGCGGCCGCCGGCGACGAGAATGTCGATGGAACGCAGCATGTCGTCGACATCCACGATCAGGCAGGGGTCGCCGTTCTCGAGGATACTCGCGGCGCTGATATCCTTGACCTTGCCGAGGCGCCGGTCGAGCGGGTGTACCACCAGGTCGCGTTCGCCCAGGAAACGGTCGACCACCAGGCCGGCGCGGTTGAGCCGCTCACCCAGTACCACGATGCTCAGCAGATCATCTTCACCCGGCTGGTGGTGGCTGCCCAGCACCTGGCTGGCGAATACCAGTCCGACGTGTTGGTTGCCCAGGGTGAAATACTGGCGGCCTTCCAGTGATTCGATATTGCTGCGGTCGAGTTTCAGGGTGCAGTCGATACGCGCCAGCGGGAAGGCATAGGGCTCGCCGCCAATCTCGGCCATCAGTGCGCGCGTCACCGACAGGGTGAGGGGCAGCTGCATGTGGAAAACCATGCCCTGGCCCGGTTTGCCGGTGGCGCGCACCACCCCGCGCATCTGCTGCACCGTGCTGTGCACCACGTCCAGTCCCACGCCGCGCCCGGATAGCTCGGTGACTTCCCGGCGCGTGGAGAAGCCGGGCAGGAACAGGAACTCCATCAGTTCCGTCTCGCTGAGTTCCGCCGCCATGGCTTCGCTGACGAGGTTTTTTTCCACGACCTTGGCGCGCAGGGCTTCGGGGTCGATGCCGCGCCCGTCGTCCTCGACTGTGATGGACAGCATGCCTGCGCTGTGAACGGCCGCCAGCCGCAGTCGGGCGCGAGCCGGTTTGCCGGCCGCCCTGCGCTCGTCGGCCGACTCGATGCCGTGGTCCAGCGCGTTGCGCAGCAGGTGGTTGAGCGGCGCCTCGATCTTGTCGAGGATGTCGCGGTCGACGCGGGTGTGCAGCCCCTCGATGTTGAATTCCACATCCTTGTCCAGCTCGCGTGCCAGATCACGCACCATGCGCGGAAAGCCGCGCACGGCGTCGGAGAACGGCCGCATGCGGCTGGCGATGACTTCGTTGTTGAGACGGTTGGCCAGGTTCTGCAGGCGGCGGTCGAATTCCTCCAGCTCCACCAGCCGGTCGGCCAGCACGTGGCGGCACTGGTTGGCCTTGTGCTGGACATCGCCGGCCAGGCTGCGGGCGAACTCGTCGCCGCCGTTGGCCAGTAGCGCGTCGTTGAGGTGGTCGAGCTTGTTGATCAGGTCCACCTGGCGGTGCTTGAGTTGCTGCAGGGCATCGGCAAACGGTCTCAGCCAGCGCGATTCCACCTGCACCTCACCGGCCAGGCCGATGAGGCGGTTGAGGTTGTCGGCGGATACACGTACCGCCGCGGTATCGCCCTGTGGCTGCGCCCTGTCCGCGTCAGCCGCCCGCCCGGCGGGGGCAGGCCCGGGTCGTTCCGCCGTTTCGGGCGAAGCGGCTTGTTCATTGTCGGAGGGAACCGTTTCCTGTGCGCGGGGTGGCGCCGATTCCGTCGCCCCGGGCGCCTTGTTTTCGCCGCTTCCGATGGCGCGGATCCGGTCGACCAGGGCGTCGAGTTCCTGTTCGTCGTATTCATTGGCAGCGATGGCCGACAACAGGTCGACGGCGCGCAGCAGGATGTCGATGTCGCCGGAGCCGAGTACCAGTTCGCCTTTCTGCGCCGCCACGAAACAGTCTTCCATGGCGTGCGCCAGGCGCACGCCCTGATCGACGTCGACCATGCGGGCAGCGCCCTTGACCGAATGCGAGGCACGCATCAGGGCCTCCAGCCTGTCTGCGGCGGTGGCATCCTGTTCCAGGGCCAGCAGGCCGTCGTTGAGGATGGCGGTCTGGCCTTCGACCTCCAGCCGGAACAGTTCCAGCATCGAGAAGTTGCCGAGGTCGTCGTTCATGTCAGTCCCTTCGCCAGGGCGTAGAACAGCAGTTCATGATCGAGTATGCCGATGTGCCTGTCCTTCCAGTCGAGGATGCCCGTGGTATAGCTGGTGCTGGCCTTGGAGACCGTGGCCGGTACCGGCCTGACAGCGGATGGCGCATAATGGTGGATGCCCTCCACCTCGCTGACCGGAAACACGAAGCACTGTCCATCGTGCACGGCGTGGATGAGGCGTTCGAAGATCTCGGGTCCGTCGGCGTGTTCTCCGCTGGCGCGCTCGAGGCCGAGCAGGGTGCCCAGTGATACGCAGATCTGTAACTCGCCGCGCATGTTGACCAGTCCCTTGACCAGTGCCGACGGCTGGTTGGGCAGGGACTGGATGGTTTTCATGGCGGTGATTTCCTTGACGAAACAGCTGGCCAGCGCCAGCCACTCGTCGCCCAGCCGGAACAGCAGCGCCGATTCCAGGCAGGTTTCGACCTGTTGCGGTGGTTGCGCAAAGCGCTCGGTCCACTGCCGGCGGTATTCCTCGGGTATCGGTTTTTCCAGCATCAGGCGGCTGGCGGCAGAGAAATGTTCGCAGTTGCGGCAGTGCACGACGCGCTCCAGCTCGGGACAGCGCGGCTGTTCGTTGCCCCACACCCCGAAGCGGTTCCAGCAGTCGTCGAGTTGTGGCAACCGGGCCGTGTTGTTGTGGCTGCTCATGCTTCGGCGTGCCCCCGCTCACTGCGTTCCAGCACCCGCTGCGCGCGCTCGCGCAGGCGCTGCGCCTCTTGGAGATCGCCCTGTTCGTCACTGAGTGTGGCCAGATGACTCAGCGCTTCGTAATGGTCGGGATTCAGATATATGGCCTTGCGAAGCAGTTCATCAGCCTGGCGCAGGTTGCCGGCCGCTTTTCGCACCAGACCCAGCAGGTAGTACAGGTCCGCCTGTGGCCGTTCCGACAGCAGGCGCTCGCAGATTTCCGCCGCTTCCACCAGGTGTCCCTGGTCCGCCAGCTCGAAAGCGGTTTCCAGATTGTCTTTTCGGGGGGGGCGGTCCATCGTTGCCGTTTCTCCCGGGCCGCTGTCGACATCGGCGAAGGGCATGTTGCCGCCCGTCGCGGGCCGGGGGCGTGGCCGGCCGGTTCGGCTGCGCGGGCCGCGCGACGCCGGCACGTCCGCCTGCTTCTCCGCGTGCTTGGCTGTAGCGCGCCTGAAACCGAAACAGCCGGGGTGGTTCAGTGGCGTGAACGGCCGTTCCAGCATCAGACTGGTCTCCGCGTGGCCAAGGAACAGCAGGCCGTCTTCGTGCAACTTCGATTCGAGCTGCCGCAGGGCGCGCAGCTGGGTCTGGCGGTCGAAATAGATCAGCAGGTTGCGGCAAAACACCACATGGTAGGCCGGTGTGCCGGCCAGGAAGTCGTTGTCCAGCAGGTTGCCCTGCTGGAAACGTACGCTGTTGCGTATGTTGTCTTTGAGGATGAAGCGTCCGTCGATTTTGTCGAAATACCGGTCACGGAACGACAGGTCGTTGCCGCGGAAGGAATTGTTGCCATAGGAAGCGCGCCGCGCCTTGTCCAGATTGGCGTGACTGATATCGACCGCATCGATCTGCGCCAGGCCCGGAGGCAGGCCGGCCTCGGCCAGGGTCATGGCGATGGTGTAGGGTTCCTCGCCCGTGGAACAGGGGATGCTCAGCACGCGCAGCGTCTCGCCGAGCCTGTTCGGCAGCCAGTACTCCGTTACCCACTGGCGCAGGGCCGAGAATGGCTTGCGATCGCGGAAGAACCAGGTTTCCGGAATCACTACTTCGTCTATGAGGGCATTCAGCTCGGTCCTCGATGCGCGGATGACCGCCAGGTAGTCTTCCATGGCAGTGATGGCGCAGGCTTTCATGCGCTGTTCCACCGCCTGGCGCACGGTCGATGAGCCGACGGTGGAGGCATGCAGGCCCATATTTTTTTCAAGCAGATGTTCGATGGCGGCCAGCGGCATCAGATTGCCTCCGCCGGAAACAGCTGCTGCCTGACTGTATCGGGCAGCAGTCGATCGATATCGATGCGCTGTACCAGGCTGTTTCGATATCGGGCGGCAGCGCCCAGATAGGGTGCATTCTCGATGTGGAGTTCGGTTGGCTGAAACCGGTCGTCTTCGAGTCGCGCTGTTTCAGTCACCTGCTCGGCAAGCAGCCCCAGGACCTTGTGGCGCCCGTCAGCGAGCACGTAGTCTGCCGCGATGATGCGGGTGGTAAAGCTGGTACGGGCGGGTCGCCCGCAGGTCAGCTGGCACAGATCGACAACCGGTACACAGTTGCCCCGGTAGTCAAACAGGCCGGCCACCCAGGCGGGTGCCTGGGGGATCTGTTCCAGTTCCACCAGTGGCACCACTTCCACCACGCGTTGTGCCTCGATGGCGTAACGGCTGCCATCCAGCGTGAATAACAGCATCAGCATGGGCGTGTTCTCAAGAGTTGACCCGGAAGTGCGAGGCGCCCTCCTGTAAGCGGGCGGCGGCTTCGTTGAGCTGCTGGATGGCACCGTTGGACTGGCGCAGCGAATCGGCCGTCTGTTGCGCCGATTCGCTCAACTGTACGATGGCGTCACGTATCTGCTGGCCGCCCTGGGCCTGCGAAGTCATGCCTTCGTGAACTTCCTCGAAGCGCGGGATCAGCGTTTCCACCTGCTCGATGATCTGCGCCAGCTGGGCGCCGACCTGGCGCACATCCTCGACGCCGTGGCGCACTTCTTCGGAGAATTTCTCCATGCCCATGACACCGGCCGAGACGGCCGACTGCATTTCCTTGACCATCTGTTCGATGTCCCAGGTGGCGACCGCGGTCTGGTCGGCCAGACGACGGATCTCGGTGGCGACCACGGCGAAGCCGACACCGTATTCACCGGCTTTCTCCGCCTCGATAGCGGCGTTCAGCGACAGCAGGTTGGTCTGGTCGGCAACCCGGTTGATGGTGGTGACGACAGTATTGATGTTGCCGGCCTTCTCGCTGAGCACGGCCAGCTTGGAACCGATGGACTCGGTGGCTTCCATCATCTGGTGCATGGTCTTTTCCATGCGCTGCAGCGAGGAACGGCCGGCATTGGCGCTCTCCGAGGTCTTCCAGGCGACTTCGGTCACCTCGTTCATGGTATTGACCAGCTCCCGCGAGGTGGCGGTGATCTCGGTGACCGTGGCCTTGATCTGGTTGGTGGTGGCGGCCTGCTCGGTGACGGTGGCCTCCTGCTGCTTGGCGGTGGCGGCGATTTCCGTGGCCGAGGAAGTCACCTGTATACCGGACTGCTGGATGCGTGACACCAGCGAGTTGAGGCTGTCCAGCATCTGTTGGATGCCTTCGGCCAGTTCGGAGATGATGTCCTTGTCGCGGTACACCATGATCTGGCCGGTCAGGTCCCCTTCGGCGGCCATGGCCACCACTTCCTGGATGAGTTCCACCTTGCCCTTGACGTCTTCGGCGGCCTGCCTTTCGTGTTCGATGATATCCTGGATCTTGCGGGTCATTCTGTTGAAGGCACCGGCCAGGGCGTCGAATTCCTTGAGCGATCGGCCGTGCACCGACACAGAGGTGTCGCCTTCGGCCACCCGGTGCATGTCGGCGATCATGGCGTTGACGGGCCGGAACAGGAGCCGATTCAGGATCAGCATCGCCGCCAGCAGCCCCGCACCGATCAGCGCCACCAGGAACAGGATTATGGTGTCGCGTGTCTTCTCGGTGCTGCGGTACAGGGCGGAGAAGTCATCGAGTGCCGACAGCTCCAGGACCGGATTGCCGTCATCGTCCCTGATCACATGGTCGATCCGGTGAGCCGTGGGCGGGGCCGGCTCCCAGGTGCCGGTTTCCAGCAGCCGCCGGCCTGCCGGGGTGGCGATACGCAGCGGCAGGCCCGTCAGTTCGGCGACCTTCTGCAGCGCCGCAACCGGGTCGGCCACGATTTCGAGAAAGCCGCCGGCCTGACGGTTCCTGATCGGTACCACCAGCGAATAGAGAGGGCCCTGCGCGGATTGCCACAGGCCGGCGCGGATGCCGTCCGGGTCAGCCTGCTGGACGAAGGGCGGGACGGCGCCGCCGAGGTCGGTACCCTCCGCCTGGTTCTGCATGAGCAGTTCGTGTCCGGCATTGTACAATCTCACGGCCACCGGTCTGGCATACTGTCGCGGGGTTTTGAGCGGGGCCTCCAGCAGCGCTGTCAGGGTCGGGTTGGCGGTGCCCGCGGGTGCCTCGGCCAGGTAGCTGAAGAAGTCGCTGCGCATGGCCAGTGTCCTGGCTTCCGCCCGGCCCAGTTGTTCCATTTCGGTGTGCAGCGAGTCCATCACCGCTTCCGATGCCACCTGCAGGGTGCGTGCAACCGCATCCGCCTGCGATGAGAGCGCCGCGTCGCGGTACTCGCTTTCCGATACGAGCGAGGTGGCGATGGTCATGGCACCCAGTACCAGCAGCACGCTGATGGTCAGCGCCTTCAAGGACAGTTTTTCGATTCCCATGTTGTGTTTCCCTGAGGATTCCCCGGTGGTTGCCACGGCCGGAAAGCCGCGGTGCTGTTCCTTCAATGCAAATTGGGTGCCATGGCGTCGTCGTGCCGGTGTCCGCCCCTGTCGGTGGAGGAACCTGCCCCGGCGCGGGGGATGTTTTCACAACATATTGTAATTAATGGGGTTTATTGTGAGCCTGGGGTCCCGGGCGGGGCCGGCTTTGGTTGCGGTGCAGGTGGCCGATACAGGGGGTAATGACAGATTTCTGTCACTCAATGGAAGCAGTCACCTCTGTCTCAGCTTATGGATCGTTTACTGGCCATGCGTCGTTTCGTGGGAATCGCGATCGTCGGTTTGCTGTTCACGGCCTCCGTGGCGGCCTCGGACGCCTATACCACCATACCGATGAATGAGAAAAGCCTGGCGACCTACTACGTCAGCGCCTCTGTGGGCGATGCCACCGGTGTCGAGTTCATGGTGGATACCGGCGCCGGCTACACCACCATCAACGAAGAGACGCTGGAAACCCTGAAACGCTCCGGCCATGCCGTCTACGTGGGCGAGCTGACGGGCGTCATGGCAGACGGCTCGCAGCGCCGGCTGCCGGTGTACCTGGTCGAGCAGCTGGTGCTGGGCGACAACTGCGTGCTGCGCGACGTCGAGGTGGCCGTGTTCCCCAGCAACACCCGCATGCTGCTGGGGCTCAGTGCGCTGCGCAAGGCCTCGCCCTTCGTATTCTCGATCGATCCGCCGCGTCTCAGCTTGAGCAACTGCCAGTCGGTTTCCGGCTGAATTTCAACGTATTTCCCCCCGTTCCCCGGTGTGCCCCCGGACAGGCATTGCATCGGGCCGGTGAATTCCCGACAATCCCTCCATATACCCTTGGCCGGCAGTCGAATCGGCGGGGTTCTTCAGCGTAGGAGAGAGAGGCAATGAGACACACCCTGACAGCGCTTTTCACCGGCGCAGGTCTGGCGCTGGCCAGCAGCCTGGCCGTCGCCGTCACCGGCTATGTGGATACCAGCGTGGACAAGATCGTACGCAGCGGCGATGGCGACTGCGTGCATACGCACCGCTGGTCATACCAGACGGCTATCGCGGAATGCGACCCCGAGATCGTCGCCGCGCGCGAACGGGCGGCGGCCGAGGTTGCCGCCATGGAAGTCACGGTGCGTACCGAACTGAAACCGATCCACCTCGAGGCCAAGGTGCTGTTCGGTTTCGACAGCGATGAACTCACCGATGCGGGCAAGGCGCGGCTCGACGACATGCTGGGTTCGCTGACGGCGGCGACGCTGAAGGAGGAGAAGATCCGCATCACCGGCTACACCGACCGGATCGGCCCGGTCGACTACAACCAGCGGCTGTCGGTGCGGCGTGCCGCCGCGGTGCGCGGCTATCTGGTCAGCAAGGGCCTGGTGCCCGATTATATCGAGATGCGGGGCCTCGGGCCGGCCAATCCGGTGGTGGCCTGCGACGGTCTGCGCGGCGCCGGGCTGATCGATTGCCTGGCCCCGAACCGCCGTGCCGAGGTCGAGTTCTCGGCCATGGAAGAGGTCAGGGTCGAAGGAAGCAAGTAGGCCGGCTGACGGCGTCAGTCCCTGCCTGGTTGAACCAGGCCCTTCAGCTTGTACAGCAGTTCCAGCGCCTGGCGCGGGCTGAGTTCGTCCGGGTCGATGCCCCCGAAGGCGTCGACCAGCGGGTGGTCGGCGGCGGGCGGAGGTGCGAACAGATCGATCTGATGGTGGGCGCTGCCGGCCGCCTGCGCGGCTTGGTTTTCCAGTTTCTCCAGCCGCCGGCGCGCAGCGGCCAGCACCCCCGCCGGCACGCCGGCCAGTGCCGCTACCTGCAGGCCGTAACTGCGGCTGGCGGGGCCGTTCTTGACGCGGTGCAGGAACACGATGCGGTCACCGTGCTCGACGGCGTCCAGGTGCACGTTGGCGATATGGTCCTTTTCTTCGGCCAGCTGCGTGAGTTCGAAATAGTGTGTCGCGAACAGCGTGAAGGCGCCGATGTCCACCAGTGCATCGGCCACCGCCCAGGCCAGCGACAGACCGTCGTAGGTGCTGGTGCCGCGGCCGATTTCATCCATCAGCACCAGGCTGCGGTTGCTGGCGTTGTTGAGGATGTCGGCTGTCTCGGTCATTTCCACCATGAAAGTGGAGCGGCCGCCGGCCAGGTCGTCGCTGGCGCCGATGCGGGTGAAAATGCGGTCTACCGGCCCGATCACGGCGCTGTCCGCCGGCACGAAACTGCCCATGCAGGCCAGCAGCACGATGAGCGCGGTCTGGCGCATGTAGGTGGACTTGCCGCCCATGTTGGGGCCGGTGATGATCAGCATGCGGCGTTGCTCGTCGAGCACCGTGTCATTGGGTACGAAGGGCTGCTCCGATACCTGTTCCACCACCGGGTGGCGTCCCCCCCGGATCCGGATGCCGGGCTCCTCGCCGAGCTGCGGCCGCGACCAGCCGAGTGTGTCGGCGCGTTCCGCCAGCGTCACCAGCACGTCCAGCTCGGCCAGCGCCTCCGCGCAGCGGGTCAGCGGCCTGAGATGTTCGAGCAGTTGCTCCAGCAGGCCGTCGTAGAGCAGTTTCTCCCGTTCCAGGGCGCGGCTGCGCGCGCCCAGCACCCGGTCTTCGTGTTCCTTCAGCGCCGGGGTGATGTAGCGCTCCACACCCTTCAGCGTCTGGCGGCGCTGGTAGTCGTCCGGCACGCGCTCGGCCTGGCTGCGGCTGACCTCGATGTAATAGCCGTGTACCCGGTTGTAGCGGATCTTGAGGTTGGCGATGCCGCTGCGCTCGCGTTCGGCGGCTTCCATGTCGAGCAATACCTGGTCGCTCTGTTCGCTCAGGCGCCGTAGTTCGTCGAGTTCGGCGTCGTAGCCGGGCGCGATGACGCCGCCGTCGCGCAGCAGCACAGGCGGGGTGACGGGCAGCGCGCGGCGCAGCAGCTTGCATACCCGGGGGTGTTCCTGGATGCTGGACGACAGCCTGCCCAGCAGCGGATCGTCGCGGCCGCGCAGTTCGGCCTGCAGCTGTGGCAGCAGCGCCAGGGCGTCGCGCAGCGCGCTCAGGTCGCGCGGGCGGGCCGACTTCAGCGCCACCCGCGACAGGATGCGTTCCATGTCGCACACGCCGTGCAGCTGTTCTTGCAGCGTGGCGTACAGATGGCCGTCCAACAGGGTGTCGACGCACTGGTGGCGCTCCGCCAGCAGGCGGCGGTCGCGCAACGGCCTGTGCAGCCAGCGGCGCAGCATGCGGCCGCCCATGGCGGTGGCGCTGTGGTCCAGTATGCCGATGAGGCTGTGCCCGCGCTGGCCGGACTGGGCCTGGTCGAGTTCCAGGTTACGGCGCGTGGCGGCATCCAGCACCACACTGTCCTCGCGGCGCTCGACACGCAGGCCTCGCAGGTGCGGCAGTGCCGCGCGCTGGGTGTCCTTGACATACTGCAGCAGGGCCCCGGCGGCGGCTACCGCGACCGGCATGTCCTGGCAGCCGAAGCCCGACAGGTCGCGGGTGCCGAACTGGTCGTTGAGCTGGCGCGCGGCGCTGTCGGTGTCGAAATGCCAGGGCGGCAGCCGGCGCAGACCGGCACGCTTGCTGGCGACTTCGGGGAAGCGACTGTCCTCGCTGATCAGCAGTTCGGCCGGCTGCAGCCGCTCCAGTTCGCCCAGCAGCGCCTCGTCACCGTGGAATTCCTGCACCGTGTAGCGGCCGGCCGACAGGTCCAGCGCGGCCAGCCCGTAGTAGCCTTCCTCATCCTGGTGCAGGGCCACCAGCAGGTTGTCGCTGCGTTCCGTGAGCAGGGCCTCGTCGGTCAGGGTGCCGGGGGTGACGACCCGCACCACCTGGCGTTCCACCGGCCCCTTGCCGGCGGCCGGGTCGCCGATCTGCTCGCAGATGGCCACCGACTCGCCCAGCCTGACCAGCCGCGCCAGGTACTGCTCGACGGCGTGCACCGGCACGCCGGCCATGGGGATGGGTTCCCCGGCCGACTGACCACGCGTGGTGAGGGTGATGTCGAGCAGGCGGGCCGCTTTGCGCGCATCGTCGTAGAACAGCTCATAGAAGTCGCCCATGCGGTAGAACACCAGGATATCCGGGTGTTGCGCCTTGATGCCCAGATACTGCTGCATCATGGGCGTGTGTTTCTTGCTCTGGGCTACCGCAGACATAGGGCGGGAGTCTAGCTCAAACCGGCGTTCGGCTGCAGCTTGCACGGGCGTCGGGCTTGTGGTGGGGGATGGGGGTTTTTACCACCAGGGCGCACAAAGGCGCACGAAGGAAAACCTTTTTTAACCGCGAAGGATGCCAGGGACGCGAAGGAAAGAGATTGAAAAACCTTTTTTGCGGTGAATACGAAATCCCACACGGCGTCGCGGTGGGGTTCGCTTCGCTCACCGCCACCCTACGGGAAGCCACGCCTTAATAACGTGTAGGGCGGGGTAAGCAAAGCGCACCCCGCCATAACAACTCGGCGGCCACCTCTTAACAGAACCACCGTATCCTGGTACGTCCCTGTTAAAAAAGACCACACCCACCATAACGGTTCGGTGATATTGCAATCTCTTTGCGAAGCTTTGCGTTCTCATGCCGTTGCGTTACCTTGGAATCCGAGCGAGGGTAGGGTGGGGTGAGCGCAGCGAACCCCACCGCAACGTCGGTGCAGCGGACACGGCGGCGCGGGCTTGAACCCCTTTGTTCCACCAAGACGTCCCATGTCGTTCCGCTCCGTTTGGGACGTGGCCGCCGGACGGTTATGGCGGGGTGCGCCAGGCGCACCCCGCCCTGCGCGTTCGTCAGGGCGCGTTTTTGCCGGGGAGGTCGCGGTGGGGTACCTTGTCGGTGGTGGAAGAGGAACTGGACATGTTGGCGGCCCGGCTGGGCGAGGTGCTGCGCGAGCGCGGCCAGCGGCTGGCGACGGCCGAGTCCTGCACCGGCGGCTGGGTGGCCAAGGCGTGCACCGACATTGCCGGCAGCTCGGGCTGGTTCGAGCGCGGGTTCGTCACCTACAGCAACGAGGCCAAGCGGGACATGCTGGGTGTTCCGGCACAGACGCTGCAGGATCACGGCGCGGTCAGCCGTGAAACGGTGGAGGCGATGGCGCGGGGCGCGCTGGCGCGCAGTCAGGCTGACTGGGCGGTCGCCATCAGCGGCATCGCCGGGCCCGGTGGCGGTACGCCGGGCAAGCCGGTCGGCACCGTGTGGCTGGCCTGGGCCGGCCCCGGCGGCTGGCAGGAGACCCGCTGCGAGCGGTTTTCCGGCGATCGTGAGGCTGTCAGGCGGCAGTCGGTGCGCGCGGCGCTGAGCGGGCTGTTGAGCCGGCTGCTGGCCGGGGCCGGTGGGGCGTGAACGAAGGCGAACCCACACGGCGGTTGTTCTTTGCCCTGTGGCCGGATCCGGCGGTGCGGCGTGCCATGGCGGAACTGGCCCGGCAGGTATGCAGCCGGCCGGTGCCGGCCGCCAATCTGCACCTGACGCTGGCCTTCCTCGGGCAGCGCAGCGTGGCCGAATGCGACTGCATGACGGCGGCTGCGGCCAGGGTGACCGGCGAGCCCTTCGAACTGGCACTGGATTTCCTCGGCGGCTGGGCCCGGCCGCGCATACAGTGGCTGGGCGCCAGCCATGTTCCGGACGCCCTGCAGGCGCTGGTGGCCGCCCTGAACGGCGCGTTGGCGCCATGCGGCTTCGAACCCGATCGCCGCCCCTATGCAGCGCACGTCACCCTGGCGCGCAAGGTGAAGGAACCGCGCCGGCAATCGCTGGAAACTCCGATTCGCTGGCGGGTCGACGAGTTTGTGCTGGCCGAATCGGTGTCCACCGACGACGGCGTGCGCTATGACCTGTTGCAGCGCTGGCCGCTTGGGTGAGGACAGGGCTTATGTGATAATCACCCGGTACTCCGTCGGCCCGATGACGGCGGGCCGGGCAAAGGGGAGTGCCGGCTTTTTCCAACCCCGGCGGCCAGGGACTGGCCGCCCGATCACAGATCCCGGAGGAGAATATGGACGACAACAAACGCAAGGCCCTGAGCGCAGCGCTCGGTCAGATCGAGAAGCAGTTTGGCAAGGGCGCGGTGATGCGCATGGGCGACGTCGGCGCCGCCCGCGACGTGGACGTGGTGTCGACCGGTTCGCTGGCGCTGGACGTGGCGCTGGGCATCGGCGGCCTGCCGCGCGGCCGTGTCATCGAGATCTACGGGCCGGAGTCGTCCGGCAAGACCACCCTGACCCTGCAGGCCATCGCCGAGGCGCAGAAGGCAGGCGGCACGGCGGCCTTCATCGATGCCGAGCACGCCCTGGATCCGGTGTACGCCGAGAAGCTGGGCGTCAATGTCGACGACCTGCTGGTGTCGCAGCCCGACACCGGCGAGCAGGCGCTGGAGATCGCCGACATGCTGGTGCGTTCCGGCGCCGTCGACATCGTGGTGGTCGACTCGGTGGCGGCGCTCACTCCCAAGGCCGAGATCGAGGGCGAGATGGGCGACTCCCACATGGGTCTGCACGCGCGCCTCATGTCGCAGGCGCTGCGCAAGCTGACCGCCAACATCAAGCGCTCCAACACCCTGGTGATCTTCATCAACCAGATCCGCATGAAGATCGGTGTCATGTTCGGCAACCCGGAGACCACCACCGGTGGCAATGCTCTCAAGTTCTATGCCTCGGTGCGCCTGGACATCCGCCGCATCGGCGCCATCAAGAAGGGCGACGAAGTGATCGGCAACGAGACACGCGTGAAGGTGGTCAAGAACAAGATGGCGCCGCCCTTCAAGCAGGCCGAGTTCGAGATCCTCTACGGCGAGGGCATCTCGCGCGAGGGCGAGCTGATCGACCTGGGCGTGAAGCACGGCATTGTCGACAAGGCCGGCGCCTGGTACAGCTACAACGGCGACCGCATCGGCCAGGGCAAGGACAACGTGCGCAACTTCCTCAAGGACAACCCCGAGATCGCGCAAGCCATCGATACCCGGCTGCGCGACAAGCTGTTGGAGCGCACTGTCGCTGACGAGGCCGGTGAGGAACTCGAAGCCGACGTCCGCGCCCACTGACGACCCCGACGCGGCCCGTGCCCAGGCGCTCAGGCTGCTGGCGCGCCGCGAGCACAGCGTGCTGGAACTGCGCCGCAAGCTGGAGCAGCGCGGCTGGCGGGGCGAACTGCTCGACGCGGTGCTGGACTCGCTGGTCGAGCAGAACCTGCTCAGTGACCGGCGCTTTGCCGAGGTCTATACGCGCGGCCGCATCGAGCGCGGCTACGGTCCTCTGCGCATCCGTGCCGAGCTGCGCGAGCGCGGCATCGACGGCGGGTTGGCCGAGGCTGCGCTGGCGGCCGAAGCGCCGGACTGGATCGAGCGGGCCCGCGATGCACGGCTGAGGCGCTTTGGCGAGGCGTTGCCGGCGGATTATCGCGAAAGGGCGCGCCAGATGCGCTTCCTGCAGCAGCGCGGCTTCGACAGCGGTCAGATCCGGGCGGCCTTTGAAGAGAACGGCGTTTAGATTCCAACCTCCTTGTTTGATTTGTATTTTCAGGCACTAGTCCTTAATCTTCCCACCCATGACCAGCAGCGCCGATATCCGCAAGTCTTTCCTCGATTTCTTCCGTGAACGCGGTCACGAGATCGTGCCGTCCAGTCCGCTGGTGCCGGCCAACGATCCAACCCTGCTGTTTACCAATGCCGGCATGGTGCAGTTCAAGGACGTGTTCCTGGGCAAGGAAAAGCGCAGCTACCTGCGTGCCGCCAGCAGCCAGCGCTGCGTGCGTGCCGGTGGCAAGCACAACGACCTGGAGAACGTCGGCTACACGGCGCGTCACCACACCTTCTTCGAAATGCTGGGCAACTTCAGCTTCGGCGACTATTTCAAGCGCGAGGCTATCGGCTATGCCTGGGAGTACCTGACTGAAACACTGAAGCTGCCACCCGGGCGCCTCTGGGTGACGGTGTTCGAGGAGGACGACGAGTCGGCCGACATCTGGCTCAAGGAGATCGGCATCGATCCCGCACGTTTCTCGCGCATCGGCGCCAAGGACAACTTCTGGTCCATGGGTGACACCGGTCCCTGCGGTCCCTGTTCGGAGATCTTCTATGACCACGGTCCCGAGGTGCCCGGCGGCCCTCCCGGCAGCCCCGACGAGGACGGTGACCGCTACATCGAGATATGGAACCTGGTGTTCATGCAGTACGACCGCGACGCCGGGGGCGACCTGCATCCGCTGCCCAAGCCGTCGGTCGACACCGGCATGGGCCTGGAACGGCTGGCCGCCATCCTGCAGGGTGTACACAGCAACTACGAGACCGATCTGTTCCAGCACCTGATCCGCGCGGCCGCCGCGCTGGCGGGCAGCGAGGACCTGGAAGACAAGTCGCTGCGGGTCATCGCCGATCATATCCGCGCCTGTGCCTTTCTCATCGTCGATGGCGTCATACCTTCGAATGAAGGGCGTGGTTACGTGCTGCGGCGCATCATCCGCCGCGCCATCCGCCACGGTCACAAGCTGGGCCTGCGCGAGCCCTTCTTCTACAGGCTGGTGGGGCCGTTGGCCGAGGTGATGGGCGAGGCCTATCCGGAACTGGTCAAGGCACAGCCGCAGGTCGAGCGGGTGCTGGAACAGGAAGAGCAGCGTTTCGCCGAGACGCTCGACAATGGCATGCGCCTGCTGGAGAACGCCATCGGCCAGCTGGCCGACAAGGAGATTCCGGGCGAGACGGTGTTCAGGCTCTACGACACCTACGGTTTCCCGGTCGACCTGACCGCCGATATCGCCCGCGAGCGCGGCCTCACCATCGACATCGCCGGTTTCGAGGCGGAGATGAACCAGCAGCGTGAACGCGCCCGCGCCGCCAGCAGTTTCAGCGCCGCCGCCGGCGAAGGTCTGCGGATCGAGGGCAGCACCGAGTTCACCGGCTACGAACGACTGGATGATCAGGGCCAGGTGATTGCCCTGTTCCGCGACGGCGAGCCCGTCGATGCCCTGAAGGCCGGCCAGGAGGGTATCGTGGTACTGGATCATACGCCGTTCTATGCCGAGTCCGGCGGTCAGGTCGGTGACACTGGCGTGCTGCGCGCCGAGAACATGCGCTTCCAGGTCATCGACACCCGCAAGCAGGGCGAGGGCGCCATTGCCCATATCGGCAAGCTGCTGGAGGGCAGCCTGCAAAAGGGGCAGCAGGTGACGGCCTCGGTCGACAAGGCACGCCGCGCCGCCATCCGCCTCAACCACTCCGCCACCCACCTGCTGCACGCCGCGCTGCGCAAGGTGCTGGGGGAGCACGTGCAGCAGAAGGGGTCGCTGGTCGACGCCGAACGGCTGCGCTTCGACTTCTCCCATTTCGAGCCGCTCACGCCCGAACAGCTGGCGGAGATCGAGGCGCTGGTCAATGAACAGGTCCGCACCAACGCGCCGGTCGAGACCCGCATCATGCCTATCGAGCAGGCCATGGAAGCGGGTGCCATGGCGCTGTTCGGAGAAAAATACGGCGACCAGGTGCGGGTGCTGTCGATCGGCGATTTCTCGGTCGAGCTGTGCGGTGGCACCCATGCCTCAAGGGCCGGCGACATCGGCCTGTTCAAGATCGTGTCGGAAGGTGGTATCGCCTCCGGCGTGCGCCGCATCGAGGCCGTGACCGGCCAGGCCGCGCTCGACTACGTCGCCGATACTGAAAGAAGGCTGGGTGCAGTGGCCGAACTGGTGCGGGCTGGCCGTGAGGACACCGCTGCCAAGGTCAGTCAACTGGTCGAGCGCACGCG
>Ga0256830_1000786_pt1 | contig 23716 bp, 23 predicted proteins | sample 128326metaG_FD_190537 | JGI IMG/M metagenome (GOLD analysis project Ga0256830, IMG submission 190537) | Hydrothermal vent microbial communities from Lau Basin, Pacific Ocean - 128-326 | ecosystem: Environmental > Aquatic > Marine > Hydrothermal vents | place: Pacific Ocean: Lau Basin | collected... | reverse complement strand
CCTTCCTCGCCCGGCGCGTAGACCTCCTCGACCTCTTCGGAGAGTACCACCCCGGTGGGTGTGACTATTTCAAGTATAAACGTCTCCGCCATAACCGTTACATTTCCGTATATTTACTCATGCAAAGATCAAGAGGCGAGCTTTGATGCCTTCTCGAGAGCCTCGTCAATGGTTCCCACCATGTAGAAGGCCTGCTCCGGTATGTCATCGTGCTTGCCCTCGGCGATCTCGTTGAAGCCCTTTATGGTGTCCTCTATGGAGACGTACTTGCCGGGCGTGCCGGTGAACTGCTCCGCCACAAAGAAGGGCTGTGAGAGGAACCTCTGGATCTTTCTGGCCCTCGCCACAACGAGCTTGTCTTCCTCACTGAGTTCATCCATACCGAGGATCGCGATGATGTCCTGAAGGTCCTTGTACTTCTGCAGTATCTGCTGGACCCTCCTCGCCGTGTTGTAGTGCTCCTCGCCCACAATGTTCGGATCGAGTATCCTGGAGGTGGAATCGAGCGGGTCCACTGCAGGGTAGATCCCCAGCTCGGCGATCTGACGCGAAAGAACCGTCGTTGCGTCGAGGTGGGCGAAGGTTGTTGCAGGCGCAGGGTCGGTGAGGTCGTCTGCCGGCACATATATCGCCTGAACAGAGGTGATCGACCCCTTTGTGGTGGAGGTGATCCTCTCCTGGAGCTCTCCGACGTCGGTAGACAGGGTGGGCTGATATCCGACGGCCGAAGGTATCCTTCCGAGAAGCGCCGAGACCTCGGAGTTGGCCTGGACGAACCTGAATATGTTGTCTATGAAGAGAAGCACGTCCTGGCCCTCTTCGTCCCTGAAGTATTCGGCGGCCGTAAGCGCTGTGAGCGCGACCCTTGCCCTTGCACCCGGGGGTTCGTTCATCTGCCCGTAGACCAGGGCGGCCTTCTCGAGGACCCCGCTCTCCTTCATCTCGAGCCAGAGGTCATTTCCTTCCCTTGTCCTTTCGCCCACGCCGCCGAAGACCGAGAAGCCCCCGTGCTGCATGGCGACGTTGTTTATGAGCTCCATGATCAAGACGGTCTTGCCCACGCCGGCCCCGCCGAAGAGCCCTATCTTTCCGCCCTTGAGGTAAGGGGTCAGGAGATCGACGACCTTGATGCCGGTCTCAAAGATCTCCAGCTTCGTGGACTGCTCCTCGAACGAAGGGGCGGGCCTGTGTATGGGATAGTACTTGTCGCTCTTTACCGGTCCGCCTTCGTCGACCGGCTCTCCTATGACGTTGAGGATCCTTCCGAGCACGGCCTCACCCACCGGCACGGAGATGCCGGAGCCCGTGTCAAGCGCTGGCATGCCCCTTACAAGCCCCTCGGTCGAATCCATGGCGATGCACCTTACCGTGTGCTCGCCGATGTGCTGCGCGACCTCCACGACGAGGTTCCACTCCTCGTCGCTTATGCTCGGGTTCGTGACCTTTATGGCGTTATATATGGGGGGAAGGTGGCCCGGTGGAAATGCGATGTCAAGCACTGGCCCTATGACCTGTACGATCTTTCCCAGATTCTTCTGTTCCTCCATGATTGCTGACCCTCCGTCAATCGGTTATCGATTACTGTTACCGGTCATAAACTGCCGGTCTTTTTTGAAAACGCAGCCGGACAACAGACAACGAATAACGTATCTTTCCTATCCCTTTAGCGCCTCGGCGCCGCCTATGATCTCCATCAGCTCCTTCGTGATGGCGGCCTGGCGGGCCCTGTTGAAGAGCAGTGTAAGGTGTCCTATCATCTCGGCCGCGTTTCTCGATGCCGAATCCATGGCCGTCATCCTGGCCCCGTGCTCGCTCGCAGCGGTCTCCAGAAGCGCCCTGAAGACCTGGACCACCACAAACTTCGGAAGCAGACTGTCCAGAACCCTCTGCTGTGAAGGTTCGAAGATGAACTCCTCGTAGGTCTCCTCCCCTTGCTCCTCTTCTTTTGGAGGGGTGATGGGCAGAAGCTTCTGCACGACAGGTCTCTGGGTGATGGCCGACTTGAACTCGCTGTATATCATGTAGACCTCGTCCGAGCCGTCGGAGAGGTACCCGTCCATCAGCTCGGTGGCGATCTCCTCGGCAAGGGCGTAGCTGGGTCTTGCAATGCCGAGCGCCCTTGATTTGACCCTTTCGCGGTCCTTGAAGTGCTCGAACGCGCGCTTGCCTATAAGGTTCAGGCTTATCTCCTTCGAGCTGTTTTCGCGTATGAACCTCTCGGCCGTCCTTATAAGCGTCGAGTTGAATCCGCCGCACAGCCCCCTGTCCGATGCCATGAGCACCAGCTCAAGCCGGGGCGTTCTTTCGCCGTCTTCGGGCTCTGGCTTCAAGAACAGCGGATTGGTCTCGGGCCCAGCGGCCTTTGAAAGGGATGCAACGAGCCCCTGTATCTTGTCCGCGTACGGACGGGCGGCTATTATATCCTCCTGGGCGCGCCTGAGCTTCGCGGCAGAGACCATCTTCATCGCCTTGGTGATCTGCTGCGTGTTCTTTACACTCTTTATCCTTCGCTTTATGTCGCTGAGTGTCGCCATAAGCTCCCTGAGCCAAAGTGTTTACCTGACCGTAACCGGCCCCTTACTTACCTTCCGCCTTGAACATGCCCTTGAACTCGTCAAGCGCGCTGTTGAGCTTTCTTTTAAGGTCGTCGTCAAGGACCTTCTTCTCCCTTATCTCCTGCAGTATCCCCGGATGCCTCGTATCAAAGAACGCATCGAGCTCCTCTTCGTATCTCTTTATCTCCGAGAGCGGATACTCGTCCACGTAACCGTTTGTCGCGGCGTATATTATGAGCACCTGCTTCTCCACGGGGATGGGCTTGTACTGGCCCTGCTTGAGCACCTCGACGAGCCTGCTGCCCCTCTCAAGCTGACGCTGGGTCGCGGGATCCAGGTCGCTTCCGAACTGCGCGAAGGCCGCAAGCTCCCTGTACTGCGCAAGCTCGAGCCTCAGCGTACCTGCGACCTGCTTCATGGCCTTTATCTGCGCGGAGCCTCCCACGCGCGACACCGAAAGTCCAACGTTTATTGCCGGCCTTACACCCGCATGAAAGAGGTCAGTCTCGAGGTATATCTGTCCGTCGGTGATGGATATGACGTTCGTGGGGATGTAAGCAGACACATCCCCTGCCTGGGTTTCGATTATGGGAAGGGCTGTGAGCGACCCTCCGCCGAGCTCGTCCTTGAGCTTTGCCGCCCTCTCAAGGAGCCTTGAGTGCAGGTAAAAGACGTCTCCGGGGAAGGCCTCCCTGCCCGGGGGCCTTCTCAGAAGGAGCGAGAGCTGCCTGTACGCCACGGCGTGCTTGGAGAGGTCGTCGTATATGACGAGCGCGTGCTTTCCGTTGTCCCTGAAGTGCTCGCCTATGGCGCATCCGGAGTACGGCGCAAGGAACTGGAGCGGGGCCGAGGTGCTGGCCGTTGCCGCCACCACGACGGTGTAATCAAGGGCCCCGTGCTCGCGCAGCTTTTCCACTATCTGCGCCACGGTGGACTGCTTCTGTCCTATGGCTACGTATATGCAGTAGACGTCCAGCCCCTTCTGGTTTATGATCGTGTCTATGGCTACCGCGGTCTTACCGGTCTGGCGGTCTCCTATTATGAGCTCACGCTGGCCGCGCCCGATGGGGATCATGGCGTCAACCGCCTTTAGTCCTGTCTGCAACGGCTCGGTCACGGGCTTTCTCGCTACGATTCCCGGCGCCTTCAGCTCGACACGCCTGCGCTCCTTCGTCTCGATGGGGCCCTTGTCATCGAGCGGCAGGCCGAGCGAGTCGACGACCCTGCCCATGAGCTCCTCGCCCACCGGGACCTCGACTATCCTCTTGGTCCTCCTTACGGTGTCACCCTCTTTTATGGCGTAATCCTTGCCGAAGATGGCCACACCGACATTGTCCTCCTCGAGGTTCAGGACCATCCCGTATATCTCGCCCGGAAACTCGACGAGCTCACCGGCCATGGCCTTTTCAAGGCCGTATATCCTCGCGATACCGTCTCCGACCGATATGACGGTTCCCACTTCCTCGATATCGATGCCCTTTTCAAAGCCCTTTATCTGGCTCTTGATAAGCTCGCTTATCTCTTCGGCTTTAATCATGATCAACCTGCTCCTTCTAATAATTTTTCCTTCATGTTCTCAAGCTGAGCCTTGATGCTCCCGTCAAGGACGAGGTTGTCCATCCTTACAACGAACCCGCCTATAAGCTCGGGCCTTTTCCTGAACGAAAGCACCACATCCTTGTTCGTCTCTTTCTTGAGCCTCTCCCTTATGGCCTGGAGCAATGCCTCGCCGAGTTCATCCGGCGCGTGGACCTCCGCCCTTACGCGCCCTGCAAGATCATCCTCCAGCCTTGCATATGCACTTCCTATCTCCTCCAATAGTCTCAGGTTGCGTCTTTCAACGAGCAGTCCTACAAACTTCTTGATGATCTCGGAGGCACCAAGGTTGTCGCAGAGTTTGTCGGTGACAGCCTTACGCTCATCGAGGTTGTACATGGGATTCATGAGGATCTTGTAAAGGAGGGGATTTCCCTTGAATACGGCTACAAGCTCTCTCAACTCGTGGCCGTATCTTTCATGCGCATTGTCTTCCCTTCCGATATCGATGAGCGCCTGCGCGTATCTTCTTGCTATGGAACCTTTTCTCATCAGTGAAGCCTCAGTTTTTCGAGGTAGGTCCTGACTATCCTGTCCTGGTCTTCGGGCCTTATCTCCTTCCTTATGAGCTCCTGAGCGACCTCGACCGCCAGGTCCGCAACCTCCTTGCGTATCTCAAGCCTCGCCTTCTTGATCTCCTGAGCGGCGGTGAACCTGGCCTGCTCCCGGAGCTTCTCCGCTATCTGGCGTGCCTCATCGAGTATCTTTTCCTTCTCGAGCTCCGCATCGCGCCTTATCTCTTCCTGTATCTCCCTGAGCCTTGCCTCTAGCCGCCCTATCTTTTCCTTGTACTCCTTGAGCTTCGCCTCGGCCTCGGCCTTCCTGGTCTCGGCCTCGGCCATTTTTTTCTTTATCTCATCGGCCCTGCGTTCGAGCATGGACTTGAGCGACTTCTTCCATATGATATAAACAGCGACGACAAGCAGGACGAAGTTTATTATCTTCCACGTCATTCCGCTGCCGCCGTGCCCGCCTTCCTCGCTCGCGTAGCTTATCAACGGGACAAGCGGCAGCAGAACCACGAGGACAGCCGGAAGCGCCCGCTCGAGCATCTTCTCGGCGATGCTCTTGGATATCCTGGGGGTCTCCTGCTTCAGCGCCGAGAGCGCGGCCTGTTTACTGTCCTCGAGCTCGGCCCTTATCTTCGAGAGCTCATCCTGGGCCTCCTTGCGCGCCTGTTCGACCACATCCTTCTGCCTTTCATAGGCCTCCTGGCGGATCGCCGCCCTTTCCTCCTGCGCCTTTGCCTCAACCTCCCTGAGACGCTTCTGGTACTCCTCGCTTCCGGCCCTTATCTCCTCCTCTATACCCGCGGCGTGCTCAAACCTGCCCTCGGTCCTTTCCCTTCTCTCCTCGAGGACCTTAAGAACCGGCTTGAAGAGCAGGCGGTTCAGGATGACCAGTAATACGAGAAAGGCCACCATCTGGTATATGAAGGTATGGTCTACTGATATCATGGTCTGAAGCGGATCCTCCCTGGTCTAAAGCTGTCTCAAGCGCGCCCCCGGGCGCAAAAGTCCGTCCGTACGGTACGCGCACGTATCCCGATAAAAGCCTTTTAGTAACATATAAAAACCGAGAATGTCAAGCACTTAAGTGAGGTGTGGTCCAAACCCCGGGGGTGGAAGCCTGAATTGCTCCGGCTGAAGGGGTTTCGAATAGGGTGTGGTTGCACGGATCAGCCGCTCAGGGTCTTTTTTAGCTCCATGGTCTTCATGATGTCGCGTCTCGAGAGTATGCCGATAAGCCGCCCGGTGTCGTCTACAACGAGGTACCTTCCCACACCCTCGGTAACCATCTTTGTGAGGGCATGCTGCGCACTGTCGTTGGGGTGCAGCACCATCTCCGGGGTGAACCGTTCCATGGCCTCGCCGACTGTGGTGTCATGCCACCGGTCTTTCCCGATCCTGCGCACGTCATTGAGTGTCAGCAACCCGACAACGGTTCCGTTCGACACCACCGGAAAGCTTGTAAAATGGTGCGTGAAGAAGTAATCCTCGACGACCTCGGACAGCAGCTGATCTTCCCTGACCGTGACGACATCCCTTGTCATCATGTCCTTAACCCGCAGTCCTTCAAGTGCCATCTTTACCATGAGCTGCCGGTAGCTGCTCTCCGCGGCCTGTTGCAGGAAAAGCCCTATGAGAAGCGCCCACAGCCCCTGTATGAAGTAACCTGAAAGCATCTGTAGAAACCCCATGAAGATAAGAAACAGGGCGAAGCTCTTTCCTATGCCGCTTGCAACGCTCGTGGCGGTTTTGATATCGCCGGTTCTTGCCCACCACAGGGCCCTAAGCACCCTGCCGCCGTCGAGCGGAAAACCTGGTATGAGGTTGAAGACCAAAAGGACCATGTTCAACATGGCGAGAAACCCTATCACGCCGACGAGCGCAGGCGCATCGACCGCACCGCCGACCACCTTCTTGAGGATGGTAAAGACCACCGCAAGCACAGCGCTCGCCGCAGGTCCGGCCACCGCTATCTTGAACTCCGTCATGGCGTCATCGGGCTCGCGCGTAAGGTGTGCAACCCCGCCGAATATAAAGAGGGTTATCTCCTTGATCCTCAACCCAAGCCGGTTCGATGTGTACGAGTGGGCGAGTTCGTGGATGAGGACGCTTACGAATATGAACAGGGACGAAATAGCGCCCATTACGAGGTACGTCGACTTCTTCAGGCCCGGGACCTCGCTTGGAAAGTAGCCGTAGGCAAGGCTCCATGCAAAGAGTATGAAGGCGATGAACCACGTGAAGTCTATGGATATACGTATGCCGAGGACCTTGAAGAGGCTTATCCCGCGTATCATATAAGTCGGCTCCTGTTTACTTTGCCGTGCCGCCGGCTTCCTGGTGGGTTCAAAGGGGCGGGAGGTCCAACCCAGTCTCTTCGGGCAGGCCGAACATTATGTTCATGTTCTGTACGGCCTGGCCCGACGCCCCCTTCACGAGGTTGTCTATCACTGAAATTATTATGACCCTTCCCGTGCGGTTGTCAACCTTGAGCCAGATGTCACAGTAGTTCGATCCCTTGACCTGGTTTATGTTCGGGAGGGTGTCTTCGGGGCAGATCCTTACAAAGGGTTCATCCCTGTAGAACTCGCTGTACAGGTGCAAGGGCTCCGGGGCAGATAGATCCTCTTCGAGGTCCGCATAGATGGTGCTCAGGATACCCCTCGATACAGGAAGGAGGTGCGGTGTAAACGTAACAGAGACATCCCCTGCCGCAAGGTCTCCGAGCACCTCCTCTATCTCTGGGGTGTGCCTGTGCTCACCTACCTTGTACGCCTTGAACCCCTCGGAAACCTCGACGAACGACGTGCCTACGGACGGCGTCCTTCCGGCCCCCGACACACCGCTCTTCGAGTCTATTATTATCGATCCTGTGTCTATGAGGCCGTGCTTTACGAGCGGGGCGAGCGCAAGGAGCGCACCGGTGGGGTAACAGCCCGGGTTCGCAACGAGCCTTGAGTCCCTTATGGCGTCCCTGTAGAACTCGGGCAACCCGTAGACCGCCTCGCTCAGCAGTTCCTTGGAGGTATGCTCCTTGTACCACTTTTCGTATAGATCCGCGTCCCTGAGCCTGTAGTCGGCGCTCAGATCCACCACGCGTTTCCCGTCCCCGAGGAGCCTGGGGACCGCCTCCATGGAGGCCCCGTGCGGCAGGCAGCAGAAGACGAGGACCGCGTCGTCCACGGCCCCTCCGGCATGATCCGTAAAGCAGAGGCCGTCGTAAAAACCCCTTAAAGACGGGAAAACCCCTGTAACGGGCTTGCCCGTGTACTTCCTCGACGTCACTGCGACCACCTCGGCTTCGTCGTGGCGCGAGAGGATCTTCAAGAGCTCGAGACCGGTGTAGCCGCTGGCGCCGAGTATGGCGACCTTGAGCATGATACATCCCTCCGCTTCGTACAGTTGTATTGAAGCTCCGGCGGCAGACCGCTGATCAGCCTGCCTGCCGACAGCTGCTCGCTGCGCATCTTCAAAAGGAATCCGAAATAAAAAAAAGGGAAGGCCGTACGGCCTTCCCCATAGATGCAATCAGCAAGACGTGATCATCTCTTGGAGAACTGGAACCTGGCCCTTGCTCCCCGCTGGCCGTACTTTTTCCGCTCTTTCATCCTGGGGTCTCTCGTCAGGAACCCGGCCTTCTTGAGCACATCCCTGTATGCAGGGTTCATTTCTATGAGCGCCCTCGCGATCCCGTGCCTTATCGCGCCGGCCTGTCCGGTAGCCCCCCCGCCCCTTACATTCACGTTCACATTGAGGGTTCCGAGCGTTTTGGTGAGCTCGAGCGGACGCCTCAGGTCCGTCTTGAGCGTCTCCCTCGAAAAGTACTCGTCCACTGGCCGCTTGTTGACCGTTATGGCACCGGAGCCGCTCGCAATCCTTACCCTTGCGACCGATGTCTTGCGTCTTCCAACGGCACTGAACACACCGTCCGTCATCTCTGAAAAGCCTCCTTGATTTATCCTCGTCAGTTGAGCGGCTCGGGCTGCTGTGCCTTGTGCGGATGTTCGCTGCCGGTGTATACCTTGAGCTTCTTGAACATGGCCCGGCCGAGCCTGCCCTTGGGCAGCATGCCCCACACGGCCTTTTTCAAGGCCTCCTCCGGCCTTGTTTCGAGCAGTTTGCGCAGGGTCGTGGCCTTGATGCCGCCCGGATAACCGCTGTGCCTGTAATATACCTTGTCATCGAGCTTTCTGCCGGTAACAGCTATCTTCTCCGCGTTTACGACGACTACGAAGTCCCCGGTATCGATGCTCGGCGTGTAGACGGGCTTGTGCTTGCCCCTGAGTACCGATGCAATGCGCACCGCGAGCCTGCCCAGGGTCTTGTCCTGGGCATCGACCAGGTACCACTTTCTGCCGTCCAGATCGCTCTTTGTAGGATGATATGTCTTCATCGTAAAAACACCTGCTCCTTGAGGGTGAATTGGAATATTTAAATGTAGAAGATTTCTTGTGTCTTGTCAAGAACTAATTGCGGGCCTGCTCGGGGAGCATCTGATCTCCGGTTCCGGATCGCTATCTGGGCAGGGAGACGGTGTTTCACGGTATGTGCGGGATATCGCGGCGACCCTGATCTCGGACCTTCAGACCTCTTCAAGCCTGTATCTGAGCGTGCCGATGCCCATCCGCTCGGCGTATCTGAGCTGAACCATCCAGTCTATCGACGGGTGCACCCCCCTGAACTTGTCGGCCCCGGGCTCGAAGCCATCTGTGAGCGCCGAACCCTTGAGCCCCCTCTCGGCGTTGACGAGGGCCGCGGACGCATGGTCTATGGCCACCGGGTCTCTGGAGGCGAGTATGCCTATGTCAGGCACCACCGGGGCGTCGGTGTGGCCGTAACAGTCGCATGCCGGGCTTATCTGCGTAAGGAAGTTTATGTACACGCACATCCCTTCCTTGTCCTTGAGGGCACCCTTTACGTGCTCTACCATCTTCTCCTGCAGCGCCTCGGTGGTTTCGTCCCACTGAACCTTTATGGTACCCTCCGGGCAGACCGCGATGCAGTAGCCGCACCCTATGCAGCTGCCTTCCCTTATAACGGCCTTGGCCCCCATGTCTATTGCATCGGCCGGACAGCTCGCCACGCATTCTCCGCAGGCGGTGCAGCCCTCGGGGTCGACCTTAGGCGCGCACCTCGAGTGCTGGGCAAGCTTGCCTTCTCGGCCTGCGCACCCCATGCCGATGTTCTTGAGCGCCCCTCCGAAGCCCGTAAGCTCGTGGCACTTGAAGTGGGTGAGACAGACTATCCCGTCGGCAGAGGCTATCTCCCTTGCGATGCACACCTCCTTGAGGTGCCTGCCGTCGACCCGGACGTGTTCGGTGCTCTCGCCCCTGAGCCCGTCGGCTATTATTATGGGTGCGCCCGTCACAGCGTAGTCGAAGCCGTTGGTAATGGCTGTCTCGAGGTGGGAGACACTGTCGGTCCTCGTGCCCACGTAAAGTGTGTTGGTATCGGTAAGGAAGGCCCTCGCCCCGGTCCCCTTTATCCTGTCCGCGATCCTCCTTACGAATACCGGCCTTATGAAGGAGGTGTTGCCCTTCTCGCCGAAGTGGAGCTTTATCGCAACGATATGACCCCTCCTGTAGAGGGTGTCCACGCCGAGCCGCTCGAGCAGACAGTCGAGCTTGTCCATGAGCGTGCGCTTCACATCGGCCCTTAGGTCCGTAAAGTATACGATCGATTGCCTCGTTTCCATCTTCCCCTCCGTCCGCTCGGCTCCTTGGTACGGGCTTAAAGAAAATCACCGGGGATGAGCGGCCGCTTGCGGCGGGTTGACGGAATGCCCGTTTTATACGGTCGGTTCACCGGAAGAGCCCGCCAACAAGATGTTATTCCAAGAAAACCGGCTTTGCAAGGGAAATGTAATGCGCCCGCTGGCCTTTGGTCCAGCGGGCGCATGTTAAGGCAGGCGAGCGGAAAAGAGGAGGATCTAATCCCTCTTCTTCCTTCTCCCTAAGGCCGCCAATCCCGCAATCCCTACTCCGAGCAGCACCACGGTGGAGGGCTCTGGGACCGGTGCTACGGACGGGCCGACCTCGACCTTGACGTTGTCAAGCCCCCAGCTCTCATCACCTATAGCCTGGAGTCCGCTGCCATAGAAGTTGAACACTATCGAGCCATCGGTGTGAGGGAATGTGAAGCTCAGGCTGTAGACCGAGTCGCCGAAGAAGGTATAGCCGAGCGTGTCTACCTCCGACGCGCCGGTATAGGCCGGATACGAACTGGTCGGCGGGTACTTCTCGGGATAGGACTGGGAGAAGCTGGCCTCGTCGAGGTTGCTGAATGTCGTATAGAGGAGCGTCGGTCCGCCCATGACATCCAGCCCCCAGAAGTCCGGACCGTCAAAGCAGCAATCCACATTGCCATCCCATGAGTTTATAAGGAACAGGTCAAAGGAGAGTGTCACGTCCGTGTGCGATGGCAGCCCGGTGAGCGTGAGGCTCACTGTTTCGTTATTGAACTGTCCGAGGAACCTTCTGGACCCCACTGGCGTTGTATCGGTCGATGTGTTTGACCACTCGGCCCCTACCGGCCCTTCGAAGTCGTTCATGTAGACCGTAACCGCCCCGGCCTTTCCGTGCCATGCGACAAGGGCCACCGCCATCAAGAGAAGCAACAAGATTTTTTTCATTATAAATCACCTCCTTAACCAGAACCCAGAATTATCATAACTCGAAAGCAAATTCCATGCCAAAAACATAAGTAGCTGATTCTACAGAACAATTCAAAAAGACCGTCGGGGATATGAAAAAAGTGTAAAGAATTCCGACACCATGTAAAGACTCAGCGTCCCGAGGGCGGGAATTGGGAAGCGGGAATAACCACGGGGGGCTATTTGACGGTGTAAAGCAGTATTGCGGTATTAACGTGGGCCGGTGGCCGGCGGACCGCGGTTCAGATCTCTATGATGACGGGGAGTATAACCGGCCTTCTCTTGAGCGCCTTGTTGAAGAACCTCCTAAGGGACCTCCTCACCTCCTCCTGCATCTCGAGCGGGTCTGACCTCACCTCGGTGCTTATGCCGTCGAGTGTCTCGAGTACCGTCCTCTTAGCCCCGTCTATGAGGCCTGTACTCTCCTCTTCCCTGACCACGCCCCGCGTTACGACGTCCGGGCCGTAGAGGACCTCGCCCGTACTTTCATTGAACGCCACGACCACTATGACCATGCCGTCCTGCGCGAGGTGCCTGCGGTCCTTGAGCACCATCTCCTTTACATCGCCAACACCCTTGCCGTCGACGAAGACCTTGCCGGCCTCGACCTTTCCCCTAACCGCGGCGCCCTCATCTGAGACCTCTACGACATCGCCGTCCTCGGCGATTATGACGTTTTCAGGGGGTATGCCCACGCTCTCCGCAAGCCGGCCGTGGCGCACAAGGTGGCGGTACTCGCCGTGTATGGGGATGAAGTAGCGTGGCTTGACCATGTTGAGCATTATCTTGAGCTCCTCCTGGCTCGCATGGCCAGAGACGTGCACCTCGGAGACCTTCTCGTAGATGACCTCGGCGCCCCGCCTGTAGAGGTGGTTCATCATGTTGGAGATGGCCTTTTCGTGGCCCGGTATGAACTTGGACGAAAGGACAACCGTATCACCCGGCTGTATCTTCACCTGCTTGTGGCTGTCCATGGCCATGCGCGTCAAGGCGCTCATGGGCTCTCCCTGGCTTCCGGTGGTCAGAAGCACCACCCTCTGCGGGGGCAGCCCCTGTAGCTCCCTGAGATCGGCCAGGAGCCCGTCGGGGGCACTGAGATAACCAAGGCCCCTTGCTATGCGCACGTTGTTTACCATGCTCCTGCCGTTCAGGACCACCCGCCTTCCGAACTTGACGGCCGTGTTGATCACCTGCTGGATGCGGTGGATGTTGGATGAGAAGGCCGCGACTATTATCCTTCCGTCACACCTTCTGAATATCTCCTCGAGGTTCGAGCCGATGACCTTCTCGGAAAGCGTGTGTCCTTCCTTTTCGACGTTTGTGGAGTCAGAGAGAAGCAGCGTGACCCCCCTCTCGCCGTAATCGGCGAACCTCGCATAATCGGTCACCTCGCCGTCGACCGGGGTCTGGTCCAGCTTGAAGTCCCCGGTGTGGACCACGGTTCCGGCAGGGGTGGTTATGGCGAGCGCCACTCCGTCCACGATCGAATGGCTCACCCGGATGAATTCGATGGTAAAGGGGCCTATGGACACCCTGTCCCTCGGCCTCACGGTCTCAAAGACCACGTCATCGAGAAGGCCGAACTCCTCGAGCTTGGACTCTATAAGCCCTATGGTGAGCATGGTTCCGTAGATCGGCGCGTTTATCTCTTTGAGGACGAACGGGAGCGCCCCGGTGTGGTCCTCGTGGCCGTGGGTTATGACGAAGGCCTTGACCTTCTCCCTGTTGTTCAATAGGTATGTTATGTCCGGGATCACGAGGTCGATCCCGAGCATGTAGTCCTCAGGGAACATGAGGCCGCAATCAATGACGATGATGGAGTCTCCGTACTCCACGACCATCATGTTGAGCCCGATCTCCCCGAGCCCGCCGAGGGGGATTATCTTAAGCCTTTCCTTCTCCATCTTGCCTGCCTTATCGTATAAAGATGTAAAGCAGGAAGCCCCTTAGGTGATGCCAAAACGGGGCCTATCTGACCTTCTCTCTGGTCCCGGTCAAATGTCCACCGCCCTGCCCGGCGCCTCAGATGCCTTCGAGCTCCTTTTCAATGGCCCTTCTCGTGGCCTCCTGAAGATCCTTTTCCTTCAGGCCGGCCGGTTCTATGGGCGGACCTATGCTTACCCTCACGTTTCCGGGCCTTATGACGAGGCTTCCGATCTTCATTATACTCTCCGTACCCTTTATGGCAATGGGTACAATCGGGGCACCGCTCTTTTCGGCGAGCAGAAAGACCCCCCTTTTAAAAGGCAGGAGCCCCGGCCTGGGGTTCCTCGTACCCTCGGGAAAGACCAGGATCGAGGTTCCGCCCCTGATCTTTTCCACTGTCGCCCTTATGCTCTTCAGAAAGGCCCTGCCCGCGTGCGTGTCTATCGGTATGTAACCGGCCATGCTCATTGCCCATCCAACCAGCGGGATCTTGAAGAGCCCCTTCTTTGCGACCCAGCGGAACTGAAGCGGCAGGCTCACCTGCAGCGCCGGTATGTCGAAGGCGCCCTTGTGGTTCGCAACAAGTATCACCGGCCCGGAGGGGATATTCTCAAGCCCATTTACCTCCACGCGCACCCCGGAAAGGAGGAGCGCTATCCTCATCCAAAGGGTGCCGACGCGATGAACCGCGTTGCCGCTCCTGTCGACGAGGTAGCCCGCAAGCGCGAAGGGGAACAGGATGAACGTTATGGGAACACCGAGCCCCCATATGACCAGGTTTCGAAAAAACATCGTCGAATTGTAGATTGTACTTTCTTAACCCCTTTTAGTCAATCCACGGTCAAGCCCGTACTTTGCCGCCAAGTGACGGCTCAAGACCGTGGACGGATAGGCTACGCCTCAGCGTTACTGCGCTTTTTCCACCATTTACACAGGCGCTTAAAGACTTGAACTTTATCCATACAGATGATACATTATCATACCATAAAAACATTCAGGATTAAAAAAGGGGGAGGTCATGGCAGGAGTAAACAAGGTCATTCTCGTGGGCAATTTAGGGGCGGATCCAGAGATCCGCTATACGCCGGGCGGTGTCGCGGTCGCAAACTTCAGTCTTGCAACGAGCGAGAACCGTACAAACAAGGACGGCCAGCGCGAGACGAGAACCGAGTGGCACAGGATAGTGGCCTTCGGCCGTCTTGCGGAGATATGCGGGGAGTACCTTTCCAAGGGCAGGCAGATCTACATCGAGGGCAGGCTCCAGACCCGTCAATGGGAGGACCGCGACGGCAACAAGCGCTATACGACCGAGATCGTGGCCAACCAGATGCAGATGCTCGGAAGCCCCGGGGACAGGGCTTCGGCCGGGGCACCCGGCGAGGCGCCGGTGGCAGAGGAGCCGCCGCCCGCGGAGCTGGACGATATCCCGTTCTGACCGCTCCGGCGTGTCCGGGAACGAGCGGTCCGCGGTATGGGTGATACCGCCTCATAAACACACCCGCCGTACTTATCCCTTTCGAACCAGGACGACAAGCAGGTATGGATGAAAAGGTCGAAGTAGTGGCGCCCGCCGGCAACCTCGCCTCACTGAAGGCCGCGATCGAAAACGGTGCGGACGTGGTCTACCTCGGCTTCAACGACGCAACCAACGCCCGGAACTTCGAGGGGCTCAACTTCACCCCGGAGGAGCTCGAAGAGGGTGTGGACCTTGTACGCTCAAAAGGGAAAAAGTTCTACCTCGCCGTAAACACATTCCCCCAGAGGGATTCCTTCAGCCGCTGGCAGCGCTCTGTGGACAATGCGGTCCTGCTCGGCGCGGATGCGCTCATACTGGCCGACCTCGGGGTCCTCTCTTACGCAAGAAGGAGGTACCCCGATATCAACATCCATTTGAGCGTGCAGGCAAGCTCCTCCAATTACGAGAGCATAAACTTCTACAGGAGCCGCTTCGGCATAAAGAGGGTCGTTCTGCCGCGGGTCCTCACCATAGAGGAGATCAGCCTGCTAAGGCAGAGGACCGAGGTGGAGCTCGAGGCCTTCTGCCTGGGAGGGTTGTGCATAAACGTGGAGGGAAGGTGTTACCTTTCGAGCTTCGTCACCGGTGCGTCGACCAATACGGAGGGTGCTTGCTCGCCTTCGCGGTTCGTGCGATTCACAACGGGTGAGGGTGACCGGCTGTCCATCACCCTGAACAACGTCCTCTTGAACGAGCTCGAGGCCGCGGAGAGCTCGCCGTATCCCACCTGCTGCAAGGGCCGCTACATGATGCCGGACGGCACGACCAGCTATGCCATGGAAGACCCCGAGTCACTGAATGCGCTCGAGGTGATACCCGAGCTCATCGAGGCCGGGGTTACGGCGCTCAAGATAGAGGGCCGCCAGAGGACAAAGAGCTATGTTGCACAGGTAACGAGGATCGTGCGGGAGGCGGTCGATTCCTACTACGAAGCCCCAGCCTCGTTCAGGATACGGCGGGAATGGGAAAGGCGGGTTACATCCACCTTCGAGGGTTCGAGCCAGACGCTGGGCTGCTATCTGGAAAAGTAGAGAGGATGCCGGCTACCTGAACTTCATCGCCCTCTCGCCGGCATGGCACCTGAAGCAGTTCCTCAGAGGGAAGGCCACCTTGTCGTGGCAGCGGCCGCAGAATTCGCCCTTCCATATCCTGACCATGGTTATGCCAGAGGCCTTCTTCTTCATCCTGAATATCCCTGGATGACAGTTTCCGCAGTTCAGCCACTGGTTGTGGGCATCATGGGGAAAGATCACATCCGGCATGAAGACCTTCGAGGGCCTCAGGACGACGTCCTCGTTGTACAGAACGGTCTGCTCCTCCTTGGCACCCTCCGGAGAGATTGAGCTTCGCGGCTGTATGAGCCCCTGGCGCATGGCCTTTGACCAGTCTACGAAGCCGAAGTTGTCCCTGGGCAGGTATTCGAGCGGAACCACATCGGGCGAGGGGTCGACCTGGCCGTACTCATCGTACTTGAGCTGCGGATGACGGCGCTCCTCGTACCTGTTCCCCTTCCATTCGCCGCGGCTCTCCGCGGCCGACAGGAACGGAAACGAGAGTATCGCCAGAAGTATCAGGATGTATGCAAGCCTGCTCGCTGACATATCATCCACAAGATACCCAAAATAACCCCGCCTTGTCAAGAAAACGTTAAGGAAATCGTCCACCGCCGAACTCCAGCATTCGACCCGTCCGCGCGGCACAGGGACAAAAAACTTGTTTTTAGGCATCTGCTGTTGCATACTTATACCCAGCGCGGTTCAGTCTCCTGATCAAAGCCGCCTGCCCGCGGGCAGGGAACCTCCGAACACAAGAAAGTCTTTATTGTTTTGTTATATCCGGCCGTCTTCCCGGAGCCATCCGCGGGGAGGCCAAGCCGTGTATTCACCTTGAGAGGAAAATGGAACTTACCCTGGGCCCCGTTCTCTTCGAGTGGAAGAAAGATCAACTGACAAGGTTCTATGAAGAGGTCGCTGGCATGGACGTGGAAAGGGTCTATATCGGCGAGGTCGTCTGTGCCAAGAAGAGAGGGCTCGGCCCCAAGGATGTGGAGACGATCGGGGCCATGCTCGAACAGGCCGGCAAGAAGGTCGTGGTCTCGACCCTCGCCGTCGTATCGAACGAAGAGGAGCTCGGCCTCGTAAGGGACATCTGCGCCCTTCCATTCCCGGTGGAGGCGAACGACATGTCGGTGATGAACATCACGGATCCGGGCCATAGGGAGGTTGTAGCCGGCCCTCACATAAAGACCTACAACCGGGAGGCCGTGAGGTTTCTCATGGACATGGGCATAAAGAGGATAACATTCCCGGTGGAACTCTCCGGGGAATCGGTGAGGTACAACATAGATGACACCGGGGTCGAGGCCGAGCTCTTTGCACACGGAAAGGTCCCGCTCGCCTTCTCCTGGAGGTGTTATACATCGAGGGCGTACGGCCTCAAAAAAAGCGAGTGCAGGCATGACTGCGCGCGCCATCCGGACGGCATGGAGATAAAGACCCTCTCGGGAGAGCCTGTCTTCACCATAAACGGCACCTCGGTCCTGAGCGCGAAGCCCTTAACCCTGGTGGGGTTCGTAGAGGATATGAGAAAAAACGGGGTAAAGGCGTTGAGGATATCACCGCACCACCGGCACACTAAAGAGACCGTGGAGGTCTTCAGGGCGAGGCTCGATGGGCAGCTCACGGCCGAGGAGGCGCTCAGGGAGCTCAGGTCCATATATCAGGAGGAGTTCGTAAACGGCTGGTATCTCGCAGGAGCGGGCAAGGATTACCTGGCGGACGGCGCTATCTCCGCCCGATCATGAACAAGCCGGGTCCGGCCAAGGCCCGGGTCCATCAATTAAGGAGGAGGTACGTTATGACGGACTTCATAGACAAGGCTATTCTCATCGGCATAGGTCTTGAAAAGAAGATAAGGGAGCTTGCCCATGAGCTAGAGGAAAAGGGCAAGGAAAAGGAGGCTGAGGCCGAAGGGCAGCAGCAGGAGCTTCAGCCCAAACAAAGGCTCGAGAACAGGATCGTCGAGGACGGCATAAAGGCCGTAAGGGAGCTGGTGGCTCTGCTTGCGGAGGGTAAGAAGAAGGTTGCGGGCGAGGTGAGCGAGGTCGCCGAAACAATAACCGACAGGCTTGACATCGCAACGAAGAGCGAGCTCTCCACCCTGAAGGAGATGATACGCGTGGCCAGGGAGAAGGTGGACAGGCTCGAAAAAAGGATACAGGAGCTCGAAGAAGAACGAAGAGAGATGATGGAGCGGTAAGGGCATCCTGAACAGATGAGAATAAATACCCTCAGAAACATACTCCGTCTTAACAAGATAATCACCACTCTCATAAGATACGGCTTCGGCGGTCTTGTGGCCGAGCTGAGGATATTCCCGGTATTTTCATTCCTCCACAGGCTCCTCATCCTGACCAGGCCGGGCAGGGGGCTCACCGTGCCTGAGAGGGTGCGCCGCGTCCTCGAGGAGCTGGGGCCGACCTTCATAAAGCTCGGCCAGGTCGCATCCACAAGGGCCGATCTTCTGCCGCCTGACTGGATAGAGGAGTTCAAGAAACTGCAGGACGCGGTCCCCCCATTTGGCTTCGAGGACGCTAAAAGGGTGGTCGAGGCATCGCTTAAGGCCCCGCTTGCGGATAAGTTCTCATCGTTCGATGAGGCGCCCGTGGCGTCCGCATCCATCGCACAGGTACACTACGCGACACTCCACGACGGAACCGAGGTCGCGGTGAAGGTGCGCAGGCCCGGCATAGAAAAGGTCGTCGACGCCGACATAGCCGTGATGTACACCGTTGCAAGGCTCCTCTACAGGCACATCCCCGCCTCGAGGCGTTACAGGCCGGTTGAAGTGGTCGACGAGTTCTCCAGGGTCATACACAACGAACTCGACATGACCATAGAGGGCTCCAATGCGGCGTGCTTCAGAAGGATGTTCAGGGACGATCCGCACGTAAGGATCCCGGAGGTGTACTGGAGCCACACGAGCAAAGAGGTGCTCACCATGGAGCGCATAAGCGGGACCCCGCTGGATGAGGTAGAAAGGATCAGGGAAAAGGGGCTCGACATAAGGGAGCTTTCGAAAAACGGCCTAAGGGCCTTCTTCAAACAGGTCTTCGAGTTCGGCACGTTCCATGCGGACCTGCACCCCGGAAACATCTTCACAACGGATGAAGGGGTGATCGTCTACCTCGACTTCGGGATCGTGGGCAGGCTCGACAGGAACCTCAGGCGGTACCTCGCCGGGATCCTTTTCTGCCTAGTGCGCCAGGACTACAGGAGGATGGCGCTGATCCACAGGGAGATGGGGCTCATCGGAAAGGACGTGGACCTCCAGGAGTTCGAAAACGCCCTCAGGGACATAACCGAGCCCATCTTCGGAAAGACGCTCGAAGAGATCAACATCTCGGCGCTGCTTATGAAGCTCATAGAGACCGCCCGGAGGTTCAACATGAAGCTGCAGCCCAACCTACTGCTCCTGCAGAAGTCGATGGTCATCATAGAGGGGGTCGGCAGGCAGCTGTATCCGGACATCAACATGTGGGAGGTGGCGAGGCCGCTCATCTACAGGTGGATGATAAAGGAGAAGATCTCCCCGAAGTCCTACATCGAGAGCGGAAGGGAGTTCGCCGAGGAGTTCGCCTCCACGGTCTTCGACCTCCCCGGACAGCTCCACTCGCTCCTTACAACGGCGGTAAAGGACGAGCTAAAGGTGGGCTTCGTCCACCACAGGCTCGAGGTACTCTCCAATGAGGTGAACACCGCGGGAAGAAGGCTCGCCGCAGGCCTTGTCCTTTCGGCCCTCATACTGGCCTCATCGCTCATGGCCGTATTTGCGGGCAACGAGGTCCCCAGGCTGCTTCATCTCCCGTTTCCGAGCACGCTCGGGTTCATACTGGCGGGCGTAATAGGGCTCAGACTCTGGGCATCGTCAAGGTTGGAAAAGAGAGAAAGGGATCTGGGGTTGTAATATGACTGAAGAAAAGAAGACACACTTCGGCTACAAGCTGATCCCGGAGGAGGAGAAAAAGGCAAGGGTGAACGACATCTTCACCTCCGTCGCATCAAGGTACGACCTCATGAACGATCTCATGAGCATGGGCACCCACCGCTTCTGGAAGAGGTACGTCGCGCGCAAGTCCGGCCTCAGGGAGGGCGACCGCGCCATAGACGTCGCCGGCGGCACGGCCGATATCGCAATGCTTCTGGCCGACAGGGTGGGAGAAAGCGGCGAGGTCGTGGTCTACGACATAAACGCCGAGATGCTTCAGATCGGCGAGGAAAAGTGCATAGACAGGGGGTATCTCAAGAACATCCGGTTCGTCCAGGGCGACGCCGAGGAGATAGCCTTTGCGGACAACACCTTCCACTGCGCAACGGTAGGCTTCGGCATACGAAACGTGACGCATCTGGACAGGGCCTTCAAGGAGATGACGCGGGTCGTCAAGCCCGGCGGCAATGTCATCTGTCTCGAGTTCTCCCATCCGACGAACCCGGTCCTCAGGAAGCTCTATGACCTTTACTCCTTCAACGTCATACCGTTCATCGGTGAAAACGTCACGGGCAACCGCGACGCCTACGTATACCTGCCGGAGTCCATAAGAAAGTTTCCGGACCAGGAGGGCTTGAAGAAGATAATGGAGGAGGCCGGGCTTTTCAACGTGCGCTACCACAACCTCTTCAACGGCATAGCCGCCGTGCACATAGGAACAAAGGTATGAGATCGAAGATAAGGGAACTCGTCAAAGAGCGCGCTTCAAGACACTCGACCGAGCTGATGAGGCTTGCGAAGGTGCCGCTCAGGCTCACGCCCCTGTGGGTCGAGGCGATAGGCGCCGGGGCCTTCATCTCAACGGTCGTTGAGAAGCATCCGAGGTTCAGGGCCAGGCTCGCCGAGCTCGAGGACAAGGTCTTTCTCTTCGAGGCCAAGGACATAGGAAAACGCTTCTACCTCCACATAAAGGGCGGGGAGATAAGGGTTGTTCCGCACATGGCCAAGGAGCCGGATGTGGTCATGAGGGGGGAGGTGGAGGTCCTTGTCTCGCTCCTTCTGGGCAAGGTCGACCCCGACACGGTCTTTTTCTCAAGGAAACTGGAGATAAACGGGGACACCTCGGCCGCCATCCTCTTCAAGAACCTTCTGGCGAGCCTGTAGGCACCGGACCGGAAAGCCCGGGTCGTCATAGCGAAGCAGGCCCCCGACTGGAACGACGTGATGGAGAAACCTCCGACCGCTTGATCTGACAAGGTCCGGAGGACGCATCAGTCCCCGGTGACACCCTTAGGCCGCAGGCCAAGCCGGCCACATACCGCACGACCGGGCGTTCGGAAGGACGCCCGGCTTGCCATGATGATTCCCGGGCCCTTTCAGGGCTTCCTGCGGTCGATCAGGCCGCCTCAACAGTAAAGCGAGTTCTTGCAGGTAAGGACCTGTTCGGTCCTGGTCCCGCTCCTGTATACGGTGACCCCTTTACAGCCGAGCTCATAGGCGAGCATGTACGCACTTCTCACATCATCCTCCCGGGCATCGGCCGGGAGGTTTATGGTCTTTGACACCGCGTTGTCGGTGTGTCTCTGGAACGCAGCCTGCATCCTTACATGGTCCTCCGGCCTTATGTCAAAGGCGGTCACAAAGAGTTCCTTGAACGAATCCGGCAGATCGTCCCTCTTCTTCAGGTCCCCGCCGCTTCGAATGTACTCCATGAGCTCCTCACCGGGCAAACCCTCCTCATCGGCCGTCTCCTTTATGAGCGGGATGGTCTCGGTGAGCTCCACCCCGCCCAGAACATGCCGCGTATAGCTCAGTGAATAGTACGGCTCTATGCCCGATGAACAGCTGGCTATTATGCTCAGGCTGCCGGTGGGCGCTATCGTAGTGGTGGTGGCGTTCCTCACGGCCCTAGTACCAAGCCTGTCGAATACGCTCCCCTTGATGTTCGGAAAAGGCCCCCTCTTTTCAGCGAGAATCCTCGATGCCTCCCAGGCGCGGTCGCTTATGAAACGCATTATCTCCTCGGCAAGCTCCAGGCTCTTCCTGCTCCCGTACCGGACCCTCAGCCTGACGAGCATGTCCGCAAACCCCATGATGCCAAGGCCTATCTTGCGGTTTCCCTTGGTCATCCTTTCGATCTCGGCTACCGGATAATGGTTCATGTCTATTACATTGTCGAGGAACCTCACTGCGGTCTCTACGGTCCTTGCGAGCTTCTCGTAGTCCACCTTCCACGCGCAGCCGTCCCTTTTAAGCATCCTTGCCATGTTGATGGAACCGAGGTTGCAGGACTCGTATGGCAGAAGCGGCTGCTCGCCGCAGGGGTTTGTAGCCTCTATGGCCCCGAGGTGCGGTGTGGGGTTCGTTTCGTTTATGCGGTCTATGAAGAGAACCCCTGGCTCACCGCTCTTCCATGCGCACCTCACGATGAGGGCGAAGACCTCCTCCGCGCTCTTCCGTTCAGTCACCTCGCCGGTCCTTGGGTTTACAAGCGCGTAACCCCTTCCATCCTTAAGCGCCTTCATGAACTCCTCGGTCAGGGCGACCGAGAGGTTGAAGTTCAGGAACTCCGTGGGATCCTGCTTCACGGTTATGAAGGAGACGATGTCCGGGTGGTCCACCCTGAGAACCCCCATATTGGCGCCCCTCCTGGTGCCACCCTGTTTTATGGCCTCTGTCGCGGCATTGAAGACCCGCATGAAGGAGACCGGACCGCTCGCCAGCCCCCCTGTAGAGCCCACTATGTCGTTGGACGGCCTCAGGCGGCTGAATGAAAACCCGGTCCCCCCGCCGGACTGGTGGATTATAGCGGTGTTTTTGACGGCCTCGAATATGGAGTCTATGGAGTCCTCAACAGGCAGGACGAAACACGCGGAAAGCTGCTGGAGCCTGCGGCCGGCGTTCATGAGGGTGGGAGAGTTGGGCAGGAACTCGAGGGATGTCATCAGGCGGAAGAACCCTTCGGCTGCGGCCTCCACGTCGGCATCCCTGTCGTATATCTTCTCTGCCTCGGCGATGTTCCTTGCAACCCTCTGGAACATCTCTATCGGGGTCTCGACTACATTGCCCTTCTCGTCCTTTTCAAGGTATCTCCTCTCAAGGACCGTCAAGGCGTTTTTGGAGAGTTCCAGGTCAGCCTCGTCAATGAGCCGTCCGTCCACCGCTACCTGACCCTTTGAAGCTTCCTAGAGCGGGCTCAGGGAATCTTCGAATGTAAGGAAGTTATATTATATTCGCTCGCTAACCCCAAAGCGGGCTTCGGGGAATGCCTGCCTGTGCGTAGCCGCACGCAGACAGGCGCTCGCTTATGCATTTTCAAGTCGGCAGTGACTAAAAGACTTCCTTTACCGCCTCCGCGTGCGAGACCCTCTCGGGCGGGACCGGGTCTTCATCCGGATAGCCCACAGGGACTATGGCCAGGGGCCTGTGGCGTTCCGGCATCTCCAGGATGCCCGCAACCTCGTTCTCGTTAAACGCCCCGACCCATACGCTGCCGAGCCCCTCGCTGTATGCGGCCAGCATCATGTTCTGTATACTGCACGCAAGGTCCTCTATGCAGTACAGGTACACCCCCCTTTCCCTGTAACGGACGGCTATCCTTCCGGTATCGGCACAGCCTACCACCACAAGCGGGGCCTCGAGTATGAACTCCTGCCCCAGGGCCGCACCGACAAGCCTTCTTTTCACATCGTCATTGTAAACGAAGTAGAAGAACCTGCTCTGAAGGTTTCCTGCACTCGGCGCCCATACAAGGGCGTCCTTCAGAACCTCTATCTTTTCAGGCTCGATCTCGTCACCCTTGAAGCTGCGGATAGATCTTCTGCCCCTTATCGCCGTAAGGACATCCATCGCCTGAGCCGGATCCTGCGGAGCTCAACCGCAAAAAAGACAAGGATAATGTCGGGATACCGTAACTGTCGACAATTTTAGCAGGGATACCGGAAATATGCAACGACAAGGACGAAACGTTCGGGGG